>ERZ772945.1464-NODE-1464-length-16573-cov-10.417484_pt1 | contig 16573 bp, 10 predicted proteins | sample MGYA00511681_ERZ772945 | MGnify/ENA primary metagenome ERZ772945 (study PRJEB29015, sample SAMEA2737943) | human oral metagenome | biome: human oral; feature: human-associated habitat; material: dental | place: China | collected 2143 ...
GCTTCTGACACGCCTCACGGTCATCGGCAAGGCGCGGGTGAACAAAGTGTACGATATATTCATACCGTCTTTGATACAATCGCATATTGCACAAAAAGCCCGAAACCGCATGGTACAAGCGGTCTCGGACTTTTTGTGTTTTGTGGCTAGCGTTTTTCTTGTGGTTAGCGTCTTAAAATCCGCTCAGGCTTATCGAAAAACGAGCCTTCTCTGGGGAAAGGGCAGAGAATAATTAAAAGGTTGGGGGAATCGTTAAATTGTTTGAAGAAAAATAAAAGGATCAGGATACGGAGCTTTTGGAATTCAACGACATTATTTATCACACACTTTTTGAAATACATGCCTATACATCTTCTTCATTAGAAAAATTTGGAGCATGACTGATTCCAAAGTATTTCTCAAAAAATACTTTGAGTTTCTTGATGATGCTCGTCTTCTTCTTGTCCCGATTTCCTCCACCAAAGCGACTTATGGCAGGCATGATTTTGTCAATATTCGTACCAACTGTTTTTACTTCTCCGTCGCGGAATGTGGCATCAAGGAATTTGCGCGTCTCCTCGGGCTTCAGATGTTCTTCCCAGATGATTTGTTCTAAGTCTTTTTCTCGTTGCTCGGCAACATATCCATTCCAAGCACTGACAACATCTTCTGCTTCATTGACTTTGGTAATGAATGTTTCAATGAGTTGCTTTTTGCTGCGGAGTTCCGAGCTGGCCTCCACTGCCTTTTTGATGCTGACGAGAACTTCCTTGTCTTTGCACTGACTGTCATGGTATTTCTTGACCAGTATGAGAATGTAATCAACTCAAACTTCCCACATGAAAAATCCGCATAATTCCTTGAAAACCGCATATCTCAGGAAATAAAAAAGGCGTAAAACCTCATTTCTTGGTACAATAGAAGTGCTATCTGCCATCTACCAAGGAGGTTTACGCCATGTCCATTGTATCATTGAACCCTTCCGATGAAAAGAGTGTTTCCTATGCGATCACCAGATTCCTTTCGGATTTTGCAGTTGCCGGCTTATCCGTAAATGTGGAGGAGCCAAGCTCAAGGGCGTCCCGTCCTTCGTCTTGTTCTCCTATGTGCTGACCAATGCTTTCCGCATGGGCAGCTTCTACATGCAGTCACGGATGGCATCTTTCGCGACGCCATTCTCGAAGAACACCTACTATCGCTTCTTTGTGAATCCTCATATGAACTGGCTTCGCTTCACCACGCTGCTTGCCGAGCGGATCATCCGTAGACATCTTCGTCCACTGACATCCGATGCCCGCGACGACTGCTTCGTCATAGACGACTCCCTCTATGAACGTGCTGGTTTCAAGAGGACGGAACTTGTCTCGCGCGTATTCGACCATGTTTCCGGGCGGTTCAAGAAAGGCTTTCGTCTCCTGACGCTCGGATGGACGGATGGCTGCACGTTCCTGCCCGTCAATTTCTCGATGCTCGCCTCCTCCAAGGAGCAGAACGTCCTCGGCCCATGCAACAGCTTCGATCGACGCTCCCTTTGTGGCAAGCGGCGCATCATGGCTCGTCGCAAAGGAACCTGCGTCATGCTGGAATTATTGCGAGAGGCGCTCAAGGCAGGACACCGTGCGAAGTACGTCTTGTTTGACAGCTGGTTCTCCAATCCGAAGCAGATTTTGGATGTCCATGCTTTGCAGCTGGATGTCATCGCCACGGTCAAGCGCAGTCCGACGATTCGCTATTGCTTTCAAGGGAAACAGAGGAGCCTCAAAGACATCTTCGCGCACAGCAAGAAACGCCGTGGGCGTTCGCGCTACCTGCTTTCTGTACCCGTCAAGGTTGGGTCAGAGAGCAAGGGGCAGCACCCCGTCGATGCCCGAATTGTTTGCGTGCGCAATCGCAACAAGCGAAAAGACTGGATTGCGCTCATCTGCACGGATATGGCTCTGCGTGAGGAAGATATCATCCGCATCTACGGGAAGCGCTGGGATATCGAGGTGTTCTTCAAGACGTGCAAAAGCAACCTGCTCCTGCGCAAGGAGTACCACGGGCTGTCATATGACGGTCTTACCGCACATGTATCGATGGTCTTCGTCCGCTACATGCTGCTTGCCGTGCTGAAACGGGATGAAGAGGATGCACGAACAATCGGCGAACTGTTTTACCTGATGGTTTCCGAGGTGGCTGATGTGACTTACCAAGAGGCGATGCTAATTTTGGCAACAGCCATGTTGACCTCGCTGGAGGACGTGTTCCGTATTTCAGAAGAGCAGGCAGTAGTGCTCTACATGAGATTCATACAAAAGCTCCCGAATGCCATGCAACATCTTCTTCAGATAAGTTGAAGATTTTTATCCCTTGAGACGTACGATTTTCAAGATGCCACTACCGATTTGGGTGTGGGAAGTTTGAGATCTATTCCTTGCGAAGAAGTTGTCAACTTTATTTATACAACATCAATGTGATATGGTCAACGGTTCTTGACAAGCGCATCAGATCCGTTTCGCGTTTCGGTTGACAACGGTGGAAAAATTAGATAAATTATAATCAAAGTATAGGAATCACCGATAAATTCATCTCCCCATCTTCACACATCTACACTGTCTACGATTATAGGAGGCGACCATGAGGTTGAAGAACATGAGCAAGAAGCAGCGGCTGGTGATCTCGGTGGCGTTGGCCTTGGGGACGATTTTTCCTTCTTTGGGCGGCGTGGTTCATGCGGAGGAAAGCTCCCAATACAAGGACGTTGTCGCTGATGAAGCGACGGGAGTAAAAGACAGCGATAATAATCTCTATGCCGGCTGGTCAACGGTTGGCAACTCCACCGTCCACAACAGCCTCACTGTCAATAGCGGCTCCTTCCAGGATGTATTCGGCGGCAAGACGGAAGGACGCGGCACGGAAGCGACTGACAAGAACGAGAGTCGGGAGAACCATGTTACCTTGAACGGCGGCAAGATGAAAAGAGACATCTTCGGCGGCTACACGGATAAGGGCAAAGCCAAACAAAATATCGTTACCATGACGGGCGGTGAAGTGGGCTGGACCGTCTTCGGCGGCTATGTGGATAAAACCGGAGAGGCCCAAAACAACCAGGTGACCGTGACGGGCGGCAGCACATGCAATCTCTTCGGCGGCCATGTAGAGTTCGGCAACGCCGACGGCAATATCGTCAACCTTAACAACGGCACGGTCAAGGAACAACTCTTCGGGGGATTTGTGTTTGATGGAAACGCCAATAAAAACACAGTGACCGTGGCGGGGGGAAGCGTAGGCGACGCTGTCTATGGCGGCTACACGCATGGGAGCGGCAATGCCGATAAGAATACGGTGACCGTGACGGGCGGCACGGTGAATGATGTCTACGGCGGTCTATCGAAGAGCGGCAGTGCCTCGGAGAACACCGTGGATTTGGGCGCGGTGACCGTCACCGGCGATGTCATCGGCGGCAGCGTGGAAAACGAAACGGGCAACACCAACAAAAACATCATCCATCTGAGAGGTACCGATGTGAAGGGAGCCGTCATCGGCGGCAGTGCGAAAAACGGCACCGACAATACCCTCATCGTCCACTCTCACGCCAAAGGCGCTTCCATCGGCTCCCTCCAAGGCTTCCAAAACGTCCACTTCTACATCGAAAATGATGCCGTGAGCGCGTCCTCGCCCATGTTGACGATCCAGAGCAGTGCTGATCTCATCGGCAAAGGCATCGGTGTCAAACTGAACGGCAGCGCGAAACTCCTACACGTCGGCGACACCGTCCGCCTCCTCCAAACGACGGGCGACCTCACTGCCGATGCCGTCATCGACAACCAACGCAAAGGCCAACACGGCAGCTCCTTCAAGTACGAATTTGAAATCACCAAGGCCGCCGATGACAGCAAAGCGCTCATCGCCACCGTCACTAACGCAGAAATGGATCCTTCCACCACGAAATCCTACGTCGAAACCCGCGCCGCGCTGACAGATCTGGTGAACCGCGCCGGCGACGCCATGGCGGGCGAACACCTTGCCGCCGCGAAGAAGGCTGCGTCCAGCGGCCAAGGCAGAGCGGAAATGGATCGCTATCAAGTCTGGGCGGGCATGGGCGGTAGCACCATGCGAGTGGAATCCGGCTCCCACGTTGACACGAAAGGCTGGAGCATCGGACTTGGCTGGGCGCGCCGAGATGCCGGAAAAGCCGGTGACATCCTCTTTAGCCCCTTCGTCGAATACGGGCGTGGCACCTACGATTCCTACTTAGACGACGGAACCCACGGCAGCGGTGCCATGACCTACTTGGGTCTGGGGCTTTTGGTGCGGACGGAAACGAAGACTGGTCTGTGGTACGAAGGCTCGATTCGGGGCGGGCGCTCCACCAGCGACTACAACGGCAACACGGCATCCTATGACGGATCGAACCTCTACTACGCAGCGCACCTTGGCATAGGCAAGGAGATAAAACTCAAGGAACACACCGCTTTCTCGCCGTATCTTCGCTACTTCTACTCTCACCAAAACAGCCTCACCTCGACGCTTACGAGCGGCGAAGTCTACGACTTCGGCAGCGTGGACTCCCATCGCGTTCGCGTGGGCTTCCGGTACACCCATACGGTGAGCGATGCCAATGAATTCTATGCGGGGCTTGCCTACGAATACGAATTTGGCGGGGAAGCATCCGCCTCCTACCAAGGGAACAGCACGCCCAGCCCGAGCCTCAAAGGCGCGAGCGGTATGTTGGAGCTTGGCTATCGTTTCACGCCCAAGGGAGAACGCCTCACCTATGACATCCACCTCATCGGCTGGCAGGGCATTCGCCGCGGCTTCACCGGCGGCGCACACATCAACTGGGCGTTCTAAGTCCTTTCGGTGTTATTTAGTGCAAGAACATTCTACCACAGGTGCTTCTGCTTGTTCTTTTTACTGTCCGATTTCTGTTTACAACTAACATTAGCACTCTGAGAGCAGCGCCTCGGTCAGCGCGTCCATAATCTCCTCTTCCCAGATGTAGTTGCCGCTGAACGTGCCCGCGCTGCGCGGATCATCGTCCTCGGCGACCGCTTCGCCGTTCATGATGTAGACGAAGCCGTCCTTCGTCCCCGGACGGAAAAAGACGCCGGAGAGAAGCCCGAACGCTTCGCCGTTGTGCCCAACGAGATCGACCTCATGCGCGCGGTTCACACGGGACGTACTGTTTCCGGCGATCTGCACCTCGCCAAGACCGTAGGAGAGCAGAGTGCCGCCCCCCGTGCTGCCATTTTTCTGCGCTGCATCATACTGCCACTGGGGGCGCAGCATTTCTGCAATCGAGGTGGGGGAGAGAATCTGCCGCCCGTGGTAGCTGCCGCCGTTCATCAGCATTTCAAGACAGTGCGTCAGCTCCTCGTAGGAGATGCGCAGCCCGCCCTGCGGGGAGAGCATTGTTGCGTTCGTGCCGGGCACATAGTCCTTGAGCGGGAACCAGCCCTGAATATCCTCGGCGTACGGATTTTGCAGGTAGATGAACTCCTTTTTTGGCTGCTGTCCGCCGTAGTCGTCCGCCTTGCCGTACCAACGCCCAAACTCATCCCAGTGTCCGCGCTCATCCTTCTTTTGATAGATCGTGCCGAGCTTTGCAAAGTCGCGCTTTGCGAGATTGCCGGGGACATAGTCGGCGTGCGTGTCCAGCTCCTTGAGAATGTGCTTCTTCTGGTAGCGGTCGAAGCGCTCGCCCGTGACCGCCTCGATGATTGTGCCCAATAGCCCGTAGTTGATGTTCGCATAGCAGAAATAGCTGCCGGGTGCCTCCTCGGCGGGGGCGAAGTGATCGCCGTTCTCGTAGTAGCGCCCCTCGGGTGTGAAGAACTCGCGCACGTTGACCGATGGCGGGATGCTGTAGACCTTGCCGTCGCGCAGCGAGGACGTGTGGCTCGCAAGCATCCGCACGGTGATGGGCGTGTCGGGATGGGCGGGATTCCGCAGAGAGAAGCCGAGGTAGCGGCTCACATCATCGTCCAGACGGAGCTTTCCCGCCTCAACGAGCTGCATCAGCGTGAAGATACTGAACTGCTTTGACACGGAGGCAATGCGAAAGCGCGTGTCGCGCGTGATCGGCTCCGCCGCAGTCCCATCCGGCGTCAGGAAGCGGCGGCTGCCCATAAAGTGACTGTAGACCTCCTGCCCGTTCCGATAGAGTACGACGCCGAGTCCCGGCACCTTTGTTCCAGTATCGCCGAGCATGGCATCGAGCCGTTTCGTGAGCTGCGCCTCTGCGGCAGGGGAGAGTGCGGCGGAGTGCGTACCACTCGTATCGGCTGTCACGGTTGGCGCAGGAGGAACGGACGGCGCAGCGGCAAACGCCGCAGGCGCACCCAGGACGAGTGTCGCGCCGAGGACGATCGAAAGACGGCGCAGGATATTCATTCTGTTTCGCATGGGGAACTCCTTTCATACAAACGAGATCAGCTGGAATTTTGCTGAAGAATTGCAATGTTTAGGAAACGCTGATAAAATGAAGTTGCCCAGATTTGCGCAGATGCGCTGGTTCTATAGAAGAGACAAACCGCAGGCGTAGCGGTGCTACGTCGAGGATTTGTCGACGACGAGAGGACAGTGCAGATGCGTGAAGATGGGTGGCTGAATTTATCAGAGGTTTCTTTATTATAGAATAAAAGCGATCTGTCATACAATGGATTTTCGCCCTAAAACGCGCTCTTTTCGTTCGGTACACGGTGGTGTCCATACGTTGCGTGTATAGCAGCCAGCCTTTCTTTCAAATTCTATGCAATTTTTCATCAAAAGCAGGATAATATCTCATCCATGGAGAAAAACAGCAAATAAGAAAGACACTTCTAATGAAAGGAGATTATATAGGGAGGTATTATGATGCGCACCAGGAAATTGTTAAAGAACATGGCGAGGATGCTCAGCCTCATGGCCATCATGTCCGTCGGTGTCACGGCACAGGCGGAGGATGTCGCCATGAAGGAAATCCCCTTTACCGCATTGGATGGGGTACGCGTCGGCAATGCCCAAAGCGACGAGGGAAAGACCGGCGTAACGGTTCTCTTTTTCCCCGACGGCGCCAAGACGGGGGCAGATATCAGCGGCGGCGGACCTGCCTCACGGGAAACGCCCGTCCTCGACCCTACGAAAGAGGACATCGCGATCCATGCCATCGTATTGTCCGGCGGCAGCGCCTACGGATTGGCGGCGGCCGACGGCGTGATGAAGTGCCTGGAGGATCACAGCATCGGCTATGATACAGGTTTTTCCTTGGTTCCTTTGGTGGTGCAAAGCGCGATTTATGATCTTTCCTATGGCAGTGCGGCGATCCGACCCGACAGTGCCATGGGCTATGCAGCCTGTCAAAAGGCATTGACCGAAAATCAGCCCCTGAGCGGCTCTGTCGGCGCCGGTACTGGTGCCACCGTCGGCAAGCTCTGCGGCATGATGCAGTCGCAAAAGGGCGGCATCGGCTACCATGCGGTGCAGGTCGGCGATCTCAAGCTGGGCGCCGTCGTCGTGGTAAACGCCCTCGGGGATATCTATGCCGGGGAACATAAGATCGCCGGGCTGATGAATGAGAGCCGCACAGGATTTTGTGACAGCGTAGCGCAGCTATACCGCAGCACCGCACCTAAGGATCTGTTCACGCGCACCAATACCACCATCGGCGCTATCCTTACGAACGGAAATTTCAGCAAAGCACAGCTCACCCGCATCGCCGAGCAGGCGCGAAACGGCTACGCCCGCTCCATAAGGCCCGTGGGAACCCTGGCCGACGGCGATACAATATACGCTTCCGCTTGCGGTCACTTGGTAGAAGCCGACATCAACATGGTGGGGACATTGGCGGCAGAAGTCATGGCAAAGGCCATCGAGAACGCGATCCGAGCCGCGAAAATCAACGATGCTGACTATCTGCCTTACTGCTTGCCCCGGTAACAGCGCAGCAGCACCGATGTGTGAAGATGGGCGGCTAAATGATGGTGGTTGGCTGGAGCAGAAAGATTCGCCGATCAAAAGCGGACGTTCCGATCCTATAGTTCGGAAGGAGAATACCTTTAGGGAAACGCTGATGCATTGGAGGTACGACTTATCATGAAGCGACATATCCGTAAAAACCAGGCATTGGCTCTCTTTTGTCTCTGCGTCTTTGCAGGCTATTCAGGCACAGCTGCCGCTTCCAGCGAATACACGACGGCAAACAACGTCTTTCATCTTCATTTTTTGGATGCCGGTGAGACGGATCCCTCCGACGAAGATGAAACCTCCACCTATACGTTGTCCGAGTTTCAAAAGCAGAGCATCGCCTTGGCCGCAGAGCGATGGAGCTATATCCTGCGCGACGGGAAAAGGATGCCGCTGCACATTCTTGTCAGCACCGAGGATGATTACAACGTTTCCGGCGGCACGTCTATTTTCTATGATCCGCCCCGCGAAGACAGGATATATCCCACCCTTTCGTACACCATGCTGATGACGGAAACCCCTTCTTCCCAAAAGTATGGGGGATTTATGTACATCGGCAAGGAGATGTTCCCCCCGACAGCCCCGGAGACGGATCTTTGGACGCCGCTGCCGCAGGAAGACACCCCGTCCCTTCATCCTAACGCGTTCCATGAATTTGGACATGTGATGGGAATGGTAGGTAGTGTTGATTTGACGCGCTCCCAATTTCGCCCCGTCCTTTCCGCCTTCCAGAGATTTCTCTACGATCACCGAGGCGTCCGCGCCAAGCCGGATCTTGCCATAAAAACAGACAATCACCAGCCGGACAGCGATGAATATTTCGACCTTCCGGGCTTTGCCATCAATCTCGACGGACGACTGCGTCTGCCGTATTTCTATGGGCCTGAAGTCGCCCGGGTATTGGCGGGGGAGCAGCTGAAAACATACGATGCTTTCGGACGCCCCATCGAGCAAAGGGTTCCGGGGGTTCCGCTCAATGGCAACGAGGGATGGCCGGGCCAGGACTACTTAGATGGGATACCGCACAGCGAGCTGCGAAACTCCTTGATGAGCCATCAGTGGTGGCGTAATTACAATACATTCATGGAGCTTGAACTGGCCATCTTCCAAGATCTCGGCTACTCCATCGACCGGCGGGATTTCTTCGGACGCTCCATCTACGGCGATGATCAGGAGGTTTACAACACCGCACCCTACGCAGCGCGGACTGCCGACCATACCGACTATATCCGTGGTGCATATAGCCGCACCCCCTGGGGGATGGGGCTGCACATTTACGGCAGCCGCAACCGCGTGACCCAGGCGGCGGATCTGCTGACCGAAGGAGCGGCAGCCGTCGGCATACGGGTGGACGGAGTGAACAACGATGTCGATGTTGCGGGCGGCACGACGATACGCGCCGATGGGAAGAACGGCAACGGACTGCTCGTCGCTTATGGGTGCGATCACCGCCTGACGCTGCGCCCCGACAGCCGGGTGACCGCGCTCGGGCGCGGCGGCATCGGCGCAGCCTTCGATTTCGGTAAGAATATCATGGGAAAGGACGAAGGTCTGCGTGCATCCTACGCCACATTCTCCCTATATATACCGGTAACGCCTGCCGATGTCGATGTGGACGGTCCCTTGGTGTCGGATTTTACGGTGCAGGGCACCCTCATCGGACGGCGGGCAGCCATCTACATGAGCGATAACGCTTATGTAAAGAACATCACCATCGGCACAGGGGCGCACATCGAGGGCGACATCATCAACAAATGGCAATATGACGACCCTGACATCAGCGATAAGCGTATGTTGCGCCGTCTGGAGGGTGCTCCGCTCCCCATCACCACATTGACCTTCGCCGGGCAGAATTTACATTACAACGGCAATATTGACGGCAGCAAAAATACGCGCCTCGTCATCTCCGGCGACCTTTCCTACGGCGGCGAAGCCAATGTCCTTTCTGCCGCCGTTGCCCCGGGAGGTGCGCTCTTTGACGGTCATTACCGGCTGTATCCGGCGCCCGATCATACCCTTTCCGTTTCGCTTGCAGGCAATCTTCACACCATCGCGGATGTGGGCGTATTCACCAATCAGGGTCTCCTCGCACCCGTCGGAGAGCCGCTGACCATCGAGGGCGACCTCATCAGCAGCGGCACGTTCGGTCTTGCTACCGACGCGGACGGCAGCGCGGCGCATCCGATTGCTGTGAACGGCACGGCAAATGTTGACGGCTCCGCCTTGACTGCCCTGCCCGGACAGGTCTATCGCCCCGATACATCCTATACGTTCCTGACCGCCACCGGGGGCGTGACGGGCGCGATGATCGGCGAGGGTGCTTCCTTCTCGGGCTTTCTCGGCATTTCCTCCTACCGACGCAGTGCTGATGCCTACCGTGCCACCTTCACGCCGGGCAATTATTTGGGTGCTCTTGACAGCCGTCAGCAGATGGTCTTCCATAGCCTCGCCGCCCTTTGGCAGCGCACCGATGCCGAAGGGCAGGCGCAGATCGGCCGTCTTTATTCCCTATCGGGGGATGCCGGGCGGCAAGCTCTCACCACTCTTGCGGATGGCAGCAGTTCGGATGTGGCCGCAGCCGCCTTCGCCCGCCCCTTGGTGCGCGGCGCTTTGACGGCGCGGCAATCGTACCTTTCCCATGGAACGAAGATTCCCCTTTCTTTGCGTCCCCTTTGCTATCAAGGCGGCTTTGGCTCACCGGGACTCGTCCTCCCCGTCGAGATTGCAGCTTCGTCGGGACTTTGGCTTCGCACCGGGCGCACGTGGAGCGAAATCGGCGGCACATCGGGGCAGGGCTACACCCTGTCCCTCGGCTATGATCGTCCCGTCTCCCCGCACTGGATGCTGGGCGGGCTCTTTAGCTATGGCAGGGAACGGCTCTCCCGCGAAGCCGATAGATTCACCGTACGGGATCATCGCCTCGCACTCTATGGCATCTACCGAAACGGCCCTCATGACGGCTGGCTGACGATATCCTTCGGGCGACAAGAAAATGACGGTCAGCGCGTTTTCTTTGCCCCTCTTTTTACCGCCGCCAACAGCAGGTATCACAGCACCATCGTCGAGCTGGCGGGACGCTACAGCTATGATCTTGACGATGGACGAGAGGGCGTTTGGCACAACAAGCCCTTTGTTGCGGCAGATCTCATTCATTACCGCCAGAGCGGCTTTCGCGAAACTGGTGCCGGCGTTTGGAACCAATCGCTTGACAGTGCGCAAGCGACGTATAGCGACTTGCAGCTCGGCTGGTCGTGGGAACGGGATTTTTCCGACGATGGCTTTGTAACCTTCGATGTCGGTTGGAAGGGAATCCTCTCTGGTCATGCGCCCGACGTTGCCGCTCATCTGTCCGCGGCTCCTGAATATTCCTTCCATCAGCAACGTGCCGTTGACCGCGCCCGCTTCACCATGAATCTTTGCGGCAGCAAAGACATTGGCAGCGGCTGGCGCGTCAGCGGCGAAGCTGGATTGGAAAAAGGCGTCCATGACCATATCGCATCTGCCATGGTCAATTTGAACCGCGCATGGTAGGTGTTGCGGTCAAACGTCTAGGGGCGTTCTTATACGAGCATTCAGCCTTGCTCATGCTTTGCGTCAGGTCATGTATCTTGCAACAGTCGGTGAATGCCTTCGATGTGTACGGGCTGCCCTGATCGCTATGTTGTGGTCAAGCAAAATTGTAACACATGGGTCTCGCCGATTTACAATGAATACCTAGGGAATCGCTGATAAAATGAAGTCTGCCAGATTGGCGTAGATTTTTCGTCCGAACAAGGAGGCAAACCGGACGCATAGCAAGGGCTATGTGGAGGATTTGCCGACACAGTGCGGGCAAAAAAGATGCGTCAAGATGGTAGTGCTGAATTTATCAGTGCTTCCCTAGGGAATCGCTGATAAATATCGGATAAACGATGTCATATAACAAACAGACACGAATTTCACAAAAAGCAGTGCAAAAGAGCATTCAATACTGCTCCTATTGTCCCTTTTTCTTCCCCGAATCGCCCGTTTCAGCGGGAAATTCGGGAAAAAGGCGCACTTATCCCATTGTCATGCAGAATTCCCTCTGCCTTCCTGCCTTCAAACACATGACGAGGTTCGCCGACGCAAAGAGCAGATAGTAGCGGAGCAGGTTCTTCTTGAGGCCGCGATATCTCGTCCTGCCCGCTTGGAACAGACGCTTCACGATGAGAAATGGATGCTCCACCTTGTAGCGGATGGAAGATTTCTCGTGTTCGATCTTCTTATCCCAGTGGACTCCTGCATACGCCTTTGTTGTGCGGTTCTGTGAAGGTCTTTTGGCAATGCGGTAATCCACGCTCAAAAAATGGGGATCTTCACGGATTTCTGCGCACTTTTCCACGCCGAGATACCCAGAGTCCCAGTTTTCTGCCGCGCTCTTTCTGGACATAGTACGGCGCGATGAGTGCCATCCATTCGTTCCAAGGAACGATGGATTCCATGGCTTCCAGAAAGGCTTCACGCCGTGTTGTTCTCTTGCGGTTTGCGTACTCCATGTCGGTAAAGGTTTGCTGCACCATGATGTTGCCTCTCTCGTCGTGTTGCTGTTTTCCTCTATTGTAATATTTCGGAGCTCAATCGTGCAACAAAAAAATTTTCAGTGTTTCCATAATTCTATGCGCCTGCGCCGTCGGCACAATCATATTTTCTATCTTCCTCAAGGGGCGTAGTCCGTCAGAATTTCCAGACAAATCCCGCCTTAAGCCCCAGACCGCGCTGCTTGCCTCCCCAGCCTTCAAGACCGATGTCGGCGGTGCATTGGGAGCTGAGGTCGGCTTTCCAGCCGACTTCCATGCTCGCGGAGAAGCCTTGAAGCGACGGTGAAGGAGCGTTGTACGATCCTGTGGAGGTGCTGACTGTCGCACTCGTCTTGCCGCCGAACTCATACTGGAGCGAGGTTCCGAGGACGAGTGCGCCGCCCTTCTGCGGAATCATCCAGCGTGCGCCCGTGCGCACACGATGGCTGTCCACCGAGTCGAAGTCAAATCTCGTTCCTGCATCGAGATCTACCGTTGCGCCGTTCTGCCTTGTGTAGAAGTAGCGCAGATACATCTCACGCTCCGTACCGCTCGCCTGCGTGATTCGCTGTCCAAAGCCCAGATGTGCGCCGATGTAGTTATTGCCCATGTCGTAGGAAACCGCGATCGGAAGCGATCCTGCCTTGAGGGTGGAGGAATACTCCACGCTTGAGCGTCCGAAACGCAGACTGCCTTCAGAGAACATGCCATCCGCCTTCTCTTGGCGCACGAAGAAGCCGCCGCCGATGTAGCGCATCTTGCCTTCAGCGTGCGCCACATTCACATAGCTGTCGTAGCTGGATCGTCCGTACTCAACAACGGGTCCGAAAACAAGACGGTCGTCGCCGTGCGTCACTTCGCGCGAGAAGCCGAGAGAAAGACTCACACCCTTCATATCGACGTGCGATCCCGTCTGATAGCGCATGGAGGAGCCGCCGACAGCGGCAAAGGGTGCAAAGGTCTGCGCCGGTGCCGCCGCTGCTTCCAGTGACGCACTTGCCATGCCTTCGCCCGTCAGAAGATCCGCGCCCGTGCCGAGGAAGGCGGCCGAGCCTGCCACTGTTTCCAAGACGGACTTGCGGTTGTCCTCCACTTGCGCACGCGCTGCAGACGACGGCTCTTCAAACGGTGTCGACGGCTCCGGCACATCCACCGGCTCCGGTGTCCGGACGAGCAAATCCTTCTTGTTCTCCGCGACGCTGAGCTTCGCTCCCGTCACGTCGAACGCCCCCCGATAGACATCCATCTTCGTCGCACCATCGGTCAGAATTTGCGCGTTCTCAGTGTGGAGAAGACGCAGCTGCCCCTTCGGCTCATCGCCGCGCAGATGCGCTTCAAGCAAAGCACCCCTGAGGTCGGTGTCCTTCGTATCGGTGACGGTCAGCATGGTGTCGCTTGCAGTCATGCCCTTCGGCATCTTGAATACGACCTTCTGGAAGCCCTCGATGCTCAACGCACGGATGCCCTTCGTCTTGTTCACAATGAGCGTGTTGCCCGCCACATCGCGCGTCGCAGCGACGGCGGACGCTCCGACAAGACGCGCCCCACTGAGGTCGGGCGTGCCCGAGATCTCGATGACATTGTCCCGAACGGTCGCCTTCGAGTTGGCGTAGCTGCCCAGATCAGCACGAGCCGCATAGATGTACATCTCGGGATTGGCGGCTCCCGCCCTCTTGTAAACGCCGCCGCGGATGTTGATCTTGTTGCCCACCGCCTGAGCAAAAGCCATTCCGCTCTCTTTCGGCTCAAATGCGCTGCCGAAATCCTTGCCCCTGATCTTGACAGAGCCGCCGCAGATCTCGCCCTGATAGGTGCCGCTTTCGAGTGTGATCTGGTTGTGGCTTGCCGTCGCCGTCACATCACTGGTCGTTGAACTGACAAACGCCTCGCCGCCTGTCACGCTCTGCCACACAGCATCGGCAGAGGAAAACACCGTATTCTTTGACGCTTCCGCCGTACCGACGAGCGCTTCGCCATAGATATTGACCGTAGCCTTCGCGCCCGTCATCGAAGAAGCAGCGTACGGCGACTCCGTCATGGTGAATGTTCCACCCTCGACGGTGAGTGTATTTTCGTTCGCTTTTGCCTCTGCCTTCGCCGCAGCGGCATTGTACCAATCCGCTGTCGCAGAAGCGGCCATGAAGCGGTCCACATCCCCCTTCATCTTCTTCAGAAAGACTTCGTTCTTCTCCGCCGTTGCCCTCACCGTCGTTTTGGTCAAACGGGAATTGGAGATGGAGAATACAACGCCTCCTGTTACACTACCATCCTTTAAGAAACCACGTTCGAGGCGGACGGTGTTCTCCCGCACAATCCCCTCCACATTCTCCATGGCTGAGATTACACTGGCATCGGCACCCGTCACCTGCTGCCACTCGCCGCCCGTGCCTGTGACCTTGTTCCTCTCAAGATTCGCCTGCAGACGCTCCTTTTCGTTCCATGCCTGCGCCGACCCGTCTGCCAATGAGAAACAGTCGATCTTTACGCCCATCGCCAGCACCGCCGAGCCGCCGTCCTCCATCGTGACGACATTGTCCGTTGCCTTCACCGTCTGGGATACGCCCGCCCTGGATATTACGCGCTGTCCGATTCGGGCGCCTATGGCGCGCACCACATTCCCCTTCGAACCGATGGAAACGGCATTGCCCGTCGCCTCGGTGCATAGATCGCGACCGTATCTATTGTTTCCCTCGATGGATGCGCCCCACAAATCGAACACCTTGCCCTTGTCGAGGAGTGCCTTATTCCCCTTCGCGACAATCTGCACGTTGCCGCTCGCAACGAACTTCTGCGGGTTCGCTTCCGCTTCGCTTGCTTTCTTCTTGGGCGTAACGCAGAGATAGTCGATCCGCGCACCGGCAAACATCGTATCCATGATGTCTGTTTCCGATCCTGCCAGATTGGACAAGGTGACGGTATTATTCTCCGCTTTCACGAGCGCCGAGCCGTCCATCTGCTTGATCTGAGCAAAGGCTCCGAACACCTTCGTCTTTTGAAACGCCTGTCGAAAGTCGCCGCTTTGCACATCTGCCTTGTTGCCCGAGAGCTTTGCCTCAAGCGTTCCGGCATCGTACATGGCGACAGCGCCGCCCGCAATGCTGCACCACTGGGATTTCCTCGGATTTGTCCTCGGATCTTTAGATTTACCGCCCGTGATCTTCACCGTGCTGCCCGTCACCTCCGCCTTTGCCGGCGTTCCGTGGTCAAGATCTACGGGGGCGGGATTCAGCTCCGCTATGGCGCCGAACAGCCCAAAGGCATCCCTGTATAGGTTCGGATTCATCGGCTTATCCACTCGAAGCGTGCCGCCCGACATCTCCACCTGTCCGCCTTCGATGTGCAGATCTTCGTTCGCGCCCAGTTCGGCGCGGATGCCATGCGCTTCTCCCAACACACCGCTCTTGATGAAAACTTTGCCGCCTGTAAGCTGCACCTTGCTGTTGGATGTCGCACGCCGAAACGTCCCTATGACAAATCCCCCTTCCGTGAGCTTCCCGTCGGTGTCCTTCACACCAATCTGCGGCGTATCGCCGCCGCCTGCGGTGCCGACAGTGACGGTCGCTGCATTGCCGGTACTGTCGCCCACGACAACCGTCGCATCTTCCGTGACCACCTGAGCCGCAGCCGCGCACGGCACAGAACCGAGCGTAAAGACACCCGCTGCAAGGCCTGCGAGGATGCGGCGGGCAAGTGTATGCGACGGAAGGGCATTTTTAGAACAAGCGCGATGTTTCATGATGGTGTTCTCCTTTCCTTGAAAACCATTCGCACAAACGTCCATTTAAGGAGCAAGAATGCGCCGCCTTTCCATGAAACCGCGTCGTTGATTCGCTCTTTGGCTCTGATGACTCGGCGTTTCATGCAAAAACAAAAATGTAAAATTATAAATCTGTAAACTTTCTCTCAGTCTATCGTAATTCAGCATGTCCGACAAGACGAAGTTTTCGTGGATGCGCCGTCTAAATTGCTTCGCCGCGCCTTCTTAAGGAAACGCTGATAAAATGAAGTTGCCCGCCCAGATTAGCGTGAAAATATCAGGAGGTGGATTATAGAAACCACTGATAAATTCAGCCGCGCCATCTTGACGCATCTTTTTTGCCCGCACTGTGTCGGCAAATCCTCCACATAGC
>ERZ772945.1468-NODE-1468-length-16538-cov-2.768064_pt1 | contig 16538 bp, 12 predicted proteins | sample MGYA00511681_ERZ772945 | MGnify/ENA primary metagenome ERZ772945 (study PRJEB29015, sample SAMEA2737943) | human oral metagenome | biome: human oral; feature: human-associated habitat; material: dental | place: China | collected 2143 ...
GAATAAATAAATGGCATTAGGAGAAGGAGTTTTATTAAAACTTTCTTAAAATAAAGGTTTTAAGTGCCTTTTTAATATTATTTAGTTACTTACCCTCTATCACAATGAGGGGAAAATAGTATTTTTGCCTCAAATTAAAATTAAGAGTAAAAAGCATAACCATGGCAGAATCAGTTGATATTCGTGAGTTGAATATGCTCATAGAACAACAGAGTTCTTTCGTTACGAATATTGTAACAGGAATGAATGGAGTAATTGTCGGGCAAAGACATTTAATAGACTCGTTGATTATTTCTCTTCTAAGTAATGGTCATATTCTTCTTGAAGGTGTACCAGGGTTGGCAAAAACACTTGCAATCAAAACACTTGCTCAATTAATTGATGCAGACTTTAGCAGGATACAGTTTACGCCAGATCTTCTTCCTGCTGACGTTGTTGGGACCCAGATTTATTCACAGAAAGATGAAAGTTTTCATGTAAAGAAAGGACCTGTCTTTTCGAATTTTATTTTAGCAGATGAGATAAATCGTGCTCCTGCAAAGGTTCAAAGTGCACTTTTAGAAGCAATGCAAGAACGCCAGGTGACCATAGGAGAAACCACCTTTAAGCTCCCGGCTCCATTTCTTGTTTTAGCTACTCAGAATCCAATAGAACAGGAAGGAACATACGAGTTACCAGAAGCACAGGTTGATCGTTTTATGTTGAAAACAATAATAGAATATCCTACTATTGAGGAAGAGAAACTGATTATACGAGAAAACCTTCGAGGCAAAATGCCTTCCACAATACCTGTGACTTCGAAAAAAGAAATCATGGATGCTCGCGAAGTAGTAAATAAAGTATATATTGATGAAAAAATAGAGCAATATATTGCTGATATTGTATTTGCGACTCGCTATCCAGAACGTTATAAAGTTTCAGAACTAAAGAATATGATAGCATTTGGGGGGTCACCTCGGGCCAGCATTAGTATGGCAAAAGCAGCTCGTGCATTTGCTTTCATTAAACATCGCGGATATGTAATTCCTGAGGATATACGTGCCGTTGCTCATGACGTATTACGTCATCGTATAGGTTTGAGTTATGAAGCCGAAGCTGCAAATATGACGAGTGATGAGATTATTAGTAAGATAATTAATCAGGTAGAAGTGCCATAAATAAAGATTCCCTAACATGGAGACTTCTGATTTATTGGAAAAAGTAAGAAAGATTGAGATAAAGACAAAGGGTCTGAGTCGAAATATCTTTGCAGGACAGTACCATTCTGCCTTTAAAGGACGTGGTATGGAGTTTTCAGAAGTTAGGGAATATCAATTTGGGGATGACATACGTGACATTGATTGGAATGTTACCGCACGCTTTCATCGTCCTTATATTAAGGTGTTCGAAGAGGAACGTGAACTAACAGTAATGTTGGTTATAGATGTTTCAGGATCTCTTGATTTTGGAACGGTAACTCAAATGAAACGTGATTTAGTTGCAGAGATTGCTGCAACTTTAGCATTTTCAGCTATTCAGAATAACGATAAAATAGGTGTTATTTTTTTCTCTGACCGCATAGAAAAGTATATCCCGGCAAAGAAAGGGCGTAAGCATATTTTATATATTATTCGTGAACTCTTAAATTTTCGTCCTCAAAGTCATCATACAGATTTGGCTATGGTCACTGCTTATCTGACAAGAGTGATGAAACGGCATTGCACAGCTTTTGTAATAAGTGACTTTTATGATCAGAAAGCTTTTCTCGCAGAAATGGAAGTTGCTAATCGCAAGCATGATATCGTAGCAATACAAGTATATGATAAATTTGCAAAAGAACTACCGAAGGTAGGTTTGTTGAATGTCGTTGATGCTGAAACAGGAAGAAAATTGCTGATTGATACATCAAGTAACAAACTTCGACAAGCTCATTACTTGTATTGGTGTCAGCGTGAAGAAGAATTGAGACTCGTTTTCTCAAAAAGTAAAGTTGATTGGATATCCGTGGCAACAAATGAAAACTTTGTGAAGGCACTCATGCTTTTATTCAAACAACGTTCATAATCACATTTATTTTTATGAGAAGATTTGCCCACAGCATAATTGTTTGTTGTTGTATTCTTGTTTCCAGTAGTGCTTTAGCACAAGTCAAGGTAAAACAAACTGTTGATTCTATTGAGATTCGTATTGGAGAACAGACCAGATTTACATTGGACGTAACTGTTCCAAAAGGGTCTCACCTTCAATGGCCCTTGTTAAAAGAACGGCAGAATTTAGTTCCAGGGTTAGAAATAGTATACTCTTTGCCTGCTGATACAATAAATAAAGATGGAGGTTTATTGAATATAAGAAAGATTTATACACTAACTTCATTTGAAGAAAACCTGTATGCTATCCCGCCTATTGCTGTAAAGGTAAATAATAAACCATATAGAGGAATACCATGTGCCCTCAAAGTAATAACTATTCCTGTAGACACATTACATCCAAATCAATTTTTCCCTCCTAAGGATGTACAGGACAATCCGTTCATGTGGTCAGAAATTGCATTATACTTCTGGCTTTCAATACTTATAGTCATATTAGTTGTTATAGAATGTTATCTCATTATTAGATTACGACAAAACAAACCCATAATAACAAAAATTCGTATTATAAAACATATTCCACCTCATAAAAAGGCGTTGATAACAATTGACCAAATCAAAAAAGAACATATGCAGTACAATTGGGATCAGAAAACATATTATACGCAATTGACTGATGCCCTACGTCAATATATCCAAGAAAGATTTGGCTTTTGTGCAAAGGAAATGACCTCTAATGAAATTATTGCTTGCCTTCAAGAAATAGGAGATAAGCCAATGATTAACGAGTTAAGGGATTTATTCATTATTGCAGACCTTGTAAAGTTTGCGAAATATTCGACATTGTTAAATGAAAATGATCTGAATCTTGTAAAAGCAATAGACTTCATTGATAAAACTAAGTTGGAAGGGCAGCCAATAGAAGAAAGAATTGTACCCAGTCTTTTAGAAGATGAGAAACGAATGAATCAGAATAGAATTACCATCAAAATCTTGATATGGAGTTGCAGTTTGACAATATTAGGACTCTTTGTCTATGTTGTCTTTAATGTTTGCTTATTGTCTATTTGAATTTAAAAATAGGAAATGGAGTTCGTAAACAAAGAATATTTTTTCTTATTGTTATTAATAATACCATATGTATTATGGTATTTTTTTAAAGATAAGAAAAGTACGCCTGCAATGCGTATAAGCAATACTAATGCATATCTGAATATTAAGCAAAGTTGGCGTATTCGTATCAAGCATGTCCCTATACTTTTACGATGTATAATATTTGCTTTGATTGTTTTCGCCCTAGCTCGCCCACAAACACATAACTCTTGGAACAATAAAACTGTTGAAGGAATTGATATTATGTTGGCTATGGACGTTTCAACCTCAATGCTTGCAGAGGATTTAAAGCCTAACAGAATAGAAGCAGCAAAAGATGTAGCCGCAGAATTTATATCAGGATGTCCTAATGACAATATAGGGCTAACCATATTTGCAGGTGAGGCATTTACACAATGTCCAATGACCGTAGACCATACTTCATTGCTTAATTTGTTGCGAAATGTTAGAACCGATATTGCATCGCATGGACTCATACAAGATGGAACTGCTATTGGTATGGGGTTAGCCAATGCTATTACACGCTTAAAAAATTCGAAAACTAAAAGTAAAGTTGTTATTCTGTTAACGGATGGAAGTAACAATATGGGAGATATCTCTCCGATGACTGCTGCCCAAATTGCACAATCTTTAGGTATTCGAGTTTATACGATTGCTGTCGGCACAAATAAAATAGCACCATATCCTATGCCAGTAGGAGGAACTATTCAATACATTAATATCCCTGTTGATATTGATACAAAGACGCTTAAAAATATTGCTTCGGCAACAGCGGGAAATTTTTATCGTGCAACAAACACGAATGAGTTAAAACAAATTTATAAGGATATTGACAAGTTGGAGAAAACAAAAATGAAAGTAAAGAAGTTCTCTAAGCGTTATGAGGCTTATCAACCATTTGCTTTTGCTGCATTTGTTTTCCTTCTTTTAGAGATTCTTTTACGAAACACTATACTACGTCGGATACCTTAAAATAAAATTGCAATGTTTAGATTCGATGACACTATATTTCTGTGGTTTTTATTGTTAATACCTCTTTTGGTGTTAGTGAGGTTATTTTATTGGCATAAACAACAAAGGAGATTACAAAGATTAGGAGAACTCTCTTTACTTAAGCTGTTAATGCCTGATGTGTCCCGTAGTAGAGCTACTATTAAATTTATATTAATGATTCTCGCTTTGGGAGTTTTGATTCTTATGATTGCTCGTCCGCAAATGGGTACAAAAATATCGCAAGAAAAGAAAGTCGGTATAGAATCTATTATTTGTATGGACATATCTAATTCAATGAAGGCAGAAGATGTTGTACCGAATAGATTAGAAAAAAGTAAGTTGCTAGTTGAGGATTTGGTAGATCATTTTACGAATGACAAAATTGGTCTAGTTGTATTTGCAGGTGATGCTTTCGTACAGTTGCCAATTACCAGTGATTACGTTTCTGCAAAGATGTTTCTACAAGATGTCGATCCTTCTCTAATTGCCACACAGGGAACAGATATAGCTGGTGCTATAAATTTAGCAACCCATAGTTTTACTCAACAACAGAGTGTAGGACGAGCCATTATTGTTATCACAGATGGCGAGGACCATGAGGGAGGAGCTCTGGATGCAGCTAAAGCTGCGAGTAAAAATGGCATTAATATATTTATCTTAGGAATTGGCAATACAAGGGGGGCACCTATTCCCATGGGTAATGGAGGATATATGAAAGATGCTACTGGTCATACTGTAATGTCATCTTTAAATGAAAATATGTGCAAGGAAATTGCTAAGGCAGGTAATGGAACGTATATCCATGTTGACAATACATCTGATGCCCAGCGAGAATTAAACGATGGCTTACTTAAACTTCAGCGAGGAGAGACCAGCTCAGTAGTATATAGTGACTATAAAGAACAATTTCAAAGTTTCGGAATCATAGCTATAATTCTTCTCTTTATTGAAATTTGTATTTTAGAGGTTAGAAATCCTCATTTTAAGCACTTGATATTGTTTAGAACTAATAGAATGGGCAAATGAATATAATCTCGAGGTATATTATAACTTTATGGTGTACTTTTCCATTCTTGCAGAATGTTAGTGCACAAACTGATCGTCAGTATATTCGGTTTGGGAATAACTTCTATCGTCAAGGAAATTATTCTAAAGCAGGAATAGAATTTAAAAAGGCATTAAATAAGAATCCCAATAATCCACAGGCCTTGTATAACTTTGGATGTGTATTATTGCAACAGAAAAAAGATTCCTTGGCAATTCGACAATTACAAAGTGCTGGCAAATTAGAAACATCAAAAATCAGAAAGGCTATGATATATCATAACATAGGTGTAATATGCCAAAAATGCCAACTCTTTAATGAGGCAATAGAAGCGTACAAAGAAAGTTTAAGGAGTAATCCTTTAGATGACGAAACCCGATACAATCTTGTTCTTTGCATGAAGCAACGGAAGCAGAATAATAAAAATAAAGAAAAGGATAATAAAGATAAAAATAAGGATAAAGGGAAAAATAAATTAAACCCCAAATCTCATAAGAAAGAAGAAAATCAGAATAAGCAGGAAAAGAATCAGAGTCAAAAACAACAAGAGAAAATGAGTAAAGCTAATGTGGAGCAATTGCTTAACTATGCTGTACAAGAGGAAAAGACAACTCAGCAACGTCTAAATCGTAATAAGAGTACTTCACAATCACGTCGTCTCCGGGATAATTGGTAAATGGTTAACATGGATCGTCATAGTTTACATATACTTTATCTTATATTTGTATGTTTATTTTGCATACAGAGGATTAAAGCGCAAATTCAGGTTTCTGCCCCTTCACAAGTAGAAGTCGGGGAGAATTTCCGTTTGGCATATACCATTAATAATCAAGCCGTGGAAGATTTCCACTTGGGAAATCTTCCATCAGGGTTAGAGCTGTTAGCTGGACCATATACATCGCGACAGTCTAGTTACCAGATGATTAATGGTCATACATCAAGTTTGTCATCTACTACATTTACCTATACTTTGTATGCTGCTAACAACGGAACATATATTATACCCGCAGCTCGTATACGAATAAATGGCAGAACAATTTCATCAAGAAATATCAAGATAAGGGTATCTGGTACTAAACAAAAAAATAATAGTGTTCCACGAATGCACCAGTTTGATAATGATAACACATCATCACAGATGCAAAGTAGTGGCTCTCGTATTACGGGTAAAGATTTATTTATAAAAGTTTCTGCGAATAAGCGAAAAGTTTATGAGCAAGAGCCTGTGCTTCTAACCTACAAAGTATATTCTCTTGTAGATTTAACACAACTCGAAGGGAAAATGCCAGACTTAACAGGCTTTCATACTCAGGAGATTCCGCTCCCTCAACAAAAAAACTTTCATATAGAACGAATAAACGGGAGACCTTATAGGACAGTTACATGGACTCAGTATTTAATGTTTCCACAAATGACAGGTTACCTTCGTATTCCTGAAATAACTTTTAAAGGGGTTGTTATACAACAGAATTATTCTGTTGATCCCTTCGAAGCATTCTTTAATGGCGGATCAGGTTATGTTGAGGTTAAAAAAAATGTTGTAGCTCCTGGACTACAAATACAAGTAAATGCTTTGCCTAATAAACCCATTGGTTTTTCAGGTGGAGTCGGAAAATTTAATATTTCTGCCCAATTAGATAAATTAAAGGTAAAGGCTGGTAATCCTGTTACTTTGCGAGTTAAAATAAGTGGAACAGGTAATCTGAAGCTTATCAGCCAGCCCCAAATAAATTTTCCTAAAGAGTTTGACAAGTATGACCCAAAGATTACGGATAAGACAAAATTAACAACTTCAGGAGTTAAGGGGGAAATGTTATATGATTTTCTATTTGTTCCTCGTCATCAAGGTAAATATACTATTCCATCAGCTAAATTTACCTATTACGATATAACATCAAATTCATATAAAACTATAGAAAGCCAATCTTTTAATATTATTGTTACCCAAGGAGAAAAAAAAGAAAATCAAACGTCATACAATAATATTACAAAAGAAAATGATATCCGTGATATAGAGTCTAAAATCATGGATCAAAGTAATAGAAGGATTCCTTTTTGGGGAAGTTCTTTATATTGGAGTTGTTTTTTAGGGTTGTTTTTTGTTTTCATTCTCCTGCTTTTTGTTTTCTATAAACGTTCTATCGAGCATAGTGACATCATTGGAATGAATGAAAGATATGCAAATAAAATAGCATATAAACGTCTAAAGAAGGCAGAACAATTAATGCATCAAAATAAACCAACAGAATTCTACGATGAAGTCCTTGGGGCATTATGGTACTATATCAGCCATAAGTTAAATTTATCAGTTGATGTCTTGTCGCGTGAGAATATTGTCGATAAACTAAGTCTTCAGGACATAGATGAAAAAACGATCTCAAAATTTATATCAGTTTTAGATGAATGTGAATATGAAAGATATGCTCCTGAAGATCCGTCTAACAACATGAACAGAACATTTAATATCGCATTTACAACAATAACGGATATTGAAAAGGTAATGAATAAGCTGAAAAAGAAATGAATTTATTAATCTCACATAAGGTTTGTAAATATGCTACACATAACTATATGTGTATAAGGAGCATCTCTTTGTTCATTGTAATATTATGGTTTGCTCTACCCATGAATGCTATTACATATAAAGAAGCGAATGAATGCTATAAGAAAGGGGATTATAACCAAGCAATAATAGATTACAATAAACTATTAAAACACAGGACTTCAGCTGAACTATATTACAATCTTGGTAATGCATTTTATCGTGTTGATAACTTGCCCCAAGCTATTTTAGCTTATAAGCGTGCTTTAAAACTCGCACCTGAAAATGAAGATATAAGGTTCAATTTAAATTTGGCCAGTTCAAAAACAACAGATAAGATTGTTCCTCAAGATGATATATTCTATTTGGTATGGTATAGGAATGTGTTAAATCTCTTTGATACCAATAATTGGGCATATATAAGTCTGTTCTCAATTGCGTTAGCTTTATCTTCAATTTTGGTCTATATTTTCTCTCCGAATATATTCTTTCATAAATTAGGATTCTTTTTTAGTATTCCTTTATTTGGCCTTTTTATCCTTTCGTTTATTTTCGCATATAAACAGAAATCCATATTTGAAGACAACAGCAATGCTGTGATTATGAAATCATCAGTTAATATTAAGGAAACGCCAACATATGATGGTAAGAATAATTTCGTCCTTCATGAGGGAACTTGTGTTAATATAACTGATGAAGAAGTAAGAGGATGGGTATGTGTACGTGTTGCCGATGGTCGAAGTGGCTGGATTCCTAAAAATAGTATTGAAAGAGTTTAGAATAAATCTTTGGACTAGCGATGAAGGCTTATGATTATAACAGATCTTTCAGCAATTGATAGATATGTCCTCTATTTTTTTAACGGGAGTAATTCTCTGTTTGAAGATAGTTTGGTGTCATTACTGACTTCTGGCATGACATGGATTCCATTGTATATTACCTTATTTTATCTAGTTATAAAAAATAATGAAACAATGGGGCAAATAATGCTATTTGTGGTAAGTGTTGTACTTTGTATTACTCTAACCGGAGGAATTGATGATATTCTTATTAAACCTTTGATAGGAAGAATCCGTCCATGTAATGATCCAAATATTACCGATAATTTGAATCTGATAATAGGACAAACTGAAACAGGATACAGCTTCTTCTCTGCACATGCAGCAAATACAATGTCCTTAGCTATTTTCTTCAGTTTGCTTGTTAAAGATTCATTATTCAAAGTTGCTATAATAGGTTGGGCTCTGCTTAACGGATGGAGTAGGCTTTATCTTGGAGTGCATTACCCAAGTGATGTGCTGTTCGGCTTTCTGTATGGTGCTATGATAAGTCTTCTGATTTATACCCTTTTTAAAAATAAATATTTAAAAAAAAGTTACAAAGTAACTCTCTTTTCTTCTCAGTATACCTGTTCAGGATACAAGAAGAGAGATATAGACACTGTGCTTATTATTTTATTGTTGACAATAATGATCGTGTCTATCATTTCAATTTATAATATAGGATTATTTTAATTATGGATACTAAACATATACATATTTCTGATTATAATTATGATCTTCCCGAGTGTAAAATTGCAAAATACCCATTGTCTCGGAGAGATCAAAGCAAATTACTTCTTTATAAGCATGGCGAAGTGTCTGAAGATGTTTTCTGCCATCTTTCAAACTATATCCCATCTGGTTCACTGATGGTTTTCAACAACACCCGTGTTATCCAGGCCCGAATACATTTTCGTAAAGAAACGGGAGCCTTAATAGAAGTCTTTCTAATGGAGCCTGCATTTCCTGCCGACTATGAGCAAATGTTCCAGACGAAAGGTCAATGTAGTTGGTTATGTATGATAGGTAACTTAAAGAAATGGAAGGAAGAAATACTATCCCGCAACTTCATAATTGATGATCAGCAGATTACATTGACAGCAACATTAGATCGTAATCGTACTTCTCATAAAATAGGAGGAACTAATTACTGGGTAAACTTTTCATGGGATAACTCTAAAATAAGTTTTACAGACATTCTTGAATCCGTTGGCGAATTACCAATTCCACCATATCTAAAACGTGAGACACAAGAAAGTGACAAAACGACATATCAAACTGTTTATTCCAAAATTAAGGGTAGCGTAGCTGCCCCAACGGCTGGTTTACATTTTACGGAAGATGTTTTAGCATCATTAGACAATAAACATATTATTCGCGATGAGGTAACATTACATGTTGGTGCAGGAACATTTAAACCAGTTAAAAGTGATAAGATAGAAGGGCATAATATGCATTCAGAATATATCGTTGTTCAACGTCATACTTTTGAGCATCTTATTGAGCATAATTGTGAAGCGGTAGCAGTAGGTACAACAAGTGTACGTACATTAGAGAGCTTGTATTATGTTGGAGTAAAATTAGCACTAAACCCTAATAGTAATGAAGATAATTTATATGTTGACCAATGGGATCCTTATGATTTTCAACATAATGAAGATGGCTTAGTATCAGTAAATGGGAAAGTGATAAGCCCGCGTGAAGCAATACAGAATATTTTAGATTATTTGGATAGATGCCATTCAAAAGAACTACATTCCAGTACACAAATCATAATAGCACCGGACTATACTTATAAAATAGTAAAGGCTCTCATTACTAATTTTCATCAACCTCAAAGTACTTTGCTTTTACTTGTAAGTGCTTTCCTAAATGGTGATTGGCTAAAAGTGTACAAATATGCTTTAAGTCATAATTTCCGTTTTCTTAGCTATGGAGATTCGAGTTTGTTAGTACCTTGAAATGAAGAAGTAGAGGATTGGTTATATTATAAATAAAATTTGTGTTATATTGTATTATGGAGTATGGATTTATTAAGGTTGCCAGTGCTGTTCCAGTTGTACATGTAGCTGATTGTGAAAAAAATACAGATGAGATAAAGTCTCTTATGGTTAAAGCAGAGTCACAGAGGGCCGAGATCGTTGTCTTTCCCGAATTGTGTATTACAGGTTATAGTTGCCAAGACCTGTTTCGACAACAATTTCTGTTAGATAGTGCGGAAACGTGTCTTATGCACATCATAGATTTTAGCAAACAATATAAAGTAATAAGCATAGTTGGTCTACCTGTAATTATTGGTAATTTATTGTTGAATTGCGCAGTTGTTATACAGCATGGAAATATTCTTGGCCTCGTACCGAAGACCTATCTCCCTAATTACAATGAATTTTATGAGAAGCGTTGGTTTGCTTCTGGTCAGGATTTACGAGAACAAACCATAAATTTGGCAGGACGTTCGATATTAATAACATCAACACCACAATTATTTCAAACTTGTGATGGGGTTAAATTTGGGGTAGAAATATGTGAAGATGTATGGGCACCCATTCCTCCAAGCAACAATATAGTACTGGCTGGAGCTGATATTATCTTTAATCTTTCCGCCAGTGACGAGCTTATTGGTAAACATTATTATCTCAGAAGTCTACTCTCACAGCAGAGTGCAAGAATGATGTGCGGTTATGTTTATAGTGGAGCTGGTTTTGGTGAAAGTACCCAGGATGTTGTCTATGGTGGAAATGCTTTAATTTATGAAAATGGTCATCAATTGTGTGAGGGAGAACGTTTTAATATTCAAAGCCAGCTTATTACTGCTCAGATTGATATAGAGAGTCTTCGTTCCGACCGCCGAAATAATACAACGTTCGTAAATGCACAACGTTCTGTGTTAGAACAAAAGTTACATGTTATAGATACAGAAAAATCTAGTCATGATATGTTTATTCTGGAAAGAGAAGTGAACCCCCATCCATTTATTCCTTTCCATTCAAACATGGAAGAGTCATGTGTTGAGATCTTAAGTATTCAAACTATGGGGTTAGTGAAGCGCTTGTTACACACTCATGTAAAAACAATGGTATTGGGTGTTAGTGGAGGACTCGATTCAACACTTGCATTGTTAGTTTGTGTGAGGGCATTCGATAAACTAGGGCTTGATCATAAAAATATAATAGGAGTTACAATGCCTGGTTTTGGCACTACTGGACGAACATATAGGAATGCCATTAACTTAATGCAGAGTTTAGGCGTTACTATTAAGGAAATCAATATATCACAAAGTGTACTTCAACATTTTAAAGATATAGGTCAGGATAAAAAAGTACACGACGTTACGTATGAAAACTCACAAGCACGGGAGCGTACACAAATTTTAATGGACTTGGCAAATAAACTTAATGGGTTAGTTATAGGGACAGGTGATTTATCAGAACTTGCTTTAGGATGGGCAACATACAATGGTGATCATATGTCAATGTATGCAGTAAATGCTACCATACCTAAAACTTTGATAAAATATTTATTGAATTATTTGGCACGAAATACAGATTCTGATTCTGCAAAAACCCTCATTGATATAATAAACACTCCCATTTCTCCCGAATTAATTCCAGTAGATAAAGATGGAAATATAAAACAAAAGACCGAAGATTTGGTTGGTCCTTATGAACTTCACGACTTTTTCCTCTATTATATGCTACGCTATGGTTTTAGTCCAAAGAAGATTTTTATCCTCGCACAAAAAGCATTTAATGGCAATGGCATAACTCATTCAAAAGCTAATCAATATGATGACGGGACTATTTTGTACTGGCTATACACCTTCTATCGTCGTTTCTTCAATCAGCAATTTAAACGATCATGTTTACCAGACGGCCCTAAAGTCGGGTCTGTCAGTTTAAGCCCGCGAGGTGATTGGCGTATGCCAACCGATGCATTAAGTACGAGATGGTTACAGCAGATCGAAGAAATTGTAAAAGAAAAAGGCTTAGAATTAAACTTTACCCATAGATTGTAAATGTTTTTTACGGCATATTAAAAGATGGAATTACGGCTTGTTCATGATGACAGAAAAGCTATAAATACTATCTTTTTTATTATGTTAAATCAAGAAGAATAATTATTCTTATTTTTTTATACGAAGAAGCTGCTTTATTGATAAAATTTAAGTAATTTTGTTTCGGAAAGATAACCAAGATACGTATTTCCTATTTTTTTAATCTAAATTTAATTAATCTTATGCAGAAAAGATTACTTTCTCTGGTTACATTGTTGTTATGGTTGACAACAACAGTGATGGCGCAAGTCACAACATCTTCTATGAGTGGAAAAGTTGTGTTGCAAGGAGCCAACGAAGAGATTATTGGAGCTACTGTGCAAGCTGTACATGAGCCTTCTGGTACACGTTATGCAACAGTGACAAACAGTAATGGTCGCTTCAACATTCAAGGTATGCGTGTAGGTGGCCCTTACACGATTACTGTCAGTTACGTTGGTCATCAAACTAAGGTTTTTAAGGGAGTGAAGCTCCAGTTGGGTGAAATCTATAACCTCGAAGTATGGCTTTCAGAGGATGCTCAGCAACTGGGAGAAGTAGTCATTAGCGCACAAGCTTCTAAGTTTGCTGCTGAAAAAACAGGTGCTTCGACAAACATATCTCAACGTCAGATCGAGAGCATGCCTACTGTAAGCCGTTCTATTACTGACCTTACCCGAATCTCACCTTATTCTAATGGTATGAGTTTTGCAGGTGGTGACGGCCGTTCTACAAACTTTACACTTGATGGTGCAAACATGAACAATAATTTCGGTTTGTCATCAAAGCTGCCGGGAGGAGGAAGTCCAATCTCTATGGATGCCATTGATGAAATTCAGGTTGTTGTATCTCCTTTTGATGTTCGTCAGTCAAATTTTATTGGCGGTGGGATTAACGCTGTAACAAAATCGGGCACTAACACATTCCGTGGTACCGCTTATATTTATCACAACAATGAAAATATGCACGGAAATCGTGTTGATAATATGACGCTTCCTGACCCTGGTAAAGTTCGCAATACTACTTATGGTATGACTTTCGGTGGCCCTATCATAAAAAACAAGCTCTTCTTCTTCGTAAATGGCGAATACAGCAAGATTCCAACGGTTGTTAATCGTTGGCGTGCTTCAGAAAATGGTGTAGCAAAACCTGATGAATTTATCTCTCGTACCAAAATCAGTGATATGAAAAAGGTACAGGATTTCATGGCAACACAATATGGTTATAATACTGGTTCGTATACCAGCTTCCCTGCAGATGAAAGCAATTACAAGATTCTTGCCCGTATGGACTGGAACATTACCCAGGATCATCATTTGGCAGTTCGCTTCAACCACACGAAGAATACCAATTGGCTCAATCCAAATGGTAACTCCGGAAATACAGGCTTCCGTCTCAATGGTATGAATCGTTTGTCGGAATACTCTATGGCTTTCGCCAACACTATGTACTCCGTAGATAACAAGATTACAACTATCAGTGCCGACTTAAACAGCCGTTTCGGCGAACATTTTGCCAATCAGTTGCTCTTTACCTATTCTAATATCAACGATGTACGTGGTACAAAATCGTCAAAGTTCCCATTCATCGATATTATGAATGGTTATACCACATCTGCTACAACCGCTGTTCCCGGGGCAGTAAACTTTGGAACTACGGTAGCTCCATCTTATATCACACAAACTCTTGAACCCTATATGAGCCTTGGTTACGAGCTCTTTACCTTCAATAATAAGGTAGTGAATAAAGTAACAACCATTACTGACAACTTCACATGGTATGCAGGTGCTCATAAGGTTACTGCCGGATTCAACTTTGAGCATCAAACAGCATTCAACTCATACATGCGCAACGGTACCGGTTATTATCGCTATCGTTCACTTGACGACTTCCTGAACGGGGCGGCTCCTGAAGCTGTTGCTATCTCATACGGATATAACGGTGATACAAATCCTGCCGCACAAGTTGCATTTAACCAGATAGGGCTTTATATGCAGGACGAATGGAATGTTACTAATAATTTTAAACTTACAGGTGGTATTAGGTTTGATAACATTTCTTTCAGCAATGACGATATAATGCGTAACAATGCTATCTATAACCTTGACTTCGGAGGTCGTAAGATTGACACTGGAACATGGCCCAAAACCAATATACAAATCTCACCGCGTGTGGGCTTCGTCTGGGACGTTCTTGGCAACAAGAGCCTGAAAGTCCGTGGTGGAACGGGACTTTTTGCAGGCCGTCTGCCTCTGGTGTTCTTCACCAATATGCCAACCAATTCAGGTATGGTTCAGAATATTGCAACTGCAGTAACAAGATATAAGAATGGTGTGGTTACTTATAGTGATCCCCGATTGGCACAGTTTGCTGGCGGAATAGTTACGAACACTTCTGATATTATTGCCAAATTGGGTGCTCCAACAACCATCACTCCTGCACAAGGAACATTACCTTCTTCTATTGCGGGCGTTGATCATAACTTTAAGATGCCACAGGTATGGAAGTCTTCTATTGCGGTAGACTATGTCCTTCCTACATCTTTCCCATGGACGGTAAGTGGCGAGTTCATCTATACCAGGAAACTTAATGATGTATTGCTTACCAACTACAATATCAATACAAGCGATATTTCAACATGGTCTCGCCTGAATGGTGCCGACAATCGTCTTGTATATCCTTCACAATTCAATTATTACAGCAAGAAGTTCAATAATACTAATGTAAATGATGCTTGTGTTCTTACCAATACTCATAAAGGACACGGCATGACATTAAACTTTATGACAACTCTTACTCCCATTGAGAATCTTGACTTAATGGCTTCCTATACCCATACGGTAATGAAAGAAGTCAGCGGTATGCCTGGTTCAAATGCTACGTCAGCATGGCAGGGTCTCTTCACAGTCAACGGGCCTAACCTGGCAACAGTTCAGAACTCGCAATACGTTATTCCCGACCGTGTCATCGCAAGCGTCACCTATACCTGGAAAAAGCACGACCACTTTAGCCTGTTCTATGAAGGCTTCAGCCCATCAGGTTACAGCTATTTCTACCAGGGCGACCTCAACGGCGACGGCATTCAGTACGACTTAATGTATATTCCTCGCGACGACAGCGAAATTAATTTTACGAATGCTGCCGACCGCGACGCCTTCTGGAACTATGTCAATCAGGACAAATATCTGAAGAATCACAAGGGCGAATATGCTGAGGCCTTCTCTGCCCGTGCCCCATGGGTTCACCGCTTCGACTTCTCATGGAAGCACGATTTCACATTGAAGACGGGTAGTGTAAGTCATAAGTTGCAGGCTTCTCTTGACATACAGAATGTAGGCAACCTCTTCAACTCGCGTTGGGGCGTGGCTCAAACCATGGCTAATTCAGGCAACGGACAGATTCTGAAAGTGGACAAGGTTGTCAGTGGTACGCCTTATTTCTCCATGCGCAAGCTGAACGGAGCCTATCCTACCAAGACATGGTCTTACAGTCGCACCTATGGGCAGTGCTGGAGAATGCAGATTGGTTTAAAATATTTCTTTAATTAATTCGAGATTTTATACCATCCAAGTTATATAATAAATTTACATTTACAAGTTCCTTTATTTATAACTTAGTATTTTAAAAGCATGCTTTCCGTTAATAGGGAAGCATGCTTATATTTTTAACATAATGGACATCTGACAGGCAGAAACCTCGTGAATATCCTTTATTTATTACCTTTACTGCATTTGAAAACGCTTGAATAAAAAACTGTATCTTCTGCAATAGCTCAAATGTTAAAAAGGAATCAACATAACATTCAAATGTACTTTTGCAGAGATTGCGACAGGCAATTTCAAAATGGCCAGTGTATAGACAATGTGTGTGTATGGAATGACTGTCTGACCCGGAAGCGAACTATTTCTGAGCTTTCCACTCTTCA
>ERZ772945.1469-NODE-1469-length-16531-cov-14.955875_pt1 | contig 16531 bp, 22 predicted proteins | sample MGYA00511681_ERZ772945 | MGnify/ENA primary metagenome ERZ772945 (study PRJEB29015, sample SAMEA2737943) | human oral metagenome | biome: human oral; feature: human-associated habitat; material: dental | place: China | collected 2143 ...
AGGTCGGCAAAACTGAGAGAGGAGAGTTGCTGTTTCATACTATAAAGGTACGAAAAAATAATGATATAAGCAAATTTCTAAACTAAGAGTTTTGCAGAGGTCTCAGTATTTGTTTTCGTTCATATCTATGAATGGAACTCCGAACAGTTGTGATACATTTTTCACTTTATCTTGTAGACCTTCTCTCTGACTCTTCCATCCAGCAGATGCAACAAGGATAATAAACGCATTAGGATTGTAAGCCTTAGACTTCGCTACTATCTTGCAATAATATCCGATAGCGGTTGTTGCGTACCTATCATAGTTATCTCCAAATGGAACTACATCTGTATTCAAGTCTCCCGTCAACCGGTCATTCCAACCTAATTCAATGATGATAAGGTCTGCATTTTTTATCTGCGCAGTTTTGCTTTCTAAACGACCATACCATCCTGATGAACTGATACCGCTATACCCTGCATTTGTAATATCCCATGTAGGAGATAATTGCTTGATGCGCATAGGGTAAGAATATGGGCGATAGTCCATATTGTGAGTTCCACTTTCTACAAGCGGTTCTCTTGTATCACCGCCTGTTACGCTATCACCGATAAATAGGACGTTAGAAAAAAGACCACACCAATTGATGTCCACAACACCATCCTTTAGCCCAAGCGTTTGTTTAATAGTCTTGATGTTTTCTTTGTTTTCTTCAACAATCTTTCTTATTCCGACATTCCTTTGTAAAAGTATTCTATTCTCTTCAAAACCTCCATTATCTTTCGTCCAACAAAATCTGAAATACTTTGCGTTGATTGGTATTACGATGTCAGAGTGGGTGAAGTAACTTGGATTTTCAGTCTTTGATATCCCGCTAATGAATGTATAAGTATCATCGTAGAACGCAATTTGATTAATTATGCTATTCGGGAATAATTTTGCAGACACTATTGTCCACTCCTTGGTGGAAAAGAACTGCGAGATTCTCCAGTTGTTATGAATTTTGTGCTCTCCTGACTTGTTTATAAATCCGACAGAATATGGAACGTCTTGAATATTGCTAATTGTTTCGGACTCATATACGGATTCTTTCAAGTCTTGCAGCAGTCCACCTCCTGCTATCTGCTTTTCTCTCGCAACCTTATCTGTAGCGATGTCTACTATCTTATTAACAACAGAGACTTCTTTTGTGTTTTCGCCACTCGCAAAGCTATTTCCCACTTGCTCCATCTTGAGTAATCTATCTTCAAGACCTTCCTTTTCGTATTCGAAAGAAATGCTATAAGTAGAAGTTTTCCTTCCTGTGTACTTTGTTAGTTCTACAAATCTTGCATTTGCTGGGACATTGCTAATATCAAATGGCACAATGAGGTCTATACCTATAGTAAGAGTTGCCGTTGGCAAAACCGCGCTACTAATGTAGTTATGTCGTTCATCAAGAAATACAATAGGAGATAAATATCTTTCCGCTGTAAATAAGAAACCTGCGCCTTTTCCATAAATACGTTTAATACCACTTGGTATTTCAAAAGTTTGACTGCCCCATCGTGGATAAGTACCTCCTACACCTTTGTTGTCGTAGATCTGATTAAAAGATGTGACAGGCGATATTTCCCCAACTTTTGTCAGCACATTTGTATCAAGAGCTTCAGATAAGGCTTTTTTGATATTCTGTGTCACAGCAGCTTGAGACATCACTTTTGTTGTGCTATCACCTGCCTCCTGCGCAATAGAACCCCCCGTTCCACCACTAACCTTTCCCATCAACAGCCAGCCTGGCTTCTGATAAGCATAAATATTTCCATTCTCGGAACTATCTGCGTGTGCATCGTCATAGATGCTTACTAACTGACCATAGCGGAGAGCCTTGCCGTTAGTTCCGACTGGGTCTGTATCAGCCTCCATAGCTGACTTAGACTGATAAACCTTTTTAATGCCAAGACCATCAGTCGATTGTTCTAATGAAGCAATGTATGCTAATGTGTCTTCATGCAGCTTACCAACCTCTTCAGGCGTAATGCTGTCTACTTGACTCTTCTCTTTGAGTTCTTTTGCTCTCTTGAGCAGGCTGTATATTGTATCCATTACTATGTTTATTTTGGAATGATGAAATATGTATTAATTGGACAGTTCGCTGGAGAAGAGAGACTGGATGCTCCTAAGTTTCCAATGAGCTTACCTTTGCCAGATAGTACCTGTACATGAACAATCTGTGTCTGATCATTATTCGAACTTACTCCGACAACAATAGCCCCTGACATAATAGGCGGAACAACAGCACGTGTTGTTGGGTACTCAAAAACAACTCCAGGACCATCAGTCCATTCGGACTTGTCACTTTGCAGATTTACCTTTATAAGCGTATAACCAGATTCTACTCTTCTTAGAGCTTGCCCCGTGTAACCATTCTTCAAAAACCATCCCACGTTCTGATATTCACTTTCTGGAAGCCTATCTACTAACATCGGAGCTATAAGGTCAAAGAGCGTCTTCAGTTCACTGACATTAAAGACACCTTCTGTTTTCTCAAGTGTCAGAAAAGCCTCTGCTGTTTCTCTACAGGCACGCTCCTGACCATCTTCAAATGTACGCACATCAGAAACGGACTTCCTAATACCAACGTATAATGGATCACTCCAACTATGAACAGCCAATGTTGTTTCTTTTAGTTCATAGATAACTCCATTAAGAACCAACCAATTTTTCTTAGTTTGAAAGGTAGTCGTCGCAGCACCTTGATCAATCTTCTTTAATTCTCCTTGAAATCGGTCAAGCAGAAAGACTGAAGTATTAGCACCAAGAGCCTGAAGAAGTGCAGACATCTGATAAGCTGGATTCTCCTGTAATGTCTTGAGATCATCGATGTAGAGAGGTTGTCCTCCCTCACTAAAGAGCATCTTATTCATATTCGTATATTTCTATGCGGAAAGAGCGTCCCGCAGGTTTATAATGATTCAATAGGTTTAATATAGTTGTCAAATTATGCCCTCCATACTTGTCTTCTGCAGCATCTATTGATGTGCATAGGAATGACGGTACATAGACAATGAAAGAAGGCTGCTTAGGGACATCATCATACGCTCTGACATACAGCGGAGGATTACCACTCACATAAACAGGGGTCAGACCTTCACTCTTGAAATGTAAAACAGTCTGTACTCTCTGATCGGCAGAGACGATGTAAATTTGATGCTCTGAAAGAAAGAAGGCATCATTTAGGATCTTCTCTATATACTGAACACCTGCCGTTATGTTGAGACGATTCAACACGTGAGAACGGTAACTATAAAACCGGTTATACAAATCCCTTATTCCACGCAGCATCGCTTTAAGTAGTGCTACGAGCACCTTGCTTCTCAATATTGGAGGCAACAACTGAAAGCCAAGTTTGATGATATCTAACTTATACCACATAGTTCAATGTATTTCTTAGGTTCACAGTAACAAAACTTCCACCAACAGCGGTGTAATTATTACCGCTGATTTCTTTATATATAGTCCCATCCGTGCTGTACTTACAGATATGTAGCTCTACGTCTTGCACACCTTCCACATTCTGTATAGCATCAACCAATTTCGTTTTGTTGAAAGTGCCTCCATAGATAATCTTTCTGACATAGGCGTTCACAGCATCCTCTACAGCATAACTTCCGTCTGCAATTCTTACCCCTGTTCTGTCAATCACCAATGGGTCGACGTGTATAGTTGCATTGATACTTATTCTATCTGCAGGCAACGAACGAACAGAGAGCACAACACCTGCTATTTTAACGCGGTTCAAATACTGTTTGAACGCTGTTAGAACATCATCTGAAAGAACAGCAGGCTGCCCACCTGTTTCACCTGAAGCAAGTATTTCTATGGATGATCCTCTGTCACGTACAGCAACATACTTGACGACTCGCTTCTTCTCAGATACCTGTTCATAGCCATATTGCTGTGTCGCCTCATTAAAGATCAAAGCATCACCATACTGGAACTCTTTTGCTATCTTATAGTACCAAGGTACACTTGCTACTACAGCACGACTGATTTTGTCGTCTACATCCGCCTTGAACTGGTCAAATATAACCTCCAGTACATGGCTACAAGCTGCCACGATGTAAAACAGAATATTCTCGATACTAACCACAGAGAAACTATCATCAAAGGTATCGTTCTCCGATAGTCCGTATCGTTCTCTTACTGTACTATCCGCCATAAAGGCATTTGTCATTGTTTGTTTTATCTCTGCTATACTACGAGCCATATTTTGTTTACTTTAATTGAACTGTGGCGAGAACTCACCACTGAATACCCTTAACTTGACATCCGTCATACCTCTCTCTGTTGCTGGAGATACATCATTAGCCTTGCAATACTGTTGTATTAATCGGTTGAAACTTACGTCAGGAAGTTGCAATCTGCTTCCAGCCTCTAACGTGTCCGTCATACCAATAGCATTAGCAGCAGCCAAAGCAGGCAATGCTTCCAGCGAGCCATACTCCTGTATAGCTATATCAGCCAAGGTCTGACCATCTTTCACTTCAACTTCCATCTTATTACGAAATAAAGAGCTAACATCATAAGAACACCGAATGCAATAAAACCTGTTTCCATTGCTCGCTTTTGAATCCAGCTTAATTCTTTTTCTTTGTAAACTATCTTTGGCTTCTCCTTATATTGCTTATAATCCTTATCGTGTATGGTTATGTGGGTTGTATCATGCACCGTTGTAAGACCTTTTATCTCCGCACCTGGAAGACTTTCTAATATATGCGTCAAAACACCGTTATGTATTCTTGCCGTTGAGCGATACAAGGCATTCTGCAAAACTGAAACAGAGTCTTTCGTTGCACGCTCCTGGTGATACTCTGGCAACTGCAATGATACTGGCGCAAGACGTTCTGAAACTCTTATGGTGTCGTAACTGACAACGTGCAACGTGTCGGTGCTTACACTCTCTACAGGCACATAGACTTTATGCGAGCATGCAGAGAAAAGGAAGGCAGTAAGGATAACTGCTAATAATGCTTTAAATGTTTTCATATTGTTGTTGTTAGATGTTTGCGTACTCAGCCTTTGCATCGAAACAAGGGCAAGACTTGATATACTCGTTTGAGGTAATTCTGCCATCGTGGTTCAAGTCTGGCGAGAAGTCACGATGTCCTTGAATTACCGCTACAGGATATTTCTTGTGCAGCATACTAAGCAGTGTGCGAAGACTTGCTTTCTGTGCATCTGTGCGGTTGTCTGCTGGCTTGCCCATTCTGTCTATACCACCAATATATGCGACATTGATAGAAACAGAATTAAACCCCTTTACGCCATTACTCACCTTCTCCTCTTCGAGTAGCTGGGTAATCTTGCCGTCTGGCGACACCACGTAATGGTAGCCAGGGTTAACCCATCCTTTACGCTTGAACTCTTGCTTTAAACCCTCAATAGTCTGTGACTGATGGCTTGCAGTGCAGTGTACCGCAATATATTTAATCGTTCTCATTCTTCCTCCTTTCCGTTCTTGGAGTTGACAACTCGGTCGATGTAATTTCTCACATCTCCCCATTTACTCTGAATGTAGATACCCACACCGAAGATTGAGCCGGCATAGACCAAAGTCTGTGACACATACCACAGCACGCTGTCTTTAACATCGCCTCCATTAAAGAAGAAACTCAGAAAAGCCATTGCTACACCACTTGCAAGCAGAAATATGGCTGAGCCGTATTGTATCCATTCCTTCGTGTTTCTTTGCATATTGCTTAAGTTTAATATTGTGCATCTATTTCGATGCTTTTGGTTGTTATTTTTATATTAGTCACAGTTTGTCTGTCCATCTCGAGCTGCTCTCTGATGAGCGTTCTCCAATAGATAGGATCATTGTCAAGCAGCATATCACTGATACCACAGCCAGTCATCGGTCGTTCTTTCAACTCTCCCTTATGTAAGTGAAGAATCAAAGCCTGATTCTGATGCAGCGTGTCGCCAATAACCAGACCAGAAATAATCTTTCCGTCTGGTCCTCGATGCAGTTGTATAACCGCTTCATAGTCTATCAATGTAATACCTTTCATATCAATGTTTGATAGTTACGTCTTCATAATCAGTTTTCTTAAACTCCTGTGCCTTAGTCAGAGGTGGACCAGTTGGTCCATGAGTTCCCTGATGTGTATGGCTATTGACAGCTTTAACCAGTTCATTAAGTTTCTTGGTTAAGTCCTCAATATTAACCAATCCTCCAAGCTTACCTCCATTTATCGTTATAGATTCAACATGATCCACAGCTAAGACGACAAGGCTTGAATAGTCTCCTGACAGACTCCCTATGATGACAGCAGTACCGACTTTAGGAACTATCAGCATCTCACCATTATCATCTGTTTCAGATGCACGAAGGCGAACGTCTGGCACGAGAAGGCTTCCAATTTCCACGTCATATTTGAGACGTAAAGGTTGACAAAAAAAACAAACGAGTAGACAAGTTGCTTGACTATCAACTGGTCTACTCGTCAACCTATCTACTCGTTTATTATTCTACATTTTTATCCTTCCCCTGAAGGAACAGGTCCTACGGGTTCAGGTCCCACATGTTCGCCTCCACCGCCTTTCTTCTTTTTCTTCTTCTTGGCGACGGTGTAGAGTGCAAACTCACGTAAGTTAGCATCGCCAGTGAGCTTTAGCGTACGGAGTACTCCCGTTGCCCTGCTGCGTAGTTTTACGCTCTTGATGTTCTTTGCAGGCAGGAAGTCTTCCACGGAAGCAGCACCCTGTGTGTGCAATCCAGCCGAGAAGATAGCGAGGTCGTCAATCTTGACGTTCTTTCCGTCGATGATGATTTCCTTGATGCAAGCCACCATATCGCGCAATACACCATAGATGCAACCCTTTGAAAAGGGCACATTATGCGTAGCCATGTAGTCGGCAAGCTGGCGGAGGTCGATGGTCTCTTCGCTTACGGCACGTGCATAAAACTTCTTATAGCCCGCACTCTTCTTGTTCTTGTTTTCGTAAATCTTGTAACGAATCATAGTTGTTATTCCTTTCTTTACTTATTAATTAAACATTTTGTTTTCTCTGTGATCACGTTGCAAAGATAGGAAAGGCGTACGAGTGAGTGGAGGTTTTCTGCGGTTAGCGAGAGTTAACAGTGGTAGTTAAGTGTTAGATAAGGATTTTGTATGCGATTGTTTTGTAAAGAGTGGAAAAAACAACTATGGCTTGCACGGTTAACATACAAGCCACAGTAAAGTTACATGATAAGTATATCTATTTTAGTTTATCTATTATGCACTGCGCCATTTCGTGCATTTGTGTAGCAAAGAGAACAGGAATGCCATTATTATCCTCATTATAATGTTTTAGGCTATTCCTTATACCTTCATCCATATGATTGAAAGCATACTTGCCATTTAGTCCTCCTTTTACAATTTCGTTGCAACGCCCCTTGAGTTCCTGACTTCGTTTGTCGGTAGAGAATGATGTTATACAATCCAAATCATTATTTGGATCATTCTTATAACAATAGTATAGCCATATCTCAAAGCAGGGATTACTTATTATCCATCTTCCAGTATCATCATTTGACTTAGAAGAAAGAATATCCTGCAACTTATTGTAAAAATCATCAACATCAGTCAATAAGAAAACTTCATCTATTTTTTCTAAATAATAAGTCTGGTCATCAATTATAAATTTACCTTCCGTTCGAATCTGCTGCCATTGTTCTTGCATTTTATCAGGAAGTAGTCCTTGCCCTTTTTTTGATAGAAATAGTGCTTTTAAGGCAGTGGATTTCTTGCCATTTATAAGTTCTTGCAGAAAAAATTTTTCTCTTTTTTCTCCGCCTGAAATAATAAAGAGAAGTGATGGTTCACGAAAAGCATCTCCTTTTTGGTAGTCTGGGGAAACATTAGAGGGTGTGATGACATTGTTTGCTTCACTATCCCCTACGTTTATCTGCCTATCCTCTGCATTAGTCTGATCTTCATTTTCTCGATAACAAATAGACGTTTTTGGCTCCTGTTCGGAGTCATCTTTTTTATATGAAAACTTTGAAAAGTCCATAAGCCATTACATCTTTAGGTCTCCAATAAAGGGAATGGCACCATAACGTCCTTCCATATACCCATTTGCAATATTGATGGTATTATGAATCTTAAAATCATTTAGTGAGTACATGTGAGTGCTACCATCCTTCTTCTCAACCAGCCAAACCTCATCTGTACGGATAAATTTTTGATCCAATAAACAGGTCTCATGCGTTGTGAATATCAGCTGCCCCGTTGTTTCCTGTTGAGAAAAGAATTTTACTAATTCTCTTATAAGATGTGGATGGATACTATGCTCAATTTCATCAATTAGGACTGTTTTGCTATTCTTTATTGCGTCATAAAAAGCAGGAACAAGTGTTAGTAGGCGGACTGTTCCATCAGATTGTGCCACAATGTCCATATCTTTTGAAAAGCCGTTTTTCCCAAACTGTTCAAACATCAACTGGCTAATCTTTCTAACCCCATCCTCAATAGTGAAATTTCGTGTAATCCTATTCTTAGTTATTTCAGATATTCCGCCAGATTGCATTTTGTTTAATTTCTCTATGAATTCCTCTATGGGTAATTGTTCTTCATTGTGAGAGCGAATCCATTCATCGAAATCCTCTGTTTGGACTTTGACAGTATTGATTCCTAAATCAACAGCCTTGAAAAGAGCCGAAGTGAACGCAGTGATTTTTTTATTCCTTCTGAGAAGTTCTATTAGAGCGGGGTTAAGTGAATGAAAATTGATTAATACCAACTCTTCTTGAAACCAATTTTTGACAATATCAATGTTCTTATCTGATAAAACAGGCATATCATCATTAATGGTCAGCAAACTGGCAAATGGATTTTTCTCTGACCATGCTTTAATCATATGTTGCACCTCATCTGATGGTTTTACTGCAAAGGACAAAGTTTCTCCTTCTCTTGTGAATATATTTTTATTCTCTGTAGCACCAAGTCCAGATTCCATTAGAGTCTCAGATCTAATCCCCTCTTCACCAATTCCAACAGAATAGATAAATGCTTTTCCTGCTTTTGTAACAAACTCAATCGTCAGATTTATTGGCTGAGAAGCAGGATCTTTCTTTAAAGCATAAAAATATATAGAGACTTTAGATTGATTTAGGAAATCTTTTTTAGACACTAACCGCTTGATAAAGTGAACACCCTTCAGCATATTGGATTTGCCGGCACCATTGGCACCATATATGGCAGCCATTTTTAGAATTGGTAAACTATCTGCCGCCATGGTAACATGATTGGGAAGAGACTCCTTTCTCATATTAGGGAACATATCAAATTGAACCTCATCTTCAAAAGACAGGAAATTCTTTAGTATTACTCTGAGTAACATAACGTACAAATTTAAATGATCATAAATGAATAAAGATAGCTTCTAAATGTATCTATTTATTGATTAGGTGCAAATATACAAAAAATATATATGCCGTGAAAATTTCACGCAACTTTATTTGTTATATTTCTCATATCACCCCCTCATGGTTCTCCCAATGCCTTGACAATCATCGCTACTTGCCGTGGAGTAAAGACACGTTGGTGGGGAGAGTAGCCGATTGCTTTAAGTCGCTCTGTCAAATCTGGGTAAAGATGTATCCATAGGGAGAGTTTCTGCCATGCTGCACCTGGTGAGAGGTGAGGATTATAAGCCTGTGCCAGCTCTGTACGCCCATAAGCACGGAGTCGGAAAGGCTCCCCTAATTCTTTCAAAGAAAGGGTTGTGCGATTGTTGTGGTTGAGTAGTTCTTTGTTCATATATGTTTGATTTATAAATTTGACAGCCCATCAATACAATTAATTCGTCTACTTGTTAACTCGTCTACTACCTTATCACTTACGGTGCACAAGTGGGTCACTTTTAAGGCGTAAGTGGGTCACTTACGGTTGACAAGTGAATGAGTGGCAAATAAATGGTTAATTGTACTGACAACTTGTTTACTTGTCTACTCGTCTACTTGTCAGCTCGTCTACTTGTATTACACTACAAAGTTGATGATTTATGTTCATTTTTGCAAATGGTATTCTTATCTTACTTGTTTGTGTTGGTAAGATGAAGGTGTAATAAGGCATGATGTTTTTATATACAAAAAGTTGAACTTATAAGCTCCCAGTTATGATTATTAGACATATTTCTTTGCAAAGGTACATGATATAGTTACAAAATTACGTAAATTATTTAGGATATTAAAAAAGAAAGTCATATCTTTGCAGCAGAAATAAAGAAATAAACAAATAACATAATAAGGACAATGGGAAAACTTCTTGAGCAACTTAAGAGTTATTTCGAGAATACTCCAGCGGAGGTTCTTGAAAAAGAGTGTGCAGAGTGGGACTACCTTAATGAGATTGGTCCTGACGTATTAGAGTATGCTAAATTGGTAAGAGGCTATATTGATACAGAAATGGCTTATAGCAATTCTGACATTTTTTGTGATGATAGAAAATATGATTTTACCGTTTCAACAGAGGATATATCTTCTAATGCGCAATACGGTATGGCTGCATAATATCTATGAATAATAAGGAAGTAGCATTTCGGTTAGTTAATTACAAATTCACTAAGGCAACCTTGAATTTTGATATACCAGAGGACGCAGAGTTTGTAATCGATTTCAAACCATCTGGCAAGTTAAAAGAGATAGAAGGGACTTATGACCTTTCTTTTGATACAATTGTGAAGTGTGAAGAGACTGATACTATCATAGTGGAAGTTTCTTGTATAGCACAGTTTAGTTTCATGGATAGAATTAAGTTTGAGGAGATTCCTGATTTCTTTTATCCAAATAGCCTTGCCATACTTTTTCCTTACATAAGGGCTTTTGTCAGTACTCTTTCACTTCAAGCAAATTCTTCCCCTATGATATTACCTACAGTGAATCTGATGGGACTTACAGAGGAACTCCGTGACAACACTTCTGTTGTTGAGTAATCCATGAAATCTACAACAATCTATCAGACCCTTGAATATCGTAATAACAATAAGGAAATAGAAGCCAATGGTCCCTATTTCTGTTCTTTACGTGACACTCAAGGGAATATTAAAACAGGCGTAAAGACTCCTTGGCTTGGTGAAGGTTATTACTTTTGGGACACACGTATAGAAGATGCTAAATGGTGGGGAGAAACTGTATATAAAAGTAAAGGATATGTAGTTTGTGAAACGATATACGACGCTCATTCTCCCTTACTTTATGACCTTTTAGGTAATTTAGAGGCTTTTGATGAATTTATCAAAATAGCACAAATAGTTAAAACAAAATTTAAGAAAAAGAATATTAGTTTTGATTTTGTTCTTAAATATTTGAAAGAACATACCGAATTTAATTATAAGGCTATAAGAGCTATGGCTGTACCAACTTCTTTTAAAAGCACAGATATATGCTTCCCTAAAGATGGTTTCTATTTAGCACAAATTAGAAAAGTTCAAATTTGCTTCTTCGATACAACTCTACCTCAAAAACCAGTTAAAGTTATAGAAACACACAAAGCCTGTTTAACGAATCAACGATATAGTTCTTTCTCCTTTTATCCTTAAAATAGTAAATCTTTTCTAAGGTATAAATAAAAATCCTCTAATAGTAGTGATTTTGAATCTTGCGCTTATGATGGTGATTGAATGTTTATCATTAAAGCAACTGAATAGTTGACTCTCCTTCGATTAAGTATTTTAGACGAATACTTGAACAAAGCTATGAATTATTGTCTTCAAGGTACAAGCTTTTAAGTAATGTTTGAAAATACACTATCAGTTGTGTCTTACTAAAACTTTTTATTTTTGTCATTGGCGAACGTGCCCTTGGTATTTATGCAGAGCTTCTGCCTGCCGTACTCTATAAGCGTGGTGATATGTCAGACTGGGCACAGTTCTGTAACATCTTCGGTATGCCTGTTCGTGAGTACACTTACGATGCTGGAGACGAGGACGCTCGCCGTCGTGTCATCGCTGATGCACGCCGACAGGGAGCAAACGCAGCATACATCCATCCAAAAGAAAGCGAACTGAAACTTGTAGAGGCTGGTAATAAAACTGGCTCAAGCGATCTTTATAGAGCTTTTGCTGAGTACTGGGACTCGAAGATGTCTATACATGTGCTGGGAAACACGCTCACTACAGACGCTAAGTAAACAAGAACGCAGGCTCTCGGTTCTGTACACAAGGAAGAAGAGGACGAAATGAACTCTGATGATCGTGATTTCATTCTTGATATTCTCAATTATGATATGCGACCTATTTTCGCCTCGCTGGGCTTCAATGTGGAAGGTGGTGAATTCGTCTATGCAAAGAAAGACAAGATTAACCCAGCTCAGCAGATAGACATCGTTCAAAAGCTATCGTCAATGGGTCTTCCGATTGATGACGACTACCTCTATGAAACATTCTGTGTAGCTAAGCCTGACAACTACAAACAGCTGAAGGAGGAGAAAGAGGCTGCAAAGGCTGCATTCAGAGAGCAACTGGGTTTGCAGGGTAATGATGATGACAAAAAGAAGCAAGACAAAAACACTGATAAAACAGCGTTCAAACAGCATTTGAAAAGTTTTTTCGGACTCGCCCCAGACAAAGGGGTGAACTGATGATTGATACGCTCTATTATAGTGAGCATTGCTCTTGCTCTGGTCATAGTCATTTCCACAACGAAAGCCCAGCTATCTCGTTTAATGTTGTGCAGGCTTTTCTACAAAGAATCCACAACAAGCCTGAATTAGCTGAAAGCATTGATCCTGGATTATGGTCCGCTGTTGTTAAAGTTATCAACGAGGCGACTGTAGAGGGACTTTCACAGAGCAATGCTACAAGTACACATGATGAGGAGTTTTATCGCGCTCTGCGCCATTCTAATGAGGTCTTTGCTGCGTTCAAAGTACATTCGTTGGCTGGAGAGGTTGCAAAGAACCTGCTGGACAGTGACGGTAAGCTGAAGCCTTTCCGTCAATGGGTAGATGATGTAAAGGGAATCACCTCGCATCACGTCGGTACGTGGCTTCGTACAGAGTATGACACTGCTGTTATCCGTGCACACAACGCAGCAGACTGGCGTGAGTTTGAACGCAACAAGGATATACTGCCGAATCTACGATGGATGCCGACGACTTCTCCAAGTCCTGAAGGGAGTCATCGTGAATATTGGACGGCAAAGCTTACCCTGCCTATTGATGATCCTTTTTGGAATAATCATCACCCTGGCGACCGATGGAACTGCAAGTGCTCGCTTGAAGCTACTGATGATCCTGTAAATCGTCCTGCAGATATGGATGCTCCTCTGCCACAAAAAGGACTTGAAAACAACCCTGGTAAAGATGGGCATATATTCAATGACACTCATCCGTATTTCCCTGATAAATGCAGTCAATGCTCTTTTTATAAACCTGGTGTTAAAGGGCGGATTACGACCCTCTTCATGAATAGGAAGAAGGATTGTTATAATTGTCCTTATATAGATGCTGCCATTCCATCTGAACAAAGAGAACAGAGACGAAATGAATATCTTGAATATAAAGATAACCCTTTATACAAAGATGTGGAGTTTGATGCCAAGAGTTCTGGACTTAAAGCGACACATGTTGAACATAGCTTTGATAAGAAAAAAGGATGGTATGAGACAACTGTTCAAGAGGTTGGCTTTCAGAATGGGCATAAAGTAGTTTTGGAAAAGGAGGATCATACTGTATTATTTAAGAAGAATACAGAAGGAACTTGGGATAATATGTTGTTTGAAATTGCTGGTGCAGAAACGGGTACTTCAAATAACATTAGACAAGCTTTGAAACATTGTGCATCGAAGCCTAATACAGAAGTCGCAGTATTGCTATTCCCAAATGATAATTTTAATTATTCCATCTTTGAAGAAGGATATAATAAATTTTATGGACTGAGAGGAACTTCACAATATCGAAAGTTTAAAGTGATATATTGTCTCAATAATAAGGGAATATTGCTAATAAAAAAACCAGAGTAAACACTCTGGCTGGAATGGAGGACGTGTCCTAATAGGGATTAAACGCTCCCTCCACACCACAAATGTAGATATTTATTTTCATTCCACAAAATAAAAAACGAGGAAAATTATATTATGGATGCAAAAGAAATAGAAAGGCGTATCTCACGTGTAAAAGATGAGATACAAAAGGAGGTGACGGATAGACTTCCTCGAAAGGTCGGTGTCGTGGCTGCAAACCACTTCAAACAGAACTTTCGAGATGGTGGCTTCACGGATGGAGGAGTTCACCAATGGAAACGTACGAAACGACAGGACGGTAATACGACGGATGCAAAATATTCTCCTCTTACCTCTCGACGCAATCATCTTATGCGTTCAATACAGAGTGAAACATCACCTGGGCAAGTTACAATATCCAATCCTGTACCTTACGCAGCTGTTCACAATGAAGGTGGTACCATCAATACGCATCCAACTATTACAAAACGTATGCGGCGTATGGCATGGGCTAAGGTGTATGCACTATCAGGCTTGAAAGGCAAAGGGAAACTTCCAAAAGACTTACCTTCTGAAGCTAAGATGTGGAAGGCTCTCGCACTCACGAAAAAGACAAAGCTTAATATCACTGCACGCATTCCACGCCGTCAGTTCATTGGTGATAGTCGTGAGCTGACAGCAAAAATTAACAAGATGCTTGATGAGAGCATAGAGAAAATAAAAGAACTTGTAAGTAGAACATAAATATGGAACAGACACTCTGCCAACTGATAGACTTTCTTAAAGAGAAAATGCCGTCGCTGTCAGTAATTGACGAAGACTACGGACAACTTGAAAATATAGAGGATGAAGATACTGATATGTATCCGCTAACGTTCCCTGCAGTACTTATAGAAGAAGCGCAGACAGAATGGAGCGATATAGGAATGCTTGCACAGAAAGGAACTTGTAAACTCCGTATTCGGCTCATCATAGATTGCTATGATGACACTCACGCAACGAGTGGAACCACACAGGCTGTCAGAGAGCGTAATGAAATGCGACACCAGTTGCACCAGCTACTACAGGGAACCTGTCTTGGCGCTGATGCTCCACTGATGCGTAAGTCTTCCAAGTTCTTTACTTGGAAGCACGGAATAAAAGTGTATGAAATGATGTACGAGTGTACAGTGTCAGAAATGGTTAAGGAAACAAGGATGGTTCAGAAACCTTCTTTACGCGTGAAGATGGGCGTGAAGGTGTAACACGGAAGCCTGTGAAGAGCGGTGCTTTCATCTGTTTTCCATCTACCGTCTCACCACGTTTAATCATATCACGAATGATATGCAGCACACGGCTTTCAGACAGATAAAACTCTTCATTGGAAAGTATGCGGATAGTATCATCGAAACGGAGGCGTCGTTCCTCCGTCCAGTAGAAGTAACGCTCAAATAACCTTCTGTTGCGTGCTTCTATCAGTTTACTATCCCTTCCTTTACTCATATCTGCAAAATTAATAAATAATCATCTTATTTGCAAGTATTTACACCTTTTTATCTGCTTACTACAAATAAAAACCGCCCAAATGTGTGTTCGTACACACTAATGGACGGTTTTATTCTTAAACAGGAGTTAGTTAATGATTTTTATCTGTTATAACCTACAGAAGCTCGGTTCTACGCATTCCCAGACATTGGTCTTTGGATTCTTCTGATAGAAGTAGTAGTTGATAGCGTTCTTCTGAACCACATTCGCCTCCTTAAAAAGCGTCATAATCTCTGAATACTCACTATCGAACTTATCCTCCAACTCATACAGCTTAGAGATGCTCTTGTAGTCGAGGTCGCCAGCCTTATTGCGCTCAAGCAGCGTCATTGCCATCTGATACATTGGATCGTCCGAACCTTTCTCGCTTTGTCTCATATAACGCTTGAGGTAGTCGATTAGACGCTCTGCAGCAAGGTCTGCACGCTCGTCAAAGCCTTTCACCTTATTACTTGAAATCTCAAGGCGAATATCGCCGTCAGTAATTGTGTAGCTTCGCTGGTCTGTCTTGCGGACCTGACCATAATCACGCATCACACTTACGAAGCTCTCAACTTCACCCTGCAACCAGTCGTGGAATCCACGCACGTCAGTCACAACACGTGTCAGGCGTTGCCACACATCGTGCATCATCTCAGCACGTAACCCCTCGTAGGTCTCACGCCGCTCGATGCGGTTCTTCTTCTCCTCGTTCTGTAACTCGGCGAGCAGCTTTGCCCGCTCCTCCTTACTCATGTCTTTAATGTTCATCATATTTGTTAATGTTTAAGCCTCACCCCCGCCCCCTCTCCGAGTGGAGAGGGGAGTGAGATGTGGCGTTGGTTTATTGTTCGCTTGTTGTTTGTTTTTAAGTTTTCGTGCTCTTGTTTTCAAGTTCTCGTCTGCCTGTTTTTATATTCACATTTGCCTGTTTGTAAGTTCTCGTCTGCTGCGTTCAAGCTCTCGTCGGTAATCACTCCCCTCTCCATTCGGCTACTCTTTCTACACATCTTTTTTTAGATTTGTATAGAAGGCTACTTGGTATTCAAATACTCGTAAACCTTCCTTAAGGGTGAT
>ERZ772945.1471-NODE-1471-length-16506-cov-16.540757_pt1 | contig 16506 bp, 13 predicted proteins | sample MGYA00511681_ERZ772945 | MGnify/ENA primary metagenome ERZ772945 (study PRJEB29015, sample SAMEA2737943) | human oral metagenome | biome: human oral; feature: human-associated habitat; material: dental | place: China | collected 2143 ...
ACGTTGTGGCACTTAATTGCATCGGAGATGTCCGCCGTTCCGCCATTCATCCTTTTCTCGAGCACTTAAAGGTATACTAGCTAAATCGAAGATATGCCGGCGCCAGGCCGACCACATTCTACCTGTCACGATATCGTGGTTTACACCCGCGCACCAACATGCTTAAATAGAAGTATGACCGATAACGATTTTCAACGCATACAAGAACTACTAACCACTAACCTCAGTGCTGTCGAGGAGCGGATCAATGGTCGCCTCGACAAAGTTGATGAACGACTCGATAAGATAGATGGCCGTTTGGGCAGTTTAGAAGGTCGCATGAACGGCGTAGAGAGTCGACTCGACACGCTTGAACATGAGATGAAGGAAATGCGTACAAGCATGGAAGCACGCTTTGACGCCATTGGCGCTCATTTCAATGAGATTGACACTCGCTTTGCAGCACTAGACGAGAAGATCGACCGTAACCATCAGGAAGTGACCAAGCGGATCGACGCACTCAGTAAAGACATCGAAACCCAGCATGAAGACGCTCTCCAGGCTCAAGGTGCACTCAAGCTACTCACCACCCAGCACGAACAGCTTGCGGGCCGGGTGGCGATTATCGAGAGCAGGCTGCAGGCGGCGTAGCAGCATCATCTTTATCACAGAGCGATTCTGCGCCCCAATGAGTTGACTGAAATTAACGAGCACACAGCTTCAGCGCGCTTTCGCTCCGACCAGGCAGTCTACTGCCAGAGACGATACACCCAGACCGACAAACAGCTTGAAGGCCCGCACGTCTAGCCGCTGTTACCAAACCGCAACGGTACAGCTCCACTCACCACCCTCACGACAAGCTATCGTGAAAGCGCCCCGATCGGGCACGATGTCGCAATGGCTGCGACAGACACACCATGAGGAACCCATCATGTATTTCAAATCCCTAACCATCAACAACTTCAAGTCTTTCGAGGGCGAGCAACAGATCACCTTCTCCAAAGGGATCAACTATATCGTTGGTGATAATAACTGCGGAAAGTCTACTATCATCGACGCTCTACGTTATCTTGCCGAAGGAGCTCGCGATACATCAGCATTGCAAAACAAAGCTGCCAGCGAGGACTTCTCAGTGGAGGTAGTCATCGCTGGCAGCGATTTGATTCAGATTGTCGCCGACAAAAAGTACAGCAAGTATAAGGACTACCTGCTCACCGATGGCGACGAACCCTACTTCAGGGTGCGACGCTCACCAAAAGAAGAGGAAATTGAGCAGAACGGCAAGAAGGTGAAACTTGACGGAAAGAAAGCTCCCTTCTGGAATCTCAACACACAACAATTCGAGAATCCGAGCGGCATTGACGCTCTCTTCAAGTCGCTAGTCGATCTCGTGCCGGTGCTTGCCGACACCGCCACCTCGGAAATCGTCGATTTCGGTTCTACCAAAACTCTTGGAAAACTCATCTCGGTAATCTCGCAAAGTTTTCAAGAGAGCCCCAAGTGGAAGGCATTTCAGGATGCCCATGCGATGGCATTCTCCGATGGTGAGGAATCGCTCTCATCTCTGACAGAGGATGTCACTAACCAGGTTGAAAGCCTTGTGCAGGCCCAATACGGCGCAGCCAAAGTCCGGTTTGACTTCAATCTTCCTGATGCTACAACCTTCATCAAGGGCGGCCAGCTACTCGTCACAGATGGCAACTACGAGACCCCGCTGTGTGATAAAGGTACCGGAATGCAGCGTGCTGTCACGTTAGCGCTGATTCAGGTGTACTCGAATATGCAACACAAAACGAAAGAGCACGCACCTCTCACGCTTCTCCTGGACGAGCCCGAAACCTGGCTCCACCCTCGTGCGCAGATTCAGCTCGGCGACGCGCTGGTACGAATTGCTGAGAATGAGCAATTATTCCTCATCACGCACTCGCCGTACATGCTGCGCTCGTACCAACCAAAGCAGCACAGACTGCTCATCTTCTCGCGCGATAATAACGTGCCATCGATTCAATACTCGGACAAGCTTGGGCTCATTGCCAACCAAGAGCCTTCTCTGGGCGAGATCACCTACTTTGCATTTGGAATTCCGTCTGCTGAGTTCCATGATGAGTTGTGGGGTGAGATACACTGCCTTATCGACCCAGGCAGCGAGTCTGGACTCAATAAAGCCTTGAACGAAAAATACGGATTTGATTACGAGAAAACATGGATTAGAGAGGGAAAGAACGGGCTGAGATCTGAATCAGCAACAATTCCTTACTACATCAGAAGTTCTAGCCACCATCCAGAGAACAGGCACAACAAGCCATACACAGACGACGAGTTGGAAGAGTCAACCGAAAGCCTCATCGCAGTGCTGAAGACACTACAGAGCACGCAAGTTAGCACCCCGTAGAGGATCGGCCACTCGCATTAAGCGCCGTTGCCCACCTGAAGGCTGTCGATCGTGCACCTGTGGAACGTGACGGGGATTTTCCGCACGTTCCACAGGTGGCATGTCTGCGCCATCAGTTCGCAACGGTTCGCATCCGTGTTGATACTGAAGAAGCTGGGCACCATGTGCTCGACGCAGAGCCACCGCTCAGCTGGCCGCACGACATAACATTCCGGGTGTCGTGGCTGAGCGGCACAACGCCGCCGACAGAACGTATTAACTGCTCAATATGTTGCGTAAGCTCACTACACGCAGAAGCCCGGCCTGCTGACCTCACCAGCTTGCAACGCAATCCCACTCTGAGAGTTAGGCACGATATTCATCTGCGTGTCACTGGCGCCCTTCGCTACCCGGCGCTACCACTGCTACTCGATATTTCCCCTCCTCCCTTGGCATCAAATAGCACGCTGTATTCCAAACGAGTTCTATCACTCTAGATTGCTGGCACGGTGATTCAAGATTGCCGACGTCGCATCTCGTGATCCCAAATCTATGATTGTGAAGTATGAGTATACGCTCGAGATTGAAAACATAGCCAAGAACACGACAACATACTGTGAGTTGATGACGCCACCAGAAGCGACCCATACACCGATCAACGAGAATGCGCCTATAATAGCAAAGGCACCTCTGAGCCTGAGATCTTGACTTGCCTTGATCGACGCAGAGATTGCAAGCATTCTCTCTGATTCATCACAAATCTCTGGGTATCTATAATCTTTCAGCACTTTGTTTGTTTTGCGGATTATGCGTGGGACGTCCAAGTTCGACATGTCCCCACTGTATGGCAATGACAACGATAGACGTCGCCTCTTGTGCGTGACTCACATCTCATTGCAGGGCAGCATAGTTGGCTGTTCTATGCCCTACGAGACGGGATACTGAGAACGATCGACAGTATTGAGAAATGACGGCAGACCACAATTCCGAAATGTGTAGTATGTTTGCCAATAGTCATCGATCGGAAGTATAATCAACGGTATGACTACTAATCCAGATCCTCCCACCAAACTCATCCGCAACTCCACCGCCGAGTTCCTCATCTTCACCGCACAAGAGGATGGCGCCAGCATCGAGGCACGCTACGAGGATGAGACGATCTGGCTAACGCAGCGCCTGATGGCCGAGTTGTTCGACGTCGACGTGCGCACCATCAGCGAGCACCTCGGGAACGTCTTCTCCTCCGGTGAGCTGGAGCGTGAGGCAACTATCCGGAAATTCCGGATAGTTCGATCCGAGGGCTCACGCCAAGTGACACGCAGCATCGACCACTACAACCTCGACGCCATCATCTCGGTGGGCTACCGCGTCAACTCGGTGCGCGCCACCCAGTTCCGCCAGTGGGCCACCAGCGTGCTGCGTGACTTCGCCATCCGCGGCTATGTCATCGACCGCCAACGTATGGAAAACGGCACCTTCCTGGGAGAAGACTACTTCGAGCGCCTGCTCGACGAGATCCGCGAGATCCGCCTGTCCGAGCGTCGCTTCTACCAGAAGGTCACCGACATCTACGCCACCAGCATCGACTACAACAAGGACGCCCCTACCACCAAGCGCTTCTTCGCCACCGTCCAGAACAAGCTCCACTACGCCGTCCACGGCCACACCGCCGCTGAGCTCATCACCTCCCGCGCCAGGGCCGACCAGCCCCACATGGGCCTGACCAGCTGGGCGAACAGCCCCGACGGCAAGATCCTGCGCGGCGACGTGACCATCGGCAAGAACTACCTTACTCGCGACGAGCTCGAAGACCTCGGCCGCCTCGTCAACGCCTTCCTTGATCTGGCCGAGTCCCGCGCCCGCCGTCAGATCCCCATGACAATGGAGGACTGGGCCACACGCCTTGACGCCTTCCTCGACCTGGACGACCGCCAGATCCTCGACAGCGCAGGCCACATCTCCAAAGCCCAAGCCGACGATCATGCTCTGAGCGAGTTCGAGAAGTTCCGCATTATCCAAGACCGCAATTACGTCAGTGACTTCGATCGGCTGGAGCAGCAGGCAGCGCAGCAACCCGGCAGAGATGCCAAGCAGGAGTAGCGAATACACTGCGGATTGACCTAGGTGCGGTCATTGTCGTTCTGGCTACCAATCACCCCTGCGCCGTCGCCAGATGCTTCTTGACGGTGTCCCGCCCGAAGCCAAGTTCCAGCCCGATCTCGATGTAGGTACGCCCCTGGGCGTGGAGCTGCCGAGCACGCTGGAGGTCGTCGGTGGTGAAGCGTCGCCTGCGACGGGGCGGCTGCGTGGCCTGGCGGCAGATAGCACGGACGGTGGTCTCTGCGACGCCGACCTCGGCAGCGATCTGACTGACAGACATGCCCGAGCGGGTCAGGTCGAGAATCTGCTGCTTCTTGGCCGCGCTGATCGGACGGCAGGCCGCGTTGCGGATGCCGCGGGCCGTCGTGGTCTCGCTCGCCTCCGCAGTAGGCGCTACGCTAGCCGTGCTCGACTCCGGAGCCACCTCGCCCGCGATGAGACGCTTGCGGAAGGCGAGCAGGGGCTTCCAGTTGTTTGTGTCGAGCTTGCTGAAGCGCACCACAGCATCGCTATACAAACCCTCACCACTGGCTCGGAAACGCGTCACAGAGTTCCTCTCACATCGGTTCAGGCTCTGGACTGGTTGCGGGCCTGGAGCCCAGAGCGAACCAGGTGAGGCTACTGAACTCAACGGCACACTCACCCTGCTCATATCGGGTAGGCAGCGCTGAAGGCACGCACGCGCGGTCCCAGACCATTCATGAACGCCTCCAGGCGCAACGGCAGGTCGGGGTTAATCACCCCCACCACATCCCAGTCGGGGAAGAGCGTGCCAAGCTTCTTGTCATTGGTGTAGAAGACGATGTCCTGCCCCGGCATCACTGACACCGTGAACCTCACCTGCTCCCAGGGGATCGGGGTGAAGACTCGGCGCAGTGCCTTTCGGGAGACCAGGAAGCAGGCGTCCTCCGTCATCACGGCGGTAAGCCGAGCCCCATCACTCGTACGCAGGAACGGCACGCCGCTCCAGTGCTCCTGATCAAGACTCGAGTCGGTCCAGAACGTGGTCGCCGCAGCGCCGTCGCCGCGAGCAGGCAGATCCCACAGAGGTATACGGGCAGTTCTCAGATCTTCGAAGACGCCCCCGATACCACCTGCATCGGCAGGACGCCAGAAGACCTCCTGCGCCAGAGCGCGTGCACGCAGAAACGTTCCTGCATCCGTGTCCGCATTCTCAAGCACCTTGGCGGTAGCCGAGTCCAGAGGATGCTCAGCCGTCGCCAACCATCCCCTGGCGCCAAGACGGACAGCACGCACACGCTCGGCAGGAATGAGGGCCTCGATCGCGCCGATCAAGGCACTGAGATCCTCCGCAGGCCAGATTTCGGTGCGGAACAGGGTGACAGGAGCAGTCAGTGCCATGATGTGGGCGCCTTCAAGAATGATCGCCGCATCAACATGGCGAGTCTCAGGTGTTGCGTACATGACTTGGAACGCCACCTTGCCCACGATGACCGAGGCCAGGTACTGCCCCCACCCGGAGCAGCGGTCAACGAAACCCTGCACGTAGCGCTCAAGGAGGGCCGCCAACGTGCGCTCGTCTATATAGCCCGCCGCGCGAGCCGAGGTGAGGATGTTGATGACGCGGCAGCAGTCGAAGCCCGCAGCCACTGCGGAGCCGGCGAGCATCGACACGGCGGGTACGTGCTCAGCCACGAGACTCGAATCCGGCCATAAGCCGGCCTCGGTCTCCAACGAGTCACACCACTCGATCGCAGAGGCGGCGTCCACAACCGCGAAGGACTCCTCCAGGAGAGTCGCCGCGACCTCTTGACTCAACCCCGCCAGACCAGCACCCTCAGTGTCCCAGAGCTCAGGAGCTGCATCGTGATACGGCCTTGCCAGGAACTCGTAGTCAGCGTGAAAGGGAGAGACAAGCATCATGGCGTCAGTGAGCACGATCGGACTCCGTTCTAGGCACGAGTGTTGCTCTCAGAGCCTTTCAGACACAGTACGGGAGGACAAGGTATAAACCGGGAAAATACGGGATCAGGAGGTCTTGTCCTCTCCTCTTGTCCCGGGCCTACGGAACCTTTGCCCTCCCGCTACCGGAAGGGGGACACTGGTCCTGTTCTGCCCCCGCGTCAAGGAGTCGTCATGAAGATCGCCGCCCGGGCCACAGCCGCTCAGCCCTTCTATGCGATGAGCATCGGCGAACGCGCCGGAATCCTCCAGGCGGAGGGTCACTCGATCGCCAAGCTCAGCCTGGGTGAGCCTGATTTCGGCGCTCCTCCCGCGGTCCGCGAGGAGATGTGCCGCATCATGGACGGCCGGCCCCTGCCCTACTCCCCCGCCCTGGGTCTGCTCGCACTGCGTGAGGCCATTGCGGGTTTCTACCGGGACAGGCACGGCGTTGAGGTGGATCCCGCCCGGATCGTCGTCACCACTGGTGCGTCGTCGGCGCTCCTGCTGGTGGCCGCTGCCACCACGCAGGCCGGCGACGACGTCGTCATCGCTGATCCGTCCTACCCCTGCAACCGGCAGCTGGTGGAGACCTACGGCGGCCGGATCGTTCTGGCACCCACCAGTCCTGCCAGCCGTTACCAGATGGACCGGGCCGCAGCCGAGGCGGCATGGACTCCTCAGACGAGCGCGGTGATGCTGGCAACCCCGTCCAACCCCACAGGCACATCCATCCCCTTCGATGAGCTGGCATCGATCTGCGAGCTGGCGCGCGAACGCAGCGCCTGGCGGATCGTCGACGAGATCTACCTGGGCCTGGCCGATCCAGACGAGGACGGCGCACCGGCCCGAACCGTCCTGGAGACCGACCCCGAGGCAATCGTCATCAACTCCTTCTCCAAGTACTTCGGGATGACGGGGTGGCGACTGGGCTGGGCGATCCTTCCCGAGGAGCTGGTGGCCCCCGCCGAGAACCTGGCGGTCAACTACTTCCTGTGCGCCTCGACGCCTATTCAGCAGGCCGCGCTGGCGGCGTTCTCCCCCGAATCCATCTCCGTGTGCGAGCAGCGCCGCCAAGAGCTCCTCGCCCGCAGGAGCATCGTGCTCGACGGGCTGGAACGCATCGGCCTTCCGGTCCCGGTCCTGCCAGACGGCGCCTTCTACGTCTACTTCGACGTCTCCTCCACAGGGCTCGATGCCCAGACCTTCTGTCTCCGCGCCCTGGAGGAGGCGCATGTGGCCCTCACTCCGGGACAGGACTTCTCCACGACCACGGCCAGCTCCCATGTACGACTGTCCTACGCCGCCTCCCGCGACGAGCTGCACGAGGGAATGGAACGCCTCGAAACTTTCATCAACAACCTGTAAATAAACAGGCATTCAACTCAATATTCTGGTGTCGAGCCATGTGCATCAATGTGGCACTCACCTGTTCACATGTTGCACAATTCTCGTCATGTCCGTGCAGACCCTGCTTCTCTCCGCCGCGCTGGCGGTTTTTGGAGTGATCGCCACCATCGAGATCTCCAAAACAATCCATCAGAAAATACGCTTGCGCCGCGACAAGGCATCCTCCGCCCCGCACCGGGGCGAGGAGTCCACATGGAATGAGCTCACTGAGCACCATCGGCCTGTCAGGGTCTCCGCGCCCGATGAGTTCACCGCCGGCCCACATGAACGACTCCTGGCGATCTGCGCGCCGTACTCCCTGTGCCGCCGGGACCCGTGGGACCGTCTCACCTGCTCTGATCTTGACGGGACGCGCACCATGCTCTCCCTCGATTGGGGAGTGCGCTCCCGCACCGACCTCCTCTCCCGGATCCACTGGCTCATCACCTCCGGCCACCGCACCGGCTTCGAGGCGGAGCGCGCCCGCTGGGTCGACACCTCCCTGGCGGAGGCCGAGCGCCACGATCTGCGAGAGTCTGCCGAGTCATCCTCAGACTCTGCCGAGACGCTGTGGCGCCTTGAGCGCATGCTCGACAACGATCGGGACATCCGCAACGTGGACTTCTCCGCCTGGGACCTGGTCCGTGCCGCCATGCTGACGCGCTGCGGATTCGCGCTGGGCTGGTTGACCGAGGAGGAGACCTGGGACACGCTCGCGATCCTGGATCGCGGGCTGCGGGAGCGTTATCGGAGCTGGACACAGGTGTCGGAGTCGTTCCGGTTGGCCCGCTGGTACTGGAACTCCACGAGCGGCAAGGACGAGCACTTCAACGACCTGCACGACCTCAACCGCTCACTGGTTCTTCTCAGCCCCGACGGGCCGTGGGGGCTCATCGGCTGGGACGTCGAGACTCCCGAGCCCTCGTTCCTCATTCTCGACGACCTCCTCGACGCCGGTGTGGCCATACCGTTGGGTGCGGGCGAGAGGAAGCGCGCCACACGGTGGGAGCGCTGGGTCGACGATCAGGTCATTGCCCGCGGGCAGCACCGCCCCCAGCACTTCGGCACCCACGCGGAGCAGCACCACCGGTTCGCCAAGCGCGCCTAAAGGATCACGTCAACGGCGATCCGCGACAGGGCGGGTACGGAGCTTGTGGTGGCCCTCCTTACCTCTGTCACCAAGAACTGGCAGACGCTACTGGAATTCGCCAGGACGCTGCCGCCCGAGGGCGAAGTCCTCACCGCTACTGCCACCACCGACGGAAGAGTCCCCACGGCCGCAAGCCCAGCAACCACCGACGACGGAGCCACGACCACCATAGCCACTCCCCCGCCTCAGCGTCTGCGCCAGCATCACACCCGCCTTACGCCAGCGCAGAAGAATGAGGTGATCGCCCTGTACCAGCAAGATGTGCCAGTGCGAGAGATCTGCCAGCGCTATGGCATCAGTAGGCAACAGGTCAGCGACCTCCGTAATGCCCGTGGCATCCCCCGTCGGCCGCGTGGCTTGAGCGACGAGCAGAAGCGCCAGGCCGAGCAGCACTACCTCGCTGGCCAGTCCTGCGCCGCCATCGGCCGCCAGTTCGGCGTGCATGCCGAGACCGTCCGTCGCTATCTCCGCACCGCCGGCGTCGCCCTACGTCCCAGACCCGGCACGGCATAAGCAAGGAGCCATAGCATCAGCACCGGGCAGAAAGCTCCTGGCGGACAGCATACCCATCGCCGGTGGAAAAACAGAGCCAACCCCACCCCCTCACCCCTCATCTTCCACATACCGAGCCAGTACCCGCGTCAGCCGACGGGCACTCTCTAGGGTGATGTCGAGGCCGTGGGAGCCGTCGCCGATGTAGAGCCAGGTGTCGCTGTCGTGTGGGTATTGGTAGCGCACTAGGGTGAGTTCGGTGGCGGTGGGGTGATGGTGGACGGTGCCAGTCTCATCGGTGGTGCGTTCTAGGGCGATGCAGGGCATGAGGGCTGGGGTGGCTTCGTGGAGGTGGTCGTCTGTCTCATCCAGTGCAGTAGCGTTGTGGCCGATGCACCAGGTTGGGCAGACGGTGGTTGGTGGTGTCTGTCTCTCGTTGTCTTCTGTCTTTGGCTGCATTGGTCTCCCCTTCCTCGCCCTTCAGCATGTGGTAGGGCTGTCAGGGGGAGAGTGAAGCAGAGGGTGGGAGGAAGTGGTAGGGCGGACGGCTAAGGGAGAACGAGGAAATAAGCTGGGCTACACCCGTAACACATTGATGATTCAGATTATTCAAAAGGGGCGGGTCGGACTCAAACCGACCATGCCGACATCTGACGGCCTCACCTGCGAGTTACCCGTCAGCTTTCATACGCAATCGCGTGGCGGCGATTCAACGCCGCTTCGCCCCTTAATATGAAGATTAGCAGACTTGTGGGACAAATACAAACTGCTCGCCCCACAAGTCTGCCAATTACTCGCACCTAGTGCTCTGTTATCCTCTTCGTCTTAGGTCGGTGGAATGATCCTTTTTCGTCCCAGGATTGTCCCACGATCGATGCCAGCCTTCGCCGTACACAGTGACATGCTCGTCAGCGCCTATAGTGCCCTAGGCATTCTTGTTTCCGTTGATCGACATCCCTGTCGGCGACTTCCCATTGCTGCTGCGCTGGTAGATTGTTCCCTCCACAGGCTTGTCCGCCATCTGCCTACCTTCTCTGCTAGCCGCTTCGACGATCTTCATATTCTGAAGACACGACTATGCTACTCTCCACCCACACAAAGTAAATAAACTCAGCGAATTGCAATAAGCTCGTTACACACAGCCGACATAGTTCCACATTGGTAGACAGCTCAACAGTATGGATATTTACAAGACTTATTAGCAGCGCCACGAATGGGAGCAAGAAGTATAGCCACACCGTAAGATCACGGTTCACGCTAACATCAGCACACTACTCACCTTCCACAATTCTAATCCACTCTGTTGTGTCATCAGTAGTATTGTGTACAGCGATCACCTTCCCACTCCGACTCCCTGGATATATATCTACGCGACACGTTGACCCATTTGCAAACGTGTGAGTGAGGGTGAAGCCGTTTTTCAACTGCTCGCGAGTAACCTCGTACGTCGTCGAGATCGTATGCTTTCCTATCTTCGATCTACTGCGATAGCGGCGCTCTATCCTCGGATCTTTAATCCCGTGCCCTTCAAGCAACTTCCCAAGGAGCTTCCGGCAGCCGCCACCCTTCTTTCCTGTGATCAGGTAGTTGTCGGTCGATAGATAACTGCGATAGTAGTACGACCCATTTTTTGTCGGATAGCCATTATTCTCGTCTTCGTATCTCACACGGCGATCAAGCAAAAGCAGTAGATTTTCGCTCATCGGCGCCCACCCGCCTTCAACTTCATACCTTTGTCTGCTGTATCCCAACCAGATCTGGAAGCTGGAGTAATGAAAGCAGGCAAGTTCGCCAGTGTCAAGCAAGCAATACAGCGAGTATTCGTATATTTGGCGAGACTTCTTCGACATATTCCCAGAGCAAGGATTCCTCAGTTTTTCATTTGTCGTATCTCCAGTCTCAGTTTTACAAATAACCCAGTACCCAATATGCTCCCTCGCGTAACGCTTTTCCGGAGTATCGTTCGGTTCCGCCGCGAAGAGGTTGCGGAAGAACTTTGCGACCTTGCCGGAGCCATCGTTTGCCTCCGCTATTCTTTTATCCACCTCGCCTTGCTTCTCATCCGTGTATCCCATAGGCGAGATATGATGATCGACGAGCAGCTTCGCCACTTTCTGTGCATACGATGTCACCCACGCCACATCAAGGGTGGAAGCCTCATAGTCTTTGGCGACCTGATCCCAATCTACCTTTGCCATGATCTACTCCACTTCAATGCGGATCAACTCGACTTTGCCGCTTACACAATCGTAGGCTGGGATGCTCTTTCCTGGCTTGGTGCGCGGCGGAATCCGGACACACGCCGATCGACCGTCTTCGAATGTGTGCTCAATCCGGCAGCCACGGCGCAGTTGCTCGGCAGTCAATACGTATCGTCTCGATTCCTCATTACTGCCACGTGCCCAAGCGCTCCGAGCCTCGACTGATTTTCTCGCACGGGCCAGCAGCTGGTTGAAGTACTTCTTGCAACCGCCACCTTTTTCCGCGACAATCAGGTCGTTGTTAGCCGAGAGACTTTCCCATTCACTGTGCCAATACTCGCCTGTCGCCTTATCGTATGGCTTATCTATTTCACGATGTCGCACTTCGTGGTCAAGCAGTAGAATTTCCTCCTCACTCATCCACTCCCATCTACCTGATGCGGTGGCATCAAAAACGATGTCCAAGTCCCGTCGCCGATGTTCACGAGCATCGAAGTACCAGAGGGATCCATCGGCAAGCAGCACGTACCTGGTCACGAAGTTGGCGTCAAGCGATTCAAGACGTGTTTTGTCGAGCCAGTCAACGTAATGGCGCCGCTGCCCCATGGTATGGGCCTTTATCTCGACAAGCGTCCAGTACCCAATATGAGGAAGTTCGTCTGTCTTCGGCAGTATGTCATACGGCAGGCCAAACATCTTTCGAAGGAGATTTGGTTTAATCTTCGTCCGAGCGCTTTCATTGTACTCGAGCCGATCAAATTCTGCTTGCCGTTTCTCTACCTCACGCTGCGTCTCATCCACATAGCCGCTGTACGGAATATGGTGCTGCTTCAGGACAGAAGCCACGCTGCAGGCGATGTCTTGGAGGGTGGGTAGATCGAGGGTGGATGAGTCGTAGTCGATACTACCCGGAGAATGATCATGTGTGGGCATACTATCCACCTCAGGTCTCGAGACGTGGTTTTGTATAGTTGGCATTGAGTTAGGGGAAGTGCATGTTACAGAATAAATATCGTCCGTTAGACTACAGTACACTGGAACTGTCACCCACACACTGTCAAGTTCACTGGAATTAAAAGTAGTCCACTACCCGAAATACCAGAACATCTCCGCTAAACTGTGAAGTGCGTTTCTAATGTCCCTCCAACTAGAACATTGCATAAATTCAATCGCCACAATAACGAACGCTGCACATACAGGAATAAGTATCATTGCGACAAAATACGCTGGCACGGAGGGTGAAGATACACATAGTCTTATCGCTGCATATCCCAGCAGTAGTGAGAGCACAATAAGCAGCAAGCCGATAATTCTACTTATATACTTCATATTATCTCTATAATCGCATGTCGTTGAAGCCGTGTCAATGACTTCAACGACATGCGTAGCAACGGACGAAGTTACTTCTTTCCGCTGGTTCCAGTGCGTCCTTTATCGCGAGTGGCGCTGTTGAGCTCCCTGGTTTGGCGCGATGCTTGTTGTTGCTCCTCATATTTTTCGAACTTTTTGTGCACTTCCGTCGGTTGAGATACTGCAGTGATCGCTACGGCGCCTGCATATACTACCGCTTTTGCGAGTTTTTTGTTTGCCATGACGTTTCCCTTCAGGTGTCGGATCGATTCTGTCTTTAGGCTATGCAGACATGATACGTGAGATCTTCATGTTGTCGGCGGAGCATTTTGTCGCAATGACCTCTCCTTTCATTTTGTAGGGTGATGGAAGCCGTTACGCTCCGTCCTCTTTCAATCTTGGATCTGCTTCTCGCAATAACTGCACCAAATTGTCAGTCAGCTTCAGGCTGGCTCCACGCTTAACGTCGAACTGCAAACCATACTTTTTCGATAATGCACGCAAGATTAAGTCTCGTAGCGACTCCCAGATAGGATTGATAGTGATGACGCATTCCTTGTCGTATTCGTGGACCGTGACAAGAATCAGACCTTTCCCGCGAATGCCCATAATGCGCGAGATGAAGATTGCCCACTCATCTTCTGCGTGTGGCGCAGGCGTGAGATGTCGCTGTCGAAACGACGCGCCAATGAGTTTCTCGACAGCATTGGTTGATAATATGGTACTACGCAATACCACAAGCGGCCCTTCAGCCATGTCACACTTCCTGTTGCTTGAGAAGAGGTACTGAAACTGTTGTTGCTATTCAGGCCTGCGATTGGTGGAAAGCAAAGGGCTGCTTTGCTCCTCGCAGTTAAAAAATTAGTACGTTCGATTGAGAGGCGCAATATTCTACAACCGAGAACACGCAACTCTAATGTTGTAGACAACCGACAATGTTCCTTCACTTGTATAAGTTCTTAGACTGCCGACGTCTTGACATCGATGCGATATGGGAGTAGGTAGTTTCGATATATAAGTCGTTAATGTGGTAACTCTTATTTTGTATAGACATATGTTTGAGGATCGTGGTTGGTCCCCCTGTCTAGTCGGGTAGCGCGTGGCGCATCCTTTTCAGACGTCTCGCCGGACGGTTCGCTCGACGCATCGCTGCACTTAACCACTCCCACTTTCCCGCACAATCTAGCGGTTTGGAGCTACTTTGCGGCGGCGACTGACAGCCCCTGCTGGACTCCCTCCTCCACTACCCACGCTGCCAGAGGTGGCCACTGTCCTCCGAGTTGCTTCGCCTCTGCTCAGGCTGGTGGTGGAACCGGCTGGGGCGTCAGTGCTACGCCACCTGCCTGGTGAACTTCGCAGCCCGCGCTGCCTCCTCTCCTATCTGTGGTCGGCTCTATCTCGCCCAACTTCGCACTGGACTTTGCGGGCATTCTGAGCGTCAATGGAAAGAGATGCTGGTCGTAGTGGCTGGTATGTCTGGACAAATGGGTAAGCGAAAGGAGGATGCGTGTATGGAAGCAGGATCAACACAAGGCGGTGCAGCGGCAGTCGGAGCTGACCCGTTTACTGCCATGGCCGCCCAGCTCACCCCCAAGCGCGCCGTCTCATACATCCGTGTCTCCACTCGGGAGCAGGCACAGCGTGGCGGGTCGGAGGAAGGCTTCTCCCTCCCAGCTCAGCGGGAGGCCAACAAGCGCAAAGCCCAGTCCATGGGCGCGCTGGTCGTTAAGGAGTTCGCCGACCGTGGTGAGTCGGCCAGGTCTGCGAACCGACCTGAGCTGCAGAAGATGCTGGCGTACCTTAAGAAAGATGGCGGGATCGACTACGTCATCGTCCACAAGCTCGACCGCCTGGCCCGCAACCGAGCCGATGATGTGGAGATCAACCGGGCGTTCGAGGAGGCTGGTGTGCGGTTGGTCTCCACCAGCGAGAACATCGACCAGACGCCAGGCGGCATGCTCCTACACGGCATCATGAGCTCTATCGCCGAGTTCTACTCCCGGAACCTGGCTAATGAGGTCATCAAGGGGATGGGCGAGAAAGCCCGCAACGGTGGGACACTCGGCAAGGCGCCGCTGGGGTATGTGAATGTCCGCGGGCGAGATGAGCATGGGAGAGAGGTTCGAACGGTCGAACTGGATGAGGAACGGGCACCGCTTGTCCGGCTGGCGTTTACCGAGTATGCGACGGGTAACTGGACGGTGCGGCGGTTGGCGGAGCACCTCAACAATCGGGGCCTGACCATCCCGCCAACCGCACGCAAACCGACCAACTCTGTCTCGGTCAGACTCTTGCAGACGCTGCTGCAAAACCCCTACTACAAGGGCGTCGTCTCCTTCCAGGGCGTGGAGTACGCCGGGGCGCACGAGCCTCTCGTGGACGCCGCCACCTGGCAGACGGTGCAAGACATCCTGACCGCTCATACCAACGGCGAGCGGCAGCGTACGCACAATCATCACCTCAAGAGCACCATCGTCTGCGGCCTGTGTGGTGCCCGCCTGCTGGTGCAGCACGCCACCTCGCGCGCCAGCGGCACCTACCACTACTTCGTCTGCGCCCGCCGCCATCGGGTTCACGACTGTACCTTCAAGGCGGTGCTCATCGACGAGGTGGAGGCCCGTGTGGCCGAGCTCTACCAGCGGATACGGCTCAGTAGCGATGACCGCCGCGAAATCGAGCGCTACCTGCGTGCGGAGTTCGAACACATCCAGGCCAACCGCCAGCAAGACATCCAGCGCCTGACCACGCGGCAGCAACAGTTGGAAGACCAGCGCCACAAGCTGCTCGAAGCCCACTACGCCGGAGCTATCCCCCTTGACCTGCTCAAGAAGGAACAAGACCAACTAACCAGCGGTATCCTTGCCATCCAGCGCGAACTAGACGGCTACACGGCCGACGCTGCTCTGGTGGAGCAGCACCTCACCCAGGCGCTGGACCTGCTGGAGGACTGCCACCGGCTGTACCTGGCGGTGCCGGATCGCTTGAAGAAGCTGCTCAACCAGGTGTTCTTCGAGCGCATCTTGGTTAATCCGGCAGTAGACGAGAATGGTTGCCCCATTATCCCACCACCGGCCTTGCAGACGAATCTGAAGGCAGGGCGACGAAGGGGCGCTGGTGGGACTGAGACTGGCGAGAGGATGACCGCTGCGCAGGGTGGCGAGAAGACGGCGGAGAGCCCGATCTCTTCTTGCGGTGAGGTGGCTGGCGGCCAGTCAGGCGGCTCGGCATCTCAGGGTGGCCACGATGAAGCACAGCCAGGCCCGGCGCATACGGTGCACCGCAGCACCATCTCTATCATCGACCCAGCCAGCCACACCGCCGTCACTGGGGAGCTGGCCTCACCCTTCGACCAACTCGCCAGCCAGCAGCTACGGCGGGCAGCGCAGCAAGCGGCGATGGGCGCAGCACCCACAACAAGAACACCCGTCCACATTGTGGACGGGTGTCGTCGATGCAATTCAAGTAATGATTTGGCTCCTACCCCTGTTACTCAGGTCAAGGGTTCGTATAGGGAGCTTGTGGTGGACCCGGCCGGACTCGAACCGACGACCGACGCGGTGTAAACGCGTTGC
>ERZ772945.1472-NODE-1472-length-16494-cov-3.528803_pt1 | contig 16494 bp, 18 predicted proteins | sample MGYA00511681_ERZ772945 | MGnify/ENA primary metagenome ERZ772945 (study PRJEB29015, sample SAMEA2737943) | human oral metagenome | biome: human oral; feature: human-associated habitat; material: dental | place: China | collected 2143 ...
TTTCTGAGCCTTGAAATACAAATCCTGTATTCTTTGCATGCGAAACAATTAAGTCAAATGTCTTCTGTCTATCCATTGAAAATGAGCCTCCAAAATATTCCCATAATATCCTGTAAAGTATAGCATTTTCAACCTATTTTTACAATCTTACGATATGCTATATCACGCCTAAAAAAATAAAGATTCCTCCAGTACTCTTCTCTAGAGGAATCCAATATTTTCACTTCAAAACTGATATTGAAATCATTATAAATCAATAGGTCCTTTTTTGTTATTTCTGATTGCATCTGCTAGACCATCAATAATCTGTACAGCTTCTAGTGTACCCAAATATGTACCATCATCATCACGTAAAGCAAAGTAATTTATGACAACTGGATGTCCTGAACGTTCAGACAATATGGTAAGACTATCACGTTTACCCTTCTTAAAATCACTAATTAACATACGTACAATCGGTTCAACCCGTTTTGGATGACATGAATATACAGGTCTACCAATTGCCATTTGAGGACGTGTGAATACCTTCTCACCTTCATTGAAGTAGATGTTGATGTCGTTTTCATCAACAAGTGTAATTTCAAAAGGTAGTGTATTCAGCATTGCCTTTAACTGCTTTAGATTCATATGTCCACCTGAAATCTCGATATTTTCATTGTGGATAATACTTGGTAGTTTAAGTTCTTTTACCTTATCCCATACTGGTACATCTTCTTTAGCAAGATAACAATACCCATACATTGGAAAGTCTCTTGCGATGGCAATCCATTCATCCTCAGTAAAATAATTCGTTACCAGCGGGAACAAAATATTCTTTTCTTTGAAAATCATTTCATTCATACGCTTAACAACACGTCGCAATGAATCCATGTCTTTAGAATCTTCAACTACAAACTTCTTTAATTCTTGTTTAATTTCATCTTCTACACCCCACATTACATCACTTGGGCCAGGGAAATTATATTTATCCTTTAGAAGTGGGAACATTGTTTCTTCTTTTTTCTTATAATGCGATTCGATCGCACGTAATTCACTTACATCCGCTAGAACATCTTCAGGTTTTAGATCTTCCTTGAGTTTCTCCTCTAGTGCTGTAACACGCTTTTCAATTTGCGCATTTTCCAATTCCAAAATATTCAATGGATGCCCTGGTGTACGCATTAATACAGTTGTGGCATCTGCTGTTTGTTCATCGAAACTAGCAATCGTATCTAAAACGCGTTCCTCTTCCGCTGAACGTTCCACTTCCTTCTCCGCATTCGCAATTCTTTCGCTACGTGTAGCACCATGGAATAACGCAGAATGGACATCACACAAGCGTTGTACATCGCTCAGTTTTGTACCTTCTGAAAGAAGAGTTTGTTCAGCACGTGCAATTTCTACAGCTGAAACATCTGAGAAATTAGCCGCAAAATCTTTTCTTACAGACTCAATATCTTCACCGTTACTGAGACGTTGTACATAGGATTTTAATAATGCCTCACGGTCACTAGAACTCAAATCACTACTCTTCCCTAAATCTGCCGATAAAGCTTTCATTTTTTCTTCCTGTTGTTTTTGTAATTGTTCAGGCGTATTAATTACTTCAAAACCACTTAATTCGAAAGCATCAATAATTGTTGAAAGAGGAATCTCTTTTACTCTTGCTCCCTTTGGGATAGTCATCATCTTACCCATTGTATTTAACATGATTGGCTTAACTATTTCTGTAAAACCAAGTTCACACATAATATCCTTCACTTCAGGATTTGCATTTACAATGTCAAATACACTCTTTGACAAATCTATCGTTTTCTTTTCCATCATTTTCACCTCACGTTTTAAGTATACGTCACAACGTAAAAAAGTGTTGTAATACTATCTCACGCGATACTCCATACTAAAAAAGAGAGAGTCTAAAACTCTCTCAGTCTTTAACTATGTTGCGTATATAGTAGAAAATGAAAGTATTCATCATGTATATCTTAACTATACAATCGTATGTAGATGCAAATAAAACTTCATTGACTTCAACTGTATATCCGCATGGAGATACAGAATATCCACCAAATATTGCAAGTCCTTCATATCCCCTTCAATATACTTGTTTACGATATCGATTTTCTCTAGTCCTGCTTTGCATAATAAGCGGAAATGTCTCAAGTCTTCTGTCTTCATAAATGGAATATGATGTTCTTCTGCATGTTCTTGGCACAAGAAACCTCCATCCTTCGGACTAACCGTAACGACATGGGTATTTCCACAAGTAACGCACGCATCTACATCTGGTAATAACCCTGCAAGATCTAACATATCCACAAATAGCAGTGATAAAACAAGTGTTGGATCATAGCCTTCATCTAGCTTTGAAAAAACAATATCCAAGAATGCATACTCAATGCTGTTTGGCATATCACTACTTGCTTGTAGTGTTAATACGTCAATAAGTTCAGCCGCAACCGCAGCTGCACTAGAGGCATTGATATCTTCATGCATGGAGCGATAATACTCCTTACAACGTGCATTCTTTAAACGAAAGATACTCTTAGTCTCATTATAATCGAATAAGATTTCTGTTTTTGTATAAGGCATGATAGAACCAGCATTTTTGCTAGTCATCTTACGTACACCCTGTGCCACAAAGGATAACTTTCCATACTCTTTTGTAAGTACACTCAGTATCACATCTGCCTCACGATAGTCACTCTGCTTTAATACAAAACCAGTGATACAATCATTCATCTCGACTTGCCCCACCATATCCATATTCAGTGATACGAGCATCACGTGAGCGCCATTCGCTTTCTACGCGTACAAACAATTCCAAGAATACTTTCTTACCAAGTAGCTTTTCGATATCTTCACGTGCTAAAGAACCAATCTTCTTTAGCATCTGTCCTTGCTTGCCAATCATGATACCTTTTTGGCTATCACGTTCTACAAGTATCATTGCTTGGATATAAACCTTGTCCTTTTTAAATTCTTTATTTTCGATAAGAACGGCAGCCGCATGAGGAACTTCATCTTCTGTTTGTGTAAGAATCTTTTCACGGATTAACTCCGCAATACGGAAATTTTCAGCACCGTCGCTCGTCATCTCTGCTGGATATAGTAAGTCACCTTCTGGAAGGTATTTACTTGTTGTCTTGATGAGATCTTCAAAGGAACGTCCAAATTTTGCGGATAACGGGAAGTATTCCGCAAATTCATAACGTTCTTGCCATTGTTGAATTACTTTCACAATCTTTTCAGGCTTCATCTTATCCATCTTATTCAAGACTAAAAATACTGGTAAGCCTGTATTTTTAACCATGTTTAAAACAAACTCATCACCTTTTGCGTATGGAACACTCGCATCCACTACGAGATAGATTAAATCTACACCTTGGATTACATCTGCAGCTTCTTTATTCATCCGTGATTCAAGACGAAACTTCGGTTTATGAATACCAGGTGTATCGGTAAAGATAATCTGGCAGTTTTCATCTGTATAAATACCACGAATCTCGGAACGTGTTGTCTGAGGCTTGCTAGATACGATAGCCACCTTTTCACCAATCAAAGAATTGATCAAAGTACTTTTCCCAGCGTTGGGTCTACCCGCTAACGCAACAAAACCGCTTCTCATCGACATACATCCTCTGTTGTAAATTGGTAAGGTAATAATTCATTCATGCATGTATCCATCTCATCTTTACGATTGGATAAATAGATAGGTGTATCACCAGTAATCAGTTCACTTAATACCTGACGGCAAATTCCACATGGTGCCGCAATACGATCACCATCACTTACAATTGCAAGTGCTTCAATCGTATCTTTACGATACCCATTGGAGTAGGCTGCAAAAATTGCGGAACGCTCGCCACAATTGGTAGCTCCAAAAGAAGCATTCTCAATATTTGCTCCCCAGAATACTTTTCCATCTTTGGTTAGAACAGCGGCTCCTACATGATAATTAGAATATGGAGCGTAACTATTTTCCATTGCTTTAAATGCTTCTTCAATTAATTCTTCACGTGTCATAATAACCCCCTTTAAAAAAGATGATGAACAAAAATCAAGATACCAACAGCTAGCGCAATCAGCGACGCAAATAACACACCACCTGCAGCTAAGTCTTTGATATATTTAATCTTTTCATTTCTTTCTGTTGAATATAAATCACATAATTTTTCAATGCATGTATTTAAGATTTCTACTACAATAACAAGTCCAATACAAAGAAGTATCGCAAGCCACTCATAATAAGTACAATCAATCATCCAAGCCACAATACATGCTAGTATCGCAAGAACATACTGTATCTGCACACTTTTATCTCGAAGCGACGATACAAGACCCACGAATGCCACATAAAACTTATTTATCATTGCGACTAATAATCGGATCTAAGATCCTATCCTGTAAGGCAAACATCTTCTTTTCATCTTCTGGATTCATATGATCATAACCCAAGCAATGCAAAAGTCCATGCGTGAATAAGAATCCCAATTCACGTTTTTCAGAGTGACCATATTCTCTCGCCTGTTTTCTTGCATAGTCAATATTGATAAAAAGGTCGCCTAAATCTTTTTCTTCATCTGGGATGAAGTCTTCTAAGCCATCACGAATCGCAAAACTAATAACATCCGTTGGTTGATCAATCCCACGATAATCTCGGTTTATGATATGAATCGTACGAGAGCGAACAAACGTAACACTGATTTCTAAATCTTTTGCTAGTTTGAGTTCTTTCTCTGTACGCTTTGCGATTGATCCGAAAAATTCCTCATATGCATGCATATCTTGGTTTGTCTTATTGATATATGTGATTTCCATATTAACCTCACTTCTTTAAAGACAATTTGCGTCTTTGTTCATCTTCTTTGCTGTAGCGTTCAATAATCTTCTGTACGATAGGATGACGTACAACATCATCCGCACTTAATTCCATAATTTTAATTTCACTTAAACCCTCTAGGATACGGGTAGCCTCAATAAGACCACTGGTCTGATTATGATTTAAGTCAATCTGAGTAACGTCACCAGTGATAATCATATGAGAGCCAAAGCCAAGTCTTGTTAGAAACATCTTCATCTGTGATGCAGTTGTGTTTTGTGCTTCATCCAAGATGACATATGCATCATCTAGCGTTCGACCACGCATATACGCAAGTGGCGCAATCTCAATCGTACCCTTTTCTATTAACTTCTCTGTCTGTTCATTACCCAACATGTTATGTAACGCATCATAGAGAGGTGTTAAGTATGGATCAACCTTCTCCTTTAAATCACCCGGTAAAAAGCCTAAGCTTTCCCCAGCTTCCACTGCAGGACGTGTTAGAACGATTCGTTTTACGTCACCTTTTTTCAAAGCACTCACAGCTTTGGTAACCGCCAAGAATGTTTTACCAGTACCAGCGGGTCCTATCGCAAATACTACCGCTGCGTTATCCATCGCTTTCGCAAAGGCATACTGGCCTAACGTCTTAGGCACAATTGCTTTTCCACTCATTGTTCTACCAATGATTTCAGAACTCATTTGCGAAAAATCAATTGTCTGTTCTTTCGCCAGTAAACGACTTGCATAAATGACGTCTTGTTCACTGATGACTTTATTCTGTTCTGCAAGTGTCATAAGTGCTGTTAAAACACGTTGAATTAACAGCAGTTCTTCATCACTACAATTTCTAACAAAAAATGTATTATCTCGATAGGAAATTTCTTTTTCAAATTGCGAACTTAAAACAATTAGATTTCTATCATGATTACCAATGATATTCATCGCAATCTGCTCTTTCATTCCCTCTAAGTGAATTGATTTTATATTTTCCAAAATAATGTCTCCTTAGTAACAATATTTTAACAGGTATCTGTATAGTTGAAAATGTTTTACGCTCAGTTTGGTTTTATGCTAAACTACTGTAATACAAAAGGAGTCTTTCAAATGAAAAAAAGAATAGCGATTCTATTAACTTTGATACTATTAGCTGGATGCACTAAACAGACAACACAAACATCAAATACTTCAAATACAAGTAACGCAAGCACAAGCGAGAATTCTGGTGGTTGTGCAGCCTTTGCGGAATGTGAATCCAGCGAAGACGAAGCTAAACTCTACGAAGATTTACTAGCCGCAAAAAACACTCCATTCGAAAAGGCTACAATGGAAGATGTTGTTTCCTACATTGAAAATAAAGAAAGTCACATCGTATTCTTAGGTTTCCGCGATTGTCCTTGGTGTCAAGATTTAATGCCTATCTTAAACGATGTTGCCATTCAAAAAAATGTTAAGATCAAATATGTGAATGTACGTCCAGAAAACACAAAAGAAAGTGATCTACGTAACGAAAACAATCCAACTTATGTCAAACTCCAAGAGCTACTTGGTGATGTCTCAGGAGATGGCACAAATAAGATTTATGTTCCATATGTAGCTGTGATTCGTGATGGTAAAGTTATAGACTTCATGTTAAGTTTTGATTATGATGCACATACAGTACAAATTACAGAAGCACAAATCGAAGAATACAAAACACGATTAAATGAATTATTGGGTAAATAAACTCCGACTAGCGGAGTTTATTTTTTAGTTTCCTTTATAGCATTGCTCAAGATAACCACGTTTTGCGTTAGCCTCTGTATCATCTCTTTCATCAAAACCATCATACGGTGCTTTAGGGTCATGAATTTTTGGTTTTCTTCGAAGTGAATTACAGATTTCATCAATATGTGCAAACGCAAAAGCAAAGTCATTCGTCCATCCTGTATGACCTGTAATTATTTTTAACTGTAGATTACGTTTTTCAAGTATCTCTTTCAGTCTCTGTAATGATTTACATTGAAGCTTACGGTCTTCCGCAAGTGTATTTAGAAATGCATAACCACCATCTGCACCAAGCCAAATCGTATCTCCAGTAAATAGATAACAGTCATCAATCAGATATACAAGATGTCCCCAAGTATGACCAGGTACTAAAAACGCTTCAATCTTAATATTACCAATGTAAAATACCTGTTCATCTTCAATTAGTATTTTAGGATTATTGATGATGACCTGTGGTAATGTCGTTAAGCCCCAGAAGACTTTACGATGCTTACGACCTTCTAAGTATTCATTCTCTACTTTTCCAATATAGATTGTCGCATCGACGAAAAGTTCATCACTGCCTTTTTCAATTGCACCAACATGGTCTGTATCTTGGTGGGTAACGAGAATCTCTTTAATATCCTTTGGATTTATATCAAGCCACTGCAGCTTCTCTGCAAGTCGGTCATAGTTATAGCCTGCATCGATCATAATCGTATGTCCATCTTTGGAATAAAAATAGATATTTGCAACATACTCTCTGATACAACTTACTCTGTCATCAATAAAACCTGTGTTTAAAGGTTTGAAGATTTCCTTGCCTTTAAACATAAAAGACATAAACTTCACTTGAAACATTGAGTCGTTCTTAGACATGATTATTCACCTTTTTCTAAATAAAATCGAATTATATTTATGGTTAAATACTAGTTGCAAATTAATTATAACAAACTCAAATCAAGATAGTACAAAAAACATAAAAAAAGAAATGCTTACGCACTCCTTATTTTCCTCTTCTTCTCGCTTTACGAGCAGCTTCGATCTTAAGCTTTCTCTTAACACCAGGCTTAACGTAGTACTCTCTCTTACGAGCTTCGGCGAGGGTTCCATTGCGGGATACCTGACGCTTGAAACGGCGTAGCGCATCATCCAAATTCTCATTTTCTTTGAGGACGACTCTAGACATTCCTAACCCCCCTTTCTCTTTTATAAAGCATTAGTATCATACCAAATCCATTACACCATTGCAAGATATTTATACGATTATTACACAGGTTTTTTACGTAATTATGATATAAATCTCCTATCAAAAAGCAGATACATTTTCAATTACGAAAATATCTGCTTTTTTGTTCATTCACTTTGCGAATAGGAATTACTCTTTAATTAATTCAACGCCAGCAGATGCTCCGATACGCTCTGCACCAGCTTCAATCATTGCCTTAAAGTCTTCCTTTGTACGAACACCACCAGAAGCCTTTACCTTTAAACGATCACCAACAGTTTCCTTCATGAGCTTAACATCTTCAACCGTTGCACCACCTGTCGAAAAACCAGTGGATGTCTTCACGAAATCAGCACCAGCTGCTTCGGCATCCTTACATGCACGTACCTTTTCTTCATCTGTTAAAAGACATGTTTCGATAATTACCTTCAGTGTTAAATTACCACATGCATTCTTAATCTGACGAATTTCATTGGTTACATAAATATCATCATGGTCTTTTAATTTACCAACGTTGATAACCATATCAACTTCTTGTGCACCCTTTTCGATTGCGTCCTTTGTTTCAAACACTTTTGCTTCTGTTGTCATTGCTCCTAATGGAAAGCCCACAACGACACATAGTTTTACATCAGAACCTGCTAATGCAGCCTTAGCTGTTGGAATCCAACATGGATTGATACAAACTGACGCAAAATCATTTGCGACAGCTTCTTCACACAACTTTATAATCTGATCACTTGTTGCGTTAGGTTTTAAAATTGTATGGTCGATATACTTACTCGGTTTCATCTAGTCCTCCTTCATCACCAAAATAATATTTCTTCAATACTTCATGGCAGATGACATCATCACCTTCATAGGGCTCACGTCCAAATTCACGAGCCATGAACTTTTCATTGCCTTTTCCTAATACTAAAATGGTATCTCCTTCTGAGCATAGTTCAACTGACTGTCGAATCGCATCATAGCGATCTTCGATAATCACATAATTCTTATGATGTATACCTTTGGCAATATCTTCAGCGATTTCACGTACGCTTTCACCACGTGAGTCATCTTCCGTTAGGATAATCATATCACAATAGCGGTCTAATATCTCACCGAATATTGGACGCTTCGCCGTATCACGCTTACCTGCACTACCTGTAATCGCAATAATACGACAATCCTTTGGTGTAATGGAAGAAGCGTATTGGCATACCTTTTCAATACCATCTGCAGTATGCGCAAAGTCTACAATAAGATTAAACGGTTGACCATCTTGAATACGCTCCATTCTACCTTCAACCTGGTTTAAGTGCTGAATATATCCTGCAATATCATCCATGGATACACCCTTTTGACGTACTGCCACAATCGCAGCTACAAGGTTATAGATATTAAAACGTGCAATGAGATTTGACTCTAAACGATAGTCCTGATCATTTACACGCAAAGTAAAACGCGTACTATCTTTCAACAGATGATAATCTGTAACACGATAATCAGCCTCATGATCGATACCATACGTGAATACCTTCGCTTGTGTATCTTGTACGATCTTCATACCGCTCGGATCATCAACGTTTACAATCGCTATCGCCTCTTCTTTCAACTGATCAAACAGTTTCTTTTTCGCATTAAAATAGTTTGTCATCGTACCATGATAATCTAAGTGGTCATGCGTCAGATTTGTAAAGATTGCGACATCAAAGTCTATCGCATCCAATCTCCCTTGATCAATTGCGATAGAAGAAGCCTCATAGGCACAGTTCTTAATTCCTGCATCTACCATATCACGCAAGATGCCATGTACTTCATCGATATTTGGTGAAGCGACAAGCGGTGGTAGTTTTACATTGTTATATTCAATGGAAATTGTGCCAACATATGCAGTCGGTTCAATCTGATTTAATATATTACGAATAATCCAAGCAACGGATGACTTACCATTTGTACCAGTTACACCATACATCGTCATGTGATGACTAGGATAATCGTAAAAACTATCTGCGACCTGATTAAAGACATGTACGACATCCTTCACCTTGATGTACGTAACATCAGGATTAATCTTTTCTAACGGCTCACTATGTACAATGACAATTGCACCATTTGCAATCGCTTCATCAATATGTTCATGACCATCATTTACGAGCCCTTTGACACAGAAAAAGATTGAGTCTGGTCGTTTCTTACGGCTATCATCCATCAAACTCTTAATTTCTATATCCGGTACATTTTCAAAAAAATCTGTTAGTTTCATTTGTCTTACCTTTTATTCAAGTGTATTCTCATGTGCTTCATTTTGTTCACTAATAACAGCACATGCATACATCGCTGCCGTTTCTGCTCTTAAGATACGTTTCCCTAATGTAATGGCTTCAAAACCATTCTGTGCTAAAAACTCTACTTCCTCAGATGCAAAGCCACCCTCTGGTCCTATCACAAACGTGATGGATTTTCCTGGTGATAATACTTCTGTCAAAAATTTTGATTTAGAATATGCATTTTCATAAGGCAAAACATTAACATCAGAACGATAATTCACTAAATCTTTTAGTTGCACGATTGACGTAATTTCCGGAATACGATTTCGTTTACATTGTTCTGCTGCTTCTTGAAGAATATCGATTCGACGTGCTTGTTGTTTATCTTCTTTTTCTTTCTTAGCACGCACAACACAACGTATGGATTCAAATGGAACAATACGTGTTACACCAAGTTCACAAGCCTTCTGTAATACAAGTTCAAACTTTTCCTTGCGGATCAGTCCCATCGCAAGTGTTACTTCAACACCAATCTCATTGATACGATTATCCTTCTCTAAGACCATCGCAACAAAGTCTTTTCCCTTGTTATAGGCATCCGCAAAATACCCAATTCCATCATAAACTAATCGTATCTTTTCATGATGTAAACGAACAACATTCTTAGCGTGATGTGCTTGGTCCTTATTAAAGATGTATTCTTGACCAACCACAAGTGGTGTATCACTGAAGTATTGTTGCATAACTCCTCCCATAATCGAAAAGAAAACGATTACTCGTCTTCTTTATCTGTTTCTGTTTCTTGAATTGTTACTTTAACCTGTAACACTGTTCTTTGGTCTGCTTCTGTTACTGTAACATGCAGATTCTTATAATCAAATGACTCTCCAACCTCAGGGATATGACCAAGACGATAAATCACCCAACCAGAGACAGAGATATAACCTTCATCTTCATCATCATCTTCGATGTCGAAACGATCAAACATATCATCCACTTCTGCATCACCTTTAATGAGGTATGTTGTATCATTGATTTTTGTGTAAAACTCTTCGACAATATCATGTTCATCCCAAATTTCACCTACGAGTTCTTCGATGATATCTTCGACAGTAATAATACCATCTGTACCACCAAATTCATCTAGGACAACAGCCATATGTGTCTTGTTTGTTTGTAGTTTCTTTAATAATTGAGAAATCTTTGTGTTTGGACTTGTATAAACAACCGGTTTAACAATCTTACGCAAAGATGTTTGATTGCGATAAATCAACTCATAGAAATCCTTTTCGTGAATGACACCGATGATATGGTCAATTGAAGACTCATACACAGGTAAACGTGAATAAGAATTCATACGATATACTTCTTCAATCTTTTCAATTGGATCATTAATATCTACCGCAATAATATCAACACGCGGTGTGAATACATCCATAACTTCAAGATCGTTAAACTCAATCGCTGCAGAAATCAAGTCAGACTCATGTTCTTCTAGGTCCCCATCCTTTTCTGCCTCATCGACCATCGTAATCAATTCATCTGCGATATCAGAATCATCTTCTTCGATATGAATCACCTTACTTACAATCCATTGCCAACCTAGCATCAACCAAGTAATCGGTGTTAGTAATACTTGTACTAACTTTACAAATCCAACTGTATATATCGCAACCTTTTCAGGGAATTGCTTTGCAAGTGACTTCGGTGTAATCTCACCAAATACCAATACTAGGATTGTAATGACTGCTGTTGATACAGTTGGGCCATTTGTACCAACCCACATTGTAAATAACAATGTACCTACAGTCGCTGTAATAATGTTAACAACATTATTACCAATTAACGCTGTGACTAAAAAGCGATCAAAGTTTTCAAGAACCTTTAGTACTTCACCTGCTTTTTCCTCACCATCACTATACATATTCTTTAGGCGAATCTTATTCGCTACAGAATATGCTGTTTCTATAGCCGAAAAAAGACCCGAAAAGAAAACAAGCACAATAATCGCTAGAATATACTGTCCTGCTTGATTCATATGCGGATCTCACTTTCATTTTTCATTTTAATACATATATTGCCTTCCGGCGGAACTGATGAACCCTCCAAAATAAACACTCACCTTTCTTACTAATGTTGGAATTATACCACAATAGTGAAAAATCATGCAATAAAGCATGAAAATATATCAAATTTATTTCTTTTGAAAGACATTCATATTCACATGACAATGAGGACAAACAGGCTTTTCAAAACTTACAGTATATCCACATTCCGAACAATCGCACTTCGGTAAATAGACAATTCCATTTACATTACTTTCATCAACACGTGTATGATGGATCCAATGCGGTAATCGTTTCTGTAAAGATGCCATCGCTGATTCATTTTTATTAACTTTTACACCAGATGCCATATCGAAACCCACCTTTCCCTTTCATTATATCGGATATCATTTCATGCATTTTGAAAAGTATATGAAAAGTCGCATAGTGAGTATGCGACTAGTCTAGATCTTCTCCATTTGTTTCAATTACTTTCTTATACCAATAGAAACTATCTTTACGATATCTCTTAAGCGTTCCATTTCCTAAATCGTCTTGATCAACATAGATAAATCCATAACGTTTTGACATCTGGTTTGTACTAGCACTTATTAAGTCAATCGGTGCCCAACTTGTATAACCCATCAAATCAACGCCGTCATCGATAGCTCTTGCAATTGCTTCAAAATGAGAGCGGAAATAATCAACACGATACGAATCATGAACTGTATAATCATCCTCTAATACATCCTTCATTCCTAAACCATTTTCCACAATAAAGAGTGGTTTTTTATAACGGTCATACAATTCAACTAAAGAAGTACGCAGTCCTTCCGGATCAATTTGCCAACCCCATTCATTAGCCTTTAGATATGGATTTTTAACACCTAAGACTGTATTGCCTAGTGTTCTTTCAGCATTAGGATCAACAGATTCTGCTAATGACATATAGTAACTAAAAGAAACAAAATCAACAGTGTATTTCTGAATCAAATCTAAATCACCATCAACAATGACTGGTAAACAATTTTCTTTTTCTAATCTACGTAACATCAAACGTGGATATTCACCAAATACCTGTACATCAGCAAATTCTAAATTCTCTAGATTTCTACGAAGAGTTGCATACACATCTTCAGGTTTACATGTTAAAGGATATGCAGTTAATTTCGTTACCATCAAACCCATCTTGGCATCAGGAACAATTTCACGTAACGCTTTAGTCGCAAGTGCCCCTGCAACAAATTGATGGTGTGCAGCCTGATAGCAACAGCTCAAAAAATCACGCTCCGTACAAAGTTCAGGAATGATACCAGCCGTTGTAAATGAGTGACGTATGATAGAGTCAACTTCATTAAAATTGAGCCATAATTTTACATATTTACCAAAATATGTAAAGCATGTTTTTGCAAAACGAACAAAGCAGTCAATCACACGTCTGTCATACCATCCATTATATGAAGTAGCCAAATGTAATGGCATTTCATAATGAGACAGTGTTACGAGTGGTTCAATATTTAAGCGTTTCATCTCTTGGAAGATATCTTCGTAAAAATGTACACCTTCCATATTTGGTTCCTCTTCTTCACCCGTAGGATATAGTCGTGTCCACGCAATAGAAATACGTAGAACCTTGAATCCCATCTCTGCAAATAAAGCTAAATCTTCTTTGTAGTGATGATATTGGTCAATACCTCTCATCTTAGGATAATAAGTTTTATCCTTAGCATTTAAAGCTTCGTTAATTGCCGCAATACTAATTGCAACATTCTTACTATAATCCTTAACATCTACATTTGGTTTATAGGTAGCGACATCTGCTACACTTGGCCCTTTACCGCCAAGATTCCAACCACCTTCAACTTGATTGGCAGCAGTTGCGCCACCCCACAAAAATCCTTTAGGAAATTTCATCTTTTACCTACTTTCTAAAAATAGCTATCCGAAGATAGCTATTAAGCTTCGTCTTTGTAAAGTACAAATGACACTGCGAATGATACGATTAAAGAAACTGCTAATCCTGCAAATGCCCAAATAATATTGGATGGATTTGTTGGATCTACAAACATTGCCATTCCAGCAAGACCTGGTCCCATTGCGACAAACGCCTTAACGTGTGCTAATCCAATCACTAAACCACCGATCAACGCTCCTGCAACAACACCAGTCATAGCCTTACGATGTTGCAATGTCACACCATATAATGCAGGCTCTGTAATACCGAAAATACCAGAGATACCTGCAGATATAGCCGCTGCACGTAAATTCTCATTCTTTGTTTTAAAGGCAACACCTAAGCAAGCACCACCTTCCGCAATGTTATGTGCTAATGAAGCAGGCATGTATAAAACCTCAAAGCCAGCATTTGTGATAGAACTTACCGCATAAGGTAATAGTGCCTTATGCATACCCATGGAAATCATGAATGGTAAGATAGCTGCTAGTAATGCAACTGCAACCCAACCTAATGTGTTATATAACCATAGAATAAATGTTGTAATCAATTGTCCAATATTGAATCCCAATGGGCCAAGTACAAATAATGCAAGTGGTGATACAATCACAAAACACATCATTGGCACAAAGAAGATACGAATTGCCTTTGGAGAAATCTTATTAAAGAACTTTTCAACAAAGTAGAGTACTGTAACAATCAATAGAGCTGGGAATACCTGATATGGATATGCAATATTCTGTAATGTATATCCACCAATCACAAAGCCCTCTGCAAGTGCTGCACTGATCTTAGGTAAGATCGTCACACCGACAATTGCAATTGCAACAACCTGATTCATATTTAACTTCTTAGACATTGTGGCAGCTACCATCAATGGTAAGAAGTAAAGCGCTGCATCAGCCGCATTGAATAATAGAATGTAAACTGGATTTGTATTCTGTAACAAACCTAACAAAACAAATAATGATAAGAATGCCTTTAGGATACCCGCACCAGCAATCGCAGGAACAAGTGGTTGGAAAACACCCACTAAAAAATCTAATGCTTTCGCACCCAATCCAACATTTTGTTTTGAATCTTTATCATCCGCAACTGTTCCACCAGCCTCAAATGTTCCAAGTTTCAACACTTCTTCATATGCCTCGATGACATCATTTCCAATAATAACCTGTGTTTGAGTTCCAGTTTGTACTACACCCAATACACCACTAGTCTTCTTCAATTCCTCCGCATTGACCTTTGCTTGATCTTTAATGGAGAAACGTAAGCGTGTACTACAATGTTCTAAATGTGATACATTCTCTGAACCACCAATATTTTTTACAATCCCCTCTGCTAACTTTTTATAATCCTTAGCCATAAAAAGCCCCTTTCTGTTTTCTATGATGAATTTATATCATAGAAAAAAGCGCTTTCAAAACATCAAAAAAGGGATAGGCAACAACCAAAAGATGTTACTTATCCCAATTAAAAAGATAATTCATTAAATCCCTATAGATTCCTGATAATTGAACTCCATTTTTAGTCGCAAAGCCAAGTTCATATATAAATGAAGAATCTTCAAAATATTGAAGATGATAATCTCCTTTCAACTGCATCGCCTGTGACTCTGGAAGAATTACATAACAATCTTCTGTAGACAATAATTTTTGAATTAATATCAGGTCCGTCGTATGTACTAAAATGTGATATTCAATATTTTCATTTAACAAATGTTCTTTAAAGTATTTATTATATGCATACTCATCATTTGCAATAATAATTTGTTTTCCCTCTAAATCCTGATAGGATAATAACCCTTTATTTTGATTACTGGAAACACACACCATTGGACATGTATAGATCGATTTAAAATTCACAGCACCTTCATTCGCAAAGCGACTACATACTGCAATGGATGCCCTGCTATTTTCAACATCCAAATAACATCCATGATCTGTCGTCTCGGCTAGATATAAATCAATATCTTTATGCTGTTTTAAATACGATGTAAAACGTTCATAAAAGTTTTGCATACTTCCAAAACTATATGAGATTCTTAATTGAGCTCTACCGCCGCCTATAATTCTAGTATTCTTTCGAATTTGCATCATTTGATTACGCAATGGCATCATCTTCTGAAAGAAATAATCACCCGCCATTGTGGGTCTCATCCCATTATTATCACGTTCAAAAAGTTGTACGCGTAAATCCTTTTCCAAAGCCTGTATGCTTTTCGAAAGTCCTTGTTGAGAAATAAATAATTCTTCAGCAGCTTTATGCATATTTCTTAATTCATACAGTTTCATGAAATTTTTTAATTGTTTATCATCCATAACATTCACCTAAAACAATGGTAATCAATCTACTTGCGATTATCAATAACAATCCGCACGTATAACGTGCGGTTTTTAGGCTACCCTATAAGGGCCCTTTACCACACTTCGACCCTTAAGGGTCTTGTGTAAAAGACCGACAACCGTGTT
>ERZ772945.1473-NODE-1473-length-16482-cov-9.173190_pt1 | contig 16482 bp, 19 predicted proteins | sample MGYA00511681_ERZ772945 | MGnify/ENA primary metagenome ERZ772945 (study PRJEB29015, sample SAMEA2737943) | human oral metagenome | biome: human oral; feature: human-associated habitat; material: dental | place: China | collected 2143 ...
TGCTGTAACTTGCCTGCTTGGCCTTACCACTGGCATATACCAAACGGTTTAAATCGTCGTAAGCATAGCTGTGCTTGAATGCGCCACCAAGCTTTTTATCGCCATTAGTATTGCCCCGCATCGGGTCTACGGCATTGGTGATTCCCAAGATATTATCCACCGCATCATACTGATATTTGTTGTGCATGATGGATGTTCCCGCCACCGTGAACTGCATGACATTTTCATACTTATGTGAAGTTATAAGACTACTCACTCTGTTGAAGCCAATTTTTTGAACCTTGGTGAGTGGTTCGATTGGCAGGCCAAAGTTTTTCATCATTTTATATGATTCATATCCTTGTTGTTCCATATTTTAACATTACCTCCTCTTGCATCAATACTTAGATAGGGATACATAGAACGATGCTTATTCCATAACTTAAGCCATTGCTTACTTTTTTCTAACTCTTCAATCCCATTACTTGCAGTATATGTATAATATTTAGAATTTTCTATATGACATTCAATATCTGCATAACCATCTCTATGAGGGTCGGCAAAAATAGACAAAGTACTATCATTAAGAACAAAAATGTCAATGGCTCCAATGTTCGATAACCTAAGATAATTTTTATTAGGTTTGCTGAGTCCCCAATATCGAAAAGGCATTATATAACAACCGTCATATGTTTTCCATATAGTGAAGTCCCTTTTGTCTATAGAATAAAAAGATCTTCCTTCATAAAATACATACAATATACTACTGAAGAAAAGAATAATACCTAAATATAAAGTAACTTTTAACTTTCTTCCATTGATAGCTGCGCTTATGGCTGCATAAACAATTATAATAATTATAATAAGATAAAATATACCCATCGTTATCTAAATAGTGATTTAAGCCAGTTCTTAATTCTGCTCAATGTGTATTGCTGTCTTCATATTTATACGTGAAGTCGTAAGACTGCGCCGTCTTTGTAGAGTCCACCTTTTGCACCTTGGTAAGCGGTTCGCTCATGCGCCCAAAAGTCATCTGCATGCTGTAACTTGCCTGCTTGGCCTTACCACTGGCATATACCAAACGGTTTAAATCATTCATAGCTGCACTCTTTTACTTTTGTTCAAGACTTTCTTTTATAATATCATTAACTATTCGTGAAATCTCTTTTAAAAGTCTTTTGTTACGCGGCAATCCCATTGCTAAACTTATTTTTATCAAATAAGACTCTAGCTTTTTTTTACTATTATTGAGCGATATAATTATAGGTATATAATGTAAATATTCCACTTCTGCAATATTTTTGGGGACAGACAGAGGATTCCAATTTGCTAAAATCAGATTAATCCTTTTGTAAAGTTCTTTCATTTTTTAACCGGTATGTAATAACCTCTTGGAGTTGTAGAGGTCTTTGGTGCATTACTAAAGACAGTGATAATTTCTTCTTTTTGATTTACCACAACAGTATTGCCCCCAATTCGTAGCGTGTCTGTGGCCATAGCTACCCATAGCTGGTATTGCGTTTTGGTCGTTCGTTTGATATATCCTTATTTTTCCTTGAAATTCTATTTTTATGGACTTTAATTTTATTATTCCTTTAATGGTTGTTCCCACCCCCATGGAATCGTTCTTTTTCCAAAAAGACTTGTCTTTTATTTGGCGGTATTGTTCATTATCGATAATAGCTTTGTTTAACCAAATAGCAGAATTGAATTCTGTTTCTCTTTTAATATTCTGATTACTTATGTGAGAAGAATCTTTCTTAAACGTTAACTCTACAGCAAAAGGGAAGATAATAGGCTTATCTTCAAAAGTAAATACAATATTACATTCTATCTTCTTTAGGACTTTTATCAGCTCTTTATTGAAAGAGGGCGCCAACCCTTTTATTAATCTTAATTCTATAGATTTAGAAAGAGGGACAGCCATTAAAAGTATTATGGCTTTTCCTGATGCATATGTGTAATCATTAACAACAAATTCAGATAGTATCTTATCTCTTATGGTATTTATCGTCTTTTCGTTAATCTTCCAACTGAAACTATCAATACTATCACCCTTTCTTGTATAATAGCATGTTTTTAACGCTATACAATCCTTTTTTGTAATACTAACATATTTTAGACCTTCAGCATCGTATTTTGTTATTTTTCTCATCAAAGTAAAAGCCTCTTTATCTCGTTTCTGGCTATGTGCAGAAACGAATAAGACAAAGAATATTAGCAGATATACAATATCTCTATTGATTATTGAAATTTTCAATCGGCTCATTTTCTCTTTTTGTGTATATTGTTCTAACCCAATATTACCATTGTACGTTGTTAAACAAAAGTGCACAACTGCAAATGTAGTTATTTATGCTGATACTTCTTTCTTTTATTCTCAAAAATTCTTTTGTTGATTGAATTTTGCTTTATAGTCTTTCAACTGACGGCTATTCACATAACTTTGCAGCCCCGTGGGCCTGTTTTCGGATAAATGTTGTATCTTTGCAGCAAAGTAAAAATAAACAGAAGAATTATGGCACAAGAAGATGTTTTCAAGAAAATTGTGAGCCACTGCAAGGAGTATGGTTTCGTTTTCCCAAGCAGTGATATTTATGATGGTTTGGCGGCCGTTTACGATTATGGGCAGAATGGCGTTGAACTGAAAAACAATATTAAGGAGTATTGGTGGAAGAGCATGGTGTTGTTGCACAGCAATATTGTGGGTATCGACGCCAGCATCTTTATGCATCCCACCGTGTGGAAGGCCAGTGGTCACGTGGATGCTTTCAACGATCCCTTGATAGACAACCGCGATTCAAAGAAGCGCTATCGTGCAGATGTGCTCATTGAAGACCAAATTGCAAAATATGAGGAGAAGATTGCAAAGGAAGTGGCCAAGGCAAAGAAGCGCTTTGGCGATAGCTTCGACGAGGTGAAATTTCGCGAAACCAATCCACGCGTGCTCGAAAATCAGCAGAAACGCGATGCTTTGCACGAGCGTTACACTGCGGCTATGCAGGGGCCTAACCTTGAAGAACTGAAACAGATTATTCTCGATGAAGAGATTGTCGACCCCATTAGTGGTACGAAAAACTGGACCGATGTGCGCCAGTTCAATCTGATGTTCTCCACAGAGGTAGGCTCATTGAGCGACCAAACCAATAAAATTTATCTGCGCCCGGAGACAGCGCAAGGCATATTTGTAAACTATTTGAATGTGCAAAAGACTGGTCGCATGAAGCTTCCTTTCGGTATTTGTCAAATAGGTAAGGCCTTTCGCAACGAGATTGTGGCACGACAATTTGTGTTCCGCATGCGCGAATTTGAGCAAATGGAGATGCAATTCTTCTGTCAGCCCGGCACGGAAATGAAATGGTTTGAGTATTGGAAGAAGCATCGTTTGGCATGGCACGAGGCATTGGGCATGGGCAATGACAACTATCGTTTCCACGACCATGAGAAGCTGGCTCACTATGCTAACGCGGCAACCGACATCGAATTTAAGATGCCATTTGGTTTCAAAGAGGTGGAAGGCATTCACTCGCGCACCAATTTCGACCTGTCGCAACATGAGAAATACAGCGGACGACAGATTAAATATTTCGATCCCGACTGCAATGAGAACTACACTCCCTATGATGTTGAAACCTCTATTGGTGTCGACCGCATGTTCCTTTCGGTGATGTGTCACAGCTACACCGAGGAGCAACTCGAAAACGGTGAGACGCGTGTCGTGTTGAAATTGCCCGAGGCTTTGGCACCTGTGAAATGCGCAGTCTTCCCCTTAGACAAGAAGGATGGGCTGCCCGAGTTGGCACAGCAGATTGTTGACGATCTCAAATTTCATTTCAACACGCATTATGGCGATCCGAAAGACTCGATTGGTAAGCGCTATCGTCGCCAAGATGCAGTGGGAACGCCATTCTGCGTGACCGTTGACCACGATACGCCCAACGACCATAAAGTGACCTTGCGCTATCGTGACACGATGAAGCAAGAGCGTGTTGATATCGACGATTTGCGCAAAATCATGGAAGATCGCGTGAGCATCACCAGTTTGTTGAAGAAAATAAATGTTGACTAATGAAACGCATTGCATATTTTTTCTTGCCCCTCGCGCTGGCGCTCCTTGGCTTATCGGCTTGCAAGGAGGACGATAATACGGTAGAAGAGTTTCCTAATTGGCAGGCGCGCAATGAAACTTATTTCACACAAGCCTATCAGCAGGCGCTGACAGCATCGGCCACCAATCCCAACATCAAAGTGCTTCATGCGTGGTCGTTGCCTGCAAGTCGCAATCAACCCACCGACTTTGTGGTGGTGAAAGTGCTCGAGACGGGCACGGGAACCATCGCTCCGCTTTACACCGACACGGCGATGGTGCACCTGCAGGGGCGCCTTATTCCGTCGACCACCTACACAAAAGGAAAGGTTTTTGTGCAGACCTGGCAGACCGAGACGTTCAGCCCCACGAGCAATGCACCACAAAAAGTGAGCAATAGTCAGTGGGGTGTGGGGCTCGGAACCGCTTTGCTTCACATGCACAAAGGCGACAGGTGGCAAATCACTGTGCCTGCTGCGCTCACTACGGGCATCGACAGTCGTTATGGCATTCCCGCAAATTCCACGCTTGTTTTCGATGTAACGTTGGCCGGAAGCTATCATGCGGGCAAAACGAGTGCGCAGCTCCAAGCCAAGAAACTGATTGGAGCGACCGAATAGCGCAGTTGAGGTCATGTAAAGGCTCTGCCGATATGGGCAGGTAAAAGCATATAAATTGCAAAAGCATGTGACGCAGTTTGATGACTGTTTCACATGCTTTTTTTCTTTAAAGTGGGGTAGATTGGCAGCAGGTGTTTTGATGTAAATCAAAAATTAAACCTCATAACTTCATTTTCTGTGTCGTACATGATTTCCCATTCAACTTTCTTTTTACCTTTGCCACGTCTTAGAACGAAAGACGAAAGAGAATGATGGGACATCATTCTTATGAATTAAAAGAAGATTTTCATTCATATAGATCTCATAGGTAAATGCTTTTGGTAAAAGATTTGTTCAGATAACAAGGTATTAGTAAGGTAGAAGATGTAGAAGGGTAACACACTCTTTTGAGTGTTCAACGAAAAGAAAAGATTTAGTTTCATAAGGTAAGTGAATAGATTGTTCAGGACAACACGTTTTTTTGACGAAAGCATAGATTTGGAAGTTTGAGAGAGTAGACGGTTTTGCGTGAGCAGAATCGTTTTTTTTATGTTCTGTATTGCTTTGAAGACGTGGGGTGCATCGCTTTTTTTAGATGCGACCTTTGAAAATCGTTCAAATTCTATTAATTTTGCACACTCATTTAAACAGATATGTTAGGAAGCAAAAGCAGCGAAAGATTATTGGCCAACATTCGCAACGGATTGCCCATGACGCAAGGCGAGAAACTGCGGCTCATCGTGAGTTTGAGTGTCCCGTCGATGTTAGCGCAGCTAACCACCGTGATGATGTTCTTCATTGATGCCGGTATGGTGGGGCATTTGGGTGCCGAGGCCTCGGCCAGCATCGGGCTGATTGAGTCTACAGCGTGGCTCATCGGCAGCGTGCTGAGTGCGTCGGCCATCGGCTTCTCCGTTCAGGTGTCCCATTTCATCGGAGCCAACGACTTTCCCAAGGCGCGGCAAGTGTTTCGCCAGGCCTATATCTGCGAGATTGTTTTGAGTTTGTTGCTGCTGGTTGTCGGAGTCGCCATCCACCATTCGTTGCCCTTGTGGCTTGGAGGCAGTGCAACGGTTGCAGCGCAGTCGGCACGCTATTTCTTTATTTTCTCGCTGACGATTCCTTTTCTGATGCTGTTCCATCTGTCGTGCGACATGCTGAAATGCACGGGCAATATGCAATTAGCCAGTGCCATGAGCGTGCTGCTGTGCGTGTTGGATGTGGCGTTCAACTACGTTTTCATCTACCAGCTTCACTTGGGGGTGATGGGCGCTGCCTTGGGAACCGCCGTGGCCTACATCTGCACCTCGCTGCCGATTACCTGGTTTGCCACTTGCCGAGACAAAATCTTAGCGTTGAAATGGGACAGAGCACCATTCCATTGGGTGTGGAACTACGTGATGAAGGCTGTGAAAATCAGCCTGCCCATTGCCGTGCAGTCAATTTTAATGAGCGGCGCACAGATCATCAGCACCATCATTGTGGCACCGCTGGGCAACGTGGCCATCGCCGCCCATTCTTTTGCTATCACAGCCGAAAGCCTGTGTTACATGCCAGGCTATGGCATCGGCGACGCAGCAACCACCCTTGTGGGTCAGACCTTTGGCGCCGGACGCAGCGCCTTGTGCCACAGTTTTGCCCGTCTCACGGTGGGCTTGGGCATGAGCGTCATGGCGGCGATGGGCGCCATCATGTATGTGTTTGCGCCCGAGATGATCGCCCTGCTCAGCCCCGTTGCCGATATTCAGGCGCTCGGAGCAAGCGTGTTGCGCATCGAAGCCTTCGCCGAACCCTTCTTTGCGGCCTCCATCGTCACCTATAGCATCTGCGTAGGTGCGGGCGACACCTTGCGCCCGGCCATCATGAATCTGGCTTCGATGTGGTGTGTGCGCCTCACGCTGGCGGCCTATTTGGCGCGCGATTACGGGCTACGTGGCGTATGGATAGCCATGGCCGTCGAGCTCACTTTCCGCGGTCTGCTCTTTCTCTATCGTTTGTTTCGTGGCAACTGGCTCAAGGCGTTGGAGGAGAAAGCGCCGGCAGCGTAAGCCAAAAAGCACCTTTCCATGCACCTCTTTTGGGCTTGCTAATTTGTTAGCAGCCCCATTTTTTGATTTTTTGGGCTTGCTAATTTGTTAGCAGGCCTGTTTTTTGATTTTTTGCCCTTGCTAATTTGTTAGCAGCCCTTCTTTTTGATTTTTCGGGCTTGCTAATTTGTTAGCAGCCCATCTTTTTGCTTTTTCGCCCTTGCTAATTTGTTAGCAGCCCATCTTTTTGATTTTTTGCCCTTGCTAATTTGTTAGCAGCCCATCTTTTTGATTTTTTGGCCTTGCTAATTTGTTAGCAGGCCTTCTTTTTGATTTTTTGCCGTTGCTAACTTGTTAGCAGCGGCGTATGAACATGAAACGGGCGCTCATTCGAAAAACAAATGAACGTCCTATCTTGATTGAACTGTATTTATGGTGTCAGTTACTCGAAGGCTTGCACTGCAAAGCCATTAATACGATTATTTGCGCCAACATATATTTTTGTTGGTTCGCAATACAATGCAAATGCATTCAAGCTATTTGGTGATGCATCTTGTCCCCAAAAGTAGCCTATTGCTCCCATGTAATAGTTTTTATCCCAAAGGTAGCTTCCCAAGGAAGGAAGGAAGAAGTATTCGTTGGGATTGGACAGCGGGGTTGTTTTCGGCGTGACACTGAGTGTCGGTGAAGGCGAAATGTAAGGATTGACCAATGGATTTTCATTCAACTTGATACTTGTCTCTGTCCTCCAATCTCTGTCAACACCGTTCGCATCAGGATAACGGTTGGTGAATCGCCAAGTACTGATGCTGGGATTATCTTGCAAGATAGTAGCTTTCTTTTTTAACCACGTACCACCTTTGTATAAATGGTTTTTAAACGACCATGGCTTGTTGCTGTCATAATGTGGTTCTCCTTTCATGACATACCAACACAGTTCGTTTACCGTTGGACAAACAGCACACGATCTTGAAGCTGCTAAGGCAGATGGGGTGGAAGGAGAGGGGTTTTCGTGATACCAACGTGGATCAGTTTTTAATTTCGGGTAATTAGGGCCAGTTGTTGCTCCTGGCTTTTCATTAGAAAGTATGGGTTGTTCGTTCTCATACCCAAACCAATATTCACGTTGTGCATCCCAAGTGAAGAATTTTGGATTGATGAATAAAATGTCTTTGTCAAGCCATGCCGTATAGTCATAAATTTCTCCTTCACCAAAAGTTTCTGTAATTGATTTTGTGATGTCAACAGAAACTTGTGTCAAAGGGTCTTTAATGGTGTAAACCACGTTGAGTGTAAGTGTTGAAGAGTTTGGACACAATACAACACAAAAGCTCTTAGCATCGCTCGTTGTCGTTGAAAGCACAGCTGAGTTTGTATTGAGTGTAATACTCTTGCTTGGTGTTGTAGGGGTCTTATCTTTAATCTTTCCGTCTGAAAAATTGTAAGTACCGGCAATAGGGACTGTCGTTGATAAGACTGTAATCTTTTCAAGTCGAATATTTGGACAAAGTCCTGCATTTGCTATCCGCGGATAAAGACAGAGATAAGCCGCCTTATGTTGGAGCGTGAATTTAAAGTCTCCTCCACCACCTATGGCCGTTGCTGTGCCACAATCGCCTGATGCGCCAAGATGATTGAACTTTCCAGCCTCCGATTGGCTTTGATTTTTCTGAATGATAACTGTATGTTCACTACTTGTATTGGTATAGCGCACTTCGGGATTAAATTGGTGATAATGACCTGTAAATAGTTTAAAATTGGCTTGTGCCTTATTGCCCATAATCGGGAAGGTGGCTGCATCACTCTGTCGATAAACACCGTCGTCTGCTTTTACCCAAATGCGGTCAGTGTTTTCCCAAAACACTGTGACTGGAGTCCCTTTTACATGTGTAGCTGTTGTACGCGTTGCTGTACGTGTCTGTGGCTGATAGCCTGCCAAAGTTGCCACTGCGACCTTGGTGGTGTCAAGTGATACCTTTTCTTGTTGAGCAGGCGTGACATCATTTACACATGACATTAAAAGGACTGAGCATGCCCATATAATGTTTTGAATATAATGTTTTCTCATCTCTTGTTGTTGTTTTATACTTTATTTAAAAGCTATCAATGTTTGTTGAGAGCGCTTCTTATTCCTCTTCATCCCAGTCGTCCCATTGACCACTGTACTTTTTAGCGTCACCGCCGCCACCGCCATAATGCAACGAACCTGCATTGCCGCTGGCAGCATCCAAAAGATATTCTTCGGCTAAGAGATAAACTTTGCTTTCGGGTTTCAGATAAACCCTTTTCCTTTTCTCTTTCATTGTACGTTCTGACATTTTAGTATTTTCTTTTTATCGGGTGCAAAGTTAGCTTTTTTTCAACAAATAAAAAAACTTTGTTAAAGGAAAAACAACAAATGGCATTTCTTGTGCTATTTCAAGTGATGCGCATTGTAGGCAATTGCCCGTTTCATTATTGGGCGGCGTGTGCATAGCAAAATAGCACATTCACTTGGGAATTCCAAATGGATGTGCTATTTATTAATTTTTGTGTTCAGCGCAAAATGCGCGCAGACCGTTAAACTAAATATTGCGATGAGATGCTCTCGTTGTCGACCACGCGGCGGATGGTTTCGGCAAACATGTCGGCTACGGAGAGCTGTTTCACCTTTGCGCTGCGGTTAGCGTAGGGGATAGAGTCGGTGAAAATCATCTCTTCGAGGGCCGAGTTTTGCACCCGTTCTGATGCCGGACCGCTCATCACGCAATGCGAAGCGCAAGCACGAACCGACAGCGCGCCGGCCTCTTTCATGATGTCTGCCGCCATGGTGATGGTGCCTGCCGTGTCGACCATATCATCAATAATCACTACGTTTTTGTCTTTCACGTCGCCGATGATTTGCATGCTGGAAACAACGTTGGCACGTGCGCGCGTTTTGTTGCACAGCACCAGTGGGCAACCCAAATATTTGGCATAGGTATTGGCACGTTTTGAGCCGCCGACATCGGGCGACGCAATCACCATGTCTTTGAGATGGAGACCTTGCAGATAGGGCAAAATCACGCCCGAAGCATAGAGGTGGTCGACGGGAACATCGAAGAAACCTTGAATTTGGTCGGCGTGCAGGTCCATCGTGATGAGACGGTCGATGCCCGCAACGCTCAATAGGTCGGCCACTAACTTTGCCCCGATGCTCACGCGCGGCTTGTCTTTGCGGTCTTGCCGTGCCCAGCCGAAATAGGGGACTACGGCAATGATGTTGCGTGCTGAGGCGCGCTTAGCGGCATCGATCATGAGCAGCAGTTCCATGAGGTTGTCCGAATTGGGGAACGTGCTCTGAACCAAGAACACGTCGCGGCCACGAATCGACTCTTCATAAGAAACGGCAAACTCGCCATCGGAGAAGCGCGTCACCACTAAGTTTCCTAAAGGACAATTTAAACTTGCACAAATCTTTTCAGCGAGGTAGCGTGTGCTCGTACCCGAAAAAACCAAAAAAGAGTTATTTTCACTCATTCTTATTCGTGTTTATGTTGATGAAGTTGATTGCGTGGGGCGCTAACTTTTCTTCAACGTGCAGAAAGCGGTTGGCCTTCGGCGCGCGGGCATAGAAACGGATGTGGGGTTGCCTTTTCATTATGTTAGCGTTGAAAAACGTTGCAAATGTAGGAAATTTCTATTAAACCCGCAATTATCTCATTGCAAAAAGTTACCTTTGCACGACAAAAAAAGAGGAGGAGCAGACAAATGAAAGTGGATATCGAAACATTCCAAGGCATCGCGCGTCCGATGTATGTGCTCGAGGAAGTGCGCCTGCGTCGCAATCTAAGTCTTGTTGCGCAGGTGGCTCGTGAGGCGGGTGTAGAGGTGATTTTGGCTTTTAAGGCTTTTGCGCTGTGGAAAACCTTTCCGATTTTCAAGGAGTATATCCGCGCTACAACCGCCAGCTCATTGAACGAAGCTCGTTTGGCCTTCGAGGAGTTTGGCAGTGCAGCCCACACGTTTTCTCCCGCTTATACCTACGATGAAATCGACGCGATAGCCCGTTGTTCGAGCCATCTGCAATTCAATTCGCTCACGCAATATGCGCGTTTCCACGAGCGGGCGAAGCAAGCCAATCCGGCCATCAGTTTTGGACTGCGCATCAATCCCGAATATTCTGAGGTGGGCACCGCGCTTTATAATCCCTGCGCGCCCGGCACACGCTTTGGCATCACGGCCGACAAGTTGCCCCGGCAGTTGCCTAAAGACATCGAAGGTTTTCATTGTCATTGCCATTGTGAGAGCGGTGCCGACACGTTTGCGCGCACCTTGCAGCACATCGAGGCGAAGTTTGCGAAGTGGTTTCCGCAGCTGAAATGGATTAACTTCGGTGGCGGACATCTGATGACACGTGCCGACTACGACGTGATGTTGCTTGTCGACCTGTTGCAACGCTTCCGCCAGCGCTATCCCTGGCTGCACGTTATTCTTGAGCCGGGCAGTGCCTTTGCCTGGCAAACGGGGCCGTTGGTGAGCCAAGTGGTCGATGTGGTGGAGGACAGAGGCATTAAGACGGCCATCCTCAATGTGAGCTTCACATGCCACATGCCCGATTGTTTGGAAATGCCTTATTTCCCCACCGTGCGCCATGCCGAGCATATCAACCCGGCAGCGGAGCAGCCCCAGCATGCCTATCGGTTAGGCGGTAATTCCTGCTTGAGCGGCGATTTCATGGGCGATTGGCTGTTTGACCACGCGTTGCAAGTGGGCGAGAACATCATTTTCGAGGATATGTTGCATTACACCACCGTAAAAACCAACATGTTTAACGGCATTTCGCATCCCGCCATCGCCTTGGTTAAGGCCGACGGAACATTGCAGATGCTGCGCGAGTTCGGCTACGAAGATTATCGCAGCCGCATGGATTAATCTCGCACAACGTGGGCGTTTTGCCAAATTATTTGTAACTTTGCGCCCACGTTTAAACAGAACCGAGTGCTTGACAAACCTCGTAAAAAACAAGAAATGAAACAAGAAAAGAACATGGTGAGTGTGCTGTTCATGCTTTTCAGCATCCTCTTTTGCGTTTGCCTCATTGCGGCCAACGTGCTCGAAACAAAGCAAATCTCAGTATTTAACATCAGTCTCACGGGCGGCTTAATCGTCTTCCCCGTCTCCTACATCATCAACGACTGCGTGTGCGAGGTGTGGGGCTATCAAAAAGCGCGACTGCTCATTTGGACAGGCTTTTTGATGAACTTCTTCTTTGTGACGATGGGCGCGATTTGTGATGCCATTCCCGGCGCGCCCTACTGGACCAACGATGCCGGATTTCATGCCATTTTCGGTTTGGCTCCGCGCATTGCAGCCGCCTCGTTCATTGCCTTCCTGTCGGGAAGTTTCGTCAATGCCTATGTCATGAGCCGCATGAAGTTGCGCGACCGTGGCCGCCATTTCTCCGCACGTGCCATCTGGAGCACCGTCTTTGGCGAGAGCATCGACTCCATCATCTTCTTCCCCTTGGCGTTAGGCGGCGTAGTGCCTTGGACCGAATTGCCCAAACTCATGCTGTGGCAAGTGGTGCTGAAAACCGTTTATGAAATCATTGCGCTGCCGCTCACTATTCGCGTCGTGGGCTATCTCAAACAGCACGAGGGCGAAGACACCTATGACGAAGGCATCAGTTACAACGTTTGGAAAATATTTAATCTGAAAAATAATGGATAGAAAAGATGAAGGCCTGCAGGCTTTGGGCCGCACCACACGCTATGCAACCGACTATGCGCCCGAGGTGCTGGAGACCTTTGACAACAAGCATCCCGGCAACGATTATTGGGTGCAATTCAACTGCCCCGAGTTCACGTCACTTTGCCCCATCACCGGGCAGCCCGATTTTGCCGAAATCTGCATCCGCTACATTCCCGGAGCGAAGATGGTGGAGAGCAAAAGCCTCAAACTCTATCTCTTCAGCTTTCGCAATCACGGCGATTTTCACGAAGATTGCATCAACATCATCATGAAGGATTTGGTGCGTCTGATGCAGCCCAAATACATCGAAGTGGTGGGCTATTTCACGCCTCGTGGCGGCATCAGCATCTATCCGTTCGCCAATTTCGGCCAACCCGGAACGAAATATGCGCAGCTGGCCGAGCATCGGTTGATGAACTATCAGATGGATGGAGTGCCGTTGCGCGCGAAGTAGTTCGCATTCCCGGCAAAGGAAGGAAAGCAACTGAAAAATGTTTTTTACGGCAGAGAGGCGTTTGTCAAGAATTCCATGTAGAATTCTTGACGCCCGAGGTCAGTTGTCAAGAATTCCATGTGGAAATCTTGACGCCCGAGGTCATTTGTCAAGAATTCCATGTGGAAATCTTGACGCTCGAGGTCATTTGTCAAGAATTCCATGTGGAAATCTTGACGCTCGAGGTCAGTTGGTAAGAATTCTATGTGGAAATCTTGACGCTCGAGGTCAGTTGGTAAGAATTCCATGTGAAATTCTTGACGCTTGAGGTCAGTTGGTAAGAATTCCATGTGGAAATCTTGACGCTTGAGGTCGATTGTCAAGAATTCCATGTGGAATTTTTGACGCCCGAGGTCAGTTGGTAAGAATTCCATGTGGAAATCTTGACGCTCGAGGTCAGTTGGTAAGAATTTCATGTGGAATTTTTACCCCCGAAGTCAGTTGGTAAGAATTTCATGTGGATTTTTTACCGCCGCGGGGTTGTTTGTTCCAAAATGGGCACTTTATGCGATGTAGGTGAGCACAAAGGCCTCGTTCGCGCGGTGAACGATGGTGAAGCAACGGCCTTGGCGCAGGTTTTCGATGGCTCGGATGCCGGGCTTTTCGTCACGAGGGGCCACGCGCATGTCGAAAAATTGCAAAGCTTCTGCCGAGCAATATTTGTAGAGCGTCTCTTTGGCACACCATATCAACAGACGCTCTTCGGTCGTCGGAGCCTGCTCGTCGGGCCGCATAAATCGGCCGGCAATGCGGTCGACGCGTGGGCTGACGTACTCGATGTCAACAGCAACCTCGTGCGTTTTCGACAGGATGACCGCGGCATAGCCTTTCGTGTGGCTGATGCTGATGTGATAGCCGGCGATGAAAGGCTTTCCGGCTGCATTGTGCGTGATGCGGAGGGGCTGCTGCGTGAGCCGTTCAACAAGCGCATAAACGGCCAAGCGTTCCACTTGTCGGCTGCTGCTGTGGCACGCCGTAAGTTCGCTTTGAAAAATGGTTTGCAGAAAAGGGGATGATGCGCAGAAGTCGGCGGCCGTCTCTTCTATTTTCCAAACGCCCAATAAAGTGTCGGGGTTGACATTTTCGAGGGAAAGCAGTGGCATGTTAACCCTCTTTAGGATGAATGGATACTTTGATTTTGCTGATGCGGCGGGCCTCGATGCTGAGAATTTCAAAGGTGAATTGCTGATAGTCGATTTTCTCGTGCATCGCGGGGAAATCGCCTTTGAGCTCCAACAACAGGCCGGCCAGAGAGTCGGCATCGCCCTCGACATCGTCAAAAATATCGTCGTCGAGTGCAAGGATTTTGCAGAAATCGCTCAAAAGCACTTTGCCTTCGAAAATATAGGTGTTGTCGTCAATCTTGGTGTAGCTTTTGACGTCGTCGTCGTATTCGTCGTTGATTTCGCCGACAATTTCTTCTAAAATATCTTCCAAAGTGATGAGCCCACTGGTGCCGCCAAACTCGTCGACAACGATAGCAATGTGGATTTTGTTTTCTTGGAATTCGCGCAGCAAATCGTCGATTTTCTTCGTTTCGGGCACAAAATAGGGTGGGCGAATGAGGCTCTGCCAGCGGAAAGTTGCCGACTTCGAGAGGTGGGGCAGCAAATCTTTGATGTAGAGAATGCCGCGGATGTGGTCGGTATTGTCTTGATAGACGGGAATGCGGCTATAGTTGTTCTCGACGATGCATTGCAGCACTTCGGTGAAATTGCTGTGAATGTCTAAGTTAACGATGTCCTGGCGGGTGGTCATCACTTCTTTTGCGGTTTCATCGCCAAAGCGAATGATGCCTTGCAACATGCTTTGCTCGTCTTTAATGTCTTCTTTGTCGGTGAGCTCCAAGGCTTGCTCTAAATCGTCGACGCTGAGTTGGCGATTTTTCTTTTGCCACACTTTCTCGGCGATGACGCCACTTTTGGTGAGAATGGTTTCTAAAAGCCAGAAAAATTTGCGGAAGAAGAGTATGCCGTTCACGGCGAAACGGCAGAAGATGAGTGGATTTTGACGGCTATAAACCTTGGGCATGATTTCGCCAAAGAGCAGCAAAAGAAAGGTGAGCAACACCGTGAGTACCAAAAACTCGAGCCATTCCGCCCTTGGTCCAAAGTGGATGAGTGAACCGAAGATGAAGTTGCAAAGCATGATGACGGTGACATTCACAAAATTGTTGGTGATGAGAATGGTGGCCAACGTGCGTTCGCTGTCTTGGCGGAGCATTTCTATTTTGCGGTCTCTTGTGCTGTGTTCGACATCCAAGTCGGCGATGTCGGCGGGAGAAAGACTAAAGAAAGAGATTTCTGATGCGCTGGCAAACCCCGAGAGTAGCAGCAAAAACACCACTAAAAAGATGGAAATCACTACGCCAAGGGTGGGCGTCTGAAGGGTGATGTCTGAAAAAGCTTCTGTAAACGATGATATGTCCAAGGGGTTCCTCGTTTTAAAACTTAGAATGGCAGAATTTCATCATCGGCAGTTGTTGCTGTGGTCGCCGATGGCTTCTGCTTCTCATTCTCAGGTTGTGGGGTGGAAGGCTGCGTAGTTGTGGATTGTGCAGCTGGGTGTTGTGCATTCTCCTCTCGCTCTGCAGGCTTGGGATTGAGCAGTTCCATGTTCTCGACAAGAATTTCAGTGACATAGCGCCGCTGCCCTTTTGGGTCGTCATAGCTGCGGTAGCGGATGCGCCCTTCGACATAGAGCTTGTCGCCTTTGTGCACATGTTTCTCTACCACTTTGGCCAATCCGCGCCACACGACGAGATTGTGCCAATCGGTGTGGTCGGGCACCTTTGTGCCATTCTGCAAGGTGTAGCCACGCTCTGTTGTCGCAAGCGGGAATTGTGCCACAGCTTGATCGGCATCATAATAGCGCACGTCGGGATCTTTTCCCACGTTACCAATCAACATCACTTTATTCATTGTGAAAACTTTAAGTTGAAATGAATGAAGAAAAGACTATTTCCACATGCCTAAATAGCGGAATTGGAAATTCTTTCCTTTAGCCGATGGGAATTGCGAACGGTTATCAACGCGTGTGCGTAGATATTCAACAATACGGTCGTAACAATCTTGTCCCGAATTGGCTTTGCACTGCACCACGAACAGTGTGTCGCGATATTCATGCTTGCCTGTGGCAGGAACGAGCACTACGCGTTTGAAATTTAATGAACCTTCATACCATCCAGGCTGCATCTCGGTGAGGCGCGTCATGGCTGAAGTCGCTAAAGCATGTTTCTCCATCAAAGGAATATTGGGCTGCATAGCCTTCTTTTCTTTAAAATCTGTCATTGTTGTTGCTGTCGTCTTGATGATGATGAAATAGGCACGTTGGTGCACTTTATAACGTTTAGGATACGAAACACCGCTGGCCACATAAGCTCGGATGTCGTCTTCTAAAGCATGGGTCAGTACGATATCAGGAATAGAACTTAGGAAATCGAGTGCTTCTTCAACTGAAGAAACCAAAACCTCACGATTGAAATATCTTAAATACAGATTCATGAACTTGTATGTTTCTCGATAAAAGAGCGGAAAACGGGACTCGAACCCGCGACCCCGACCTTGGCAAGGTCGTGCTCTA
>ERZ772945.1475-NODE-1475-length-16474-cov-9.406054_pt1 | contig 16474 bp, 12 predicted proteins | sample MGYA00511681_ERZ772945 | MGnify/ENA primary metagenome ERZ772945 (study PRJEB29015, sample SAMEA2737943) | human oral metagenome | biome: human oral; feature: human-associated habitat; material: dental | place: China | collected 2143 ...
AGGAAAGAAAAATATATTAATTAAGAAAATTTCCCCACCTCTTTTCTACTGAGCCGGAGTATGCTCTATCGCCAGAAAGGGTATGCCTTGGGGGAGATATATCATATCGGCGTGGGCTTCTACGTTGCTCGTTCAACAGTAATGGGTAATGCGAAGGCCTCAGATCGCTGGACGGGTGACGGTACAGCGGTCCACGCTTTCTTTATGTTTTATCAAACCAGAAAGGCTTGTTGGGACCAATACAGGCAGCAGCCGTAATTTATGAACTTATTATAACCCCGTTTGTTTACCTGTTGTTTTGTGATGTGCCCGCTTTTACAGGCTTCCCTCAGACGGGCAATGTCGCTGTCACGCCTATAGGCATCCTTCTTTATACGTTTCTCGGAATAGTAGACAATGATTCGTTCTCCATTCTGTCGCTTGTATTCATGGTACACCCTGTCTTTCTTGTCCAACGATAATATCCATTGCCTGATGCCTGTGCTCCCACTCTTGATGTGTGCTCCGAGTATATACTTGTAGCCGGCCTTCCGCAACAATGCTACGTTATTCTTGTTCATCTGCCCGGAGTCAGCCACGACAACAAAATCGTTACCAAGCGTGAAACGCTGCCTGAAGTCATCAACCATCGGTATCATCGTGAAATATTCTAATCATTACTCTTTCTAATTGGGCACAATTTGGGAACATTCATAAAACAAGAAAAAGCTAAGCGTTTAAAAATAAGCCACTTAGCTTTTTCTTTGTACCCAGACCCGGTACAATATCGTAAAAACAAGAGAAACCAAAAGAATATATTATATTGATAATCAGCTATTTGCAATTTTCTTATATTTGGTGATTTTGCCCTTTTTGCCTGTTTTTTGTTAGATAGTACACTTTTAGTACACTTTGACATTCGGAACTTTTTAGTATCTTTGCAAAATAAGAAAACATCTGAAAATAAACGAGTTAATGATTTTACTCGGTTTGAGACACATTTAGGTACATAACTATCAACTATGGCAAAATTAGAAAATAAAGCAAAGGAAAACCCGAAATTGGAGCAAAATGTGCTTTCTGATGGTCGAATAAGTCTTTATCTGGAGTATTATCTCGGTAGAGAAGAAACGCCTGTGCTAGACGAAAACGGTAATCCTGTTTTGTATAAACAGGCAAGATGGTGGGTAAGCCCAAAGTTCACATCAAACACAACAGGCGAAAAGAAAACTTGCAGTTGTACTTGATAGCTAAGCCCCGTACTCCTGCGGGGCGACAACAAAACAAGGAAACGCTTGAACTGGCTACCAAAATCCGTGCAGAGCGGGAACAACAGTTTAAAGAGAGTATGCTTGGTTATCGCCTGAAGAAAGACAGAAATATCAATTTCTTGGACCATTATCAGGCTTACATAGACAGCTATACCAAGAAAGACCTGCGGATGATTAAGATAGCCTTGAATCGTTTTAAGGATTTTCTTAAAGAGCAATATCCACTCTATGAGTTTAGTATTAAGCCCGATTTGATAACCAAGGACATGATGGAACGCTTTGTGGAGTATCTGCAATCACGAAGCGTGGGTGAAGGTGCAAAGAGCATCTATCAGCGTTTTAAGAAAGTTGTACGCTATGCCATTGAGCATGAAGTCATGTTGAAAGACCCTTGTAAGGGAGTGGTGTGCAAGGTCGATGACCAGATTTTACGCAAAGATGTGTTGTCTATGGACGAAATCCAATCTTTAATCCAATGCCATTACGACAACGAAAATCCCAATGTCAGGCGAGCCTTTATCCTTTGTCTGTATTGTGGCTTGCGCTTCTGCGATGTGAAAGACCTGATTTATAAGAACATTGATTACACCAATCGCCTATTGAAGTTTGAGCAGAATAAGACCAAAGGTCATTCAGCATATAGTGGTGTGGTTATTCCTTTGAACGATGGTTTACTTTCATTGATAGGAGAAGCACCTAACGATTTGAATACCTCCATATTTAATCTTCCATCTTATGAGAGTTGTTGCAAATCTGTGAAACGGTGGGTAAAACAATAAACACATCAGTTGGCATTGCGCTCGCCATAGCTTTGCGGTAAACATCCTGAATAATGGTGCGAACATCAAGACAGTTGCCAGTCTATTGGGGCATAGCGGATTGAAACATACTGAGAAATATACCCGTGCCGTGGATAAATTGAAGTCTGAAGCTATCAATAGCTTGCCAGAATTGAAGCTGTAAGCATTTGGTTTCGATTGTCAATTCAATGTTTTAGTATTTCTGCTTACAATTAAGCAAGTGTGGTGAGAAAAAAGATAATTTAGTGATGTTATTGGCTAAACAAAGCTATTTTCTGCATTATATTCAATAATATTGTGTATATTTGTATCCCTATTATAAACTATCCATTATGGACAAGGATATCAATCGCATAAAAGTAGTACTTGCGGAGAAGAAAAGAACTAACAAATGGTTAGCAGAACAGTTGGGGTGTGCACCAACCACAGTTTCTAAGTGGTGCACCAATGTTTGCCAACCGACTATGGGGACTTATCTCAAAATAGCGAAACTACTCAATGTTGAACTGACAGAATTAGTGAGAAAAGAAAACAATGTATAAAATAACTTGGGATAAAGAAACGGGCGGTGTATTGCTCCATTCACGCATTGTGGATGGAACTCTTGGTATATCACCTCGTCCTGTATTCTGGGAAGAACTCGATTTGCTTAAACTTAATGAATTAGGATGGAAATATCCTCACACAGAAGCACCTTTATTGTGGGCAATTAATAAGCAATATTGGTATCAAGGAGAACTGATGTTCGAGGCTAAAGGTGCCAATATTTACGACCCTGCGACTATCGTTTTTCAGCCGGGTAAGGAAAATGTTGAGTTGAAGCCTGTTGATGTAAGGAAAATGTTGAAGTGCAATGCTGAATTTATGTTCTTATTAGAAAGTGAGGCTATTGAATTCATCCGTGAAATTTTCATACAATATGCTGGCGCAAGAAGAAGTGTCGCTGAGGTTAAGGCTAATCAACTTGATTATGAAGCTCTTGCAAAGCGCATGGAAAACAAGGTTAAAAAGAAGATGGCTATTGTGCGTGAAGATTGCGATAGTTTTGAGATAATGCCACTTAACACAGCCGAAGAGCAGGGTAAAAAAGTGTTCCATACGACGAAGATTGATAAGTTCATCGCTTCTTTCTCCGGTGGTAAAGACTCTCAGGTCGTACTTGACCTTTGCACGCGTGCCATACCAAGTACAGAATTCGAAGTAATTTATTCAGACACGGGATATGAATTACCCCCATCGTTAGATTTGTATCAACAGGTGCAAGACCACTACCATAAGCGCTTTCCCGAATTAAAGTTCTCACTCACCCGCAATCATGAGAGTGTGCTCAACTATTGGGATAAGATAGGGACGCCCAGTGACACACATCGTTGGTGCTGCTCTGTGATGAAAACAGCTCCCTTATATCGCTCTTTAAAAATAGAAGGAACAAACAAACAAGCTAAAGTGTTGACTTTTGAAGGAGTCAGAGCAGAGGAAAGTACAAGACGAGCTAATTATAACAGAATTGGGAAAGGAGTGAAGCATGATAATGTTATCAATGCAAGTCCGATCTTAAATTGGTCTTCAGTAGAAACATTCTTGTATTTATGGCGCCAAAATCTCCCAATAAATCCAGCATATCGAAATGGGATGACTAGAGTAGGCTGTCTCATATGCCCATTTTCTTCAAAATGGAATGATATGGTATCAGGTAAAAGATATAAAAAAAGGTTAGAACCATTTCTTTCGAGGATAGAAAAAAATACAAAAGAAGCTGGTATAAAAGATGCAGATGTATATATTAAAGATGGGAACTGGAAACGTCGGGCTGGTGGACGCAACATATCATTTCCTTCCAAACTTTTCATAGAAAGCACTAAACCTCAGCTCAAAATTAAGGTTGAGAATCCTCAGGAAGGCCTATTAACATGGCTTAATGCAATAGGTAAGTATTCTATATTCACACAAAGAAAAGGCGAGATTAAAGGAGAACTTAGATATAGAGATACTCTTTACCCTTTCTCTATAACTATTAATGATTGTAACCATACTATAGTATTTGAAAATACGAGTACGGATCCTGTCTTACAAGGTTTGATCAAACGTGTTTTCTACAAGGCTACATATTGCATACATTGTGGTGTATGTGAAGTAGAATGCCCTACAGGCGCATTAAATATTAAACCGAATAGCGCACATATTGTAAAAAATAAATGTATAAGTTGTAAGAAATGCCTCACGTTTCACGATTTTGGTTGCATCTCTGCTGCATCATTGGCTGTTACAGGCACTAATAAAGAACATAAGATGAAACTAACAAGTTACAATAATTTTGGATTGAATGAAGGTTGGCTTTCTGTTTATTTTTCAGATCCTAATGCTTTCTTTGTCGACAACCTTGCAGGCTTAAATATCAAAGAGCAAATGCCTAGTTTTGCAAAGTGGCTTTATCAGGCGAGGATACTCAATGATACAAAATCAAAAGAGATAACACCTTTAGGACGATTTCTCGCAAAGTACTATGTAGATTATTCCGATTTAGTTTGGCAAATTATTTGGATAAACCTTTCATATGAGTCCCCTATTGTTAGATGGTATAATTCGACTATTGAATGGGACACTTTTATTACACAACAGGGATTAGAAGAATTAGTTGCTAATGATTATTCCAATAGTGGAAAGAAAACAATACATAATGTTGTTTATGCATTTGTACGGACTTTAAAAGAAAGCCCACTTGGCGAGTTTGGTCCTTATAGTGCTATTAATAAAACTCAATTTCAAAAAAAGCCTTTTGTATTTATTAAGCGCTTAGCACTTGCGTACTCTCTTTATAGATACTCTGAAACAAAAAATATTCGTTCGTTAAAGATTTCTGATTTATATAGTTCCGATAATAATATTGGGCCGTATAGGGAATTGGGGATTACTAAAGGGGAAATGGTAAATCTACTAAGATCTTTAAATAGTGATTCTAATAGAGTTTTAATAGCCGAATTAAATATGGGGTTAGAAAGTATAACCTTACGTGAGGATTTAACAGCTTTAGATTGTCTTAAACTGCTTGTTAAGGAATGAGATTAAATTTATCATACTACAGAAATGAATTGCTTACTACCAATCGTGGAAATTGCAAAGGGAAAATTTCTAATGCAAAACCATTCTTGTTATTGGCTTTATTTGACCTAATTGAAAATGGGTTAATTACAGAGAATAAGCTTTTTCTTGACTCAGACGTCTTAAAGGACAAATATCAATGTAAAGCAAAGTCTTTTGAACGAAATTCTACAATCACCCCATTTCATAAACCTTTCTTTCATCTAAATAGTGAACCCTATTATCACATAATATGGAGAGGTAATAGTCATCCAAACGGAGCCTCTAAGACACCTTCTGTGAAATATCTTCGAGAGCATGTAGCATATGCGACATTAGACGAGGCTTTATGGGAGTTATTGCAAGATGAAGGTGCGAGGAACGAGATTAAAGGAGCTATCATTGATTACTTTATAAAACTTATCAAGGAACAAAAATAACAGCCATATGTCATATAGTAAAATAGTGACGCTTAGAGAAATGCGTCCAGCCTACAACATTAAGGAGGAAAGCAGTGGAGAATGGAAAACCTTCATTGCTAACGACCAGTTTAACGGAGTTTTGCAACGCACCATTCGTGCCGTGCGCAATAATGATGCGGACAATCATAAGTCCCTATGGATTGCCGGCACATATGGTACGGGAAAGAGTCATGCAGGTGCTGTCATTCAGCATCTATTGTGCGACCCCATAGACGATATTCGTGAATACGTTGAGGACGAATATAAAAAGGAAAAGTATGATGTCATACGTAATAGTCTTTTGCAACTTCGCGAAACAAAACGCCTCTTCCCCGTGAACATGTATGGCCAACAGAGCATTGCCCACGAGGAAGACCTTTCTCTGCAAATGCAGCGTGAGATAAAACGTGCACTCATGGCTGCAGGATTGGATATCACGGTGCAGACAGACTTTGACATGTATGTTCAGCACATCGAGAACCAACCACAATTTTGGGAAAATCTTATTGAACAGAGTGCTCAACTTTCAAGTATCGCACCCGACACTAACAGGCTGAAGCAACGCCTAATGGCTGCTGATACAGACGTGCTTGACAGTGTGCGCCAAGCCCTACGTATGGGCGGTTACGATATTCGCTTGCAAAGCAACAATCTTCAGCAATGGATCTTTGAGGTACAGGATGCCCTTCGAGAGAAAACAGACTATAATGGTTTGTTGATTATTTGGGATGAATTTACCGAAGTAATGACCTCGAGCATAGGTATCCGTTTGTTGGTACAACTTCAGGAAATTGCAGAGGCCATGATGAATGCGGAAAATGACACTTACTTCTTATTTATCTCTCACCCTTCGGCACTAAATACACTTAAAGAAGAAGAACGCGAAAAGACCAAAGGACGGTACCACTATATAGTCTACAACATGGAACCTGTTTCGGCATTCAAAATTATGTCGAAGAAGTTCAAGATTGTAAATTACACGTTATACATGATTCGTCAGGAACGTTTCTTTGGCATCCATCCAGAGTTGTTGGAAATGTTCAGTACAACAAGTACAGATACCGAACAGACCATAGAAAACATTAAGAACTTATTTCCATTGCATCCAGCAACAGCCAATCTTGCAACTTACTATGCACGTGAAGCCGGATCCAGTAGCCGAAGTGTATTTGAGTTTTTGGCCAGTGATGCCGTTCGTGATTTCTTAGATGATGATGCTGCTTATACAGATGAACGCACTATCACGGCAGATTATCTTTGGGACTACGTTCAGGAATACTTTGAAAGCGATAGTACTAAGTTTGGTGCCGTAACAGAGCGATATAATAGCCACCACTTAGCAGTAGAGAGTCAAGGAGATAATTATTTGAAAACTTTTAAGGGTATTCTATTGCTTAATGCTTTGAATAACATTGCAAATAGCGATACTGTTACGCCCAGTACCGAGAATATTGAAAACTTATTCTCCGGTACAGAAGTGCAAGACGAATTACCAACCATTCTTGATTTCTTCAATGACAAAAGTATCATTCAACGTCAACCTAATGGTAATTTCTCTATTTTGTTCACCGCTTTGCCTGGTGACGAAATACAGAAAATTAAACAAGAATTAAGAGCTTCTCGATTCTTATTTACCGACCAGGTAATCAAATTTAGTGACACAGCTACTAATATATTTAACCGAAATTTCTCGCAAGTGGCTCGCCCATATGCGTTCCAATTTTTCAGCATACAGGGTAATGAGTACACACTAATGAACCAAATAGGTAATTCGAAAAAGCAAGCTCAACCCTATGAGACTTTCCTCGCTATCATGGTGGCTCGCAATAACCAAGAACTTTTGTTATTAAAAGAAATTGCAGAGAAAAATTGCAAGGACGAACGTTACACCACCATTACCTTTGTTGTAATTGAGACAACGATGGGCGATAAAGAATACGAGCGTTTCATCGAATATCAAGCTAATGCACAGTGTGCCCAAAGCCACGGCTTGCCCCAGCAGCATCAGACCTATACGAAACAGGCAGCAGAAATGATACAGCAATGGGTGAATAAGATGCGTGGCAGCAATGTGACTTTCTATCTCAATGGTGACAGCATGACTATTGTTGGCAGCAAGATGACCAGCACCATAAACAGTAGCATTGCACCAAGTATTTTCACGAATGGTCCTGAATCATTAGAAACTATACGCACGAAATTCAGCGCGACCTATTGGAAGAAAGCATCAGTGAAAGCCACGGTCGATGCGGTGTTAAATTACAATACGAAGCAAGATATTATTGACAAATGTGGAGGTCCAGCCCGTCACGTAGAGTTTTTGCTACAAGACAGCGTAGATGATAACTTGCAATGGAAGGATACAGTCTCGCCTAATCATCCACTAAAGAAAGTCTGCGACTATGCAGACGAATGGCTTAGTGGTCGTCACACGAGCAAGAACCAAAGCTTTAACTTGGGTGACAAGCTCATTGGCTTAACAGAAGCACCTTTTGGACTTTTCCAAAGTTATGCGCCAATGGCAATGGTTGCTTTTGCCATGCGCAAGTACATCAATGTTATCTTTGACACTAACGGGAAACAACGCACGGCTCAGCATCTTGTAGAGGATGTCGTAGAATTGTTTAAAACATGGGAAAGTGGTAAGACAAGTAATAAACTGAACTTCATGTTCGAGAGCAAGGAAGCAGGCCGGGTATGCAAGAGTCTTATCAGGATGTTTAACTTGAACAAACTGAAAGGTTATTCTGACATTAGCAGTTTGAAAGATGCTCGTTGGGCTGTACTTCATGTATATTGCAAAGAGAAAGGCTATCCACTTTGGTCATTAAAAAATGTTGAAGAGTGTATTCCTGAGATGAAGGAATTCATCGACAATCTCATGCGCGTGGTTAATGATCCTGAAAGCATGAAAAATCCAAGTCTGCTAGAGAACACCATCAACGGATATGATGCGCTAAAGACAGACTTTGGTAATTTGCTGATACCATCTGCCGACAACTTCCATAAGGGCTTTGTTAATTATATGCAAAGCATAGACAACGTGAATGTACTGGATGAAGAAGTGGAAGAAGCACTAAAATATCTCCATGAGCATTTGGAAAGTGAGGTCGGCATGTGGACAGAGGAAGAGGTGAAAGATAAGTTGAAAGATTGGCGTATATCTAAATCCACTCCAACATCGTCTCCAATGCCATCTCCAATGCCTCCTGTACAGCCACAGCCCTCTGGTGTGCCAACGTCTCCTGTTCTTCCGGTTAACTCTGATGAACTAAAAAAGAAACGCAACAAAGCTATCAATCGAATAAACAATAGCGAGGACTTACGGCAGGCTATTGAAAATATGATAAGCCAAGAAGACAGTTTCGTCATAGATATATTGTTGAGATATGTATAAAGAACCGTTCAGAGAAATGGAAGCCCTCAAAGCATATGTTGAGGACGATAAGCAGGCAAAAGGTGTTGGTGCTTCTACACTTGACAGATACCCAATACGATTTGTTCTGTTTGACAATTTCCGCAACTGCTACGAGTTTGTGGACTTTCTGCAAACAGAACGAGGGGCACATGTGGAGAGCGTAGACCATTGGATAGACAAAGCCTATCCAGATTTGCTTATTACACATGTGGAACTTGCCGATCGTATTGCTGATCATATCAAGAAAAAGAGTCCCAACGACTGTGTGATTGCTCCATTCTCAGAATTGGCACGATTCTATGACAATGAAGAAAAAAAAGCCTTTGATGCTTTAATAAAAACTATTAAAGCAATTGAAGCAACACCAGATGCTCAGGAAAAACATCAGCGTATTTATATTCCACTTATCGGTCTTGAAGGTAAGATGGAAACTTTTAAGAATGACAATCAGATAAGTATATGGAGATTGGTGTCAGTGGACAAGGAATTAACATATAAGCTCATCCTAACAGAAAACACTGACTTTGGAGTATATGGTTTGGCTGCAAATTATACGATTGTCAACAATATCCGAGAGTGGTTGAATATATGGAAAGATAGTAAGAAGCAGGTATCTCCACAAATCATTTGCAAATCGAAAGCCATTTTTGCTAATGCAAGATTTGCACAACCAGACAACGCCTTCTCTTATCAGACATGTCACACTGCATTCCAATTTTTAACAGCAGGTTTAAATCTTGAATTTGGTGGTATAGAGCCATTAGCAAGTGATGGAGATAATTGGAATAAATTGGCAGAGACTATTGACGTTAGTGATGGTTTCAACTTTGATAAATTCGTTAAACAGTACTTTAGCATAAATGATATAGAAACGTATAAGGATTTTATTCGTCTCTGGTTTGACAATCCTTATGTATTCAACCGTTGGCTTTTGGCACGTTTCTATCTCAACAGAAAAAATGGTGAAGGTTATTTATGTAGATGTCTTAATGCTACATCTTCATATGGCACTAATGAATTGATAGAGAAGATGGCTGGGGATATCACGGAAATTGCTGCAGAAATGGAGGTACGCAAATACTGCCTTACCTATGCTGCTCAAAAGAATATTCAACTGTCGGATGCTGCAGAAAATATAATAGCAAAATCGTTACAGTCTTTGCCTACAAAGATTGGCTATTCTGGCACTTTAAAATATTTCACAGGAATTACGCACAAGGAAAAAGAATTTGCAGTAAGTTGGTTGGGTCAAGGTTTCATTGCGCCCAAAGACATCTCAACATTCTTTCCAGACCTCTACTCCTATATGTCCGAAGGTATTGGAGTTGCAGCAGGAGTACCAGACTGGGTGAATCCATACATTGAGCAATATAAGAAAGCTAAAATCAGCAATCGATACACAACCGATATCGAACAATTTATAAATCGTCTTAATGGCTCGGAGTCTTCATTTGATATGTGGTACAATTTGTTCTGTTCCACATATACTTTATTACAAAACCGTAGAGACATTGAAGTCTTTTATTGGATTGACGGATTGGGAATAGACTGGATTCCTCTAATAAAAAGCATAATTGCAGAGAGAAAAGAGCAACAGATTTTCCTCAACGAAATAAAAATTGCTCACACTCTTCTACCTACGAAGACTGATATAAATAAGAAAGATCTACAACGCCTTCTTCCTCAGGGTGCTCAGTTGGAAAAATCTGGAGACCTTGATACTCTTGCTCATCGCCCAGATAATATAAGTCCATTTACAATTATCAAGGAGATAGATGTTGTACGAAGAAGCATTGAAGAAATTTTGCAGAAATACATAGGCAAGAAGATTGCGATTATTTCTGATCATGGCCTGACTTATTTGTCACAAATGCTTAATGGTAAAAATATGTCTGGTGTTGATAGCGACCATCACGGGCGCATTGCCATTCGTAAAAAATCGGATTCTACTATGGATAGTAGCTATTTCCGTCTAGAGGATAATAAAACTTTGTGTGCACTTAAGCATGAATCACTTTGTGCCAAAGTACCATCTGGACAAGGTATTCATGGTGGCTGTACGCCCGAGGAGGTACTAGTACCTATTTTTATCATTTCAAGTGCACCTGCAGCAACTAACTGGTCGTTCAACTTACTCACTTATGAAATAAGTGGCTCAAATCCACGCGTACAATTTGAAATTAAAAATATGCCGTCAGCTGATGTTCCTTACGTGCTTTATAATGGAGTGAAATATAATATTCATCATCTGAATGGCGATACATATGAAACAGAGGATATAATGTTAGATGCCAATGTTTCAGATTTCACGCTTCAACTTGGAGGAGTTGTTCGCCCAATGAAGATTAAGGTAACAACAGGCGTTCAAGAAGAAGAACTGTTCGACTTTTAATAAATGAATATTTATGAAAGAAGAAATTTGCAACAAGATAAGACAGCATTTTTCGGCAATGTCTATTTACAAAGATCCTGCATCAACAGGTAGTCTTTTTGCTGGCCGAAACCTTCCTGCGTTTGTTAAGGATTTTCTGTTGAAACGTTATCTGAACATTCAAACTGGCGAAGTTGATAGAATGGCACTCACTCAGTTTTTAGATAAAGTTATTCCAGCAAAACAAGGCAGTGTTAAAGATAGACTGCAAAGTGGAGAAGAAGTTACACTTTTGGCTCGCTTTGTGGTGTACATTGACATTGTAAAGAATGAGCGTCAATTTGCCATTCCTGATTATGGCATCAAGCAACGTGAAGGGCTAATTCCAGAATATGTCTATTCTCGCAATTCTGGCGAATTTGTTGAGGGTGAGAAATGGGGTATTATCAAACTTTGTCTACTGCCAGACGATGATGGTAAAAAAAATCATATTCAAATGGTAGATTATAAACCATTCAAGCCTTATAGTTCTGTGGATATCTCCTATCTTGCAGAGGCACGCCACTATTTCACTACTTTAGAATGGATTGACGTATTGTTGTCTGCCATGGAGTATGACCCTAATGGATTCACATCGCTAACCCAAAAATTGGAGTTCCTTACCCGTTTGCTCATTTTCATAGAACCACGTCTGAATGTGATAGAATTGGCTCCTAAAGGAACTGGGAAAAGCTATGTATTTGGCAATCTTTCTAAGTATGGCTGGCTGGTAAGTGGTGGTAAGGTGACACGTGCTAAGTTGTTTTTTGACAAAACAAAACAGCAGAATGGTATTATCAAAAACCATGACTTTACAGTATTCGATGAAATACAGACTATCGTTTTCCAAGAGCCTGCCGAGATTCAAGCTGCTCTAAAATCATATTTGGAAAGTGGTAAGACTACCATTGATAATAATGAGTTTTCTTCAGAGTGCGGCTTGATGCTTATGGGAAACATTCCTCTGTCTGCTCAACACATGCCTGTGTCGCCTTTTTATTTCAGCAACCTGCCAGAAAATTTCCGTGAGTCGGCATTGCTCGATCGTTTCCACTGCTTTATTGAAGGGTGGCTTCTTCCGCGAGTGGACAAAAGCATGATTTTCAAAGGATGGACTATCAATGTGGAATACTTTTCTGAAATTCTTCATACCATGCGTACACAGAACACCTATGGATTATTGTTCGATCAACTCGTTCGCTTTGAAGAAAAGGCCGATGTGCGAGATAGTAATGCCGTGAAGCGTATTGCTACAGCTTATATGAAACTGCTATTCCCGCACTGGCAGCGTACCGAGGATGTAAATGAGGAAGAATTTAAGATGTATTGTCTTGACCCAGCGGTACATCGTCGTGGCATCGTAAAGGAACAATGTCATAACATCGATCCAGAGTTTAAGAGTCTAATGCCATACGTTGAAGTTGTACAAAAAGGTTTCACCGAAAACAAGCTTTTTTAATCGATGGTTGTCTATTATATAAATAAGGTAAGCGATAATCTGAGAACATATACCTTTCCTTTTAAGGAAGGTGATATTTGTATGCTCCATGAAGGAGATATTGTAAAAACGGTTTATATCGATAGCGAGGTGGAAAATAATTCTATCTTTCGAGACTTCCGTTATGTTGATACAAAATCTTTGAGGAGTTATCACTTTCCAAATATAGACACCATTCTTTGTGCCCCATATGGGAGAAGTAAGGCAAAAGGCGATAAAACTCTTGTTTCGCTCCTGCTGACAGATTGTAACGGAGAATGGCTTTCCGACTTCCTAAATGACACGCAAGCTATTCTGGAGGGTACACGTGACTACTGGGACTTAAAAATTCTTTGTCGATTAACAAGAGAAGAAAATATAGACATCGTTTTTGAGACTCCTATAGAAGAGTCGTTTGCAAACAGGATGCCGAAGCTGGTATACTTACCTGAAACCGATAATTTTAGAATTCATTCCGAAGAACTTAACTTGTCTGTTGGTGACTATTGTTTTTGTCATATAGCCAATGGCATTGTATTGATTCAAATAGACAAGGAATCCAATATAATAGACAATGTATCAGATTTCAAATTGATAGAAAGTGTCAATGAACCAGAAATCATGTTGCCATTGGGTACAACAATCCTCTACGATAACACAAGTGTCAGAGAGGACAAGTTTTTGTCTTGTTTTGATAGTATAGTTAAGCAACCTGTATCCAAATCCATTTTATTTTGTGCTCTTAATGATTTACCTTTGTCTGAAGACGAAGATGTTAAGGATTATTTAGATGGAAAAGATGAAAGCGACATTTTTTCTGAAAACAAGCATTTGTCTTCTCTTTTCCTTGAGATTATAGGAATCTTCGAAAAAAAAATAGAGCAAAGAAACTATTCCATCTTACAAGATCTTGTTAACGGGGTTCCTAGAAGTGAAGTTGCCAAGAAGAATAATCTTACACAAGAAAGGATACGTCAACTATATAAGAAAATACTGGAAGAGGTTAAGTTTATTCTTATAAATGAAGTTCATGAGAATGAGCAACTACGTAAGGACAATGCGCAACTACATGCACAGGCTCAACTCTATATAGAGGAAATACAGCGATTAAGAAGCGTGGTAAAGGATGAAAGTTTGAGAGAGACTACAAATCAAGTTGTAGATATCAACTCCCATGTTGCGGAATTACTTAATACTCCTGTCCAAAATCTAAATCTTTCAGTAAGAGCTATCAATGTACTGAATGTTTTAGGTATCTCCACTTTTGGTGAAATACCCAAGATTGATGCAGCTGTTACCCTATTTAATGTGAGAAACAGCGGAAGGAAAACAGTACATGATATTGAAGTTTTCATTGGCAAGTTTGGCCTTCAATTAGGAATGACTTACAGTGAAATAGTCAATACATTGATTAATGTTGACTTAAGCAATATCTCCCATTTTCTCAAATAAGGATTATGGCTTTAATTGTTGCATGCTTTTTGATGTCTATCATAATAGCAAAAATAAAAATATATGATGATACAAGAAATACAGACTCGCAAGGAAGATCAGACGTTTGACTGCAAAAGCATTCAAATAGATCCGAAGGCATTGGCTATTACCATCGTGGCATTTGCAAATGCTGATGGTGGAACGATTGCTATTGGTGTGTCTGATAAGATGAGGAAGATAGAGGGTGTAGATCAACATACGGAGAAGTTGAATGATTTGCTGCGTGTTCCTTTGGATTTCTGTAATCCTTCTGTGACTATTACCAGCGAATTGTTACCATGTACGGATAAGTATGGGAACGATAACCATATTTTATTGATGCACATTCCTGCAAGTTCGGAGCTGCATGCTAATCAGGTAGACGAAGCCTATATACGTGTTGGTGATAAAAGCAGAAAACTGTCTTTTGAAGAACGCATACAGTTAATGTATGATAAGGGGGAGCGATACTATGAAGATACGGCTGTGTATGGTGCTACGGCTGATGACATTGATATGGCTGCTGTCGAAAGATATACAGAATTGATTGGTTATACCAAATCTGCCAAGCAATATCTACATGAGAATAATGGCTTCATAACTACCAATGCAAAGGGAGATGAGCAAGTTAGTGTGGCTTGTGTCCTGTTGTTTGGTAAATATCCACAAAAGTTCTTTCCTCGCGCCCGTACTCGTTTCATCCGTTATAAAGGTACAGAGGAGTTAGTGGGTGTAGAAATGATGTCATTAAGGACGTAACTTTTGAAGGAACTATACTCGATCAGGTAAAAGCCACGATAGCTTATCTTGAAACCCAAGTAGAGGAACATACATTCCTAGGACAACATGGACAGTTTGTAACCAACAGAGATTACCCCAAGTTTGTGATTCAAGAAATGGTTGTCAACGCTTGCTGCCACCGTGCCTACAATATAAAGGGTACAGAAATTCAAATCAAAATGTTTGACAATCGTTTGGTATTCGAGTCGCCAGGCAGATTGCCCGGAACGGTCAAGCCCTCTAACATCCGTCATACACATTTCTCGCGCAATCCTAAAATAGCCTAATTCCTTAAAGCGTATGATTATGTGAAGGAATTTGGTGAGGGTGTGGATCGCATGTGTAGGGAGTTGGAAGCTAATGGTACATCACATCTTTCTTTCCATCTTGATGATTTTATTCTGAAGATTACAGTACCAAAAGTTATTTCTCAGGCAAATAATCAAAGCGATGCAACTGCAAATGCAGAGAATAGGACTGTAAATGCAACTGTAAATACCAAAAATGCAACTGTAAACAGCAAGAACCTTATTAAGAGGTTAATTGAAAAGGCAACTATAAATGGAGAAAAGCTCACAACTAATCGTATATCTATCTTGCAGTTAATGGTTGAAAATCCTTATATAACTAAGGATGAAATGGCAACAATTACAGGACTGAATGGAAGTACTATCATGCGAAATATTGAAAAAATGCGTGGCAAATATCTTCGTAGAGTAGGCTCTGATAAAAATGGCTTTTGGGAAATCATAGACTAAGATATAGCACACAAGTCCAACCAAACGAGAATTTTGGTTGGGCTTGCTTCGTATAGGGTTATTTCAATTTGTTCTGCATCAAGCTATCTGCCTTTTGCTTCAATTCCATATCGTACCCATCGGCTTTTTCCTTGATTAACTCGATTACCTTTTCATCGCGATGAATGTCAAACACATCATTGAGCCATAGGATTTCCTTTGGACTGCAACCTCTCCATACCCTGATGATACGGAATTTCAAGACATCATCCTTGTATTGCTGCTTGCTTTGCCATAAGAAGTAATTACCGACCAAAGAAACAAGGCAGAGAATAGACACTGCCACCACAGTAGTAAAGACTTTAGACGACTTGATGTCAAAGCTATGCCTGTGAACCAGTTCCTGCAATTGTGGATGCTCTTTATTCTCCTGCCATTCGCGCAACATGGTCAAGACGCTTGCCACCAATTTGTCCATGGATTTAGCCTCCTCGTTCTTGATGCGTACTTGCACACCAATATACTTGTTAATCACTTCTTTTGTTCGCTGTTCATACTGATTGAGCAATTCCTGTTCTTTCTGCTCATCA
>ERZ772945.1480-NODE-1480-length-16445-cov-6.158206_pt1 | contig 16445 bp, 14 predicted proteins | sample MGYA00511681_ERZ772945 | MGnify/ENA primary metagenome ERZ772945 (study PRJEB29015, sample SAMEA2737943) | human oral metagenome | biome: human oral; feature: human-associated habitat; material: dental | place: China | collected 2143 ...
AAGTGAAAGCACCATTACCCTTGGTAACGGCATGCTCGTGGTGAGCATTATTATGATGGGATTTGGATACTCGAAATGGCAGCCGTAAAAAATTAATGTTTATATGAAATAAGAAAAAGCACTATCTACAAATAATAAGATAGTGCTTTTTTGACCCCATTGGGGATTATTTTATTTAACTTAAAAATTATTGATGCCGAATTTAAAGCAGCACATATTCAGTTTCCGTCCCCTAATGGGGATTATTTAATTTAACACAAGGCTTTAAGACCAAACGTGAGGCTAAGGAATATGAGTTTCCGTCCCCATCAGGGGGTATTTAATTTAATCATTCACTACCAAAATATGAATATATAACACGTACTGGAAAGTAGCTTCCGCCCCCTAAAGGAGATTATTTAATTTAACTTCTGGCAATTCGTTTTTATAATTGAATACAATTTCAGCCCTAGTTTCCGTCCCCTAATGGGGATTATTTAATTTAACAGGACGAAAACATGTTTTTCAATCCAGACAAAAAAGACCAAATGTTTCCGCCCCCAACAGGGGATCATTTAATTTAACGAGTAAACCAAAAGATGAGATTAGTAAATTATATGCAATTGCGTTTCCGTCCCCATCAGGGGATTATTTAATTTAACGAGCCACTTATTCACATTGAACCTATTGACCCTAAAAAGCCGTTTCCGTCCCCATCAGGGGATTATTTAATTTAACTCGAGAAGAATGGCTAAAGGTTCGCAAGCTGGGGCTTGGCAGCTGTTTCCGTCCCCATCAGGGGATTATTTAATTTAACTGTATTTTACATTTGAACTACTATCTGCATAAGTGAAGCCTTGTTTCCGTCCCCATCAGGGGATTATTTAATTTAACTCCTTAAATTGACGATTGATATTATATTCATCCTGGGACACTGGTTTCCGTCCCCATCAGGGGATTATTTAATTTAACTGGACTGAAAAGAATTATAGTCAAAGAGTATATGACCGCTGGTTTCCGTCCCCATCAGGGGATTATTTAATTTAACTCTGTCTTTGGAACAGTAGATATTTACTGGTTCCAAAATACAAAAAACGGCGGAGATTACAAATTAATCCTAAAAGGCACTTTAGCATACTAAAATAACACCGTTAAACCGCACCACTATAACAACGGCGCAGATTTAGTTTCTCAGGAATTAAATTCTAGACCCATTATATCATATAGGGAAATAGATACTACAATAATAGAATCATCAATGCAAAACATCAAACCCTGAAATACTTTTACTAATATTAATGATTCTATTATTGTTAATTACACCTCTACATAGTAACAGTATTAATCGAGAGTAACTATTTATATTTAAAGTACAATGCAGTCTTGTTCCTTACGTTCTCCAATCCCCCAAGTATAGATATTTATAATGTCATCAAGGACATATACTCGTAGGGAATCTTCTAAAGGATTAATCATCTTGCTAGCACGCCGCATCATAGCATCATATTGCTTCCTATTAAGCAATGCTTCAAACGCAGACTTTTGGACACGAACGCCATAACGTTCCAAGCATTTAACAAGACGGTTACGCGTTTTGTTATCCACCACATCATAGATAACTAGGACGATAAACTTTTTCATATCAGTGAATCTCCAATGGCGTATACAAATCTACATCTTCGTGTATAATTGCACTAGCAAATTGCTTACACTGTTTATAGATAGATTCACGATAGCTTTTACGATCATCAATATATTGATTTTCAGAACGAATTTTCTTATTATAGGCCATTAAAAATGCCTTACGCCCCTCTGCTGTCAGGTAGCAACCTTTATCAGAATTATCAAATTCGGATAAATCTACCATATTACGGCTCACCATAGATAGCACCATAGAATCTATAATTGGCGCCCGCCATTCTTCAATTAAGTCAGATGCGAGGGCTGGATGACCTTTAGCTAGGCTATGCATGACTCCTACGAATGGATGGAGACCTGCATTAATAACACCAGCTAAGATTTCATTAAACAGCATGCTGTAACCTAATCCGAGCATGGCATTAAACGGATCTCGAGGCGGTTGTTTTGTACGTTTTGTAAAAGCAAAGGCAGATGGCACAATTTTACCGAGTGCTTCAAAATAAAGACGACTTATCAGCCCTTCATACCCCATGAGTTCAGATACACGCATACATTCACCAATATGACTACGTACAGATTTAATATTCGCAATCTGTACATCTATATTGATATCCTCTTCCAAATTACGTGCGTAGCGGCGAAGAATAGTCAGCTGATTACGCACCTTTGCCCGAATAATTTTACGTGACATAGCCACTCTAAATGCATTATCATCTAACAGATCAAATTGCTTCTTATGTTTGTTAATGTCAATAGTATTCGTATTGATTATAGTACCAAAATACTTGCCATAACCAGATAGCCATGTAATCGGTACGCCACGTTCAATAAAGTCAGTTACCAATGAGCTTGTTATAGATACTGAGTCAAAAACAGTAATATCTTCGATTCGCTCTAAAGGGACCTCAAACAATACTTCATTATTACGACCAACTACAACATAACCACCGTCACGCTTGATAAACGATCCTGCTTCTGTAACATATAAGGATGACATATAGTCGCCTCCTTTTATACAAATGAATATGCTAAGGAATCAATTTAGGTCTAAAGATGATAATCTATAAAATTATTCAGTTTAATGAATTTTCACACTATTGAATTTGTTCTAACACATATGTATTGATAGTATCGTAAATTAGTTTATTCTGTTTTTCTCGTCCAGTAATAATAAAGAAGACATCCTTAATCTGATGTAAGAAAGATTGCAATGATTGAATCTCTGCAGCACTACAAATATCTTGTTCTGTAAATACAACAACCTCATGAGCCATTTTATTGCGAATTTTTTTCTCAATTCTACGTATCTCTTTTAATTGCTTCAATAAAGAGGTATCAACTGTATCCTGATCTTCCAACATATGTAACATATGATAAAAAGATAATTGGAGCTCTTGTCGATAAGGTTTATTAGTATTAGACTTCCATGATGTATATAGTTTAGGATATTGGCTTTCAAATGCTACCATATCAAGGCTTATGCCCATAGATGTTTTTTTCTCAACTTGACGCCAGTTTACATGGAACTCTTTAGTAAAGTAATAACGCATCAACTCATACATAAATGGAGTGGTTTTTAAAATAAAGTCCTCAATTTGACCTTGTTTTAACCGCACTTCCATAAGCATTAAAAACTCATGTAATTTGCGTAGCACCTTATCGGTAAATATAGAAGATAAGTTTATAGAGCCTACTTTACGAGACTTTTGTAAAGCACCATTATAATCTAAACCCAATCGCAATTGAGCATGTTCTAAGAGCGGTAATACATCAATAACAACACCATCTTTAAAGGTTCTTTTATAGCCATGATAAAGACCTATAGCCTCTTTATATTTATAGCTATTAATAAGAGTATGAAGAGATTGTTTAAGATTGTTACGCTTAATATATCCCATCTGAGGTTCATGGCATCGATTTTCAGTATCTCCTTGATCATCAAAGTTATTTTCAATAACGATTTCAATATCTTCGTCATCATTAACTGCTGGCTCAGAACGATTAGAGCCACCTTGAGGACTATCGACTTGTATACCTCGTACCGCATCATGCTCTACGCTGAGATAAGACATAATTAACTTCATTTGAGGTGTACCAGAGCTTAAATTAATCAATATCTCTGCATCAGGATATTCTGAAAGCATCTCATAGAAATGGTCAACAAACGGTTGTAAAGTATCAATACGATGTACATCTTCAAGACCTGTGTATATAAGCTTGATATCTAAATCAGCTTTCACATGTTTTAAAGCCTTAGAAAATCGGCTATCAGATGCTTCCTTTTGCTCCATATCCTTACTCAATACGAGGATTGCCATATCAGGGTTATAATGCCTTACTATATGAAGCATCCCACCATCATAGCAACCACGAATAGGATCTGTATCTCCTACAGGAGTATAAAGAATTCTCATTGTACTACCTCACTTTGTACCCCACCCATACCTAATGCGGTCTTAATTCCGAGCCCTGTGAATTGGCTATAATAAGTCAATAGAGATAGGATACGTTGCATCACTAAATTTCGCTTAAATTGCATTACAATCTCTCCACGGAAACCACGGATTTTAACGCCTTCTAAACCATACATGCTCATTCGCAAATTATAGTCGCGAATGAAAGCAGCTGATTCAAGTGCAGCTAATAAATCTTCAGAGTCCATCATTTCAAACGTAGTGAACTGGTTCCACTGACGCAATAAATAGCGATAGATACGAAAGGCTTCAGGGAATATTGTATATTGTTGATCTACTTTAAAGCTTGTTGTAGTCACACACCGCAATTTAGCCTGCGCATATTCTGCTTCACCACTCCAAAACTTAGCCATTAACGCTTCATAAGAGGTTTCCTCTAAAATAGTTCTATCTTGAATATAAATATGCCCTCGTTTTTGTTTCAAAAAAATCTTTTCAGGCATATCTAGTGCTGGTCGTAATATACGCTCAACAGCCTCTGCTGTTACAGCAGAAAGACGCCAAATATATTGACCTTTTTCTTTATCAAAATAGATATATTGGCTATAAGGGCGCAGGCCCGTTTCATGTAACTACCTGCATATTCTATTCCCACCAGCTCCATTAAGACTCCATGTAGCACGCTACCTATAGACTGCACAATTTTAATCGATGGGTCTGCTGTTATTCCTAACTCAATGGCCATAATTTCAACATTATCTGCCAATATGAATGCCCCCCATCTCATAATAATTGCCATTCCACTTTACTAATTTAATCGCACGTGGTGCCATAAATTTATCCTTACTATCATGTTTAGCCTTTTGAAAATTCACATCTAAAATAGCTCTAATAATATCAATTCCTGTTTTTTCATCATCCGTGAAAGCAGCCATAATAATAGTCTTTTGAATAAATCCTGTATTACTACCAATATACGCATTAGCTGAGTCTAGAGCTTTAAAGACAGACGGACTAACCTTCTTAAATTTAGAGGCTAATAACTTATGAGTAGTATCAAAGTCTTCCTGTAAAATATCTAACACTTGATCGATACTAGTAATCCCTATTTCTTTAGTCATAGCTGTATCAAGGGTTAATGTAAAGGAGAACTGTTGATTTGGTAAAATGCACTCACGATGTACAGAAATATCATGAGTTCCATCTTCCTCAACACAAGAATCCTCTTTCTTTAATACCTCTGTTTTAATCACACCCATAGGCATAGCATCAGAAACAGAAACACCTCGGAAAGCACTAGCTAAGATACCATTAACTCTCTTTTCTGAATTCCCGAACAGTACTTGTATATTACGATCAATCAACTTGTTCACTTCTCGTAATACAGAACCGATTTCACGTTTACAACGCTTCTTATCATATTGGAAATCTCTATATTTCTGTAAAATTTCCTTTAGTTTTTGTTGCACTGTAGCTCTAAACCTGGCATCTCTACGGAGTATATGTGAAACAATAGCACTATCAATAACACCTTTAATAGAACTACCAGGGATATAAACATCCCCATTGGCTCCACGAATCTGAGGCGTAATATCATTCAATGAGTTTTTACGCCCTTTATTATATATCGATGATTTCATAATAGAGCCAATAGCAGAACCTAATGTATCTTTTGTTAATTGAGATGCACCAATAGCATTTTTAGCCCAATCATACATAGTTCGACCATTTGGTCTCACCATCTCATCCTGCATATATGCTTCAAACTCTGCTAATTTATTATGACGTGCTAAAAAGCGAAACCACTCGTAGTTATTAAGAAGATATACTTCACCAGCATCGTAATTGTACATATAGTCCTTAGTCGTTAGCTTTTCAGGGCCACCAATATTGGTAGGACTCACAATAGTGAGCGATAGTTGTGCATGATTTATACGATTACTCATAATCCACCCCAATCCATAAGCCCATACCATTACGATATACAGGATGAGGTAAAGTATCCCCCGTAATAGTAAGCATTTGTCCTACTAATGCTTTTGGACAAACAGAGCCTTCCTTAACAACATAATAGGAATTACGTTTTACTTGAGTCGTAGTTCCAGCAGCCCCTACAAAGCCTCCACGCTTTTGTAATTTATAGGAACCTTGTTTTAAAGTAGCCACTTCATCACTAGTCGGAACACAGGCACTAATGCACATCATGTTTCCTTGCTTATTATGAATCAACGCATATAAAGCAGAAATATCTTTATAGATATCTTGAACTTCTAGTTTAATAGGATTGTCAGCTAACTCAAATTTCCCATAACCACCACTGCGTTTACCACCGATACCAGATAGTCCTAAAACTTCAAATATGCCTTCAAATAACTCCCGGCTTGCATCGTCATTAAAACCAGCAATAAAGTATAACCCCGTATGTGACATGAATTGATAGTTGCCCACATAATATGGTCGGCTCATTTCTCCACGCATATTTACCTGCGCAGATGTTTGTTTAGCACCAAAGGTAGGCATATATTTTTGTGAAATATCGGCCTCTATATACTGACTAAAATTTTGTAGCTGTGATGCTCGGATATACTCAATCTTCTTAATCTTCTTTTGCTCTGTCGCTACACGTTTTGTCTCTGCGAAACTTGTAATAGGCAGCTCTTTTGAATCAATTTGCATGATAGGTGTAGGTACATACAATTGATATTCCCCATTATCTATGCAGTACGGAAACAAACTAGATAGTACAATATGTTGATCTTTTACAGAGTCGATAAAAGATTGTAATAAACCTGTATCATGGCAGATTTCATGACAACATGCACCAAATAGTGCATCAGAGCCTAATGTAAGAGAAATAGTTTCTAAACTACCGCCTTCTGAGGTATCCCCGAAATGTACCGGTGTAAGAAAACGCAATGGATATAGATAGTAGTTCATAATAACAACCTACTTTCTTAATATATCTAATAAATCCTGCGTATTAATAGCACTATTACCTACTGGCTTCACATCATCAATAGAAATATTTACACGACCGTAGCCGCGAGACCCATGACCACCCAAATAGTCGATACCTAGTAATGCAAGACCTTCTTGTAAAATCTTCATATCTTCAGTAACTTCGGCTTCATTTTCAATGTTATATGCAACTTTAAATGTAAATACAGTACCTGCTGGAACACGTTCAATTTGACGAGGGTTAGCACTACCATCAACACGATTAATGGTGTTTTCAAACTTGATTTCACCCATATAAGTATCTGTCTCTATATTAGCAAACAGTTGACGAGTTTCATCTGTGATAAATAAATCATAAAACTGTAAACGAGCTGGTTTTACAGGATTTACGGAGCCAAATAAACGTTTGATTTCCTCTTTATCCTCTTTAATATCATTCATTATATAATCGTTACAATGACTTTTAGCTAGTAGGGTACGTAATTTGCCTTTAATAGAACTACCAGGAATAATTGGCTCTTGAGTAACTACATCACGAATGAATGGTGTATCAACAGAGCCAATAGGTGCAAAATCATTACTAGCCCCAATATGCATACCCGTTTCTAGTTTAATAGTACCTGTAATTAGTAATTTACCACGTAAAGATTTTAATTTATCATTGCTCTCCATGTTAAGCTCCTCCTATTATCGGTTACCAAATGATGGACGATTATTTTGATTAGTATTAAATGCCGGTTCTGGTGATTGAGATAACTCTACAGAACGATATTTATAGAATGCTACTAAAGCCTCTACATATTTACATAGTAAATCAAAACGCTTAACATCTGTGCCAATATCTTCAATCATATTTAAAAGCTTACTAATATCAATCAATTGCTTTACTGGATAAACTTTTTTACCACGACCAACAGACTCTTCAATACGACCAGCTTGATACAAAAGTGTAGTTTTTAAAAAACGTACATCCATTGCAATATCATTAGGTAACTTATCAAAAGCTTTGCTTCTTCGTTGAGCAACACTCAGTTTATTTTTAATTGCTACTACACTAGATAAAATTTTACGTAATTGTGCATATTTTAATAAAAAAGCACTACCGCTTTTATTCTTATCTAACTTATTAATAACGGCCTCAGCCACCTTAACAAGGTCTAAACTCCAATTAAATGTATCTTGTGCCATATAGTTGTCCTCACTTCGTCTCACGCATATAGTAAACAATGAGGTTGCAAGCTGTTAATAATGCTTTACAATCTGCTTCTGTTTGAATCCAAGTATGAATTGCTGTAACAAAATTTTTATATGATCCATACGCAGGATCATGTTTCTTAGGTTCTAAACGGGCTAATAAATAAAGAATACGAGCTACATTAATATGCTTCCCCTGTACTCTATCATTTAAAATTCCTTGTAATAAGTCCATCAACTTATAAACTAAACCTTTCCCTAATTTCAGTTTTGATGGTTGAGCCTCATTAATCCCCGGAATAACAAACAATTGATCTAGTGTATAAAGTTTGTCTTCTATTACATTATCAATGAGCTCCTCCCACTTATACACATGACGACATATACGCTCTTCACCATTTGAATTTGTTTCAAACCCAAACAAGGCAATACTATCTTTGCCATCATTGTCTTTAGCAACACTTTCAAGTAGGCCCGTAATCGCTGCCATTTGGCTTATTGGATAGGATGGAGAAAATAAGGCTAATCCAGCAGACATAGTAATTTTATTATCTGTAACCTCTGCCAGTTTTTCACGAATATCAATTGCTAATTCTAACAATTCGTCCCATGCACCAACAAGGAATACATCGTCACCACCGGAATAAATAACGTGAATTTTTCTAGTCGTAACTTTTTTATTAGCCCAAATAGTAAATGGTGTAACAGATCTACCAAAACCTTGCACATCACCTTGAGCCATTTTATTAACGGCAACCTTAAAGAACATTGCCAAATCACGAGATAAGTCAGCATATCGTGATAAAGTACCATATTTAAATTTATCAGAGCCCTCAGAAATAAAGCCTCCGATAAAGGCAGCACCAAGGTTATCTACGTCTGCTCGCAATACACCAAGTCGCTTAATACCTTTATCATCCCCTAAGCCACTAGATGCGGCAAGTTCTTCAAATTCATAAACTTGACCATTATCCTTGCGTGCTACATAATCCGCTAACCAAATACGATTGAATACATTATGTCCAGTTTTAGCTGTATTCTTAGAGTATATTCTAAAAATCTCATGACTAGATTCAAACTTCTGTAATGATGCTTCAGGGACCACATAAAGATATAACTTCAAATTATCCGCATCACTATTCAAATTATTAACATATACTTCAACCTTAGGGATACTTTCACTATCATCACTCGTATTAGGGCTAGCTAATACAAAGACCGTATCTCGACTGTCAACAATCTGTTCCCCTAAGCGATACAAGCCATTACAAATTGGACAAGCCTCAGCATCGGTATCCTTACCATAAGGCGATAGTATTGCTGTTGAAGTATGGCAAATGGAACATTCTCGCTCACCATGAAGAACTGTATTATACGTACTATTTGGATTAAATAGATCTGTTAGGTGTTGTTCAGAATATCGTTTAGCCTTAGCCTCACCAACAGATTGGCTCACCTTGCGAAATAATGTACGTTGCGATTGAATTAACTCGGCAGCTGTTGCTGTAGCAGAACCAAGTGCTAAATACAATTTAGTACCAAATACGGTTAAGAACCATTCGTTAATAGATTTTTCCATAGATTCAATAGCAGTACAAGTTTTTGTTGTATTAGGAGCCAATACATAAAAATGACCGCCACCATTGTAAATAAGATTTGCCCGAGTTAACTGCAATGCATCTAATAGCTCATCTACAATTTGTTCCATCAAAATTTCTAAATAGAATGAGCGACCACGTAATGATTTCAATGCACCTTTAGACGGAATCGTATAAATAAAATTCTGAATGCCAGAAATATCTCCAGATATTAATCGAAACGCTGGCATTTCGCGAAACTTTTTAGAATTCTGATAACAGTATTCTTTATAATCAGTAATACCTTGCTCCTCAAAATAATGCACCATACTATGTGCCACAGCTGCTGTTATCTTTGAGTGCATATACAAAGAGATATCATTGGCTTGATCTGTTGCCGTACTAGATGGCATATAGGACACAGTGTCTTCATAAATTCTCAACAACTCATTAACGGACATCTTATCTATTGGTTGTTGCTGAAAGTTCTGTACTAACACATCATATAGTGCCTTATATTTATCACTTGATGCACATATAGTTTTATCACTTTCAGGATAATTAAAATGGTCCGACACATCAATGCCACGTAGATAATACTGTAAGGGTTGAGTACTAGTTTTACCGCCAAATACACGGAAGATTGATTGAAGCGCTAACTCTTTATCAAACTTCTGTGTAGAGGTATTTTCACCTTCCTCAAGATCTCGACGATCTACAGCTGCAGCAATATTATCCGCTTCGTACACAATGTATGCATAATCATCATTTTTTAGTTGAGCTGCACTAAGCTCTTTCCCGTGATGATACTTCAAACAATGAGTAATACTTTGCTTTAAGCCCATATCGGAAAAATAGGGCTCAATGAAAGCAGCGCCGCGCTTAGAATGTGCATCGGTTCCCTGATTAGCTCGATACACGACTTTGCCGATATCATGAAGCAATGCACCCTTTACCAGTGCATCCCATTTACCCATCACATCGCCTCCAAACTCTACTTAAGAAATAAAAAACCTATTGACTTCATTATATATTCATTTCTGATTAAAACCAATAGAAAAACCATCCGATTTATACAAAAAAGCCAGTATATTCACTAAAAAGAATATACTGGCTATATTTTTGTACTTATATGAGTTTTTGACATAAGAACCGGCCCCGTAAGGGGATTATTTAATTTAACAGACAGGCTAAAGGGATTATATATGGAACATTGAGATGGTTTCCGTCCCCTACTAGGGATATTTAATTTTATAGCATTGTCATAGAATTAACATTCACGCTGGATCACATCCAAGAGAGTTTCCGCCCCCATTAGGGGATTATTTAATTTAACGTGAAGCAAAAGGAAAAATTGAACGAAGCCAAGACTACAATCGGTTTTCCGTCCCCTAATGGGGATCATTTAATTTAACTACTCGTCCATCCAGTGACTCATTAACAGATGATCTTATCACTATTTCCGTCCCCATCAGGGGATTATTTAATTTAACCAATAGGTAATGGTACGTTATTACCGTTAGCAAAGCAAGATAAGTTTCCGTCCCCATCAAGGGATTGTTTAATTTAATGCAACATGATTATAAGCATAGCCCATACAAAAGGTGCGATAGCATTTCCGCCCTTATTAAGGATAAGTTAACTTTATCACTAATATATGAATTTACTATATACTAAGCATCTAAACCCATAAGGAGATTATTTAATTTAACTATCTCGTCCAGCGAAACATATCAAACAAGTGGACGACTACGGATTTCCGTCCCCTAATGGAGATTATTTAATTTAACACAACAAAGGGGCGTTATCCTTTGGGGTCTTTGGTAATTTAATAGTTTCCGTCCCCTAATGGGGATTATTTAATTTAACCAGTATGGATATTAGTGCTGTACAAATCGTAGGTCATGTAGTGTTTCCGTCCCCTAATGGGGATTATTTAATTTAACACTCAGTGATGAGGAAAATCAACTATTACAACTGCTTTTAAAGGTTTCCGTCCCCTAATGGGGATTATTTAATTTAACTAATGTTTGTGGTTATCAAGACTAAATAAAGTATTCATAATATTGTTTCCGTCCCCTAATGGGGATTATTTAATTTAACTCCATATGAAGAATTAGCTTAAGGGTAAAGCACTATGAGGGGGTTTCCGTCCCCTAATGGGGATTATTTAATTTAACAATCTTAGTGATGTGGTACGTTCCTCTAAAGGCTCTAATTTGTTTCCGTCCCCTAATGGGGATTATTTAATTTAACAACTAACACAGAAAATATGACTGTGTCTGTAACTTTAGAGTGTTTCCGTCCCCTAATGGGGATTATTTAATTTAACTTTTTCAAAAAGAATTATAATATTGATTTTAATTAGGATTTTTAGTTTCCGTCCCCTAATGGGGATTATTTAATTTAACTCTGTCTTTGAAACAACAGATATTTACTGGCTCTAAAATGCCAAAAACGGCGGAGATTGTAAATCCACCCCGAAAGGCACTTTAGCGAACTAAAATAATGCCGTTTAACCCCGCCACTATCACAACGGCGTAAATTTAGCTTTCAAAGGGATAAATCTAAACTCATTATATCACATAAATTATATGACAAAATAATAATAGAACCATTTGTACTATAAGATCTATAACACAAATGGTTCTATTCATCTCTACAGATTTATCCTATTTCACATTATGGAACTTGTTTTAATAGTAATTTTTCCAAGACTTCTACGAGTTTTTGACCTCGTTCATCGATTTGAGTTTTATCCCAGTATGTAATTTGGTCTGGATTATTCACCGTAAAGTATGTGTTTTGGAAGTTAATCAAAGGTTGTTGATTTTGAACAGGATACTCTATTTCGTCTGCTAAAGCTCTTGTAATAACGAATTCACAGGCTTTATAATGGTCGAGTTTGTCAGCAAAATTGCCATTCTTAACAGAGGCATTTAAACTCTTATCCAAAAGCGTCAAATTACCTAGATGATTTAGATATTCCTTTCGAGTGTCTTCATCATCAAAGGAGTAATTTACATTATCTGCAGCTTGTGGCATGATATGTTCTAACTCAATCTTTTTATTTGTTTTTATACTGTCTTTTTGGTTCAAGTATAGCTCGATAAATTTAAGAATTTGGAATGCTTTTGGTGCTTTTTTCTTGTCTTTAGAGCCAAAATCTTTCACAGGCAACAAAGCACGAATCAAATCAACATATGGTTTTGTTCGTGACTCTAATTCGGTTACTGCAACCTCTAGTCTGCGCACTGGATCAAATTCATGTAATATTTTTTCAATGATTTCAGGCAATTCTGCTTCAATTGCATTCGTTTGTGTATAAGAAAATATCACTGCTGCTACATATCTCACAGCCGCATCAACAAGTCTCACCTTATCTACACGCGTAGCATTATAGAACGGCATTAACAACGGATGAATTTGAACTGTATTAAACAATGTAAATAATGTGTACATCCCATCATCATTGGATAAAAAATCATTAGATAGTGGGTCTCTATTGATACTAGCATACACCTTACTGATGGAATTGATATCTGATGAAAGTTGCAAAATATCGTTAGCTCCAAGTTCATTATCTTTAAAATGTTCAAACAAATCCTTCTTCTTTACATTAATTGCTTTTGTACCAATAATAAAATGTTTAATGAAAGTAGATGTTTCAATCGCTTTTGATTTGCCTGTATCTTTCAGATTTTTCAAGAACTGACTCCAACTGTCAGAGAAGTCCTTAATCTGATTCTGTGTAATGCCAGGTGCAAAGGTAAGATTTTTCAGTAAGTAATTTTTTAAAAGATCTAATGGCTCTAAAGACTGACCACGATTATTTAAAATCTCAAACAACTGGAATGCACGTTCAATCGATGGTGCTGTGGTTTCAATTAACTTAACTTTAGTAGTTAAATACTGCAAGAAATACAATAATTTCTGAGGCTCATCATCATAAATGCTTCTTAAATGCTGAAGAATAGATTCATAAACAGCCTCTAAGTTATTAGCACTTGTATTATCCTCATCACTCACTAGAGCACCTTGTTTGATGATACTTTTATAAGTCTCTTTAAAATCTAAATCCTGAGTATGAAGAATCTTATAATCTACAAACTGTAAATTATTATCTAGTATTCTAAAGTACTCTTTAAAGCTAAATGTATGCCCCATCCACATATCTGCATTGGCACCTAAATTTCGACGCGTCTCTTCCGCAATATCCATAAATAAATTATTTAATGCACAGAAAATGAGCGTTAATGTTGTAAGCCTTTGCTGACCATCAATCACATCAAATCTAGTCGGATTATTTTCATTGCTAATCAAAACAATATTGCCTAATAAATACCCAGGCAACGTATCAAGCCTATCCGTGTAATTATCTGTATCTTCCTTAAAATCAGAAAAAAGTGTATCTACATCTTTATCTGTCCATACAAAACTCCGTTGAAAATCAGGTATAACAAATTGATTTTTATTATCTAATATCCCCTTAATATCCTTCATTAAGGACGTAATTTCAGCCATGATATCCTCCCCATACCAAAATTTAGTTTAACTTATCTCTATTAGATCATAAAAATAAGATGAAGATCAACACTTTAAATTCATTTGACTCTCTAAAAGCAAAATAATTTATACATAAAATAACCACCCTATACAAGAGTGGTTATTTTTCTTTGAAACTAAATATTCATTTTCTCTGGCCCCTAAGGGGTTATTTATGTAATCTCAACAAAACGCAATGCTCATGGCTTTATTAAAAGATAAGGGTATTCCGTCCCCTAATCGGGATTAATAAATTTAACTATTCGCTTCTATCTATACTGAGGCTTTATGGGATTTATTCCCGTTTCCGTCCCCTAATGGGGATCATTTAATTTAACGAAATTGATTAAAACGCTCTATAAGGCGAGTTTTTAATTCGTTTCCGTCCCCATCAGGGGATTATTTAATTTAACGTATTAATACAAAAGATTTCCATGTTAAGAACGCTAATCATTGTTTCCGTTTCCATCAGGGGATTATTTAATTTAACAATGCATATAGCAACAGCAAAACGTGCACAGGGTTCTCAGTCGTTTCCGTCCCCTAATGGGGATTATTTAATTTAACCCTTTGGCCACATGGCATGCATAAGTTGATGTTATATCAAGGAAATTTCCGTCCCCTAATGGGGATTATTTAATTTAACAATCAATCAAAATTAATTCATTTGAATTAGAAAATGTAAAGCGGTTTCCGTCCCCATCAGGGGATTATTTTATTTAACGACTAGGGTTGCAGGGTAGCAATAAACGCTATCAATCATATTGTTTCCGTCCCCATCAGGGGATTATTTTATTTAACTGCTTATAAGTTAACTGAGTATCGTTTATTGATACCCTCGGGTTTCCGTCCCCATCAGGGGATTATTTTATTTAACTAAACGCCATTTTGAAGATACACTCTTTTTATTGGGTGTATGGTTTCCGTCCCCATCAGGGGATTATTTTATTTAACGTGATACTCTATAAGTTCTTTTTAAATTTTATAATAGTCGTGTAGTTTCCGTCCCCATCAGGGGATTATTTTATTTAACCTTAGAGCAAAATAGCTTCAAAGTGAAATGTTCTAATGAAAAATTGTTTCCGTCCCCATCAGGGGATTATTTTATTTAACTTGAAGATGAATATAACGCAATCGGTTACAGAAAATTAAAAAAGTTTCCGTCCCCATCAGGGGATTATTTTATTTAACAAATCGTCTGGAAGTAACGCTTTATATAGCTCTGCAATATATTTGGTTTCCGTCCCCATCAGGGGATTATTTTATTTAACGGTAATTAAAATGAAAATTATTATCAAAAAGCATGAAAATTGGTTTCCGTCCCCATCAGGGGATTATTTTATTTAACGCAAGGCTACAGAAAAATTAAGCGATGATGAGCAAAAGTTTCCGTCCCCATCAGGGGATTATTTTATTTAACCAGGATTAAGCCACGCTATACGTTTTCTGAGCTTTGCCCAGTTTCCGTCCCCATCAGGGGATTATTTTATTTAACCCATCCGGAAGGCTATCAAGTATGTTAAAAGTGCCGACATATCGTTTCCGTCCCCATCAGGGGATTATTTTATTTAACATTTAGACATTTCTAACTCTACTAATTTTTTGTAAATGGTGTTTCCGTCCCCATCAGGGGATTATTTTATTTAACAAAAAATCACTAAAAAAGCACCTACTAAAAAAGTAGCAAAAAAGTTTCCGTCCCCATCAGGGGATTATTTTATTTAACAAGTGAGATTTATCATGACTAAGAAATCTACTACTATTGACAGTTTCCGTCCCCATCAGGGGATTATTTTATTTAACAAGATGAAAAGATTTATTAACGACAGATTTAATGAGGCTATTGTTTCCGTCCCCATCAGGGGATTATTTTATTTAACACCGTTGGGAAATAAATTGGAATATTAAATTAGAAGGAGATAAGTTTCCGTCCCCATCAGGGGATTATTTTATTTAACTTGTGCAATGGTACGTGATATTATTTTAAGAAAGTAGGATTAATGTTTCCGTCCCCATCAGGGGATTATTTTATTTAACCCTGTCTTTGAAACAACAGATATTTACTAGTTCCAAAATGCAAAAAACGGCGGAGATTGTAAATCCACCCCAAAAGGCACTTTAGCGAGCTAAAATAATG
>ERZ772945.1482-NODE-1482-length-16422-cov-5.353883_pt1 | contig 16422 bp, 20 predicted proteins | sample MGYA00511681_ERZ772945 | MGnify/ENA primary metagenome ERZ772945 (study PRJEB29015, sample SAMEA2737943) | human oral metagenome | biome: human oral; feature: human-associated habitat; material: dental | place: China | collected 2143 ...
GGGTCATGGTCACGGGGCGCAGCTCGTCGACGGCGCGGCCGTCCTTGCGGGTGAACGGGGCAGTTGTCATGGGCTCAGGCTGTAGCGTTCGGTGCGACATCTGTTCCGGTCCGGAGCCCACGGAGTCACCGAGGAGAACACCATGACCTATGTCAACATCACCGCACTGACCTTCCCCGAGGGAGCGCAGGCCGAGATTGAGAAGCGGTTCGCCGCGCGTAAGCGGGGGGTTGACGCCTCGCAGGGCTTCCAGAGCTTCGAGCTGCTGCGTCCGGTGGTCGGCGAGGACCGCTACTTCGTGGTGACCCGGTGGGACACGCGTGAGGACTACGAGCGCTGGCAGTCCGCGCGGCCCGCCGGCGGCCACGAGGACGATAAGCGCCGTGGTATGAGTGTGGAGGTCCTCGGTTTCGAGGTCGTCCAGCACGAGGAATAGTTCTATCGGGAGACCGACATGGGTATGTGGATGAGCTCTGTACTGGTCGTTTAAAGAAGTTCGTGTTTAGAGGATAGATCGGTCGGTATATGGGAGGGCTTCTTCCGGTACCGAGGCGTAAGCGGGATTGGGGAGCTGTTCCCCTGTACCCGTCCGCGTGATCCATCGTAGGGTGAACTTGAACTTCGATGATCTCGTGTAACAAAGGAGTGGACGAATCATGGGGATCGATGCTGATCACGTAAGCCAACGGAGCGAGCAGCTGCGTACCACTGGGATGTTGGTCATCCCGGAGTCTCCCCTCCGTCTATGGGGAAGTCTTCTGGGCTGCGTCGCCTTCACTGTAGTGGGGGTCGTGATCATTCTGATCGCGAATCAGTCGAGTTCACCGCTTCTCTACATGCTCGCCGGTATCGCTTCCATCGGATTCTTCGGAGTCATCGGCATCCCAGCCATTGTCAGGAAAATCCTTCGTCGAAGTCGGCTGATAGTCACGTCTGAAGGCGTACGTCTGGAACGGCGCTCCGGTCAGTCCTACAGCGTTAGCGAGTCGGCGCGCTGGACAGATATCGCTGAGTTCTTCGGCGAAGAGATCAGTCCCGGCGGCGGTGCACGAGCGCAACTGGTGGTTGGATACGTCCTGACGCCACTGGGGCAGCAGATGCGCAGCCATGACTGCGCCATCCCTCAGCTGAGCCAGCAGGTCAACGAGGTCGCGGATCGTGGGACCCTCAGAGAAGGGCGCGTCTACCTTCCGGGCACGTTGCAAGGAGGGAAAGAGGACTTGCTGGCCCTGCTCCAGCAGGCCCACCAGCACTACAGTGCACCGGGGCGTGCCTAGTCCGTTCGGCGGTCCAGCGGGAGTGTTCCCCGCTTGTCGAGCCATCCGTGCCTGTGCGTCCCGGCTGGGTGGGTTTGAGGTAACTCTCAGGGCGCCGAGGACGGGGCGGTGACGAAGACCGACTCCGGCACGCCGCACCGGGCGTAGACGAGCTGGCAGGAGTGGCAGGGGCCGAAGGCCTTGGTCGGGGTCTGGATCTTCACCCGGGTGACAGTCTCGGGGAGTCGCTCGACGCCGTACTCGGCGGCACTCTGCTCAAGCATCTTGTAGGCGGCATCGACCTGGTAGGACCACTGCGCGAACGGCCCGCCGCCGCGGATGGCGTGATCGAGCCAGGCCTCGTACCAGGAGATGAAGCTCGGGGCCACGCGGGCGAAACCGTCGTCGCAGGCCCGCGAGTCCAACCAGACGCTGCCGTCGTAGGGGCTCATACGCCACTCGGCGCCGCAACCGGCATCGGCGAGGTGGATGCCCCCGTCGTCGGCCGGGTAGATGTCCAACCCGTAGCCGGGGCCCGCGCCCGAGCCGGCGATGGTGCTGAGGAACCAGCGCAGGTCCTCCGGAAGCGAGAGCCCTGAAGGAAGGTGCGGCGGCCCCAGTTTCATGCCGTGGTGGCGGCTGCCGAGCCAGCCGGCTTCGCTGCCGGGATCGTACGAGGTGGCCGCGATGAGGTCGAGGGTGTGCTGGAGCCCGTCCCTGGTGAGGGGCGGAGCGGGTTCCAAGGGCATGAGCACCGACCACTCCCGGAGCATGCGGTGGCCGCCGGGCTCGGGCGGGATCGCGTCCAGGATGCTGAGCCCCGCCGGCCAGTCGGCGCCGGCGAGCTTGAGCTCGGTGGTCGAGAATGGGCCGATCGCCGCGTAGCAGCCCAGTGTCACTGCCTCATTGGAACGAGTGGCGGGAATCAGAGGGCTGGCGAGTACCCGGTCGGTCAGGGCGCGAGGTCCGCCCAGCCGCCGGCGATAAGCCGTCACCTCCTCGATCGGCATATTCATGCCGCGGTCGAGATGACCGGTGGTCACCCGGTAGCGTCTGCCTCCTACCGTGGTCTCGAACTGCTCGACGTCGGGATTATCGGAATCGATGAGGTCCGGGCGGCCGATTCCGGTCAGAAGGGCGGGGCCGAAGGCGCAGGCCCAGTTGCACCCGGCTGCGACAACCGACTCCAGCTGACTGGAGCCGTAGCCGCTGGCCGTCACCAGGACCCGTCTGTCCCCGAAGGCGCCTCCGCTGATCTGAAGGAAGACGAACGCGCCATGTGGCTTGTGGTCCTGTATCTCATCGATGAAGCACTCGATGACGGGAAGGCCGTCGCCCAACCGGACCGTCTGGCCGCCGTCGATGGCCTCGGCCGTGGCGCCTCGGAAGTGTCTGGCGATCGTCTGCGCCAGCACGGCATCGAAAGCGGGAGTGTCCTGATTGAATGAGTTCTCTTTCATCGATGCCTCGGATCAGGTCGGGGAAGCGGCAGGCGTCAGAACAGACCAAGGAGACAAATCTGCCTGCAAGAGTCCGCAGCCCTGTCGGCGTCGGGAACTGAGATCTGTACACCTGGGCAGTATCAATTCGAACAACTGGCTACCCCTGCTCGTCTTCCGCAAGCGTCTCATGGCGGGTGAGGTGGCTCCGGAGTCGAGCAAGTCTAGCGTAGCGCCTACGACAGAAGCGAGCGAGACCACGACGGCCCGCGCCATCCGCAAGACGGCCTGCCGTCCGATCAGCGCGGCGAAGAAGCAGCAGATACTCGATCTGGAGCCCACCGGCATGTCCGCCCGAGTGATCGCTCGGCAGGTCGGCACATCCACCTCCACGGTGAAGGCTGTCTGCCGTCAGGCAAAGCAACCACCCCACCGCAAGCGACGCTTCACGGACGACGACCTCCGTCGTGCTCAGCAGCTCCACGCGCAGGGCCGCACCTACATCGAGATCGGCCTGGAGCTTGGCTTCGGGCGGGATACGGTGAGCAAACACCTCAAGGCAAACGAGGGTTGATGGGGTGATCGGCCGGACCTTGCCTGAAGGGTGATAGATAAGTGGGTCTCATATGCTGCTGGATCATCATTCTAGAAACTAAAGTTAGGCGGCACGTAGCCAACCATATGTAGTTGCGCCATCAACAAATTCTCTTGACGGCTCTGTAATGGTCAGACGATCGTCACGGTGTGGCACAGTGCCTGTTCAAACAGCATCCAAGATCTGCTCAGCGCGCGAGCGGTATGTGCTCACCTCAGAAATACGGTGGTGGGAGAAACGTCACCCGTTACCTTGTTGGTGGTCCTTGGCGGTAGGTGCCGGGGGCTGGGCCAGCTGCTGTGGGCGCGGGTGTCTTGCCCCTGTCTTCTAACGATCCGGGAGGGAGAGAGTCACCTGTGGCGGCCGGGCGCTGGTGACTGCTGATAAGGGAAACGGTCCGCTGCGTGTGAGGTAGATGTCAGTGAGGTTCTGCTAGAACCGTCGCTCTGACCGGCGGATCTATGGGATGAATGGTAATAATACTCCCCAAGATTCCGTCGCGCTCGCCCCAGTTTCCTTGAAGTGACGCGCCCCTCAAATGGGATGACGTTATTTGTGCATCAAAGTTACCGTTCGGGTTCACTAAAACCCGAACGTCCTTAAAGCGGAGGCTGTCGCCGGAGTTCGAAAATACTGCCTTATAGATAGACTCCTTGATGCTGAATAAAAGCCGATCGAACGAAATGTGTGGTTGTGAAGCGCGTAAATATTGGACGTGTTCGCATTCCGTTGAAGACGCGATGCGATCTAGCACTCTTGGAGTAAGACCCCGATTTGGCTCGGCGTCGATTCCGATCGCGTTACAAACCTGAGAAGGCGCTACCGCGGCAGCGCAATAACTATTGCAATGCGTCATGCTACCGATAAGACCATTAGGCCAAGTGGGTAACCCAGACCTTACCTGGAACCATCACCGGTCGCTCGTAGTTTAGTGATTGCAGCGCGATCTTTGCGCAGTGCCTAACAGCCACAAACTCTTGCCGACGCTTTTGTCCCGCCTTTTTTGAGGTATGCTATTTCCTCTTCGTATAGGGTATCTATAGGCGAGCCTTGACTTTCGGCGACGGAAATCCAGTCATGAGAAATGTGTATTAGGACCGTCGGGCAGATAATCCTGCGCTATGATTCTACTCGTGTAAGTAAGTATTGTTCCGAACGAGCCAGATACTCGCGGAAACAGTGAAACTCGTCTTCAGTGAAATTAGAACGAAGGTCGTCTTCGATTGATTTAACCGTTCGATCCGCGTTAGACACTAGTTCGTAGCCCGCGCTAGTCAAATGGCATATAAGTACCCTGACGTGTAATGACGACACGTCTCGCTCAATCAGCCCTTTCGCCTCCAAGTTACCGAGAATGGTTGCCATCGTCTGAGGTGACACAAGCGCTGCTCGCGCGAGCTGCGCGGCGGACTGGCCAGGGGAGTGGGCAAGTGTTGCCAGGGTGGCGTACTGAGGTACTGTCAGCCCGAAATCACGGAGGGCTCGAGCTTTTTCTCCCATAAGAAGCTGCTCAACCCGTTTGATTCCATTGCCGAGACGTAATGACAAGTCTTCATTGCAATTCAACGGTGCTTGATCAGAGTGGCTTGTCACGCTTGTCCTACCTTCGATCGACCTAACGCTGTCTGTCTCAGTATATCGGACGATAGATCCTTTAAAGTTTGGCTGCGTGTCGGTACTGAGAGTGGAACTGCCTCAGGTTGCCCCGGAAGCGCGATGTTCAACAACCTAACACTGCTGTCGGTGCTTCCTGGAACATGACACGGTGTTGCAGGCGCTCCACAAAAGCGACTGTGACAACACTCTCATTATGGGTGCCGGCAAGTCGATCGAGCGTTGTCACTGTGTTTGCAGTGCTGAGAGGTCGTTCGATGGTCGATGTCCACCGGTTCACTACGATTCGGCGAGTGGTGCGTCACATCTTCTGTCCGGCAGGTGCGTTGATGGGCTGAGAACGTTGTGATTGCAGGCGTGGCGCACTGTCTGTGATGATCGGTTGACCAATGATCGAAGACTGATACATGACAGAGCTCTTATGCTAGCCTGTCGCTGTGTCGTTGGCCGCTAATCAAATCTAGGAGGCAGCCTAGTGGACTCCACACTCGTCACTCTCGGAGATGGACTAATCACCAGCCGAATGGGGTTCGGCGCTATGGCACTGACTGGTGTATATGGCTACAGTGCTCATGAAGATGACATTGCAACACTCAATCATGCACTCGATATCGGTGTCACCTTCATCGACACGGCAGACATCTATGGTGACGGAAGGAATGAACTCACTGTCGGTGAGGTGGCAAAGCATCGACGAGGCGAGATGACCATTGCAACCAAAGTGGGGATCTCGCGCTCTGCCGACGGGAAATCCGTTCGCGTCATCAACGATGCACCATACATTCGTAAGGCAGTTGATGAGAGTCTTGGTCGTTTGTCCGTAGACGTGATCGATCTTCTCTATCTGCACAGGCGTGGCATTTCGATACCGATCGAAGATGTTGTGGGAACTATGAGTGAATTGGTGTCGAAAGGAAAAGTTCGCCATCTAGGCCTGTCGGAAGTCATTGCTCCGGAGATAGAAGCAGCCCAAGCGGTACACCCAATCGCCGCTATACAAAGCGAATGGTCAGTCTGGAGTCGTGACGTAGAGGAGCATGTCGTTCCAGCTGCTGCTGCACTCGGAATCGGATTTGTACCATATTCGCCGTTGGGTCGCGGATTCCTTACCGGGACCATCAGTAATGCGCAGCAACTTCACGACGATTGGCGTGGGTCATTCTCGCGGTTTAGTGGCGACGCGCTCGCAATAAATCAAGCGATCGTGACAACATTAAACACGGTGGCCAAAAAATATGAAGCCACGGCGGCACAGATTGCATTGTCTTGGTTGTACGCAACAGCTGAACGTAAAGGTATTGCACTCGCTCCTATCCCGGGCACACGAAAAAAGCATCGCATTGACGAAAATATCCGCTCGATGACGGTCACTCTTGACTTGGACGATATGTGTGCACTCGATGCGTTAGCGGCTGATGTCGTCGGCGAGCGCTGCGACATCGACGACCCCAACTGGACTAGTCAACGCCGTGAGCGCCTCATTTCAATCTAGCCCACCTCTACCAACTAACCACCACAAGAAGGAGAAACCTCTATGCACGCACTCATTATCAACCGCCACGACCGCTTCGACGGGCTGGAGTACGCAGAGGTCGAGACGCCATTGCCAGCTGAAGGTGAGGTCAGTATCGATGTTGACTTCGCAGGCGTTGGTCTCATTGACGCGCTGTGGACAACTGGGCGGATGCCATCTCGGCTTGGTCGTATTCCCGGACTGGAGGTATCAGGCTCCATCCGTGAGCTCGGCACAGGTGTTACTGACCTCACTGTCGGTCAGAAGGTGGCCGCAATCCTGCCAAATACCGGAGGGTTCGCTGAGGTGGTCTGCACCCCGGCCTCGCTAGTAGCCGAGGTCCCCAACGCGCTGGCTATGGACCTTGCGTCTGTTGTGCCGATCAACACCGTTACCGCCCATTTGGCGCTGACCACCGTGGCCCGGTTTGCTGCCGGCGAGAGCCTGCTGATTCACGCCGGCGTTGGTGGCTTGGGGTCGCAGTTTGCCCAGGTAGCCCGTGCGCTGGGGGCCGGCCGTGTCGATGCCGTGGTTGGTACCGACGCCAAGAAGGAGATCGCACGTGGCTTTGGCTACGATAACAGCTACCTACGCGACGACCTCGCTGCTATCCCCGAGGACTTCTACGACATCGTCGTTGACCCTGTTGGTGGCAAAGCGACAGAAGATGCCTTCCGCGTCCTGCGCAGTGGTGGGCGACTGATTCGTGTTGGCAATGCATCGCAAGCAGAAGATGTTGCCGTAAACTCCACGCAGCACTGGCTGCAGAACAAGACTACCGCCGGGTTCAACGTCGGTGCTTGGCTAGCTGCCCACCCAGAGGAAGGAACCGAGTCGCTACGGTGGTCACTTGATTCCGTTGCCAACGGCACCAATCGCGTCGACCTCACCGACGTCGCTAACATCACCGACGCTGCACGGCTGCTCGAAGCCCTCGAAACTGGCCAAACTACAGGCAAGGTGGCGCTGCGTGTTCGATAGCGCAGCAGAGTGGTAACTCACTCAAAGCCTATCTTGACATCACGGTCACAACGGAAGTCCATCGTTGTTGAACAGTCTGTTCTGTCGTTGAATATCTGCTGAGAGGCCGAGACACTGGCGCTTGCGAAGACGGGTGAATAATACGTCCCCCCCTCGCAAGCGATCGTATTCATTCGGTCGAGCGCACAATTTGGTGAGTGGACGCACCGAGATCGACAACAGCGGTGGCATAAATCACCTAATCAGTCGGATCAATTCGCTTCTTTCGCGTTGCAGGGCTCTGTGGCATCGATGTAGGCTGTCGAATGACAGGGCACGAAGTAAGGCAACACAAATACATCCCCAGCAGGGGTGGTTTACTCAGGTGGCTACCTCATCTTCATGCGGGTAGGTGTCGTGAGCTTGATCGTCACAGCAATTTCGAGTCTTCGTCTAGCAGACATGTCAAAAATGTTCGAAATAGAAGAGCAAATTTAATCAATATTTATCCAACGCCGATGGATATCCTAGTTGAGATCGTTGCGGGAGATAGCCCTAATCGGCAATGATGTGCGCCTGCTGATGCTCGAATCTTTAATTAGACTACAGTGATGTGCGTGGACTTGCCGGATTTGATCGCAAACCTTTTGCATGATCTGTGTCTCAAAGCATGTATCGCTGCCTTTCGTTCTGTTGAAAAGTTAGAAAGGTTGACACGCTGGTGGCGCAACGATTTAAGCTTCTCGTTAGGTCATCTCGATTAGCTGATCTTATCGGAATGGGCGCAATTTACACCACTCAAAGGAAGTCATGCCGGTCATTCCTCGAAGATGTCTCTCTTCTGAGTGAGTTACTCACTTCATTGGTCGCGAACGGTGTACTTGGCGACAAATCAGATCAAGGTGCCATGGACTACTATTAAATGAGAATCACCGATCGAAATAATAATTTGACAGTCGCGGGCTGTATTGACTTGCATCTTGTGATGCCGTGAATCCTGATTCAAAGACTTTCATTCCTCTTGAACCATGACCTCTCACGAAAAGGAAGGCTACTCAATGTCTACTCCACATTCCATAAGCCGGTCACAGCAGTTGCTGACGTTGCTGACTGCTTGTCTGGCGGTGCTCATTCTTCCCGCATCTCTAACCGGGACATCGGTCGCAATCCCTCAGATCAACGCTGAATTGCACCCTGGTCTCGTAGAGTTGCAGTGGGTTGTAAATGCGTACAATCTAACGTTCGCTGCTTTTATGCTGATCTCCGGATCGCTGGCAGACATTCTTGGCCGTAAGCGCGTGTTCATTTTTGGCACAACGTTATTCGCTGTCTGCTCTTTGGCAAGTGTATTGGCTAACAACATCTTGTTGCTTGATGTGGCCCGTGGTCTATCGGGTGTCGGAGCGGCTGCGATGATGACTGCTGGTAGTGCCCTGCTTGCTCAGGCATACACGGGGGAGCAGTTGGCAAAGGCATTTGCTATTTTCGGATCTGCTGCTGGTGCCGGATTAGCTATTGGACCGTCATTGTCGGGATTTCTGGTGGGACTGGCAGGATGGCGTTCAGTCTTTGGCCTGCACCTAGCAGTGTCGATCGTTATCTTGCTTCTCACCGTCGGGGTTCCGGCAGGACAAGAGGCACCTGGAACATCGCGCATCGATTGGGCGGGAGCTGGCACATTCACTCCGGCTTTGTTCGCCTTCGTGCTAGCGATCATGCAGGGACCTCAGCTCGGTTGGACATCTCCGTTTGTAATGATCACCGGCGCTACCTGTGTCGTGTTTGGCGTACTATTCATTTTGGCTGAGCGTAAGTCTGACCATCCAATGTTCGATTTCACGCTTTTGCGTAATCCACGGTTCTTTACCTTATGCCTGATCCCAGTTACGCTTGCGTTCTCGTTCGTTTCGTTGCTGGTTTACCTGCCGATTTATTTTACGGCCGCCTACGGCTTCGATTCCGGTGTTGTGGGCTGGATCATGGTAATCATGACCGTTCCAGTAGTACTAGTTCCGTTGGTAGCCGGTCAATTGCTGGCTCGTGGTGCAACCGCTCGTTGGCTATTAGCCATTTCGATGCTTCTAGTCGGTATTGGTGCAGGTGCATTACTTGTTATTGATCCAAAGACGTCCGTTGCCACATTAGCGCCCGGTCTATTGTTGATTGGTGCCGGTATGGGCCTTTCTGCGGGGATTCTTGATGGCGCTGCTGTTGGTTCGGTGCCACCTGAGCGCGCGGGCACTGCTGCGGGTATGTTCAACACGTCTCGTCTCGCTGGCGAGACGATCGGAGTAGCTGTAATCGGAACGTTGCTTGTCGGACTCGTACAGAATGATCTACGTGGTGCTGCTGTACTGCAGGGTAAGAGTGCCAATCAGGCAGCAAATCAGGTTCTCGGTGGTAACATTACGGAGTTTGCTGGTGGTGATAACGCTCTTACTAGTGTGCTGTCTCAGGCATTTACCAGTGCGCTCCACATTGCGCTAGGTGGGATGCTGGTAATTGCTATTCTAACGACTGCGATTACCCTCGTGCTTATGAGGGGGGATTCACGAGTTGATGAGCGAGTTGACGGCTCGGACACCAGTTTCTAATCCGATAGCAGGTGTATGATGGAGGCAAACGTGGCTGAAGAATGCGAAGATACTCCTGTGTTTATTATTGGTGCCGGTCCTGCGCTTCAGCAAGCTCGATACAAACAACTGGAAGCCCCTACTCGCCTTTCGCAAGCGTCTTATCGCGGGTGAGGTGGCTCCGGAACCGAGTACGGCTAGCGTAGCGCCTACTGCGGCGGCTAGCGAGACCACGAGTGCCCGCCGCATCCGCAACACCAGCTGCCGTCCGATCAGCGCGGCCAAGAAGCAGCAGATTCTCGATCTGGCCCGCACGGGCATGTCTGTCAGCCAGATCGCTGCGGAGGTCGGCGTCGCAGAGACTACTGTCCGGGCCACCTGCCGCCAGGCCACGCAGCCGCCCCGCCGCAGGAGACGCTTCACCAGCAATGACCTCCAGCGCGCTCAGCAGCTCCACGCTCAGGGGCGTACTTACATCGAGATCGGGCTGGAGCTCGGCTTCGGGCGGGATACGGTGAAGAAGCATCTGGCGGCGAAGGGGTGAGCGGCCAGAACGGCACCATGATGTTGGTGCAACGCCTCCAACGTCCAGCCGGTCTATTCACGCGCGGCATATCTTCTGCACCCGCACTCCTCACACCGCCCGTACACCGTCATGCTCGGAGCGAGTCGCGTGCGCTGGCGCAGGGCATGCTGCGTGATGGCATGCCCGCAGGTGCACAGTGGTACTTGGGCGAGGCACTGTGGTGGCGGCTGGACTCGTGTCTTCTTGCCAAGCACAACGCTGCCGTCGCCGAGGATGACGTACGGCACCAGGGGGAGCGGCCCACCTGGTCGATCCTTCTTGAGCCACTCGTAGTACCTCCTGGTGATACCTCGCCGATTCTCAAGTTCATAGTCGGGGAGTTCTCTATCGAGCGGAAGTGGCTGCGGTACGAGCAGTGGCAGGTGACGGCCCGGCTCGATAGTTTGGTCGATTGTCGCCCACACGGTGTAGACGGCGAGCGACTTTCGGAGATCGCCCTTGGGATTGATGCGTCTAGTGTAGACAGACCACAGTGGCCGCAACCGGGCGGGCATGGCACCCACCCGGCTGATGAAGTGATCAACGGGGCCGTAATTGGTGACGTGGACGCAGCAGCCTGGGTCGCCCACCGCTGACTCAAGGGCGAGGCGAAGCCCTCTGGGCTGACGGATAGCGGTGGGGATCGTCCGAAGCAGGAAGACGATAGCGCAATCGCCACAGGAACCGCGCTGACGATCGTGGCCCAGTTGGCAACCGTATTCAGCATGACCGTCCTGTCGGCTCGGGGAGTGCAGGCCAGCGGCGGTGCTGGCTCGCGGATGGGTTACCGTCGACGAACGGACTAACTTCAGCGTCTTCAGCCAACGTTCGCATGGACGACCCCATCGTCGTAGGCCAGTGCTAGCGCGACGATTATGTCAGTATCTCAGTCGGAGGGTGCCGTGCACGACAGGCGGATGGTCACGGTTGCGTTGCGAGGCTTCAAGCGGGACGTAACGTCAGCGCTCCCAACCACGGCGAAGACTTCACTCCGTCCAGCACAACGCCGCTCTCAGAAGCCCTTCGATGCTCAACCACTGTTGGAAGAGATGTCGACGCCCTACGCTTATCTCGAGATCAACTTGGTGCTTGGCTTCGGGTACGGCATGGGCAGGAAACCCCTACCTGTCTTTGGCTGCAACGTACTATCGTACTACTTGTCCGTGAGTGTGTTGCCATATTCGTGCCGTACTTCCGTAAAGAGAAGACTAGCTAACCCAAGAACTCCTATCGCGTACTGCCTTGCATCGTCACGTTCCGATACCCCGTGCCGTACTGCATTAGAGATTGCCTGCGTAAAACCGATAGCCAGGCTGCGCCAGCCTTCAGTCTCATTGCTTTGAGAGCCAAGGCGCAGTTGGCCGTTATCGCCGAACACTTTCGCCATCAGTGACTTACCAATTAAGCGCTGGCCGTTCTTGTCGGTTGGAGTGCCCGCCCACTCTCGGACCTTGCTTTCTACAAATATCGACACTTGAGCCGGAACCTTATCCCATTCTTCGCGCTGAACAAGCGTCTTAACATGTTCCCATAGCTCTGGGTCATAATCGATAGGGGTAACCACTGAATCGTCGTCATCCAATTCAAGACGAATCTTATATATTGCCGCATCGATAATACTACAGCACTCTTTAATGCCGGATTGTCTCGCATTTATATAGGCGGAGTCATCGCCGCCTACGACCCATGCGGGGCAATAACTAACCGACGTCTGCTGTGTAACTAGATAGTCCTGGTCGCCGAAATACCCGCTAAGAACGACTCGAACTTTTCCGTCCCAGGTCGAGAGACCCTCGCTTTCGTGTACGACATTTAGGTGTTGTGCTTCTTCCTTGAGTAACTCAAGCTCTTTGATGGCGAGGTCCGCTCTCATGTGCATAGTGTAGCGCGTCGCTCGAAAGAAGTCGTCATTGACAAGAGATGGCGAGATCAAAACAAGTCTCGTTGCTGGCAGATGGGATATATTGGCTATGCTGCTGAGTCTGCGTATGACGGTAAGTAACAGTTGGGTGGTAGGCTGCTTCTCAGTGGGGAATGCCAACGATAAGCACGCAGAGCGCACTAAGAAGGCCAAATAAGATAAGTCCAGAGTATCGGGTAGACTGCGGCAAGGTTAAGTCTTCTTGTTGCAACTCGTCTTTGCTCTTTAATTCCGATATTAAGTTCATGAGATGAGCAGCCTCTGCTCGCCAATTTCTTTTCCCTAAACGAAGCATGCTCTCGGGTGGCGTGAAGCTAACAAGAATTGAGCGTGTGATGAGAGGTTTGGCGGCGTCTAGCAGTTGCTTTGCCTTAGCGTCTTTAGTCTTATTTCTCGTGTCGTTAATGACATCCTCTACAACACGCTCTAGCTCTCTCTCTGAACGCATGTGGAAAGCTCCGAGAATAATCATGCTTATGGCAGATATGGTCAGTTTGATGCACCAATATGCCAACTCGTGTCGGTTGAACGATTCTTCTCCGAAAGAACGCGCTACCTCGACAATGCAGTAAATGGTTGTAAATAACGCAATGTCGATAGCGGCTGATTCGAGGCGACCGAAAATGAAATACCGTAATACAAGGTCAATTATTACGACGCCCGCGATGATTGACAAGGGCAGATAGTTGAGATGAGCGATGAAGGTCATTATCTGACACCCCACTTATCGAGAGAGTTTTTAATCCCAGTTCTTGAAGTAGGTCGGCGGAACGGATTGGTTTGACTCGATCTATCATGCTCACTTGACCCTTGTATATCGCAGAGACAACTACTTCGTCAACAGAGGGACCGCCATGTGTGCCACGATGGTAGCCAAACCGCCAACCCAGGCGAGGAACAGAACCAAAATGAGTATCATTATCGGCGAACAGCAAGATGTCAGCAGATCGCCCTTCGACGTACGATCGTGAATACTGATGCAAAAAGTCTGGGTACTTACCCATAAGAGGGACAGAAGGAATAGCCAATGTCGGAGCTTCTGCCGAAGTTAATGCCAATGGATCGGAGCCACTCCGTACTTCGTATGTCAGCCCATCTTCGCCGTTGTCATGCAACAAGCCATAACCGTCATCAGAAAGCAAGTGAGTGTCTGTTCCCTCGCGGTAACATGCAAAAGATATTTCAGGGTTACTAGCAAGAAACTCAGTAATTTCTAGTGAATGGGGCTTTTCGCTTTTGGGTAAGTAAACATAGGCCGATCCATCGCCACTTGTTCGGATGTTAACGCGGTTCTGGTCGATGTATCGTGAGTTAACAGAAGATACGATGTTGGCTCGCTTCATGACCTTTTTTAAGGAGGTATGGTACTGGATAGGTCGGTGTCCGTGGTCTGGTGCAATCAATATAGAGGCATTATCCCACAATCCAACATTCTTTAGGGTGCATGCAAGTTTACCGAGTGCTCGCGATGTGCGTTTCATTTCTTCATAAACGCGTGGTGAGTCAGGACCTTCAAGATGAGAGAGCGAGTCGACGCGGGGTAGCCACGCGACCGAACGCGAATGTGGATTGTCGATGATCAGTTGTCCGAGCTTATTCAGAATACGCTCTGGGTGCTGCGATAGGAAGGATGATTGAATTTCCGCTCCACGACGAACGACGCTTTGCACTGCAATCCGAGCCATGCCAGCAGGCGCATCTTCCAAAAAGGTCGTAACCTCACTCGACAAGTCACGATTCACGTCAAATGGGCCACGCAAGCTCAAATAATTACGGCAGCAACTGCAGTCTGCTGCTTGCCATCGATGGCCAGGAATATGGTGTTCGTCTTGGAATGAGCCGGTTAGAATCGACGCGTGAGAAGCAATACTCACCGAAGGAACGTTGGAGATAACATTCTCGAGGAGTGCTCCGGTGTCTGGCTGGAGGTAATGCTCTTGAATTTCAGGAAGTTCCCCGCGTTCAAGCAGATCTATGAATGTAGACTTTCGCCAGCCATCGGCAATGATGACGACTTCCGACCGCGACGGTTCAGTCGGTCGATACTCGCCTGCACACATAGCAGCATTCACCTCCATGTATCATGAATAGTATTATAACTATATCGTTGGTTTATGTAAACAATCCGATTGTTTGTCGAGAGAATAATGTTCGTTTACCGTCCGTTGCTGAAAGGGGACTGAGTGGTAATGCTCAGTGGGTGAGGCGGACAGTCTAGTCGTTGATGTAGAAGTCAGCAAGCTCCCTAGCTGCCGCTATCGGCAGGGCCGCCTGTCTGAAGCACTGGTACTTACTGCATATCGCACGCTAAGATTAGTACGGTTCGTACGCTGGCCCGTCATCAGTGCTCCAATCAACGTTGTCAGTGTCGCGCTCACTGTCGATCCACTCAGGAATATTGTCGCAGGGAAAGTAGTCTGGTGTAGTTTCGCCCGAATAGTGCCATCTGGCTTCGATGCGACTAGACCCGCCGATCGCGAGATAGCACCCTCCAATTGTCTGTCGCCATGCGTACCATGCTTGCAAGTCGTCTCGCACTTCAAGGTGGATGCCATGTGGCGCAGGAAGGTTGCCGATAGTCAATTGATTGAATATGATGGAGGTGTCCTTGTAATAGTGGTGTTCGGGACGGTTGCGGTACAATCCCAGCTCAGTGCAGTAGATACTAGTGAGTGCATTTTTGGTTTCGTGAAACTCGCGACGATCGATCCAGGCGCCGCGCTGATCTCGCCCCGGAACGCCTGCGAGCTGCTTAAGCCGCTTGTTCCGCTGCCGGTTCAGACGCCCATTTCTTTTCACTACTTCACGATGTCTTTGCATGACATTGGACAGTTCGCGAGAGTTAGCGGCATTTGCAGCGTCGAGAAGTTGCTGACCATAGAATTCTCTTACGTTCTGGAGGCTCCAGTGGAATCCGAGAAGGACGGCGAACTTAGTCGCGTAACTGATATTTTTATTGTGTATCGAGAGCAACTTCAGTTTCGTTTCTGCTGCGGCAATGAACGCGAGCGTGTATGAGAATGGGGTCAAAGCAATTGGGAGAAATACGGAGAACGCAAACAACCGTAGCTGCTGGGAAGCTTCGCTACTTGTGATATCGTTGATTACGTACTTTGTCACGTAGAACATTAAAAATGCGCCTACCCCAACTTGTATGTAATGATACAGTCTTATTGTGGAGGAGTCTTCTGAGTTCCGTTTTCCGATTTGACTCCCGATGATCGCGAACCCGAGAATTACTTGCAGTAATAGTTCAGCTGGATAAGGGAGCGATGTGATGTTTATGTATGCTGTGATAATTGGTGATATGCCAAGTGTTGCCTTGAGGATATTTTTGGCTAGCTGCGCGCTGCTGTTGGCTTTTAGGGGCTGTGCAATGAGCGTTGGGATCCCTGAAAATGCTGCCAGAATGATGGTGTCTTTTGTGAGTGATCGATCCCATATTCCGAACTTGCTTGCGATAAAGGTCAACGTGGCGACTGCGGTGCTGTAAAATAGCAAAACCCAAAGAATTGTCGGGCTAGTCGTGGCCTTAATTGCTGGTAGCCAGGCTTGCACTAGTCTGCGTCGATCTCTGAGTAAGGCGATAGCGACGATTAGTGCCACTAACGTAATGGTCGCTTCTTCGCGCGAGTTCAACATGGCGGGAAGGTGGCTTTGCTGCTGCACATGGCGCCATGGTAGTCGATTAAGGAGGCGAGGCTACTTCTTCGCCCTACTTCTCCAGCAACTCCCTCGCCTCCACCCCAATCTGCTCGGCCATCTTCTCCAGGCTCTTGAGGGTGAGGTTGCGTTCGCCGCGCTCCACTCCGCCCATGTAGGTGCGGTGGACGCCAAGCTGGTCTGCGAAGGCTTCTTGGCTCAGGCCCCTCTCCAGCCGGTAGGCACGCAGGTTCCTGCCCACCGTCTTCTGGAGATCACCAACAGCCACATCTCTCAGCCTGGCCATCTGCTACTTGAAGGTCTACAGACTGATGAGTAGCATC
>ERZ772945.1484-NODE-1484-length-16414-cov-5.359068_pt1 | contig 16414 bp, 2 predicted proteins | sample MGYA00511681_ERZ772945 | MGnify/ENA primary metagenome ERZ772945 (study PRJEB29015, sample SAMEA2737943) | human oral metagenome | biome: human oral; feature: human-associated habitat; material: dental | place: China | collected 2143 ...
TTTATAAGCTATTGTAGCAAAAAGTATCAAAGAATACAAACATTTATTCAAGCAGCTCAAACTTCGCGGGAAAAATTCATTACAAATCTTTTTGACAAATGGAAGGGCCGTCGCACAAGCTCCATGTGCGACGGCCACTCCTTGCTCTATTTTGACAATCATGCGTCTTCGCTTATGGTCACCGTCTCCTCCGTTCCTTTTGACTGAACCATCTCAGCAAGGGTCAGCTCCCATGGACGCAAGTCAATGAATGGTCCTGCATCTGGAGAATCGTAGCGACGCCAATACGTTGCAAACAGGCTGCCCACTTCAGCGGCGTCCTGCCAACCAACAGCTCGCCGCGTCTTGTCTCCTGCAAAAGATGGATTGAAGAGCGGCCTGCCCTTGGCATTTGCCAGATAGACGTCTCCCATGCAGTTCAGTGAGATGCCGCCGTCCGCCGCCGTCTGCACCGTGAGCGGCGTCTTTCGCCGCACGGTCAGGCTGACGAGAGCGCCGGATGCGTCATAGTTCTTCGTGACATCTCCTGCTCGCGCTTCAGAAAGTATCTTGAGGCTTTCCGGGCGCATGAGATCCGCCTTCGAAATGGTCACTTCGCTCGTCGCGCCGACATTTTTCGCATTCAGCACGATGTTGCGGCCACTGACGTTCGCCCTCCCCTGAAGACCCTCTTTGATCGGTCGGTTATTGACAACCCAATCTTCAATGGCATAGAGAAGCTGGTTCTTCGACCACCCGTAGGCGTTGTCCGTACGCGTGATTTCAGCATAGTTCGCGATGGCGCTTCCCTCGTCCGCCGTGTAGCCCTTGCTGCTGAAATACGTTTGCCGTGCGCTCTGGAACGCTTCCCGCGCCGCCTTCCTCTCCTCTTCCGTGACGGCGGCTTTCATCGCTTTGATGTAATCGCCGCGCGCTTTCTGCATGGCGGCGTCGCTGTTGTAATCCTGCGCCGCGCTTTGGTAGGCCGCCAGTCTCGCACTGTCCTTCCTTGCCAGCTGGTTGAGTCTTATCTGTGCCGCGTTTTGCCGCTTTTCACGTGCAAATTTGCTGGCTTCGGCATTTCCTTCCGCACTGTCGGCAGAGGAAACGAGTCCCGCTTTCTCCCAGACGGCTTTTCGTCCCTTCGTATTTGCTGCAGGATCGCGCCTGTCCGCCGCGACGATGTCATGTTCCGGCGCATCCAATACGACATCGCCCTCGCTGCTCGTGATATGATTGACGCGCATGTCGCCGTCAACCTGAGCCAAATGGATATTACCGCGTGCCGACGCCGAGAGGCTGGCAGACGACGGATCGCCGTCAATCGCCTCTGTTCCTGCTCGTACGCGCAAAGCGACGCCGTCCGTACCGATTGCGCCCGTCTCGCTCGAAAGCTCGATGCGCTGCGCCAGCACACTTTCGCCGTTCGCAGCCGCGTTCGTCAGGCTGCCGCGCGCGCGGATGACCGCATGGCTGCCCATGCTGTCGTCAAAGCCCGCGAGCGCTCGGAGCGCCAGATCGCCCTGCAGGGAGGAGAGATCTATGGAGCCTGTCGTAGTCGCAAGATACACCTTGGCCTTGCTGCCCTGTTCCAGTGCGGCGTGCTGCAGATCGATGTCTTTCTGCGCCCGTACGGTGAGGTTGTCCGTTCTGAGCACCCCGCCGCCTCGCACGCTGCCGTCCTCGGACGTCAGATTGACAAAGGTATCTGCTGTTGCCCTGACGTCGCCGCCGACCATGATATCGCCCTTTGCCTTGACATCCACGCCGGCCTCTCCGGCAGGCGCAGTCAAAAAGCCGACGGAGACGGGATTGTCCGCCTTGAGGCTGTAGGTGCTCGTAGAGGAAGAGCCCTCGTATTCCGTCCATGTGTAGGTGTAAGTGCTATGAAACAGACCGAAAAGACCGTGCTTCTCCTTCGTCTGCGTCAGCTTCCCGTCTGTCTTGCTGAGCTGCTGCCATGCACCGCTGATCCGATATTCCTTGTTCTGATCAGAACCGGCAAAGAAGCTGCTCGTCCCAAGGCTGTCCCCTTTACGCTCGGAACTGCTGACCGTATGGATCTTATCTGCCTCCACCTCGTTTCGGATCTCCGGCGCCGACTTGAAGTGGATGAAGCCGACATATCTTTCGTCCTTATAAGATTTCGTCGTCGCCCTGTCCGTTGCGACGCCGCCCGTCCAACGATAGGCGAGACCGGCCTTCGGGTTGAACTGGAATGCGCTTCCTTGCGTCTCCTGCACGCTTCTTGGATTGCCGATGGCGTACGCGCGCGATTTCCCGTTTGTATACTCGAAGACTTTTCCCTGCAGCGTGTCCGTGATGCGCACGAGGCCGGCGCGGTTCTTATTCTCAATGGCAGAAAGCGCAAGTCCGCGATTCACAGCCGTGACATCCGCGCTGATCTTTGCCGCGCCGTCCGCCGCGAGGATGCGTCCGCCGCCCGTGCTTCCCACCCTGCCGGCAATGTAGACCTGTCCGCCGTCCGCCTTCACCGAGTCAAGCAGGAGCTGGCCTGTAAAAGGATTGTAGTAGACGGCCACTTGGTATTTCCATGCCTTTTCCGTCGTGTCGTAGAAAGCGCCGCCCTCGCGCACAAGGTAGCGCGTATTGCCGCGCACCGAAGCATCGTCCAGAGGCTGCGGATGCTTCTGCCATGCCCTGTCCATCGCCTCCACTCGTTCTCGATGCGAAGCGTCAAGAACAGCCGTATAGGAGCTGTAGCCGCTCTGCACAAGCCCGTTGAGGTTCACCTCATGGGCATTGATGTAGACCGCCTGCCCCGCGTGGATGCCCGCCTTCTCATTCGTCGCCGCTGCGGGAAGCTCGATGCCGAGGTGGAACCTCACCCATCTGCGGTATTCGTCATAGCTCGCAAACTCCCTCCGAACCTTGTTGCCATGCTTCCTCATGTAGGTGTCCAGCGCCTTTTGGATTCTGTCCGCTGTAGCTTTGTCAATCATGTAGCGGGCGATGGGATCGCCGCCTGCATTGATGACGCCTGTGGGATTGTTCTGCACCACGGCTCCTTCTGCGGCAGTGATTTCGACATTTCTGCCACTGATTTCCGCCGTGCTTTCCACATGGACGCTGCCATGCTCGTTCTTGATGCGCACGTCGCCGTCGCCCGCCGACACGCGTCCCTGCACGTCGATGAGCGGGCGAACGCCGTCCAGCCCCGCGCTGCTCGAAAGGATGTCGATGACGCCGACCTTTCCCTCTGCCGCCGCAGCCGCATGGATGTTCTCTACGCCTTCAATCCCGCTGACTTTTCCGCCGCTTCCCGTTTTCTCGGAAATATCCTGTCCGTTATAGTAGACCTTGCCGCCTGACTGGCTGATGACGGTGTCGCCCGTGAGCAGATGCAAGGGCGCCTTGTTGCGGATGGAGATCTTCGGCGTACCCTGCGCTCTGAGCGAGCCGCCCGCATTCACTTTCAGTCGGTCGGCCTCGACCTGCACATGACCTCCCGCTACGGTGAGGTTGGGCGTCTTGACCGCAGGCACGGAAAGATAGTGATAGACGACGACCGACTTGTTTCCGGTCGGCTGACCGTTCGCATCCTTGATGTCTTCCTCGGCGGCAAAGCCCTGCGCTTTCATCGCGTTCAGAAGGTTGGCGAGAGATGTCTGATAGGCGTTGTATTCTGCGGTGCCGGGCTGGTAATCCCGCAGCCGTTTGAGCAGATCCTGATATTGCCCCCAGAGACCGTTCTCCATTTTCGCCATTCCCAGTTCGAAGTCTTTTTCGCTCACGCCGCTGCCCTCGCTGACAGTGACCTTGACGCCGCTGTAATCAATCGTGCCGTCGCTCTTTTTCTTCACCGTGCCGCTGATTTCCACTTCCGTGCTGTTGTGGCGTCCCGCCACAGCCTTGCCGTCAATCGTGACGCCGTTTGCATACTCTTTTTGCGCCGACATCTCGCCTGTCTCGGTCGTGGAAAGCGGCATGTTGTCCGAACCCGTATAGAAGGTATAGCGCCGCGCCGTCTGGTCGATTCTTTCCTGCGCCTTGTCCGCTGCAAAGTTCAGATTGCCGACAGAGGAGACATTCGTCCCCTGTGCGAGCGTCACCGTGTTCTTCTGCGAAATCTTGCTTTGCAGGTGCGGCCTATTGTCAAGGGGAATGAGTGTGCGGTTGTATACGTCGGAAAGCAAATTGAACTGCAGGTTGCTCTTCGCGCCCCCGGCATTCCTGCCCGCATAGAGGTTCACTGCGCCGCCGCCTGCAATCTCGCTGCTGCCCGTAATGCGCACATCATTGCTGCGCGTGAGCGCGTTCGTCACATACGTCGTCGCATAGCCCATGACGCCGAACTGGTTGTCCGCCGTCGTCAGATAGTTGAGCAGGGTGTCGTCTCCCGCCGCAAGCGTGATGGCGCCGCCCTGCGCGCCGCCCTTGCCCAGCGAAGTGGCAAGATGACTGTCCGCCGCTTCCACGCTGTTTTCATAGCGCGTCTTGAAATCGGACATGGCGGCAGTGGTGGGAATCACACCGGCTGCCGACAGCCCATGATTTGCCACTGCCGATCCTGTCGTCGCCGCCTGCGCCGAGATCTCTCCATCGGCATCAAGCCTGGAGCCACGCAGTCGAATCGCCGCTTCGTAGGCGCGGTCCTGCGTGATTTTTGACGAGGCGCCGGCAACCCCGCCATAGCCGCCGGAATAAATCCAACTCTCGTTCTCGAAGCGGTTGCCCGCCGTATAGCGCTGGGCGCTCTTCGTGCGAATCGCCGCGCCGCTCACATCGAGCGCCGTTTTCTGGCGCACGACGCTCGAAAGACCTGCGCCGCTGGCGTCGAGGAGCGCCGCGCTGCTCGTATCCGCCTTGAGCTTGAGCTTCTCGTGATTCGTCGCCGACGCCTTGAGGTCGCCTTCCAGCTCCCATTCCCCCGAAATCGTGGTCGTCGTATCCGAGGTCAGCGACTGGTCGAGTTCCGCCGCTGCGATGTTTTCGCCGACAGAGACACCGCCAAAGCTCGTCGAGGATGCTGTCACATCCGCTCTCGCCGCCGCTTCGATCGTTGCATCCTTCAGATGGCTCGCCTTGTCCATGCCGGCGGCGGTCACCGTCGTATGAAAGACATCCGCAGCTCGCACCCAGTTGTTCCCCAGACCTGCGGCGAACGCTTCGTGCGCCGTCTTCGCATCCACGCTATGCAAGGCGATGTTGTCCGCCCGCAGGCGCAGCGAATCCATGCGCCGCTCCTTGCTTCCGTAGACGTTTTTCCCCGCCGTGACAGAGACGTCGCTGCAGATGCCGCTGTCCGCATTGTTCAGCCCGAGAGCGAGGCTGCCGACATTGACCCCCACGAGATCAACCCTGCTCTTGAGATTCGCCTGTGCCAAGGCGTCCATAGATCCTGCGCGGAAGGTGTTGCCGCTGCCGATCGCAAGGGTCGTCTGCACCGCCTTTCCCGCCGCGCCGAACATCGCCTTGACCACGCTGATGTCTCCCGCGCCCAAAGCAATATTGCCTACGACGGTCTTGGAGGAAAGCTCTTCCTCGTTCTTTGCTTCCAGCGTGATCTTTCCTTTACCTGCGTCAAAGACACCGCCGTTTCCTACATCGACGACTGTCGAACCGTGCGCGTGCGTCTCTGCCACCATCAAGGAGCCGGCGGCTGCGCTGACATTGCCTGCCTTCGCCTGTGTCTCTGTCTTTGCCGCGTTGCGTGCACGAACTGTGATCGTGCCGTCCGTCGCGCGAAGGCTGCCGCCCGCGACCCGCGTGCGCACTTCGCCGTCCCAGTCGCTGACGCTGACGGCGGCTGCAGCGGCGGCAAGCGATGCCCCACCCTGCAGCGAGCTGATCTGCGCCTTGCCGCCGATCTTCGCTTCCGCTTCGACGGAGCGCCCTTCGAGCTTGCTGTTCGTGATATCAAGGAAAGCGTTTCGCGCCACGTTGGCGACAGAGACGATGCCGTTTGCCAGCAGCCCTTGAAGCCCTGCGCTCGCGCTGAGGAAGTCGAGGTTGTTCATCTCTGTACTCGTCACGGAGAGCTTTTCTCCGGCGCTCAGGTGCGCGTCCTTGATGCTTGCCGACACCTGCGACTTCTTGCCGCCGCGCTCCGCCGCAACGACTTCGGCGTCGGAAGAAACCGCGCCGAAGGTGTCCTTGCTCTTGAGCGTCCCCTTTCGGATGACGTCATTCGCATCTTTATAGGCTTTGCCGACGTTCGCATTCACAGTCGTCCGGCTGCCGTCTGCCTTTTTCCCTCCCGTCGCTTTGTACTCGTCTTCCACTTCATGCCCTGCCGTCACCACAGCGGTATTGATCGCAGCGCCGCCGACCGATGCCCCGAAGTTCATCGTATCGAGCGAGGTGTCGCGGCGCTCGTTGGCGGCAACGGTCAGATCGCCCTTCGAGAAAAGGCTGCCGCCCTTGATGCTCGTCTCGGTCTGGCTGTCGAGCGTCGCCACGTTGACGCCGACTCCGACGTTGGCAAGTCCCAAGGTTCCCTGATATGCGCGGGTTTCTGCGAGCGTATCATTTTCCGCCTTGACGTCGATCTGACGCGCACGCCGATCTGCTGCGCCGATCGTCGCATTCTGCAGATGCGTGCGCACCGTATCGTTGAAATTGGACACGCCGACGCTCCCCGCCGCCGCGACTCCGGCGATAGACGGACTCAGCTGCTTGTAATGGTTTTCCGTATGATTCTTTGCCAGAACGGACGCATTCGATGCGCCATCCCCGGTAAAGGCGATCTTCGTGTCTTCCAGTGCAGTTTCCGTCTCACTCTCGCCTTTCACGACATCGACCGCAAGCCCCGCCCCGACAGCGCCGCCTCCCATCGCCAGTGTAAAGGTGTGCAGACGGGAGTCATGATCCGCGAGCAAAGAGAAATCACCGGAGAGCACTGCGTTCGCGTTCCAAATGCCCGCTTTCGTCTTGCTCTTCAGGAGTGTCACATCGTTGACCGCGGCGACGCCGACGGCGGCGCCTGAGATGCCGATGTCAAAGTTGGCGACACCGTGCTTCGCGAGCGCCTCCACGCGGAGATTGCGTGCGCGGATGTCCGCCGCCCGCCCAAGTCCTTGAACCTTGGCGGTCGTTTCGCGGTTGATCGTCGTCGTGTTGCTCGCCAGCCCCACGCTTCCCGCCAGACCGCCTGCCGCCGCCGTGCCGAGGAAGCTGAAATTATTCGCGTAGTCATGCGCCGCGACTGCGACATCCTTCCCGCTTTCGATCTGCGCCTTGTCCACCATCGCCGTCGTCGCGCCGCCGATGGTATTGACTGCAACATTTCCTGAGACCGCCGCCCCTTCGCCGACAAAGTTGGCATTCGTTGCAATCGTATTGATCTTGTTCGTGCTGGAAGCTGTGACGGCGACCCCTTGATAGTCCGTCTTCTGCCGTTCGATATAGGTGGCGGGCTGCACATTCGATGTCGTGTTCACATAGTCATTGACGATCGCGTCATCGGCTGCCTTGTCCTGCACTTCGGACGATACGCGATCTTCCTTCGCCGTATCATAGGCTTCGGCATTCGCTTTGACCTTCGTCGTCTCGCCCTCGACGAGGGCGTTCGTCGTTGTCTTGATCGTGTTGACGACAGAGGAAAGTCCCACGGCTGCTCCAACGCCGGCAGCCGAAAGAACGCCCGCATAGGTGTCGACGGCGCGGTCCGATGTCGCCGCGACCACCACATCATGCGCTGCGTCGAGCTGCGCACCGCCCGTGATCTTCGCCTGCGTCTCGCCCTTCTGTACGTTGACTGCCACAGATCCCGCCACGGCAGCCGTGCCCGCGCCTGCGCCGCCGACACCGACGGTCAGCACCTTGTTCTTGGAAGCTGCGCGAACCTCCGCGCCGCCGACTTCCTGCCTGCCGCCCGAGAGTTCCGCCCGCGTGCTGCCGAGCGCTGTCGTCACCGAGACGCCCGCACCGACCGCCGCCGTGCCGCTGCCCGCGAGGACGACGGTATTCGTATACATCGAGCCGAGGGACTCCGCCTTGAGAGAGAGACTTCCCCTCTTTTCGCCTGCCGCGCTCTTCACGGTTGTGTCTTTCATCTGTGTACGGACGTTTTTCTCGATATTCGAGGTCGCGGCGGCGCCCTGCACAGCCACGGAGCCTGCGCCGCCGATGCCCGCCGCCGCCGTGCCGAGCGTCGCTTCATCGAGCGCGCGCACACGAAGGGCGGACTTATCCCCCTTCGTGAGGATGTCCGTGTTGTTCAAAAAGGCTTCCGTCGACTGATAGCCGACGCCGCCCACTTGATTGTAGGCGATCGCGCCGCCGACCGCTGCCGTGCCCGCAGCCGAAAGCCCGCCGGCAACGGCTACTTTCGTGGTGCTGTCCTTGGCGTCCACCGCGATGCGGTTCACGTTCTCCAAGCTCGACCGCTTGCTCTCGCTTGCACCGATTCCCGCCTGCGTCGTGTCCTTCCCCTGATTGATGGCGAGCGCACCCGTCAGCGCCGAGGTGCTGCCGCCGCTGACCCCTGCCGCAGCGGAAACGGTCGTGCCGCTGTTTTCCGCCGCGACGGCGACCTCATGCGCCGCGCCCTTGATGGAAGAGCCGAGAATATGCGCCTGCGTCGCGTTGTTCATGTGGTTGAAAGCCAGGGCGAGCCCCGCGCCGTTTTGCCCCGCGCTGACCTGTCCCGCGACATTGACGTCCACATTCTTCGTCTTTGCCTGCACCGCCGTATGCTGCGCCTGTACGTCGGAGTCTTCCAGCTCGGCTTTCGTCGTGTCCGACGTATACTGCACGCTGACGGAACCTGCGCCGCTGAAATAGCCGCCGCCCACAGCCATGCCGCCCGCCGTGTTGATGAGAAGCGCGTCGGAGGAAGCGATATTATTGAGCGTATTCGCCGCGATCGTGCTCTTTTCAATCCGCGCCGCCATCGTGTTTTGCAGCACGCTGACGGCAGCAGCGCCCGCGCCGCCGACGCCTTTGCTGCTGAGATTCGTCGATGCGGCGAGCGCCGTCGTGATGATCTTCGTGCTGCCCTTCGCCTTCGTATCGAGCGCGACCTTGCCTTCGCCTTCGGTCGCCGCATTCTTTTCCGCATTCTCGCGATATGTCAGTCCTGCGGGATCGAGTCCGTCCTCTGCCATCTCCTTGTCGAAGGATTTGTTGAGATCATCTGCGTCGTAGGCGACGTTATCTGCCTTTTTCCCTGCGCCCGCTTGTATATTCGTCCCGTCGATGTGCGCCTTCGTATCGTTCTTGATGCTGCTCGAAGCGAGCGCCCCGTCGAAGCTAAGACCGGACTTCGCCCCTACGGTAGCGCTCGCCCCTACGGCGGTCGTGATCTGATTGTTGTCCGTCGCCGCATGATTGATGACATCGCCTGCGAGCCGGTAGGAGCCGCCCGAAAGTTCCGCTGTCACCGCGTTGTGCAGATCGCTCACGGCGAGCGTACCGCCCACGCCGACAGCCAGCTTGCCCCCGAACGTCAGCGCGGCATTGACGCCGCCCGCGATCTGCGTGTCGCTGCCGTAAGCGAGATTATAGAGGTTGCCGCCAAGTCCGCGGATGTTCGTATTCGCGCCCGAAATCTTCGCCGCGATATCATTTTTCGCCTCGTTGAAGGAGAACGCGCCCGCGCCGCTGAAGGATGCCGCGCCGCCCTCGGCGGCAGCTTTCGTCAGAGAGAGGGCGAGCGCCGCCGCCGCCGAAGCGCCGTCCTTCTGGGCGATGTTTCGCACGTTGTTGGCGTTTTCTATCGTCGCGCCTTCGACAAGAGCGTGAACCTTCTGCTTCGAGACATTCAAAGCAGCCGCCCCTGCCAGCGCGGCTTTCACTTTCTCGGTATTCTGCTGATGTTCGATATTCTGCGGCATATCTTCGGGACGCAGCGTCGTCGGCGCGTTCGGAGCGCCGTTCGTCCTGCCGTCGAGCTGTGTGAGGGCGCCGTCTCTTGTGACCTCGTTATGCAGTTCTATCGCACCCGCCGCATTCTGCACGCCCTTCGTCGCCGACGACTGCTTCCATGTCACAGCCGCTGCGCCGCTCCACGCGCCGAGGAAGGATGCATCCTCCGCCTTCATGTTCACATCTCCCGCCGCCGTATCCGATGGATTCTTGACGAGCGTGACGTGCGCCCCGTCCAGCTTCGCTTCCGTCTCTGCTTTGAGCGTATTGAGCGAGAAACTTCCCGCTCCCGCGACCTGCACCGCCGGCATCTTCTTGTTCTTCTTCGCCTGCGCCGCGACGTCGTTCGTCGTACCCTGCTGGGCGTTCCGCGTCGTATCTGCGGCTTCTCTCGTGTCCCTGTTCGCCAGCTGCTGTGCAGCAGCCGCCGCATCGTTTGCCCTGCGCTCTGCATCGGCGGTTTCGGCTTCGAGGATGTCCGCCGGACGCTGCGTCCTTGCGTCGTCCTCTCCTGCCGAAAAATCTCTTGTTTTCTTCGCGTTGTCGTAGGCAAGCGAACCTGCCACCGAAAGCGTGTTGACGACGCCGTCCGTGAGCGCGTTCACATCGAGCGAACGTCCGCGATAGATGCCGCCGGCGAGGATCTTGTTCGAAAGATCGTAGTCCGTGACAGCGCCCGCCGCGCCGACAGATGCCGCGCCCTGGCTCCAAGCGACCGCGCCAGCGAGGTTCGTGAAGACGGTGTTCGCCTTGCTTTTGAGCGAGATCTTTCCCATCTCGCCCGCCTTCGCTCCTGCCAGCGTTTTCGCCGTCAGAACGGCGGAGCGATCGACCGTGATGCGGCTCGTCCCCTCGCCGCCCAGATAGGCGGCCATGCCTTCAAATCCTGCCTTGCCGGACTGTCCGGCGCTGTAGGAAATGTCCGACGTCACATTCCGATTGCCGGCTTTTATATCCAGTTCCGCGCCCGTCACATGCGCTGCGGCGCCGATATCGACCGTGCCTGCCACAGAGTGACGCGCGACGCCCAGCGTGCCGCCGACGGAAGCGGGCGCAGAGTCCGTCCCTGCCATTGAGATGAAGCTTTTGACCCTTTTTGTCAGATCCTTCTGGTAATTCTCCATCACCTTCGGATTCACCAGCCTCTTCGGATCGTCGAAAATCTCCTTGACTTCCTTACGGATTTTCCCCATAGTTTCGCCGATGTTTCTCACATTGATGCTGACGTTCGGCTTGCCGTTCATCACCACGTTCGTCTGCTCTGCCGCCGCGTTGATCTTCACATCTCCTCCCAGCGCTGTGACCGCCGCGTGATCGCCGATATGGACGTTCGCCGTCTGCGTGAGGAAGTTGACGTTCGCCGCGCCGGAGAGGCCGAGCCTGCCGTCTCCTGCGCCCTCGACCGTATTGACCGAAGCCGCCGCCGCAAAATTGGCATAGTTCTCCGGCGTCAGGAACATTATCGCCTGCGAGGTGGCGGCCGTCAGCGTCACGTTAAACTCATATTTGAATTCCTGCGACTTGCTGGCGACGATCTGCTCGATTCCCGCGCCCAAAGACAGCGCAGTCGTGATGATGTCCACAGCGTTCAAAGGCATCTTCGTCGCGTTTCCAACGTAGTTGTCGATATTGATCCCCATGCTCTTTGCCGCGATCGAGCGCATATCATTGACCAGTTTGCCAAGCTGCTCCACATAGTCCTTGAGCTGCGTCTGCTCCTTTTCAGAAAGCTTCTGCATCTCCTCCACGTCGTTGATGAAAGCCAGAGCGCCGCCGTGTATCTTCATCAGATTGTCAAAGAGTCCCATGAGGCGGTTATAGTCTTGATGGCTGTTCGCGCTGATGTCCACCATGCCCGCCTGGATATTCGCATGACTGGATTCGCTGCCGTCCGCCACGTTGACCTGTGCTTTGTTGTCGATCACGCTGACAAGAGCGGATGCGTCCGCGAGGACTTTCGTCGCGTCGTCATCCTTCGTATTCACTATGCCGCCCTGCGCCGACATGTGTACATCCGACATATTATTTTCCGCCATGAGCTTGACCAGCTTGGTCATGGGAACCTTGTCCGTAACGCCGATATTCGCCGTCCTGCCGACGTTGAGCGTCGCCGTGTTCTTTTCGACGCCTACGGCGATGCTCGTGCCGAGCGTAAACATCTGCGTCAAGCCCTGCAGCTTGCCGCGTTTCTCCTTCGGTACGTCGGCATTCACTTTGTCCGTGATCTCTTTCTGGCGGTTCTGCAGAGCTACTTGCAGACGACTCGCTTCAATCGCGCCGTTCTTGGCTTCCTCGGGCTTCATCTGCTCGGGCGGCGGATTCTCTCCGACAGCCGCGTTGCTCGCGGTCACGTTGTTGCGTGTCGTCGTGTTGTTCGCAGCGCCGACGACATAGCGCTTGGCGGCGACGGCGCCGTTCATGTCCAGCGTCGCGCCGCTCTCGTACGTGAGATCTGCGACCGCCGTCGCGCCGAGGGCAGAGACGTTCGCCTTCACGGACGCCGCGACGTCGATGCTGTTTGCGGCGATCGACTTCACCTGCACATCGTTGTCCGTGCTGCTGATGCGCGACGACTCTCCAAGCGTCACATGCGCGTCGTTATGTCCCGTCGCTGCGGCGATCGCCGCATTGACGAGCGGTTCCGTGCCCACGGTCGCCTTCGCTCCGTTGGCGTTCGATTTCACCACGAGAGCGTTCGTGGACTGCGCTTTCACGTCGATGCGCCCTGGCGCTTCCAGCGTGCCGTCGATGGCGATGTTCGCCTTGCTGTCCGAGCCGCCGTAAGCGATGGCGGCGCCTGCGAGATTTGTGACCTTCGGGCCTTGCCCCGCAGGACGCGCTCCCGCCTGTGCCTTGTCCGGATCGGGCTTGGGCTTGATCATCTGCGTGTCGACGCTCGAAGTCGACGCCTGCACGACGTTCTGCGTCTTGCTCTCAGCCGTGATGGAAAGCGCCGGATTTTTGCTGTCCATCGCATTCGCCTTGGCTGCGTCCGGATCTGTGCTGCTCAGCGCACGTGCGGTCAGTGTCGCCTCCCTGCCGACGGAGACGTTCGCCTCCGAACCCATATAGCTGTAAATGGGATCAACCTTCAGCATGTTGGTGATCGTCGTGATCTTCGTCAAAGTTTTGCCCATGTGGCCGAGCGCCTTGATGTCGCCCGAAAGGCTTTCCACCGATGTGCTGTCGTTGAAGCTGTTGTACGAGTTCGTAGAGGTCGCGGCAACCTTGATCTTGTTCGCCTCGATCTTGCCGTTGAGCTTGATGTCCGCCTTTGTGTAGACGATCTGACCCAAGGGATTATTGAAGGAGCCGACGGCGGTCTGCATATCTTCCGGTATTCGGTCGAACGACCAGAGCGCATCCCGGCTCGTCGCCCGCGCCTCGACAGTGACGTTGCCGCCGCTCTTTTCGTCCGCCGTATAGGCGTCATGCGCCGAATGCGCCTCAATGACGCTGCCCGCCTCCGCCGTGACCGTCGCCGTCCGATAGCGCGGCGCGAAGTCCGTGAACGTCTCTTCCACGCCCTTGTTTGATGCCATGGCAAGACCGTCCGCCACGGCGCGAAGCACGATGTCGCCGTTTCCCTGCGCCGTCAATACGAGATCGCCGCCGAGATTTGCCGAGACGGCGTTGCCGTTGACGTCCGTCGTGTTGACGAGATCCGTAAAGTCAATCGTCGGTTTCGTCATCAGACGAGCCGTACCGGCAATATTGATGGCAGCCGCTTCCAGTCGGATGCCGTCTGCGGCGTTCAGTTTGCCGGCGACAGAGATCGTCCCCGACGGATTGATTGCCACTTCACCCGAAGAAAATGGCAGCGCATCCGTATAGTGTCCGTCGTACGAATTGTCGCGAAGCATACCGTAGCCGCCTTTCGTCGGCGTTATGACATGGATGCTGCCCGCATTCACGACGCCGGACGCGCCGACGGTCATGCCGTCCACACTGACGAAGTAGAGATTGCCGCCGATCTTGTTGGCGCGAACCGCATTGACCGTACCGTTGATCGAGATGGCTTCGTCGACGAAATTGATCAGATTCTTCGCGCCGCCCGCCGTCGTCGTCCCGAAATAAAGGTTCGCAATATGACCGTGATCGAGAGAAAAATGCTTGAAATTGTTGACGGCGTTGTCCCCGTGCACCTCGTCCGCCAGCACGTTCGTCACGGCTCCGTTCGTCGTGATCGTCCCCGCCTTGCCCGCATCCGCTTTCTCTATCGCATTGGCCACTGCAAGCTGCGTGAACCAAGGTCCCGCCACGACTCCGAAAGCCGTCAGGCTCGCCAGAATTTTTTGCGTCAACGAGCGTTTCTCTGCGCGTCGCCCTGTTTTTCTCATAAATCCGGTCATTTTTATTTCCTCCCTTGCCGCAAAACTTGTGCATCAAAACTGCGCGTTCAAAAGCAGATGAAAGCGCGCCCGATCCACCTTTTCCGGCGATGCGCTGTATCCCACGGTGCGGCGAAGCGGAATGCCTGCCGCCATATCCAACGATATATTATCCTCAATCTGGGCGCGAAGCCCCAGACCCGTGCTGAGCAGCACGTGATGCTCGGCAAGTTCCGTGCCGCCCCAGAGCGTGCCGTAATCCAGAAAGCCGTACAGGCTGACTGCCGGCTTCTTCAAGACAGGCGCCGCGTACTCCAAAGAGCAGGAAAAGCCGTTCGGCGCACCCAGCAAGTTTTCCTTGTAACCGCGCACGCTGTAGACGCCCCCGAGAAAGAACTGCTTCGACGGGCGCAGATCGTCCGTATTGCTGATCTGAAGATTCGTCCGCAGCGTGAAAAGCTGTCCATGCGCCACGCCCATCTGATAGACGCCGCTGAACGTATAGAATGTGTAGCAACTCGACGGTTTTTTGAGCCGCGACCGGGCGTCGTTCTTCCACTTTCCGCAGGTGAGCGCGTGGCGATGATAAAACGCCCTGCCGCGTCCAAAATGGGTAAAAGCGAGCGCCGCCGTCCCGTCCGTGAAGGTATCGTCAATCAGGGAAGGAAGCACGATGTCGGTGACAGAATGCTGGCGGCTGAGCGTGAATGACGCCTCCGCTCTCATATAAGGGGTCACGCAAAAGGGATGTGAAAGCGCTGCCTGCAGCGCACAGGCATGTCCGTTGACGGGAATGCCCCAAGCGTGGTATTGACCGCCGATCACCTTCGTCGCGTTCGTGCTGTAAGAAAGTTCGAGCCGCGTGCCGCCCGTCCCCAGGGGATAGGAGTAACCCGCCATAAAGGAATTCAATCCCTGTGTGTGCAGAAAGCCGAGCGTCAGCCTGTCGCGCCAGCCAAAAAGACTGCGGTTCGTATAGTAAACGCCCTCTCGCCAGCGTCCCGTCGTCTCACTGCCCGAATTGTCGCCGTAAAGCGTGAAGGCGTCGTTTTTCGGCTCCTTCGCCGCAAGCACGAAATCGGTCGTGCCGGGCTTCTCTCCCGCCTTCAGCGTCAGATGCAGCATCACGTCATTCGTCGCATTGAACCAACGGATCGCCTCGTCCATATCCCGATAGCGCGGCACGCTCCCCTTTCGGAACTTCATGCGGTCTTCGATATAGAGCGAGCGCGTGTGCGCATTTCCCTGAACCTCCACCGTGCCGACGCGCCCCTCGAAAAGGCCGATGCGGACGCGCCCCTCGTGAATCGTCTGCGGCGGCAGATACGCCCGACAGGTGATATAGCCTTGCTCTTCATAGAGCGCATTGATCTTTTCCACAAGCGCATAGAGATCGGAGAGCGTCACCTCGCGTCCCAAATAGGCGGCGACAATGCCCTCGCGCACCTCGGGCGCAAGAATCTCCGACGCATCGAAATCCACGGCACGCAGCACGAAGCGCCCCTCTGCCGGCGCTTTTTCAGGCGGCGACTGCGGCGCTTCTATGCTGCTTTCTTCCGCTTCATGCCGCTCCTGCATCTCGCGCTCCAAGCGCAGCCTTTCCATCTGCTCGTGCTGGCGGCGCAGTTCCACGCCGCTGTCGGGCGCAGCGCCGGGCGGCGCTGCCTGCACCTCCATCCCCGTCCCCATATATGCAGTGAAAAAAAGTCCTGCTGCCAATACTGCAAATTTCTCCCTCATCATTGTCATCGCCTCGCACCTGTCGCGCTCTTCAAGAAACGTTCTTAAAGAGGATTTATCTATGACTTTTCTATTACAAGTGTATCATAAAAAAGCAGGCAAACCTCGACCACTTTCCTACTGCTTGCTACCACTTTCCGAAACAATCCACCTCACTTGATGAATCGTCAAGGACGCACGGATAAATTCGGCGCTCTCTTGCATACAGAAAAACGGAGTTCATACGAACTGTTTCGCATGAACTCCGTCTTTTATGATTGAAAGAAGTTTTCGACGATTCTTTTCTTCGTGATTCCCTACATGAAACCAAAGCCATTGATATAGGGATTGCACTTTCTCTCATGCCCGATTGTCGTCGCCGGGCCATGCCCACAGTATACAGCGAGCTCGTCGGGCAGCGTCATGAGCTTTTCTTTAATGGAAGTAAGGAGATCTTGGGAGGAAGATCCGGGAAAATCCGTCCTGCCGACGGATTCGTCAAACAGCGTGTCGCCGCTGAAAACGCGATCCTCCATGAGGTAGCAGACGCCGCC
>ERZ772945.1485-NODE-1485-length-16411-cov-12.402666_pt1 | contig 16411 bp, 11 predicted proteins | sample MGYA00511681_ERZ772945 | MGnify/ENA primary metagenome ERZ772945 (study PRJEB29015, sample SAMEA2737943) | human oral metagenome | biome: human oral; feature: human-associated habitat; material: dental | place: China | collected 2143 ...
TCTATCCGCCGCATCACATGACGATGGGCGAGGGCGGCGCGGTCTATACGAATGACCCGCTCCTCCACCGCATCGTGCGCTCCCTGCGCGACTGGGGACGCGACTGCGTCTGTGCGTCGGGGCAGGACAACCGCTGCGGGCATCGCTTTGACGGGCAGTACGGCGCGCTGCCGCGTGGCTACGATCACAAATACGTCTACTCGCATTTCGGCTACAATCTCAAGGTAACGGATATGCAGGCGGCCGTCGGTGTCGCCCAGCTGAAAAAACTGCCGTCCTTTGTCGCGCGTCGCCGGCACAACTTCGCGCGGCTCCGCGCGGCACTCGCCGATCTGGGCGATGCCTTTGTCCTGCCGGAAGCAACGGCGCATGCAGAGCCCAGCTGGTTTGGCTTTTTGCTGACCTGCCGTGACGGCGTGGATCGCGCCAAGATCGTGCCGTACATCGAGGGGCGGGGCATCCAGACGCGCATGCTCTTCGCGGGGAATCTGACGAAGCACCCCTGTTTTGACGCCATGCGCGCCTCGGGCGAGGGCTACCGTGTGGCGGGGACACTCGCGGCGACTGACCGCATTATGAACGACACGTTCTGGCTCGGCGTCTACCCCGGGCTGACGGATGCGAAGATCGACTATATGGCACAGGTCGTACGGGATGCTGTGCGTGACGTACAGTAGAGAATGTGAGGTTTATGATGCTATGCAGAGTTTGTGGCGGTAAAACGGAGCTCTTACAGCAGGTGGAGGGGGTTCGCACCAGCGATCGTGCTCTGTCAGCAAATCCGTTTACGGTGAGCACAGTGACGGTCTCTGTTTATGAATGCACAGATTGTGGACATATACAGACCGATAATCTTCTTCCACCTGATTTTTATGATACGAATGACGCAAGTATGCAGGGGTATGGACAGCATATCCATGCCCTTGATACATTTGAAGCAAAAGCTGAAAAACTAAGAAATCACACAGAAGGAAAATCACTCTTGGAGATTGGCGCGGGTACAGGCGCGTTTTTGCGTATCGCTGCGAAGTACTTCGACCGTTGCACCGGAGTAGAACCATCACCGACACAACAAAAAACAGACCATACAAATACCGATAGGTGTCGTATAATACGCGCCTACTTTGATAGAAACATTCATTTGGATCGTGACTACGATGCCTTTGCATCCTTTCAAGTGTTTGAACACCTTGAAGACCCTCTGGAAGCAGGTCGTCTGCTTTACTCCTTTTGCATGGACAATGCGTATGGCATCATCAATGTGCCGAACGGACAGCAAATTTTTTCCCAGGCGCGCTATCATCAGGTGATCCTGCAGCATATCAATTACTATACGCCGATGAGTCTATGTGTCTTGGCGCGGCACGCGGGATTTGACGTAGAGGAGATCGATGCAGACGAATCTGCACTTGAACTGAACCTCTATTGTCGAAAATCTGTGTGCGGATTGACGATGAATCAGCAACGTATGCGGGATCGTGAGCGCTTGCTTTCCGCATTGCAGAGGAAGCGCGTCGTCATTTGGGGGGCAGGTGCAAAATCCACGACATATGCACACCTTCTGGGCAGTGCGTTGAATGTAACCCATGTAGTCGATGGAGATGCGGAGAAGGCAGGACGTTATATTGCCAATCACTCTCTTCCTGTTGAACTTCCCACACAAGAACTTTTTGTCGATGCAGATGTTGTACTCATATTTGCCACGTCCTATCGGGATGAGATTGTGCATATATTGCGAGATCGATTTAGCTTTACAGGGGAAGTTGCCGCATTTGATGTGTGAATATAAGGGGATATAATTTGAGGGGACTACTGACAATATTAAGAAACATGGCTCAGTCCAAGATATGTGGTATTATCTTATGTAAAGCACACAGAATTCGATATACTATAGAGAAGCTGTACAGGGAATATAGAGTTGGGAGCTATAATGAAACTATCGGATTACGTGGTTCAAACACTCAGAGAAAATGGTGTGCGGGATGTATTTCTCCTCGCGGGCGGCGGCATTATGCATCTTCTGGACTCTGTAGCGCGAGAGGAGAAAATTCGCAAATACTACACACTGCATGAGCAGGGAGCAGGGTTTGCAGCGGATGGCTATGCACAGTGCTCAAATCGTCTTGGCGTCGTCTTTGCTACGACGGGACCGGGCGCAACAAATGTGGTGACAGCACTCGGCTCAGCGTTTATTGACTCGACGCCGATGCTTGTCATCTCTGGACAGGTCAAGACCGCCGATATGACGCGCATCACAGGTGTACGTCAGACTGGTGCACAGGAGATCGGCATCGTCCCCATCGTAGAGAGTATCACGAAATATGCAGTGACCGTGATGGAACCACTGCGCATCCGTTATGAACTTGAGAAAGCGATTTACCTCGCCAAGCACGGGCGTCCGGGGCCAACATGGGTAGATATTCCTCTGGATATTCAGTCGGCGGAGATTGATCCTGCAACACTTGAGGGGTATGCGCCGTCCACAGAGGAACAGGGCACGGAGAAAAATCAGCAGGAGGAGTCGGTTGTGATCGAGCAGATCGCGGCGGCACTTGCCCGCGCTGAACGCCCCGCAGTTCTCATCGGCAGCGGTGTCTTTCTCGCGGAAGCTCTGGATGATTTTCGTGTGCTTGCTGCGGAGCTTCGGATGCCCGTGCTTACCTCACAGCGCGTGAAGCGTGCATTTCACGTGGGAGATGACCGCTATTACTTCGGAAACGTTGGACGCATTGCGCCGCGCTATGGCAATTACACACTGCAAAATTGCGACTTCCTTCTCTCGATCGGCTCGGGTCTGCGTTACTATCTCACCGTATTCAACGAGGAGCGTTTTGCCCCGCGCGCGAAGCATGCGGTCGTCAACATCGCACAGCCCGAAATCGATAAGCTGCGTATGCCCGTGGACTACGCTGTGACGATGGATGCAAAGGATTTTATTGCACGTTTTCGCACCGTGTGGAACGAAAAGGGATATAGGAGCAGCATGACCGATGCATGGCTCTCCTACTGCGATGCGATGCGTACAAAATATCCCGTGAGGAATGATGTCATCCCACACGACGATGGGCTCTCGGATGGCTATCTGACGACGTATGCAATCGAGAAATACGCACGGCATGATGATGTGTTTCTTGCCTCACCGTCTGCCTTTTGCTATACCTACAATATGCCGCTTCATGGGAGACAGGACTATGTTTGCCCTATGGGGCTCGGCAGTATGGGAACGGCACTGCCCGCTGCCATTGGCGCATGCGTAGCGGCAGAGGGAGGACGCGTGATTGTCGGTGAGGGCGATGGCAGCCTCCAGCACAACATACAGGAATTGGCGCTGCTTCATCATTATCAGCTGCCAATTAAACTCTTTGTCGATACCAATCTCGGCTATCGTCAGATCTACACGATGCAGAATACGCACTTTCATGGACGACTGGCAGGGTGCACGAGGGAGAGTGGCATCGAGTTCCCTGATCTGCAGGAGATTGCACGTGCCTATCATCTGGACTACTACCGCATCGAGAATGCAGAGGTGACAGATGCTGTTGTCGCACGCGCACTGGCGAATGATGCGCCCGCAATCATCGAGGTGTTGAGCAACCTCAAGACAGAGTATGTACCGAATATCAAAAGCCGTATGGGAGTCGACGGTAAGATGCAGACGTCGGCACTCGAAGATATGTTTCCGTTCCTGCCCGAGGCAGAGCACCGTGCGAACATGCGAATTTCCGAGGAGTGAGGAGTATGCGGATCTTGGCGGTTATCCCTGCACGCGGCGGCTCAAAGGGGATTCCACGCAAGAACATCCGCCTTCTGGCGGGAAAGCCGCTGATCTATCATTGTATCCGTACGGCACAGCATTGTACGGCGATTACGGATATCGCTGTAACGACAGATAACGGAGAGATTGCTGATATTGCAGAGCAGTATGGGGCGGAAGTCGTTCTTCGTCCTGCTTCTCTCGCGACGGATGAGGTGACGCTCGATCCTGTTGTCCACCATGCGGTAGGCATTATGGAAAAGCGGCATGGTGCAGCATACGATGTTGTTGTTACACTCCAGCCGACCTCGCCGTTACTGCGCGCTGAGACACTCGGGAAGGGACTTGAATATTTCCGTGCAGGGGCATGGGATACGGTGCTCAGTGTGGTGAATCGACCGCGTCTTTTATGGGAAAAGCAGGATGATGCGATGGTTCCGCTTTATACGGAGAGGCGCAACCGACAGAATTTGCGTCCACAGTATCTTGAGACGGGGGCATTTCTCATCACGTGTCGTTCATTTGTTACCGCAGAGAATCGCATCGGTGACCGCGTATCGGTCTTTGAGATGGATGAGGATGAGAGTGTTGAGCTGCGTACGCCGAATGACTGGCTTCTCGCAGAACATCGACTGGGGAGAAAACGCATCGCTTTTCGGGCGGACGGCTATACGAAGCTCGGTATGGGGCACATCTATAATTGCCTGACGATGGCATATAGCTTGATGATGGAGCACGATGTTCTCCTGATTCTACATGAGCGTTCCGTCGAGGGGCTGAGGAAGGTGCAGGAGTCTTTCCTTCCCTATGTTGTTATTCATGACGACGCAGAAATCGACCGCATTGTTTCCGACTATCGCCCTGATATATGGGTCAATGATTGTCTCAATACAGATGAGGCATATATCCTGCATCTGAAAAAGAATATCCCGCGTGTCGTTACGATCGAGGATTTGGGGTCGGGCAGCGAGGTGGCGGATGCTGCCATCAATGCACTCTACATTGAGGAAGGGCGTGCCGCACACGTATACAGCGGTTATGAGTATGTCTGCCTGCGTGAGGAGTTCCAGATGGAGGAACCACGTACATTCTCCGAGGAGGTGCGCTCCGTCATCATCATGTTTGGCGGTACAGACCCGGCAAATCTCAACCATAAGATATACCAAAGTTTGCTGAAATACGCACCGCGTCATCCTGCGATTCGTTTTTCATTCATTACAGGGGTTGGCTACGACTACGAGGCACACGGTGTTGTGACACGTGAAGACTGCAATATTGCGGTTCATCCGAATGTGCCGCGCGTATCGAAGTATATGAAGGACGCCGATCTTGCCATCACGAGTCAGGGGAGGGCAATCTTCGAATTGGCGGCGATGGGGGTGCCGGCGATTGTTCTCTCCCAGAACAGGCGTGAGCAGACGCATCGCTTTGCACAGATGGCGAACGGGTTCATCAACCTCGGAATGGGTGAGGAGGTCGAGCAGACGATGATCGAGAATACGCTCGACTGGCTCATACACACACCGTCCGTACGGCGCAATATGCATGAACTGCTTCTGCAATACCCTCTGCGGGAGGGCGTGGAGCGTGTACGCGACATCATACTCGGCAGAGGAGGTCATTATGGTGGAGCATAATATGATCGACCGTTTGCGCGCAGGGCAGTTCACCTTGATGGCAGAGATCGGCGTCAACTACTACGATATTGCCACAAAGCTTCGCATCACTGCGATGGAGGCGGCGAAATACATGATTCTCACGGCAGCAAATGCGGGCATTCATGCCGTGAAGTTTCAGACGTATAAAGCAGAGACCCTTGCGTCAAGATACTCACCGTCATACTGGGATACGAGCGAGGAACCAACCGCGTCACAATATGAACTATTCAGGAAGTTTGATTCATTCGGTGCGGATGAATATCTTGAACTCAGCAGATTCTCGACGCAGGTTGGCGTCGAGTTCTGCTCTACACCATTTGATTTCACCTCGGCAGATTATCTCGATACGATGATGGCGGTCTACAAGATATCTTCGTCTGACCTCACCAACCTTCCGTTTATTGAGCACATAGCAAAGAAGGGAAAACCCGTCCTGCTTTCAGTCGGGGCGGCAAATCTCGATGAGATCGAGCGCGCCGTCTCTGTGATTCGCACATATAATGACTGTGAATTGGTGCTCCTTCACTGCGTCCTTGAGTACCCAACGCCGGCAGCACATGCGAATCTTGCGAAGATACGCAGCTTGCGTGAGCATTTTCCTGATGCTTATATCGGTTATTCTGATCACACAAAGCCGGATCCCGATGTCATCAAGACAGCATATCTAATGGGTGCAAATCTTGTCGAGAAGCATTTTACCGTGGACAAGACACTTATCGGCAACGATCATTATCATGCGATGGATCCGCATGATGCAGTGGAGATTTTGCAGAGTATCGCCCATGTGGAGGAGATTCTCGGCAGCAGCGTGCTTGCTGCGCTGCCGAGTGAGTCGCCGGCACGGGAAAACGCGAGACGCTCCATTGTTGCGCGTGTTTCAATTCCTGCTGGAACGGTCATCACGATGGATATGATGTCGTTCAAGCGACCGGGAACGGGGATTTCACCGGCACGGGCAGCGGAGCTCGTCGGACGTGTGAGTGCCGTCAATATAGCGGAGGATACCGTTCTGCAGGAAACGATGTTGGAGAATGGAGGGCACACATGATTCACATCGCTGCCTCGATCGATTTCACCAAGGTGAATGCGGAGTATGATGCCTATCTGGCAACGCTCTGTGCCTCTATCCTCGAGAATACGACGGCAGATATTACCATCCACGTATTCTTCATAGGAGCGCGTACAGATGATTATGTCGAGCAGCTCGAAAAGATGGTGGAGTGCCATGGAGCAACGCTCTACCTACACGAGGTTCCCATTGATGCGGAGTTCCTTGCACTCTCTCATATCCATACATGGACGCCCGTCATCCTCAATAAAGTTTACTTTCCACAGCTGTTGCCGGCTGTAGAAAAAATCATTTTTTTTGATCTCGATGTTATCGTCAAACGTGATGTGCAGGAACTGTGGGACATACCGATGGAGGGACTTGCCGTTGCAGGGGTGCAGTATCGGAATTCTTTTTCGCTGAACCGTGAGTTCAACTCCTATGAGGAGAGGCATACCATCGATATGCGTGTCAACGGCGGCATGGTCATCATGAACCTTGCGGAGATCCGCCAAACCTGCGACCTCCTTGCAGAGGCAAAGTCGTTTGTGCGAGCGTATCCCGATGTCAAGGGCTTGGACGAGGTGCTGTTTCACCATCTCTTCCACACGAAGACAAAGATCCTGCCACCGCATTGTCAGCATTTTCTCGGGATGGATGGACTGCTTTTCGACGAAGAGCCGAAGACTGTGAAGGAGGCGGTCATCGCCATGCACTACGCATATGAGTCGAAGCCGTTTCACTATGTGAATGGTACTCCTGACCGTTATTTCTGGCAGTATTTTAGGTGCACGCCGTTCTATGATGAGCGTGCCGTAGACGCGTGGTATGCTCGCGTCGGACTGATGCGTGCCGCACTGGTGAATGGGCGCAGGCATATTCGAGCGTTCTATGAACGCCTGAGGGAGAACCCAGAGATCGTCGTATTCGGGACGGGTGTATTTGCACGAAAACTGGTATGCTACCTGACGGCGCGTAATATATGCGTTCATGCCTTCACGGACAACGCGCCGGAGCGCTGGGGGACTCATGTAGACGGGCTGCCCGTCCTCATCCGTGATGAGGCTCTGCGGTACTGTGCCACACAGATCATACTGCTCGGTATCATCAACGAGCGCAACAATCAAGCGGTGCGGCAGCAGCTTTGCGCGGCTGGTCTGCAAGAAGAACTTGATTTCTTTGACGCGAAAATCATTTTTGAAGATATTCGCAGGAACTAGGGGGATATTCCATTGTTCGTATATGATGCGCTGGCAAAGGAACGCCGTAGCGTTGTGATCTTTGGTGCGGGCTTTGTCGGGGCATACATCGCACAGCGTTGTGTGGCGGAGGGCGTTTCTGTCGCCGCATTCTGCGACAATGTATTGGGGCGTGACGGAGGGATGGTGCATGGCCTTCCCGTGCGCACGTTATCAGCACTGGTTGAGGAATACGGTGAAGACATCGTATTCCTCATCTCTGTACGCGATATCGACACAGTTGTTCAGCAGATTGCGGCGGCAGGGGCATTTTCGTGGCATCCAGTCACACTCCTCTACGACCTTGCTGACATACCTGCGGCACTTCCTTTTATGGAACGACAGAAACTCGAAGCGGCATATTATGTTCATAAGCACTACTGTGATTCAGAACATCTGACCCTGAACACGCTCGATTTCGTGATCACGGAACGCTGCTCGCTGCGTTGCCGTGAGTGCTCGAACCTGATGCAGTTCTATGAGAAGCCACAAAATTTTAGCCTTAGTGCACTCAAGCAGCAGATCACACGCCTTCTCAGCGTCTATGACGAGGTGTACGAGCTGCGCCTCCTTGGCGGCGAACCGTTTGTGCACCCGGAGATGAAGGAGATCATTGGGTTCCTCAATGGGGAGAATGCCATCAAGCGGCTTTGTATTTATACGAATGCCACTATTCTGCCAGGAGATGATATCTTTGCGGTGATGGCGAAGGGCGGGAAGACATGGTTCTCCGTCAGCGACTACCATGAACTTTCACGGAATCTTGCCCCGATGACGGAAAAGCTTGAGGCATTTGGCATCGGCTATGAATTGAAACCTGTTGACTATTGGACACGCTGTGCCTCTTTTGAAAAACACAACCGCACCCCACTGGAGAACAAACGCATCTTCTACGAGTGCTGTGCGAAGGATCTCCTGACACTCCTTAACGGACGGCTCTATCCCTGCCCGTTCATTGCCAACGCGATGAATCTCCAAGGCATTCCCGCCGCACAGTGCGACTATGTTGATCTGATGGCGGATAAAGACCCGGAGGAACTGCGAAAGGAACTGCGCGCGAAGCTGAAGAATCGTTCATGCTATGTCTCCTGTGATTACTGTATCGGACGGCCTGCTGTTGCATTTGTCAGGGAAGAGGATAAAATTGCACCGCATGAACAGGCAAAGACAGTACTCACCTATCAGCGCATGGAGGTAAAGGCAGATGGATAAGAATGCCGTGGAACAGAATATGATGATACGAACATGTCCGGTGTGTCATCATAGCTCCGCAAAGAAGATTTTTTGGCGTGATTTTAGTGGAATGGGAGCTATTGTGCCGTTTTCTTATTATGACGTGATGGAATGTGAGCACTGCGGGGCGTATTATGCCGACCATCTCAGAGAAAGCATTCCACTCGTGCAGTATTATGCACAGATGTCAAAGTATGAAACGAAAGAGTTTGAACTCTCCAAGGCATCGCTGGAAGATCATGATGTTGCCGTCAGTTTCCTTATGGGACACCTAGTGCCGGAGACCTCAGTGCTCGATATTGGATGTGGAAATGGAACGCTGCTGTATATGTTGAAAAAGAGTGGTGTTCATTACGTCACAGGCCTCGAGCCGTCGGAGAAGAATTGCCGTGCCATCGAGGAGCGCTGGGGGATTCGCGCTGTCTCCGGTGTGCTTGGTGGGACGATTGCCGCGCTTACTGATGAAAAGTTCGATATCGTGGTGATGAAGGGGGTTCTGGAGCATCTGCTTGATGTAAAGGAAAGCGTCAAGCACGCGCTGGAATATACAGCTGCCAAAGGAAAGCTGTATATTATCGTCCCTACGGTTTCCGCCTTCCCACATTACCCGGATCTTTATCAACAGTTCAGCGTGGAGCACGTCAATTTTTTCAGCCTCCAAACACTGAGCAGTCTCATGGGGACATTCGGTATGACGTGTACGGCACATCGAATCAATGGTGATGCCCTTTATTCACTCTGGCAAAAAAATGATACGGCTGTATGTGACATTCACTTTGATACGGAGGGCGCGCACTCCATGCACGAGTACCTCGCGTCGGCAGAGGATCTCCGTAAACGGATTGCGCGGCGGCTCACACCGCTGAAGGGAAGGCGGATTTACATCTGGGCGGCAGGGACACATACGGCTATGTTGTATCAGTTGAGGCTGCTGGATGATGTTCGGGTTGAAGCTATCGTAGATTCCAATGTGAATTATCAGGGAAATCCAATTTACGGTGTTCCCATTATTGCTCCGGAGGCGTTGAAAGAGAGGGAGAACCTGCCGATTGTCGTTTCTTCACAAAATGCACAGGAGGCGATTCGTCGACAGATTGTGGAAACAATGCAGCTTTCTAACGAAGTCGTAACATTATACTGATATGGAGTGGATGCTCTTTTGACACAAAGTAAATATACCTCACGCTCTGAGGAAAATCAGCGAACAATATTATCCAAGGTTATTCCGCTTGATACTCCCTATGTTTTTGGGTTCTTTCTAGGAGACGTCTGCAATTTTCGCTGCAAGTACTGCGTGCAGTCTGTCCTGCAGGGGGCGGCGGGGATGGAGCATGAGCATCGGGGGGTAGAGGATCTGGTGCAGCACCTTATGTCGTGGGAGACGTTTTTGTGTGCTGCCGGACAGTTGCAGGAATTTCCGAGACAGATCAAGAAGATTCTCTTTTCTAGTATAGGCGAGCCTCTGCTTCACCCGCTGCTGCCGAAAATGATTGCTCATCTGAAAGAACGTAATATCGCGGGAGACTATGAAATTGTGACGAATGCGTCTCTCCTGACGCCGGAACTGTCAAGGGCGTTGATCGATGCAGGATTGACGCGGCTCTGTGTATCTGTGCAGGGAATGACAGCAGAGCAGTATAAAAGCGTCTGTGATTACAAGATAAATATAGACGCATTCATCGAAAATCTGGAATTCTTTTATGCATACAGCAGAGGGAAATGCAGGCTCCACATCAAGACGGTAGACATTGCGCTCGATGCGGGAGAAGATAAGAAATTCCTGTCTGTGTTTGGGAATATATGTGACAGTATATACATTGATCATGTGATTCCGCTCTATCAAGACGTCGACTATGATTTCCTGCCGGAAGAGAAAAAGGGAATTTATGAGGAAAAAGTGAGAGATGTGGCAGTATGTTCCCCGCTCTTTTACACGCTCTATATGAATGCTGACGGAGAGGTCATTCCCTGTTGCATCGTTCCCTATGCGCTCTCCTATGGGAATGTACATCACGATGACCTCGTCACGATGTGGAATGGGGAAAAGCGCAGAGCCTTCTTGGAACTCCACTTGAGAAAGAAGAGGTACGTGCATCCTATCTGTCGGGACTGCGTTCATCCTAATGCGGTGATCCTGCCGTCTGATGTTCTCGATGATGCGGCGGAGGAGATCCTGACGCAGATCAGAAAGAGGTGAGTCCATCGTGCGGAGATACATTGTCACGGGAGCAGCCGGCTTTTTTGGCGGCAATCTCACCGAGCGGCTCGTGCGGGAAACGGATGCACATGTCTATGCTGTTGTACGCCCGAACTCAACGCATAATGTGCGCCTTACACCATCGGAGCGATTGACTGTGGTACCTGTTGATCTCTCGGCTTATGCACAGCTCGATGCGATCATTCCTGCGCCATGTGATGTGTTCTTTCATCTCGCATGGCAGGGGGCGCGCCGTGATTTCGCTGCCCAGTACGGCAATATACGCGCTGCGGTTGATGCGCTAGAGGCGGCGGTGCGCCTTGGGTGCACCCGCTTCATCTGTACCGGCTCGCAGGCGGAGTATGGGCGGCAGGCGCAGCTCATCACGGAGGAGACATGTCCGCATCCCACGGATGCCTATGGTGCGGCAAAACTTGCTGCCTGTACTCTTTCGCGCACGCGTGCGGCAGATCTCGGCATAGAATGGATCTGGGGGCGAGTGTTCAGCCTTTATGGGAAATATGAGCAGGACGGGCGCATGCTACCGGAACTTGTGCGGGCGCTGCGCGCAGGACAAAACTTTGCACTTTCTTCATCGGGGGGGCAGAACTGGGACTACCTCTATGCAGCGGATGCGGCGGATGCACTCCTCGCACTTGCAGAACGGGGGCGCGCAGGGGAGATTTACAACATTGCCCATGGCGGCTATCGGCCTCTGCGCGATTTTGTCACGGAGGTGCAGCGCGTAGCTGCTGCGCAGGCGGAAGTCTCCTACGGTGCAAGGGCGGGAGCGGTTTCCTTGCAGCCGTCGGTGGAGAAGCTGTGCCGTGATACGGGGTGGAAGCCGACAACGTGTTTTGCCGACGGGCTGCGCATGGGCTATGGAATCGAATAGCTCATTTCTTCGCAATAATATCGACATGGGTAGTGCCGTGTGTGGGACGCTGTCGTAGAGCGGAAAGGTGAGGATGATGGATCATACGCAGATGTCAGACCTGCTGGATAGTGTCGTGGAGGCAGCGGAGTATCTCTGTGGCGCGATGGAGCGGCAGGAGACGGCGCCTGCCGCCTCGGAGGTGTTGTCTCTCCTGCATCAGGCTGCTGCTGTCATTGCGCGGGAGACGGAGGACACCGACCATGTGCTTGGGCATGTTCATCTGTATGGGAAAAACATTCAGGCCTCGATTGATGATCTGCAGAATAGACCGATGCATCGCAGACGGATCGCACACTATGAGATTCGTCCCTTTGCCATCGAAATGCGCCGGCTGTGGCACTATGCGACGGAGATTCTGCCCTATCCGGATCGGCGTGCCGCACATCTAAAAGAGCAAATGGCGGCATCGGAAGCCATGCATAGGGCGGTAGAGCGGGGAGCCGCGTGCGATGTGAGCATCATTTTGTTTGGCTATAACAAGCTGGAATATACCCAAAAAGCGGTCGAGAGCATCTTTGCACACACGAATCTTTCCGATGGGAAGGTCGAACTGATCCTTATCAATAATGGCTCGGATGACGGAACCCGTGAATATTTTGAGCGCCTTCCACACGCAAAATGCATCAACCTGAAATATAATATTTTCGGCGTAAATGTGGCACAGCACATCATCGGGGGGCGGTACTGTGTGGGCTTTTCCAATGATGTCGTGGCGACGCCACATTGGCTGGAGCATCTGCTTGCGTGTATGGAGTCCGACGACCGTATTGCCATGGCTGTTCCGACCTGCAATGAGGAGAGCATTGCCTGTTTTCAGGGGGTGCCTGTCTCCTATCCGAATACGTTTGATGGGCTGGAGGAGATGCAGGCGTTCGCCGCTGCGTATAATGAGCTGGATCCAAGGCGCTGGGAGGAGCGCAGTCAGCTGATGCCGTTCTTGGCCATCCTGCGGACAGAGCTTTATCGCATGGGACTCCTCGACCCGATATATACGCGTGGAGAGTTTATCGATGATGATATGTCCACGCTGCTTCGCCGGACGGGGTGGCGACAAATTCTCATGAAAGATACTTTTATGCACCATTTTGGCGGTGTGACACTCGGAGCAGGGCGTAATAAGGATGCAGGGAATGCGCTTGATGCGATGCGCCGTGTCTACTATGAAAAATGGAGCGTCGATGCGTGGGAGTCGCGCGGTGGCTTTGCCAATATGGACGTGCTGTGGACGCAGCAGCATTTTCGCGATGATGATCGCGTGCTCATTCTTGCGCCGGGGTTCGGCGATTTGGCGTGCAGCGTGGTCAATGCCTATCGTCAGCACGGCTGTGTTCCACACATGACGGCAGCCGTTTTTGACCGTCGTTATCTGGAGGATACGTCGTATATTTTTGATGAGACCCGCATGATCTCATGTGTTGACGATGTAAAAGAGGACGGGCATGTGTACGAGATCATCAGCACGGGACGCTATCTGGATGAGATCCCTTCGGATGAGGTGATCTCTGCCCTAGAATGTCTCTATGATTGCCTCAGCGATGGCGGGCGATTGATCCTTCCGGTGCGCAATCCGAGCTGTGTTGACGCGGTTATATCCCTTCTATATGAGGGCGGGCGGAGTCTCTACGCCGGTATTGATGAGGTGCGAAGAACGCCTGTCATTTCCTATCGGCACCTGATCAAGGCACTCGAGCGTCATGAAATACTGCGTCACTATCGCATGATGGCGGTCGCATTCCAGGAAGATGAGGCTGCTGCCGCACTGCTGCGGGAGTTCTTTTCTGCCCGAGCCCGCCTGCCGGAGGATGTGGATCGAAATCTTTCGGTGCGGATGGTGTATCTTATCTTTGAGAAACGTGGGGAACCTGCGAAAAGGATGGGGCAGTCATGACAGAGCAGGAGTACTTGAGGGAAGTACGTCAGATTCAAGCGTGGATTGCGTCGGGTGATGATGTACTGCGAAAAAAGGCAGAAGCTGCCATTGAACCATTTCGTCATATTTATCCGCAGCGGCTGCCCTATCTGTGTGCCGAGATTGCATTGATGATGGCACATGGAGAATCGGCAGAGCAATGTCGGAATGCCGTTGATGATCTTGCACAGGAGTTTTACCCCCAGGAGGGACTTTCCGATCTGTTTATGCTCAAGAGCCGTACCTATCGGGAGGGATCGCCCGAATGGCAGCAGCTGCAGTTTATCGCGGCGTTTTACAGCAGTGGGAAACTGCCACAGCAGCCCCTGATGAAACTCGCTGAGATGAAAGCTGCGTTTCTGCGTGGGGCACTGTCGGATAAGGAGCTGCACGATCTTGCAGAGCAGTATTATGTGACACGCGACACACTCCTCGCTGCAATACTGATGATGACGTGGTGTAAGAATGTAGGATGTTTGGAACACTACGGAGACCATGTGCTGCAGGATGCAGGACAACCGTTTCCGCACCCCTTTTTCTGTGGGAATTTTGGGTATCTGGCGCGCATGCTCACGGATGGCAACAGCTATACGTTCCTCCTTGTCGATGATGTGCAGGGGGATCATAGTGATATGGAGGTGCTGGCGGAGGCGCTTCGCATCCTTGGACAGCATACGATTGTCCTGCGCGTCTGTTCCGATGGACAGCCCGCACAGGATGAGCAGAGCTATGCGCTGAAATGCATTCAGGCGGCTCGGGCAGATGGCAGCCGTATTGCGATTTCTGTTGGTCTATGCCAGCTTCCGTCCGGTACGTCGGTCGATGCTCTTCCGGCGGTACTTCGGCTGCTGGCACGCAGCATTACGCAGGATGCCCCGCTGATCGTTTTTGCCCGTGACGAATGTATGGACCAGCTCCATGGAGATGAGGCTCTAGGAGGGGCGATTCAGCGTCTTTCGCACTGCCTGCCGCCGGGGTTCGCGGACGGCTTGAGTTTTGCTTGGATGGGCGATTATCTGAAGTATATCAGCTATCTCTATGGTGAATCTGCCGAAGATTTGCTTACGGCAGCTCCGCGCTGCGATATTTCCATCGTCATCCCTGCCAGGAACTCGGTGCATACGCTCCGCCATACGCTGCGGACCTGCTTGGCAGTGGAGTTCACGGGCAGCTATGAGATCGTTGTCAGCGATAATTCGGATGTCGGCTATGATGAAATACGTGAGCTCTGCGAGGAGCTCAATGACGTGCGGATTCGTTACTACCGCACACCAGTAGTGCTTGCCCTGGATAAATCCTTTGAATATGCGCTTCTCCATGCGCGTGGAACATTCATTTTTTCGCTTGGCTCAGACGATGGCGTTTATCCTTGGGCACTGACGTATCTGCAGCAGGCACTGACCGTCCACCCGCAAATGATGCTCTTTTCGTGGGAGCGAGGGCTCTATACATGGCCGGGGCTTTTACCTCGTGGACGCAGTATTATTAAATTCCCTCTCTATGACGCCGGTGAAGAGACGCCCTATCAGTACTTTGAGTTATCCGCCGATCGACAGAGGATTGTAGATAATATTGATGAAGTATTTTATCGACTGCCGCTCTGTTATATCAACTCGGGATTTCGGCGAGGGTATTTGCTGCGGCTTTATCGCAGTACGGGTAGGATTCTTGATGGGATCGGACAAGACTCGTATATGGGAACGGCCAGCCTCTTTTTGAACAAGCAGGTTGTGCATCTGAATTGCCCGCTGACAACCGCAGGAATGGCAGGAAGCTCTGTCGGGGCGGGAACGGTTTTATACGATGTGGATATTACAGCATCTGCGTTTAGCGATGTACGCAGAACAAAGGTTACCGATCAGGTCAGCGAGTATGTTATGCGCCGCGGTGAGTATCGGGTTCCCTACGTCAATACTGCCGATAAGCTGGGATTCTTCATTACGATGGCACGGCTACGGGATCTTGATGTCACGGAGGACGCGTTGCCAATCGACAAAATGTTTGACTATTTTGGGGGCAAGCTATCCGTGACGGATCTGCATTTTGAACGATATGCCGGCCTGCTTCTCTATGCCGCATCGCTGTGCAGTGAGGAGAAGTATCGTCAGGTACGGGTCTTTTATGCGGCGATCTGCAAAGAGCCAAGAGCACTGGATGTGCAGAAGGCAGAACTGTTCAGTGACTATCAATACGGGTACAGCAAGAAGAATCAGGAAATGACGCTGGACGCAAGGAAGTTTGACTGTGAGAATGTGGTGGATGCCGTACATGTCACGGCGGGGATACTAGACCTATAGGGAATTGCCGATCCATAGCGGTTCTTCCCGAGGGATGTGCGTCAGGGCGGAAGTTATGCTTCCGCTCTTTTTTTGCGCCGCGGGCGGATGGTGATGAGGAAGGCGGTGGTGTAGGCGGTGATGGGGATGGCACAGAGGAG
>ERZ772945.1487-NODE-1487-length-16367-cov-12.458436_pt1 | contig 16367 bp, 30 predicted proteins | sample MGYA00511681_ERZ772945 | MGnify/ENA primary metagenome ERZ772945 (study PRJEB29015, sample SAMEA2737943) | human oral metagenome | biome: human oral; feature: human-associated habitat; material: dental | place: China | collected 2143 ...
CAACAGGCGCTCACCACGCTCTACGAAAAGAAAGCCGCTATGGTTTGAGTTAATTCAAGGGTGTCGCAATTCACGACCTCCCTTTCAAACCACTCCCCCGAATCAGGGTACCGGTTTCTCATCACAAAAGGGCGTCACGATTCGTTACCCCACCCTTCGCTGCATCGCCCGAAACTCGATAACGAAACGTTATTGAGCTTCACGCATACAAAAAGCACCTTGCCCACCTGCAAAGTGCTTTCTTTTTCTTTCTTCAGCGGCTCACTATGTCACCTTGTCCATCGGCAAACAATCCTCTACCTTCGTACGCAGTCCCTCAACAATCTTCTGCTGCATCCCCGGGACGGCGCACAGTTCCATTGTCGCCATTAAGTCGTCATCCTTCACCTCATGCATTGGCAGCCCCTGCTTGCTTGCATCTTTCATCCTGCATGCCCCCTTATAGGCACATCATAGCGCACCTATGGAGCACCTGCAAGCCTCCGATACAAAAAAGCCCCCGTGCGACCGAAACGCCGCGGGGCTTCTTTGTGATTATAGAGGATCTTCACAAGCGGGTGTCAAAACATCCTGCGCTAATGCTTTGACACTAGCAGTATACCACACAATCTTTCAAAAAAAGCCATGAGAAAGCCACAAAAAAGCCACACTTGCAAAAACGCGCCAAACTGTGGATAACTTTCAATCCCCTTCAAAAAGCCCCAACTGCTCATACCCCAAGAAAAGCATCCGCGCAAATGCCCGAAGTGCGCGGCGCCCTTTCTCCTTTGCCCCTAACTCCGTCATATACACCAAAGGCGCTACCTCTATCCAACGCCGCCGTTCGATGTAATGCAGCTGCAGCAGCCGCCTGTCCTCCGGCGTCAGCAGCGCCAGTGTGCGATTCATCCGCCGCACCTTTCCCTCCAGCCGTGCCCGACGCTCCATCAGCCGCGCAAGCTTCCCCTCGACAGCCTCCCTGCGCTGCACAAACGACAATACCCCATCGGCGCCCGCGCTACCACCGTTCGGACACAATCCATACTGCGCCACCGGCGCCGCCGGCAGCATCAGCGCCAACTTCTCCTTCAGCCCCGCGATGTCCTCCGCCAAATTCTCTGCCGCCGCCTCATACGCCCGATACCGCCGCAAATCGTCCCGCGCTGTCTGCATCTCTGCCGCGTCTTGCATGCTGCAACCCCCTTTTAACGCCAAAAGAGCGGAAGACCGCCCTTTTTTTAGTTCCCCTGCCTTTCTCGCATCGCTCGTCGGCGCCGCCTACGGCTAAAAATATGCCGCGACGGCTGTACACGATACTTCAGCCGGCGAAACCATCCCTTAAGCCAAGAAATCACCCCGTCCCTCCTTTCCGCCCCTGCGCCCTGTACCTCCAAAGCGCCTCCCCTAGCTCCTTGCGCGGTACTCATCAATCACCTCCTGTAAGGCGTCAAGATACCCGGCGATATTGTCCCCATCTAGATGATCCTGTATCAGACACGAGGTTTCAAGCGAGGAATGTAAGGCGTTACACATGCGCCGCCTTGCCTCTTGCTCAACTGCAACAGGGTCTATTTCCAATCGTTGTTCTTCTTTGTGCGCGTATAGGCTAGGCGTCAGACAAAAACCATTCTGCCTAACCTCGTCAAGGGTTGCTATATATTCAAGGTCTTCCTCTTTGTTTAGAAAATGTATATCTGTACCATCCTTATTCTTTCGGAGGATAAGCAGCAATGTTGGGATACTCGTATCTACGAACTGTCCGCCTGGGATAGCCACCACCGTTTCGATATAATTGTTCTCGATGAACCACTTCCTTAGCTTTGCCTCCCGCTGCCCACGATACCCTACACCAGGAGCGCTCATCACAACAGCCACGCCATCGTCTGCCAGATAGTAAAGTATATGCAGCAGAAAGGCGAAGTCGGCGCGAGTTCGTGTTGGCAAACAGGGGACGTCTCGAAAACGTACATCGTTTGTTAATAGATTCGGCTCCCACTTCAACGAGTATGGCGGGTTGGCAAGGATAGCGGAGAATTTCTTCCCCATAAAGGCGGGCTTTGTTATGGTGTCCCCGCAATAAATCTCACTATTTGGGATTTTCCGCGCTGCCTCTACCGCTTCCGGATTGTTATCCTGCCCATATTTTCGGACATCATCCGCGAATATTTTCAAAAGTCCACCATGCCCGCAGGTAGGATCGTAAACCTCGTTGACTTCTTTCGGAAGAAAGGAACGCATATATTCAGCTAATTTTCTATCTGTGTAGAAGATACCGTTTTCTCGAAACTTCTCTCGAACTGTTTTCAAATTGTATCCCACGATTTACCTCATCTTTTCGCAAAAATTCCACCAAGAAAGGCTTTTCAACATCGTTTAGCATCACGCCGCATAGCCGCTTAAATCCCTCCCTACCTGCCCCGGCGAATCGCCGACCCAGCGTCACGTATCCGTCTCATCCAGCCGCAAGCCGAACAAAGAGATCTGTCCGTCCACCTCGCTCCGTTTCCCTTGCCCGAGCCACCAGCGCATCACATTCGCGCCCGTCTCCCATCCGGGATTGACCGGGTAACCATCCGCCCGCCGCTTGTCCACCATCCGTTGAAAGGCTTTTTCATAAGCTTTCGCGTACTGTGGCCACCGCTTGGCGTCACGCCGCATAGCCGCTGGATTCTGGTAGGGACACATAATGCAGCCGATACGCGTTTTCCCCTCGTCATAAAGCTTGCAGTACGGTACATGGTAGGTACGGATGTACTCCCAAACTTCCGCCGTTGACCAATCAACGATCGGGTGAAGAAACTGTTTTCCGCCCGGCTTCTTACACGTCTCAACAAGGGGGCGTTTTGCTCGCCTCACGGATTCCGCATGCCGAATCCCCGTTATGACAAAACGATTCTTGCCGCCGCCCTCTTTGAAATACTGACAGCAATAGCGCGCCAGACGTGATGGCGGCATGCGCTTCTTCGGAATCAATTCCCACATCGTAAGCGCCGGTTTGTTCCGCGCCGCCCATGCTTCCGGGTACTCCTTGCGGATAAACTGCACCAACTCCGGCGGGTCAACCGTCGTCACGTTGTAGTGTGCATCGTGCTTTACCCCTGCCCGCCGGCATAGATCCAGCACAACACAACTGTCCTTTCCCCCGCTGAACGCTACGTAATACCCTTCGGGCGGCTCATGCAGCCGCAGCCGTTCCACCGCAATCTTCACCTTGTCAATCTCACCGTACAGCCCGATCTCCTTCAGCATTGCAAGCCCTCCCCTCGCTCCGGCAGCCATTCCCGATACAGCCGGAAAAAATCCTCCGCCGCCATCGTGACCAGCCACCCACAATGATTCTTCGTATGCGCCACAATCGGTATCTTGCCCGCCGCCTCCGCCGCTGCATCCCGCCGAGACTGCGTCATCGCGTCCCAAACATTCAGCCGCTCCACATTCTTAACCTCCACATGCACCCCCGGAAGTCCTTCCACGTCCCCCGCCGCCCCCGTATTCCCTCGGTATTGTGCGCTGCGATGTACCGCGTACCCTTCCGCCCGGCAAAGTGCAGCAAACGCCCGTTCTCCACGCTTGCCTTTCTCCCGGCTCATCTTTCCCATGTTATCAAGCCCCATCTTTACCCCTTATTCGCCCGTAAAACCCTGCCCTGCCATTTTGTATCTTTTGCATATAATTTATCGTCTTGGATATTTACGACGCTCACAAGCGATTCTAGAGCCTTTCTTTATGCTCAGCTCACCTTTTTCTATGCTCAGCTCACCACTGCCGCTATTTCCTGCGGGCGTTCCCTGCGGGGTACCAGACGCAAGCCGACCTTCGCTAGTTCCGCCCGAAGGTCGGCATACGTCACCTTCTTCGCCGTGATGTCCCCCGCGATATCCGCCGCCACATGGTACAGCGCCACAAGACGCCTGCCGCCGAACCCGAACACATCCCGCATCGCTGCCAGATACGCGCTGGATAGCTCATCCACCACGCTGTAGGAAAGCTGCATATCCCGCGTCTTTTGCTGCATTTCGCGGCGCACATCCGCCCGCGCAAAGCTCATTCCCGTCTCAGCCTCCAGCGCCTCGTTGATGTCCGCGACGCTGTAATCGCCTGCCGTAAGCCCCACCTCAATCTCGTGCATCCGCCCGAACAGACGCATGAGGCGTGCCTTTCCGAATCCGTGCGCCCGATGTACCGCGGCAAACAACACCAGATAGATATTCTCCGCTGCATTCACCTTCACCGCCTGCGCCTCAACGTTCTTTCGCATAAACGCCATCTGTACCGCCCGCTTACTGCTCACATGCTGCCAGTGCGCCGCTCTGCTCTTTCTCTTTCCCTGCATGATCCTCTCTCCTTAATTGCATTAGTTTTTCTTACGAAAAGCCCCGTGTCCCAAGCCTTAGAGGGCGATAGCCGCCCCCTTAGCTCACTCATCCTTTTCCGGAAGGCTTAGCCGCGTTGCCGTATCCGCGAATAACTTCTTCACATCCCAGCTAAACCGTTTCAGCGTGCGTTCTGTCGCTCTTTTCTCCTTTTGTTCACGCCGTACCGCCTCATAAATCTGCCGGAACTGTGCTCTTGCTGTGCCGACATGCTCCGCCTCCAGATAATACAAATCCTGCCACCCGAAACGCCTTGCCGCCGCCTCTGCATCTGGATTCTGCCACTGCCACGCTGCCTTTGCCCGTGAATTCATCGGCCCCACCTTTCGGATGTACTGCTGCACCTCCTCCCAAGCATCGCCCCAAGCTCTGCCATCTGTACCGCGCACCCGTTCATCCAGCTTTTCTATCGCCTCGATGATCTCTGCCGGGCAAGGGTAAAACTTCACGCGCTGCGCTAAATAGTCCATCGCTGCCGCGATTTGAGAGGGACGGAAAGCATCGAGTGCGTGGACATAAAGAACAATCGTGTCACTGTCTGCTTTTGTGTTCGGATACATTTTCAAATACGCCGAAAGGATTCTGGTAACCTTCACTTTCTCCGCGTTCGTCATCGAGCATCCCTGCCTTTCTTAACTTCTCCACTGCCTCATCTGCTAAATCCTTGACACTCTTCTCCTTGCCATACCGATTGCCGTCTTCGTGCAGAGGGAAGACGCCCTGCCAGCCGTTCATGATGGATTGCTGTAAGATGGCAATCTCCTTCTCTTCATCCCCGCCGGCTAGCTTTGCCAGTTTCTTTAAGATCATCTCCTTTGCCTTTTCCGTCAGCGGTCTTCTCATCTTCTTACGCATCTCTTCAAAGTCATGCATAGCCTCAGAGAGTTGAGGGGAACAAGAGGGGGCTGCCTTTCTCTCTTTACTCTTTCTCTCTTTACTTAATCTATCTTTACTTAATAGATCATTATTTAATCTATCTATATTTAATTGTCGGCGATTCCCCACTCTTCGTTTTTCGCATGTAGGGTTTTCGTGGACGGGTGCTCCCTGTTTTGCTTTTTCCACATTAGGCTTATCCCCTTGCGCTGCGGGCGTTTCGGCGGTTTCTTCGGCGGGTTTTTCATAGATGGTGTAGACCGCCCCGCGAAGTCTTCCCGCCTTGTCACGTTCACGCCCGATCTTCATGTAGCCGCACGCCTCAAGCTCCTTCAGTGCTGCCCGAACGGCAGTTGTTCCGTCTTTTAGCTGCGTAACAAGCCCTTCAATGGTGTACTCCCAATCGTCCGGCAGCGCCAGTAAAAAGCTCATCATGCCCTTTGCTTTCAGCGACAGCCGCTTGTCGCGCAAATGGAACTTTGCCATCACAACATAATTCTTTTTCTTTTCAACGCGAATAACCGCCATTGTTCTCGCTCCTTTCAAGAGATCTTCAAGCGATATGCCCGCCCGATTCGCTCGTCCACGCGTACCGGCTCTAAAAAATACTTCTTCAAAAACGTTTCCTTGCCCGTCCTATGTATCTCGTGATGATGACGGCGGCAAAGCGGCAATACCCGAAGCCCGAGATGATTCATCCGGCGCCGGTTGCCGCCATGCGCCCCGACACTGTCCACATGATGAAGCTCGCACCGTTTGCCGCACAGTGCACACCGATGATGGAGCAGGCAAGCATACACATACCGCGGGATGTCCTCCGCCAGTTCCGACAGCGGCACCCCCGCCGGCACATCATGCAGCAGACAAAAATCCAGAAGCCATGAGATGAATAGGCGTGCCTCCTCCACGGAGCAAGTCGCCAAAGAAAACCCTTCTGCCAAGAAAGCGGCATCCCGCGCCTCATAGCAGAAGATCTCCTTCAGTAACACCTTCATCATCTCCGGTGGCGTCGCCCCGTACCAGTCCGCAATGCAGCCAATCAGCACATGCGCTTTCTTTTGCTGCTCCCGACTGATGAGCCGTGGGTCTGGAACGTCCACCCAGACATACCGCCCCGCCCGCCGGACTTCCTCCTTATGCCTCTCGCAAGGGAGAAAGAGCGTGAAGCCCTTTTCTCCCTCCGAGAGAACCTCCGCCCTAGCCAGCATCAGAACGGAATCTCTTCGTTCGGATCGTACGCCTGCCGCTTGCCGGGAAGCTCCTTCTTCGGCGGTACCGGGGCATCTTCCACCTCTGCCGCCGGGCGCGTCCCGCAAATCCTGACCGCAGTACCGACGGAGCCATCCTCGCGCTCGTACTCCTCTTCGCGGAACAAGCACCCAAGCGTCAGCCCGACAAATTTCTGTTCGTCGAATGCCCCGCTTGCGTCCCATGTCAGTTGCCAGCCCGGATTGCTTGCCTCAAAGTCTTCCACCAGCCGTTTGAACATCGCGACGCTCCGCCCTTCCAGTACCTGATAGATCTTTGCATTGCCCGGCCAGAAGTCCAGCTGAAACGCCGACTTACGCCGCTTGAAATGCCCTGCATAGCGGCCGCTTGCCACATCCACCGACAGCACCAGCATTTCAGCGCCGCGCCTTGACTTGCGCACCTCTGCCGCTATTACCTCACAGATATAGCCGCCTGCCGGAAGCCGCGGCGTCGTCTCCGTCGTTGCCGTTGTCTCGTCATATCCTGCTGGTTTCTTAAACATATTCGTTCTTCCTTTCCTGATAGATCTCGATCAGCCGTGTCCACTCCAGCGGCGTCAGTTCCTTCAGGCTCGTCTTTTCAAACCTTCCCTGAACCTCTGCCTTAACTTCCGCCCAAGAGAGCCCCAGACGCGAAACCTCGCGCTTTAGTAGCCCGACATAATCCGGCGGCTCCTCTGCCGGGTAAGCGTCTGCATCCTTGGCATCGTCAATCCCGAACAGCCCGCCAAGCGCGTACTTGCGTGCATACGATGACGCCATCCCCGTGACCTGCGACGCGCCTAACTTCTTCTTCTCCTCCGGCTCCCGGGCAAGCGCCGAGGCGCTCTCCTGCGCCCCCGTTGCCGTCTCGATCGCCGTTGCCGTCGCTTGGATGTAGTACCGATCGCCGACTAGAAGAACCTCGTCCGAGAGCCGCAAATACAGACCATACTTTGTCAGTAACGGCTTGACCGCCTCCAAGATGTCTTCTGCACTGCGGTACTTGAACTCGCCGAAGCTGTTGTACTGTCCCTTCGTGCACTTCAGCGCCCCTTGCACCGCCGCCAGTGCTGCATACAGGCTATCTTTCTTCATGGCTCTCCTCCTATTGGATCCGAAGCCCGCGCCCCTGCACAAGCTGCGCTCCCGGTACCTGCTCGCCCGCTTTCAGCGCCGCTTTCAAGCGTTCCTTTGCTACTGCGCGCCGTGCGGGTATCTCGTCAAACCATTCCGCGCCAAGCGCCCCTTCGTCATACGAGAGCGCCGGCGGGTTGTTCTGTACCCGCATCGTCCCGTAATCCGTTACCACCTTCCGCTTGCCGGCGGCATCCAGCGCCTGTACGCACATCCCCTGAATCCCCTTGATACGGTTGTCTAGGAAGCGCGCCTGCTTGGTCAGCCGGTCCGCCTGATGACGGAACGCCGCCCGCCGCGCCTCAAGTTCCCGAAGAAGCCCGATACAGTTCTTTACCTTTTCCTCCATCGCTCCTTCAACCGCCTGCAGGCCTTCCTCCACAGCGGCGAGGTCAACGTTCTCGTCCAGTGCCAAATCAAATAAACGATTATAGGCATCCGCCAATTCAAACAGCCTTGCTTGCATCTTCTGCTACTCCTTTCAGCCAGTCGTTGCTTTCTTCCGACGCCATCCATGCCTTAAGCTGCGCCTCCCGTACCGCAAGCGCTTTCTCGATGACATCCCAAGAGCGAACGTGCACATGGGTCTCCTCGCGAATGAACCTGCCGCGTAGCACATAGAGCAGACACTCAATCGTGCTAAAACTGTAACTACTCGCCGTCGTCGCCTTGAACGAAGCCCCGCCGCGGAACCGTAGCATCTTAATATCTAAGATCTCTTGCCCCAGTTCTTTTGACGTCGCCAGAGCCTCAGCGAAACTTTCCGGTAAACGTTTTGGTACCTTCATCTTTTTTCTCCCTTTCTTTTTTCACCGTCTTGTGCTATACTTGTAGCAAGCTGTTACTTTTCGTTGCTTACTCATCCATCCGGACAACTTAGTAACTCTTTCATCTGCCCCCTTGCGCTGCTACAGCGTAAAGGGGGCTTTCTCCACTCCTCACCCGTGCTTTTCAGGTACGGGTTTTTTCTTTGCCTGCTTTTGCTCTCTGTTGTACGTGATCATGTACGCCAGCTTTCGCTTTCGCTGGCAGGCATCACAGAAGCGCCGTGTACGTTTCCCGCGCATCAGGGCGCCGCACATTTGGCAATGCATTAGTTCCATATGGATATGGCGCGGCTTTGGTGCAAGCGCCCCTCTCATGGGAGGCATGGGGGAAGAAGTATACAGCCAGCCGCACCTGCTCATTGCTGTCTCTTCCCTCGTGCGGCGCGTGCTTGGATTAATGCAATCTGGATACGGGCAATTAAAACAGCCCTTGCCGGGATGGCATCCTTTCGGTAGTGTGTCCATAGCCATGCAGCCCCTCCTCCGTGAGGCTTTTTCCTATTCGTCCAGAATCTCTTGACGGCGCTTTCGCCGGGCTGCTAGAATCTCTTGGCGATGTTCCCTGTAATACGCTCGTTGATATTCTAGAATCTCTTGGCGATGTTCCCTGTAATACGCTTGTTGATGTTCTAGAAGCTCTTGGCGATGTCGCTGACGATACTCTTGTTGATACTCTAGAAGCTCTTGGCGATGTTGCCTGTAATATGCTCGTTTATATTCACGTTTACGTTGTATTGCCCTGGGTATTGTCCACCCACATTTCAACATCCCCCTTTCCTCTTTTGAGAGCCGGAAACTATCCGGATTAACGCAATCCGGATATGGGCAAGTAAAACAGCCCTTGCCGGGGTTACATCCTTTTGGTAAAGTCTTGCTGTCCATGCAGCCCCTCCATGATCTCCGCCAGTGTCGGCGCGTAACGCATCGCGTCTTCCGTTAGCTGCCCGCGCCTGTCTGCATCGGTAAACAGTTCCACACGCGCCTTGACAATAGCTAATGCCTCTTCTCGGTTCATCTTTTTCCTCCTATCTCGCTAGCAAAAGCCCCACCAATACCCCCAGCAGGAACCCCGTAGCCCCTGCCAGACCAAACGCAAGCAGCCCATACAGCGGGCGCCTGCCCTCCCCGAGTATCATTGTTCCCTCCTCAGCCGTACACGATGATGAGGATGTACACCAGCGCCCAAAAGGCAACGACACCCAACACATCCGCGATAATCTCCAGCGCCCGGCGAATCTTCTTATTCAAATGGCGCTTGCCAATCCTCTTTTTCACGTTCATTCTTCTTTCGCATATACTTTCGGTAATACTCCCGGTAATAGGCACGCATGTAAGCGCGTCTGCGTGAGCGGTGCGCCGGTACCTGACGATAAGCACGCTGATACATGCGCATATGTTCCGCCCGGCATGCATCGCAATACATCTTCCGCGGTGCCCAGCGAATCTGAGCCCCGCATACAACGCAATACAGCGGTTCACCCCGTTTCGCCATGCCTCCACCCCCTTACTCGCTCAGCTGTACCGACCCCGCGCCATCCATCACCAGCGGCGTTTCAATCAGCGGGAGAATCCCGTGCGCTTTCAGCGTCTCGTAGATGAACAGCCGCCCCTTCTGCGTCCACTTCGTCATCATGCGGCTATGTTCGTCGTCGATTACGTGCGTTGTGCTCTGCGTGTAGCCGAGCTTTGCGTAATCCTGATATAGGAACCACTGGTCGCCCTGCTTGAACTGTACCCCGTAATCGTGCAGCTTGGCGTTCATCCATTTCGCTGACTTGCCGTAATCCTTCGCAATCTTCGTCACCGAGAGCGTCGATTTGTTCTGAAGGATCAAGTCGTAATAGGTCGCTTTCGGCTTTAGCTCACTGACCATCTGTTTTGCCTGCGTCAGTTCTAGCTGCGTCCGCGCAAGCACCTTCTCCGCCGCCCGAAGACCCCGCGCCATCTCCTCTTCTGGTGTCAGCGGCATTTCGTAGCGTCCCGTCTTACGAATCGCGGGGAGAATTTCGCTCGTCACCCAACGTTTGAATGCTTTTGCCGTCGGAAGTCTCGAACTGAAGACAAGGCTATAAACGCCAGATTCGTTAATGACCGTCATGTTAGGGTTTCCCTGAATACCATAACGAATCGTTATAGTATTTTTATCTTCCTCGTCCACATGATCATGAATTGCTTTTGGTGGATTGCTATACCCGAGCGCCGTCGCAACATCGTTTCCAATGAACCATACTTCCCCCTGAACCTCCTACGACTAAAGTCGCAGGGTTCCTAGTGACAGTTCTCTAACGAAAACTCATTTCCTAGGCTATCCCCGTAGTTCCTACGGTTCTTTCCTATCAGCGCCCAATTTTGGGCTTTAACCCCTCTACAGATATTTGGTTGCCCAATTTTGGGCTGCCAGATTTCCGATAAATATTTAGTTGCTGATTTTTCAGCAACTAAATTGTTCATTCTGAGCGCTGAATTTTCAGCTGTCAGATTTCCGATAAATATTTAGTAGCCGAATTTTCGGCCACTAACTGACCACTTTCTGAAAGCCGACGTAAAACTGTCATTTCAGCAGTTTTAACTATCCTCTTCCGATGGGGTGTCGTTTTGGCACCCCATGCCTTTAGTCCCATCCTTCACATCCTTCCTTCGCCCTACCGCCTGTTCGTCCACAAATGCTTTCAAATCCGATACCCGCCACCGTTTCAGCGATAGGCGATCCAGATAATAGATAAAGGGAATGTCCAGCCGGTCAAAAATGCTCAGCGACACCCCGAGCATCTGCGCCGCCTGCTTTCGCTGCACCGCCAGCACCCCGTGCTGCAAAGCATCCGCCAGCGACGTGATCTCTTCCTTCGTTAGCTCTTTCATTTGCCTTTCTCCTCTCTTCTTTTACTCCCCTATCACGAATGCCACCCGCAACGCGTGACAAATCGCAGCCGCTTTCTTTAAGGTTGGCTCACTCTTTCCCCTTTCGTAATTCGTAAGCTGCGTCGCCGAAATCCCTGTAAGTTTAGCCAGTCGATACAAGCTCATATCACCACGCGCCTTACGCATAAAAGTTGGAAAATCCATTGTTTTACCTCGGCACCTCAACCGCTTTCAAAAACCGATTCACAAAGTAGATTTGCCCTTTCCCCGTCACCTTCGTCGTGCGCGTGATCCGATTCACCCCGTTGCCATCAACGAAGCTGCCTTCCTTCACCTCAAAGAGCCCGCGTTCCATCGCACGTTGTGTCGGCATATTCTTGTCCGTGCCGTTCTTAATCAAGAAGCCGTGTTCCCTCAGCCAGTCGAACAGCCGTTTCTGCCCGATATCTACCCCGTTTTGCTTGATCAACTTCGCCAGTCCACCGATAAGAATTGACGTTTCAGAAGCGCTTACTGCATCCGCAAAGAGAGCTTTCGGCTGCATCGCGGCAATCTGCTTTGCTTGGTCTTTGATAGTCTCATCTGCTACTTTTAGAGCGCGTGCCATGATTTTCTCTGGCGTATTCCAGGCTTTCTCGATAGAGATGAAATACTGCCGCGCCTGCTTACCACGTTCTGTTCGTTGAATCATGCAAATTTCTTTAGCCATGCCCACAGTTAAAAGATGATCTATGACCTCGCGTTCGACCTCACGTGCGCCCTCCATCCGAACCCGCCCAAAAATGTGCGGGTTGAAATCTATGCCCTCGACAAACCCATAAGCAATCATGCGCGGCATCCATGCACGGTATCGCGTCTCAACCTGTAAGAATGCATGGAGCTCTCTCCCCGAGACCGTCATATTGCCTTTGATATCTGTACCAATCTTGATTAACTCTGTTTGTATTGTTAAGTCCTTCATGATATTCTCCGATCCTTTAATCTATATCCGATCCCATTTGCTCACGCCCGAGACTGTCCTTGATGGATGGGGTAACGTTTCGTTCCTCCATGCCTTTAGTCCCATATTCCTCGCTAGTGAAGCTTTCCTGAGATAACCCGTCGAAACGACGGGTTATGCCTTTAGTCCTATCTTCCACGTCAACATGTTTGCGGATAGCTTGATTAGTATCCTTGTACCCTAACGCCGTCGCAACATCTTTCCCAAAAAACCACGGCTCGTTGTCAATAACGGTTGTCCGAATCTTCCCAAACTCTGCATTTTCAAAAATCTGTATCTCACGCATCTTTTCTTTCCCCTCTCTCTGCATCGGACGCAATTCCGAATTGCCCGACTTCCCTTCTTCTTCCGCCGTCAATCGCCGCTGTTTCTGTAAGAGCGCCTGACGCCTTTTGAAATCCTCAGCCACCTTGCCGCGCATCACAGCCTTGGACTGATTCGCTATGGTGATCACTTTCATCTTTTTCCTTCTTTTGTTTAGTATACTAAATTTTATACAGTAAAAAAATCAGACACCTCACACCCTAGAGCATCGGCGAGGCGTACAAGTGTAGCAGTTGTTGTATTGACGGGTTTCCCGGATTCAAGATTCGATATAGTCTGTCTAGAAACCCGTGCTTTTTTACTTAGTACTTGCTGTGAAAACCCTTTTTGTAATCGAATTTTCTTTACGATATACTGCATTTGCACCATCCTTTCTTCTTTCGTTTAGTATACTAATTAAAAAGAATCTTGTCAAGAGTACTAGACAATTTTCTTTAAGATGATGTAAAATAAATTTGACAAAGTAAGGAGGCGATAATTATGACGCTCGGACAAAAAATAAAATCATATAGGAAAGATCATGGTCTATCAATGCAGGCGTTTGCCGACCTTAGCGGTCTCAGTAAAGCTTATATAGCTTTCCTAGAAAAGGGTATTAATCCATCTTCGGGGAGGGCTATATCTCCTACCTTGGAGACGTTTATAAAACTAGCTAGTGCTATGCATATGAGTGTTGATACCTTAATGAATAGTCTAGATAAAAATCAACCTGTGACGGTAAATCAATCTGCCGTCGGTACGTCTTTGCCTCCTTCCTTAATACAAAAAGATGAAAAACAAATAGCCGCCGACCTAGAGAGCCTATTAAAAGCCCTGGATGATACGGCGTCAAATAGCGGCGATGATGATGACGAAGAAGATAGAGAACTATTGAAAGCCTCGCTAAAACAAGCGATGACCCTCTCCAGGCGGATAGCCAAGAAAAAATTCACGCCTAGGAAATACCAGTCAGCGAGGGGGTAGAATCCATGCGTGATAAAGACTTACTGCATCTTCTGTTAAAAAACGGTTGGCAAGAAGTCCATGTAAAAGGCAGTCATCATAAACTGCGAAAAGGGAACCAGTCGGAAATCATACCAGTCCACGGTAAAGATGTTCCTACAGGTCTTCTAAATTCGATACTAAAAAGGACGGGACTGAAATAAGTCCCGTTTCCATATACCAAGATAGGAGGTAACGTCATGTTGTACGTATATCCCGCCATCATTCATGAAGACGTAGACGGCGTATGGGCGGAGTTCCCCGACTTGCCGGGCTGTCAGACATTCAGCGATTCTGTCAGTGATCTGCTCGCCGAGGCAGGCGAAGCCTTAGAATGTGAACTGGTTGAATCCCTTGAACGCGGGGACACACTCCCAAAACCCACACCGATGAATCAGCTTGCTATCACAAAAAGCAGCTATCCTTCACTCATTCGTATTGATGTTCAGCTTGCAAAGAACACACGCTCCATTAAGAAAACCTTGACGATCCCTGAATGGCTAAACGAACGCGCCCTTTCCAAGGGAATTAACTTCTCAAAAGTGTTACAGGAGGCTTTGCTCGAAAAAGTCAACTGATGATTAGAAAAAAGATAAGACAGGAAATTAATATGAACACAACAGTACAAAACACAAAGCCAAGCACTGCATCGCCAATTGTGCAGACCAGCCAAAATAACCCCGCTCTTGCGCGAAAGATACGCGAAGTATCCGCCCGCATCCTAAAAGAAAATTTTCAGCTGTACAAGAATCTAGAAAATAAATGAGTACTACGGTCACAATAATACAATTTCTTCTTAACGACATTCTTTCCTTTCATGCCGAATTGGAGAAAATATTTGTAATGGGAAAAGGGATTCATGACCAAGGATTGCTAGAATCTGCCGTCCATGCACCCTTTCAAACCTTTGGAGGATGTGACCTCTACCCTAGTATCTATGAAAAAGCCGCTTGCCTATGCTATGGACTAGCAAAAAATCATCCATTCTGCGACGGAAATAAGCGCACTGCACTTCACAGTATGCTTGTCTATCTTGGCGTTAATAATATTCGCTTGCACTATGATATTAACGAAGTGGAAACCGTCATTCTTGCCGTTGCGGATGGTAGTATGACTGCAACTAAACTTTCCGAGTGGCTACAACAGCATAGTAACACGGAAAATGACGAAACCGACAAATGATAACACCGACTGGAGCTAAAGAAAAGAGGTGTTAGCCCTATGGAAGTTTTATATGCAAAAGCCGCCATAAAAGCAATCAAAGCCATGGATAAACCGACAAAACAACGCGTCAAACAAGCGATTAGAAACCATCAGGCGCTTGTCCCTGAGGAACGAGACGAATACGCAACAAAAGACGATGTGAACATCCATAAAATCGCCATGGAAGAACTTCAGCGCGGCGAAACCGTCCCACATGATAGCGTCGACTGGAGCTAAAGAAAGGGGGTGTCCCCATGGCTAAAGTCCGCGTCAGAAAGCGCGGGAAGACCTATTCTTATAGTTTCGACATCCAAAAAAGCCCGCGCCGTATGAAAGAAAAAGGCGGCTTTCCTACCAAAGAAGCCGCTTACGAAGCTGGTATGACTGCCTTTGTTGACTGGAAACACGGCAACATCGGCATCACCTCCGAGCGCGTCACCTTAAACGACTTCTTTCGCTCGTGGTTTGCGAATGTCGTCAAGAAGTCCCTGCGCCCCAGCACCATGAAAACCTACTACCAATACTACAAAAAACATATAGCGCCACATCTAGGCACAATGTACCTGCAAGACATCCGCCCGCGCCACATCGACGCTTTCTATCGCGCTCTAGCTGAAACCGACCTGAAAAAAAGCACCGTTACCCTCGCCGCTCGCATTCTCTCCACGATCCTACACTACGCCGTCTATCCCTCCGAGATCATTTCTGACAACCCCTGTCGCTACGTCAAACTGCCCAAGATGGACGCCACGCCAAAGATAAAGCGCCGCGTCCTAACCCCAGCAGAAATTCAAACCCTGCTCACCGACTACCCCGTATCGCACCGATTCCATATACCGCTTATCCTCGGCATCTATGCCGGGCTGCGTATCGGTGAAGCCTTGGGGCTGACATGGCAAGACGTTGATCTTGCACGCGGTGCTATCTTTATTCGCCGCCAGCTGCACCAAGAGGGCAAAGTCTGCTACTTCGGACTGCCCAAGACAGCCACCAGTATTCGGGAAATCCTCCTGCCGCAAAAAGCCATCACCGCCCTGCACACATGGCGAAAGTATCAGAACGAAGAACGGATAAAAGACGGTAGGAAATATCATGCCGTCTACGAGGTCGAGGGCGCTGTCAAGCTCCTGCCCATCACCGACCCACCCCCTGCAGGCGGTATCCGCCGGGAACTTGTAGCAACCGGCAAGTACGGCGCCCCTGTCAACCAGTCTGCCTATATGCGTGCCCTGCAAAAGCATGATACCAATCACCACAGCCTGCGCCATACCCACGCTACCCGTCTAATAGAAGCCGGCGCAAAACCCGTTGACGTAGCCGCCCGCCTCGGACATGCCAGCGCTACCATCACCCAAGATCTATACACCCATGACACGGAAGCCATGAAAAGAGAGACCGCTAACCTCGTGAATAAAATCCTGTAGACAAGGCGCTTTTGTAGACAAAATGTAGACAAATGATAAAAGCTAGGTACAAGAAGCCTTGCTATATCTAGCTTTGCTGTTCACTTGACACTGTACAGGGTTTTCGCGCATAGAGCTCATATCAGATTTCGTTTATCAAAGGAGAAGCCATGCAT
>ERZ772945.1503-NODE-1503-length-16267-cov-16.553356_pt1 | contig 16267 bp, 12 predicted proteins | sample MGYA00511681_ERZ772945 | MGnify/ENA primary metagenome ERZ772945 (study PRJEB29015, sample SAMEA2737943) | human oral metagenome | biome: human oral; feature: human-associated habitat; material: dental | place: China | collected 2143 ...
CAATTTAGATACTTAACTATGCAAGGCTAGGAGCACATCCGAAAGCGAATGCGAGTACTACAATAAGGAAGCACAACATCAATAATGTCACATAGACAAGACCGATTGTCTTCCAGCGATTGAACCATACTTTACCATTGACACCTACTGTTTGCATAGCACTCCAGAAACCGTGTGAGAGGTGGAACCACAATGCACAGATCCAGATAACATACAGAACTACGTACACAGGATTGGCAAATGTGTCCTGAATGAACGCAAAGCCGTCAGCTGGGTGATGTGCTACTGTCATACCAACAAGCTCTGCAAACATCATGTTATACCAGAAGTTGAACAAGTGAAGAGCGATACCAAGTAAGATGATGATACCCAATACGAGCATGTTCTGGCTTGCCCACTCCACCTTTGCAGGCTTTTCTGTGACTGCATAACGGTTGTCACCACGTGCACGACGGTTCTGTGCTGTAAGGATGAAGGCGTAGACAATGTGACAAACAGCCAATGCGCCAAGACCAACTGTTGCAACAACTGCATACCAGTTAGCACCCAATAGCTCACAAATCATATTGTAGGCACTACCAGAGAAGAGCGCTACAAGATTCATACAGCAGTGGAACGTCATGAATAGAATAAGGGCTATACCCGTCACGGACATAATCACCTTTCTACCAATAGATGAATTGATTAACCACATAAATGTTTTGATTTTAAATATTTAAACTGTTAGAATTATTACTTCTAATGGTTATCAGGAGGCAAGATAATTATTAACTCCCACCTAAAAGACTTCGTTCTCTCCGAGAGATACCAAAAAGTTGGTATGCAACGAGGGTCATTTTGCTGCAAAAGTACTATATTTTAATGATTTAACAAAGCTATTTCATCAAAATGTATAGTATTTAGACTTAAAATAAGGAAACGCTATCTATCCTAACAAATGAGGATAGAATAAAAGTCATAAAAAGCCTTTTTCAATCCTATCTTTTCCCTATTTAAAATCCTATTTATCGTCCCTTATTTTCAAGAAGAAGTTCTGTCTGTTTCGTCATAGTTATGTTCTATCAGATTGCCAAGCCTTAGGTCAATCTCAATCATAGTTTCTTACTATCGGAAAAGAGGCTTCTAAGAACGAGAAAATAGATTAAAAAATCCAGAAAAATAAATTAAAGTAGAACTAAAAATAGTCTATTTTCCTGAGTAGATAAGTCTCTTTTCAAAGATAGACAAGTATTTTCTCCGTTACTCATAGGTGTATTCTGTGTTTTAATCTCTGTTTTCTTATGTGTGAATCAGCTATTCTTCTTTTATATAATTCATCGCTTCGAAGTTATACAATTCATCGCATCAAAGTAGGGACAGACGCCCTCGTCTGTCCGCCTGTTACCCCTACATGATACCCCGTTAGGCAACATCCTCTTCTTCAGAGGGGCTTGGAGAGGTTTCTGCCAGTTGTGTTTGGGCGGACAGACGAGGGCGTCTGTCCCTACTTGTAAAATCTCATTCCCTATCTATATCAATGGTTATTGACTAAAAGGAAGTAATGGAAAGGAGAGTAAACAGTGCCACTTTAAACAGAACCAATAACTTGCAAACTTGTCAACCAGCCACTTCGTCAACTTGATCTAATAGCTCGTTAACTTGTCAACCAGTCACCTCGTCAACTTGATCTAATAACTCGTTAACTTGTCAACCAGTCAACTCGTCAACTTGACCTAATACCTCGTAAACTTGTCAACCAGTCAACTCGTCAACTTGATCTCATCATAATTTTGAATAAAAGAGCCATGTTACTAACCATTCTGTTCTTATGTTACTTTGTCTTATCTGTGCATTACTAAAACAAGAAGTTTCTATGCTCTCTGTCTTAATTGAACCATTACTCTGTTCAAAAACCACATGAAAATAGGGACACACAAGCTGTGCATCCCTATGAATCTACACTTTGTTATGGTGTTTATATCGGCTTATCGTCTTGCCATGAAGTAGCTTGTACCAGCCTGTGCCTGCTGAAGTTCATACAAACCAGTGGCATCTGGCGTTACATCAACCGTTAAACCGTTGTTGAGGAAAGCCTTAACAGAACCATTACCATTAAACTGGATCACCTTCTGCTCTTTGCCTTCTGCATTCATATACCATGTGTTCTCTTGCTTATTATACGTGAAGTAGTAAACCTGACCATCGGGTTTTGTGATCTGATAACCATTCTCTAAGTACTTAACAGCATAGATGAGACCATCGTCACCTTTGATGTTTCGGGTCTTACCAACACGATTGGCAACAGGGTTGTCACCCGTCCAGAACTCAATAGAGTTAAGTACTAACGTGTCCGCCATACCGCAGAATGCGTATGCAGGAGATATTACTAAGAAGATAATCTCATTGATGAACTTAGACTTAGTGGCGTGTTTATTCCACTGCGCAAGCTTGTTGAACAAGGCAAATGAACCTACACAAGAACTCATGAGGGTTGCTGCTACGAGCAAGCTAACCACTGTTTTAATACTTTTTGTCGTCATACTTTTTGTTTTAAAGTGAATAATAATAATGTTGTTAATTAATTTGTTGTTTCTTATTAGTCGTTTTCGATGATCGTACACAGCTTTGCCACTTCCACTTCAAAGTCTGTTTTGTTGATGGCTTTGGCTTTAAGTGCAGAGCGATAGTTGTATATTGTCTGTGGAGAATAGAACAGTAAGTCGGCTATCTCGGCACTTTCTTTTACGCCAAGGCGTATGAGTGCCATGATACGTTGGTCTGTTGTTAACTCGTTGGAATGGGTGTTTTTTATCTGATAGTTCGCTTTTAAAAGTGCATTTAACTCTTTCGTGAAACTTGGATAGAGGTCTAAAAAAGCCTTATCAAAGCGTGAGAGGAATGTAGAAGCATCCTCTTCGGAGAGCCGTTCGGATGAGAGTTGACTCAAGAGTTCGCTTGTTTGGTTGGCTTTTATCTTCCTTTTCACCAGCGTTTGTTGCCGTTTTAAACGTGAGATATACTTTGCGCAGAGGTCGATATACAGCTTTGCCAGTCCTTCCCGTTTACGGTTTGTGTCCATTAATAGGGCATTTAGCTTGTGTAACTGCGTGTTCAAGTCTTTCTGTCGTGTGTTAAGTTCCGACAAGCTATCATTGTTTTTTTGTAGTTCTCTTTGTTGCAAACGTAGCCGTTTGGTCTGTTTTACAATGTAAGTGATGGCTACGAGGAGGAAAAGGAGGAGCAGTGAAACAGCTATGATAGCGATCATTTGTACCCGATTACGTGCATTCAAGGTCTGTTGATAGCTGTTGACAATGACTGGCAACTTGTTTGATATCTCAATAATGCGCAGTCGGTTGTTATAGAAACGCGCATCTTCCAAGGACTTCTGAATATACTCCTGTGCCCGATCAATTCGGCTTTTATCGTGCTCAAAGATGTACATAGCGAGCGTTTGTAAGGCGTAATTCTCCATCGTGCAGTTCTCTGCATCAGCGATACTGGACAATAGGAGATACTTTTCTTGCTGATCCGTTCGCCCTTCATTGGCGTAGTTACCAGACAAGGCAAAGCATGCCATGGCAAAAAAACGTGAGTGGGAGGGAAGCTGATGGATTGCTTTTAGGTAATGCAAGCGTGCTTTTTTCGGGTCATTCAGTACGAAAACGCAATACTCTCCGTAGTAGTATTCGTAAGTTTTGGCGGTTTCATCGCAATAATCCATCGCTTTAATCAATGCTTGCTTAGCCTTCTCACGATGGATGGGAGCGTATTTCTGGTCATTACAAAAGTCTGCCCAATAGGTGTGAATACGGAAGATAGAGAAGTAAAAGTCGAACTTCTGCGTATTATCCAATGCCGTTGTATCCACTAAACTCATGGTTTCTATAGCCTCACCATATAGTCCGCCAATAGAAAGAAGCTCCGCTTTATGAATGAGATTATTGTTATAATAATAGGTGTTTGCTGTTTTTTCTGCCAAGGTGATGCTCTTATCAAGGTAAATCATAGCTGAATCAAATTGGAAAACATAGTATTCTTGATAAAGCAAGTCGTATGTTTGCAATCGTTTTAAAGCCCCTCCTTCCGTAAATAATCCCCTTTTTATTTGGTTAATAGTCTCATTCTTTCTTTTAATATGAGCCGTTTGCTGGCTCAAGAGAAGGTCTAACTTCTCTTGTAAATATTGTGTTTCATTGTCAGCAAAGAGACCTGTTGGCAATGTTAGTAAGGATATATATAAAAGTAATCTACGCATCTTTTAATCCTTTCTGACTGCAAAGATAATACATTATGATCAATTAAAAGGTATCTACCTGATATAATTATTATACTTATGAAAGGACTTGATTGATAGCATCCTAAGCGATTCTACTTGTCAGATTCTTCTACTTGTTGACTACTCAAAGAACCTTTTATCCACTTTTTTAGTTATCTTTGCAAATAGAGATAATTAAAAATTGAAATCCAACTTATACTTTTAACAAAACAATGAAGAAGACCAGTATTGCCCTTATAGGGCTTTTGATGGGAATGGCAAGTTATGCTTCTGCGCAGACGGTGACCTCGCCTAATGGCAAGATAGCTGTTAAGTTCTCACTTACAGGTAATGGTGTGCCAACCTATGAGATAACTTACAAAGGTAAGGATGTCGTTAAACCCTCTCATCTGGGTATAGAACTAGCAAAAGACAAGCACGCTAGTAAGGGGCTAAATGAGACTAGTTTGATGGATGGCTTTCAAACAACTAACACCAAGACAACTACCTTTGACGAAACATGGAAGCCTGTTTGGGGAGAGACTTCAACGATTCGTAACCATTATAATGAGCTTGAGGTAGACCTCAATCAGCCCAGTAGTAAGCGCAACATCATCATTCGTTTCCGCGTTTATGACGATGGAATGGGATTGCGTTATGAGTTCCCACAACAGAAAGAGTTAAATTACTTCGTTATAAAAGAGGAACACACGCAGTTCGCAATGGCTGGTGATCACACTGCATGGTGGCTCCCTGGCGACTATGACACACAAGAGCAAGAGACGCAGGAGAGCAAGCTCTCTGAGATACGCTCACGTTTCCATGATGCTGTGAATTGGACTAACTCTTCTGTAGGAGTGTTCTCTGAAACGGGCGTTCAGACCTCTTTACAGATGAAGTCAAACGATGGTCTCTACATTAATATACATGAGGCTGCATGTGAGAACTACGCTACGATGCATCTTAACTTGGATGATAAGAACATGGTGTTTGAGTCTTGGTTGACTCCAGATGCAACTGGTTTAAAAGGCTTCATGCAGACACCTTGCACAACACCTTGGCGTACGGTCATGGTGAGCGATGATGCACGTGATATGTTAGCAAGCAACTTGATTCTCAATCTCAATGAACCATGTAAGATTGAAGATACCTCTTGGATTCATCCAACTAAGTATTGTGGTGTATGGTGGGAAATGATTGCTGGTGGTAAGTCATGGGCTTATACCGATGATTTCAACTCTATTCAACTTGGTAAGACAGACTATGCTCATGCCAGACCAAACGGTCATCACCCTGCAAACACAGCCAACGTGAAGCGATACATAGACTTTGCTGCAGCGAACGGATTGGATCAAGTGTTGGTAGAAGGCTGGAACATCGGGTGGGAAGACTGGTTCGGGCACTGGAAACAAGATGTGTTTGACTTCGTAACTCCCTATCCTGACTTTGATATAAAGGCTCTTAACGAGTACGCCCATTCAAAGGGTGTGAAGCTGATGATGCACCATGAGACCTCTTCAAGTGCTCTTAACTATGAGAGACACTTAGAGGATGCGCTCAACCTGATGAATAAGTACGGTTATGATGCAGTAAAGACTGGATATGTCGGAGACATCATTCCACGTGGTGACCATCACTATTCTCAATCAATGAACAACCACTACATGCACGTAATTAAGGAGGCGGCGAAGCACCATATAATGGTGAATGCACATGAGGCAACGCGTCCTACAGGTCTTTGCCGTACTTATCCAAACATGGTGGGCAATGAGTCTGCACGCGGAACAGAGTACGAAGCATTCGGAGGAAGCGACCCTAACCACACTGTGATATTGCCTTTCACACGCTTACAGGGCGGTCCTATGGATTACACTCCTGGTATCTTAGAGACTCAACTGTCTACTTGGTGTAGCAACAAGAGCTGGGTTCACACCACACTCGTTGGTCAGCTCGCTCTTTACCTAACCATGTATAGTCCATTGCAGATGGCTGCCGACCTTCCAGAGAACTATCAGAAGTACAACGATGCATTCCAGTTTATTAAGGATGTAGCCGTTGACTGGGACGATAGTCGTTATCTTGAGGCAGAACCAGCACGCTATATTACAGTTGCAAGAAAGGCTAAAGGCACCAATAACTGGTTCGTTGGAGGTAAGACGGGACTTGCTGCTCATACGAGCAACATCAAGTTAGACTTCCTAGACAAGGGTCGCAAATATGAAGCAACCATCTATGCTGATGCTAAGGATGCCGATTATGAGAAGAATCCAAAGGCATATACTATCACGAAGCGTAGCGTTAAGAAAGGTGATGTTCTTAAGTTACAAGAGGCTCGCGGAGGTGGTTTCGCCATTAGTATTAAGGCTCTTTAAATAGAATGAAACACATTACGTGTAAATAAGGTATTGGCGAGTCGCATGACTTATGCAGGTTTCCACGGGTTATTCTCGTGCCAGTCATAAGTGTTGCGACTCGCTATTTTATCTCTCTTGAATACCCTTTTTCCCCTGAACATACTAAAGACTCAGAGTGTACGTATATATATTGATGAATTCAGTTAATAGGTATTTTCCAACCTTTGCAAAGGATTTTAATGCTCTATTAAAGCCCAACGAACAGATCATACCGAGGCAATTAAGATGCCTGTCAACCGATCTTCGTATCTTCGCCTTCATCCGTCTTGGCGTAAAAGAGATGAATTGATCTGCTCATTCCAGGCGTTGTTCCAAGACCACCATCTATACTTATCGCTCGCGAGTACGCCTTAAATCTATCAGTCCTGATAAGTTTGATGATCAGGTGATGGAGCTCTGATCAGTTAAAGATAGCATTGAGAAATATTATAGCTGATAGTGAGAATAGACGATAAAGTAAGTTTTTATCGTTATATTCCTACTATCTATTGAAGTATTTACACTACTTTTATTCGATGGAATGGGGCTTTAGTAGTTTTCTTTCCCCTGCCTTCCTGTGGTCTTGTTGATGCCTTGTTATTCAATAGGAAACGCCCCTTTATGATGAAGCTAATATCCGATATACTTTGTAGATAGGCTCTTTTAATCAGAAAAATAATCTATTTCTCCAGCTATTTTAATCTATTTATGAATTATTTTTAATCTATTTTTTATTGAACGAAAGTCCATTTCTCAGTAGACGTATCGTCTCCGTACTATTAAAGAGGCACTCTCTTGGCATGTAGGACACATAGAATACACTCCTAAAAGACTTCCTTTATCTCTATAAAGTCATGGTAATCTCCACGAATCATGTTGCGTTGCTGGAGATCATCTAATAGGGCGATAAGACTATTCCAAAAGCCTTTCATATTGTATAGAACCACCTTTTTATGGTGATAGCCGATAGTGTGTGAGGCCGTAATAGTAAATAGTTCGTCAAGAGTTCCTATCCCACCGGGTAGTACGTAGAACACATCTGCACGCTCCATTATGATAGCTTTGCGGTCTGTGAGGTCTTCGCAAGGGATCTCTACATCCACGTAATCACTCATTCTGCGCCCATCCTCCATGATACGAGGGATGACGCCGATGGTTCGCCCACCTGCTTCATGAACGGACTTACCGATACATTCCATCAGACCAGAGTTTCCTCCTCCATACACTAAGGTGTGCCCATTCTCGCCAATCCATCTTCCCAGCCCCTCTGTCAATCGGAAGTAATCTGGATCGATGTTGTTATTTGCTGAACAAAATACTGCTATCTCCATCTTATTACCTATGTTTTTGTTAGTCTGCAAAGATACTAAAAATAGATGAATTGAGTACTGACTATTGCTTTCTAATTCATTTCCTTGCTTCTATGAGAGTCTCCCCAAGCCTTTCCGAAAGGAGGAAATGTCTCCCACGAGGCGTGGATGTGACCTGAAATAACACCCACAAAGTAGGGACAGACGCCCTCGTCTGTCCGCCAAACAGATGTTTTTTTGTTAATAAATTAGGGTATGCGGGCGGACAGACGAGGGCGTCTGTCCCTACTTTGTGGCATATCCTAGACTACAAAACATATACCTAACTAGCTTCCGTTAGGTACTCCTCTCCTTAGGGGAGGCTGGGTGGGGTTTCCAGACGAGGGTCTCTGTCCATACTGTTCAGCATCATTTCAAGCAGAAGTAATCATAATTTTGAATTTTTGAATTATGAATTATGAATTAAGAGAGGGGCTTGTCGGGAAACAAAAAGGCTACATAAGCGATTGCGCAAATGGTTGCGAATCGGCTTACGTAGCCCATGTTTTAGTTTTTGAAAACCTTAAGTCTATAAGAATTACTTCTTTAGCTTCAAGTCATAATTCATGTCCTTGCTGTTAACAGCAGGCTCTTCAAAGTCAGAGTTAACCAATCGGAGGGTTGAATCATTTACTACGAGAAGGTTGGTGGTGTTGCCCTTGCCCAACTCAAACTGGTAGTAAGTATTCTTCTTACCCTTAACATCCTTCTCTACAACCTTATACTTACCTGTATAGCTGTAAGTGGTGTCTACTTCTGTATCAGACTTCATATAAGCCTCTGAAACGCTGTAGCCATTGGTTGAATCTTTCGCTAATGCGACATGATACTTGATACCTGCAACGTCTGCAGCAGGTGTCATTCCTTCATAAACTGATGAATCAGCTGCAGCAGAATCCTGCGTAGTTGAATCCTTACTCTCTGCGTTGGTAGTAGTCTTGCCATTGTTGCAAGCTACCATAGCTGCGCATGCAGCTACTAATAAAATTACTTTTTTCATAACTTTCTATACATTAGTATGTGATTAATCTTTATACTCTTGGGCTGCAAAGATATTATATTTTCTTTGAAAGAAGCAAGTCTTTTAACCTTTATTTTATCTTTATAGCCATTGCACGCAATTGCTGGTTGCCTGTTTGATCGGTAACTCGAATGACGAAGTGATAATCTCCTGGATCAATATCTGTTGGTATTTTGATATCTTGCTTAGCATCGAAAGTCTTGTTACCAACAGGAATTTTGAAGTCTTGTTGGTAGAGGAAAGGCTTTACAGGCTTCTTCTTTGGATCCATAGAACAGCCTTGAGCCTGTGTGCCATGCGTATGGTGGTCGAAGTTGTTGTGTATCTCTATGTTGTAATTACCCAATTCGTCATTATCAGTAAGGCGATAACGGAAGGGAATAATGCCTCCTCTTTGAAATACATCACAGTCCATTGGAACGGCAGTAATGCCTTGATCGGTGATAGTTGGTAGTTGGTTGTCTTTTACAATGTCGTCGTTATTGGTGCAAGCTGCTGTTCCCAATAGCATTACAGTGGTTGTTAAACCAAATAAAACCTTTCTCATAAGTCTCTTGTTCTATGTTTGCTCGTTGTTAATTAGTTGGTTCTTCGTAAAGATGTAAGGTATATGTGCCCGCCACCTGATAGAAGGGTGGGGCGGACACATGTGCTGTTTACTCTTATTGTTATTGATGAAGAATATTACAAGGAGGTTATTTTACGATAAAATCCTCAATCTCTTCGGTTGTCTCGCGACCATCAACATCCTTCACAGTGAAGTGTATGTGGTACTTTCCTGGTTTACATTCAGCAGGTACAGCAAGCTCTTTGTTAAAGGTAACCTTACCTGTTTTGCCGTTGAGATCATTGATTTCCATCTCATGTTCCTTGTCTCCGTGGAACTCTACCTCAATCTCTTTAATGGCTGACGTTGTCTCTATGTTGGCTTGGAAAGTAAGCTTTTCATTAGGTGCAGCGGTCATCTTGTTTACCTTTAGATTGGTTATCTTCGGTGCCTTAGGATCGACTGTCTTCTTCTTTAACTGGATCTTTTCACCGATGTAACGAGTGGTGTTATCAACCGTTGTAACTGCAATAATACAAGTATATTCACCTTCTTCGAGGTCGTTTGAGAGCTTGAGATGCTCATGGAACTTGGTGTTTAGTACGCCAACATACTTTGCATCTGTGTATGACTGAAGCTTTACTTGCCTATTATCCTTTAATAGGGCAACTTGGATAACACGGATTTTTGCACTTGAGACAATGTCACACTCAAGGTGAATATCACCTCCGATGATACCTATCTTGTTGTTGTCATGACCGAACTCTGGGTTCTTAAACTCAATAGTACTTGGTGTAACATCATCGTTATCACACGATGTCAACACCATTGCAAACACGCTTAAGAGTGCTAAAGCACCAATAAATAATTTCTTTTTCATTGTTTAAATTGTTTTAAGTAAGGCTTTCGCCTTGTTTTGTAAATTAGTTAATTGTATCTATCGAAATGTTAGTTAACGTTTTAGGAAAGGGTGTCATGGAAGGAAGTGGGACTACCCCTAAATGCCTACCATAACTATCCCTTCACCCTCTCAAATTTGATTTATAAGATTAAGTGCTATTTCTTCTTTAGAAGTCCAGCCCTACCATTAATGCTACATTGCGTCCCGGTTCAGGTACATCGATGAGTCGATAGAAGCTAGTATGGTCATAATACTTTCGGTTCAAGAGGTTTTCTGCATTGAGATTAATGCGTAGTTTCTTATTACCGAGGTTGAAGTTCTTCCCTGCATTGAGGTTTAGAGTGTAGTAACCTGGAGTCTGCTTCTCTGGTGGAACTATATTGTTTTGCCTGCCAGTGACATGCAAGTTGAATGCTACAAACCCTTCATTACCCATCTTCTCACGACAGAAATCATACTTGATAGTGGCATCTGTTGACCAAGGAGTACTGAATGGGAGGGTGTAACCCTTCTTTGCTCCTGATAACTGTTCGGCATATAGATATTCACCCTTTAGTTCCGTGCTCAGAGAAGGGAGTATCTTCCAGTTTAATTGTAGCTCTGCTCCATAGCGAATCACGCGACTTTGTGTATAAAAATACCATTGTAAGCCTTCGTAGTAATCGGGAGTTGGATTCATGTAGATGTAGTTCGGGAAGTAATTGAGGTAGGGATCAAGCTGAACGGAAAGTCGATCATTGCCCCAGTGTATACCTGCATCCACTTGATAAGACTCTTCAGGTTTGAGGTCTGGATTACCTTTCTCGTATCTGAAGATGTGATAATTGACACCATCTGTACCGAGTTCCTTTGGTATTGGAACACGGAAACTCTTACCGATATTGAGCTTCAATATCCATTGCTTGACTGCATAGTTTACACCAGCTGACCATGTCAAGCTATTGAAAGAACGGCTAAGATTGATGGAGCGTTCCTTATATACGGAGTCAGTAGCATTGATTGGTGTCTTGAACCAATCGTTGTAACTGTGCAAGTGAGTATGTACGTGGTCATAACGAACACCTGCATTCAAAATCAAGTCATTCGTCATTTTAAAGCGGTCGAAGGCGTAGGCTCCGAACGAGGTAGTCTCAAAGTCTGGAATAATAAAGCCCCATCCTGCACGGCGGTTATGCTGATATTCACTGTTGATACCTGTTGTCAGTGTGTGTCGTTCGCCCATTGTGAGGCGCATAATGACGTTGGCAGTGTAGGTATCTTTCTTAAATTCGCGCTCAAGGGTGTGTGGAGGAATTGGCATATAACCATGTGACACCGCTTCAGCAAGCTCCTTTCTATGGTTGTTCTGATAGGCTAGGTTGGCTTCAAGAGCTAGGTTGCCATGTTGATAAACAGTGTGGCTCATTGCCTTAAAATGGTTCACACTCTGATAGGGTAAGTCGATGTCTCGACGTGACTTATCATAGTCAATGCTTGACAATCTGACCTCCAGACCATGTGCATTAGCAAAGAATCCGCTCTTTGAATATGTATCAGAAAACTTCAACTCTGTATGAAAGTTATAATGCTTGTAACCAATGGTTACACTCCCATCACGCTCTAATCCAGCTGTGTTACGAAGTCTTTTCTTATAGAGAGGAATGTCGTAAGAGAAGTACTGAATACTATTGGTTGGTACTTTGTAATCGGCATAATCAATGTAAGTTGCGTTTGCTTTCCAATAGAAATGCTTACCAGTTCCTTGCAAACGGACTGCTGCTCCAATTGATGCGTTATTGCTTCTCGTGAAGAGAGAGGCACTTCCTTCAAATGGTTTTGTAGGTATGAAGTTGGTGTAAAGGTTGATAACTCCACCAATAGCGTCCGATCCATAGAGTAGAGCAGCTGGTCCTTTGATCACTTCGATACGGTCGATAGCGAACTGATCAATCTCTAATCCGTGGTCATCTCCCCACTGTTGTCCTTCATGTTTGATACCATCTTCGGTTACAACCATTCGATTAAAACCGAGTCCACGTATCGTGGGTTTCGATTGTCCGGAACCGATACTCATTGCCTTAACTCCAGGTATTCCGCTAAGTGATTGCATGAGACTTCCAGTGAAGTTTGTCTGTAAGTACGATTTGTCAATATGTATGGTATTGACTGAAGATGACATTTGTGTCTCTTTCTGACGATCGCCTAGTACGGTGACATTTTGCATAACAATACTACTATCAACGTCGCTTTTTTCTTTCGCTGGAACGACTATTGAAGTGTGTTGTACGGCTACTGCTGTCACACAGATAGGTGATAAAACGAAAGCTAAAATAGCTTTATTCATTATCACGTGTTCTAATATTTAAATAAAAGAAATGCTGTTTCAACTCTCCTTTATATGCGTTGGAAGCAATATAAAAGAGGGTGTTTGTGCGCCATGACGACAGATTATAGACTTACAATAAGGTGTATTCTCCCCTATACGAGAGGATGCAATATTACGCTATTATCCCTGTCGCGATGACGGAAAGAGGGCTTAATAAAAGATAATAAGCTGATAATCAGGAAGGCTAATAACAGTGATTATCATTTATGAACGTCCCCTTTAAAAGCGTACAGGGGGAGCTCTAAGGCTGGTGACTTCTACTTCTGGGCGTACATAAGAGATGTGCGTAAAAAGGAAGAGGAAGCCCAATAAGATAAGGGTTGCTGTTGCAAGCAAGACATCCGCACCTTTTACAAAGTTAAAAAAGGCAAAGTGACAGATGGAGCAAGTGTCTGGATTGTGGCTTTGACCTTGTTGTCCTGTTGCGTGATGACCGTTAGCAAACTCAGTTTCAACCTGGCATACATGCACAGACTTTACTACCATTGGCAACATGAAGAGTGCCAACAGTAGCCATGCAATAAGCATCTGTCTTGTATTTTGGTTTTGCTTAGCCATCTAAAAGCCTTTGAAATTCCGTGGCAAAGATATTTGTTATTTCGTAACAAAGCAAATAATAGGTTTCTCTTTTATGATTATTAACAAAAGAGAAGATTTGCAAACAATAGAATAGCAAAGGATTTATGAGGTGTTCTTCGTCTAGCTCTAATAAACTATTTAAGGCTCCAAAGTCATAATCTATTGATTTTCTAAAGCTCCAGAATTGTAATCTATTGACTTTCCAGGAGGTATAATTCCCCCTGGAAAGATATTATTCTTTATCCCTCTGTCACCGGTCCAGAGTGATCTTCACTCTCCTTGTCTTTCGGAGAGGGGTCGGGGGTGAGGCTTTCCTTCCACTCCTCCCAATGAATGTTATCCGAAACCAGCGAACGGGTGGCAACCTTATTGCTCTGCGTGCGCGAAGTCTCGGGAATAAAACGGACACGGACATTCTTTATCTGCTTTGCCGTTACTTCTTCCGGCTTTGTGATTCCCTTATCAGCGTTGATGGTGTAGTAAAACGTACCAACACCTTCCAACTTCACCGTGCGACCCTCTGCCATAAAAGCAGCCATAACAACTCCTAAGTCCTTCAACACCGCATACGTGTCACCACGACTTACCGTCGAAATCAATGCCAAGCGATCTGCAACCTGGTCGGTTGTTACGGGTTTTCCTACAACTACTACCTGTGGATACCACAAGCCTGTAATTTTCTTCTGCACTTTCTTAAAAAAAGCCATAGTTTTAAACTTTTAAAGATTAATAATTAGATTTATAATAAACGATGTGTAAATTATTTTCAAGCAACAGTCTATCTCGGTCCGTAACAGAGGGTACCTCGGTCCTATACTGAGGTACCCTTAGTCCTATACCGAGGGGGTCTTAGTCCTATACCGAGACACCCTATCCTATAATACGTTGATTATCAATTAGTTACAAGAGGCCTATTTTGTTCCTATTTTGTCCTATTTTTTCGCATTAAACTTCGCCTTTTAGAGGGCGACACCGCTAAAGGGGCAATCGCAAGGACTACTCAAACCCGCCGACTCTGAGCCCGTAGTCGCGGAGGCGGTCGCCGTCCACGCTGACGTTACCACTGTAGAAGTACAGGCTGCACGACACGTCGGTGCCGTTCCGGCCAGCGGTTGACGACCAATAGTAGCCGACGTTGCCAACGGTGCTCAGCTGACCAGAGTGGTAGGCACCCAAGGCGGGCAGGTAGAAATAATTACCCGCATCGGCCGCGGAAGGAAGGCCAGCGGTGGTGATACTACTGTTGTTGTTCTGGTAGTATTTGTACGTTGTACGTAGGTCGGTTGTACCGTCGGCAGATTTCTCGGTGTCGTAATTATGCTCGCCTTGCAGCACGGACTTCTTCTTAAACCACATGCCTCCTTTATATAAATGACCCATAGTTGTCCATAATTCGTCACCGTCCCAACGTGGATCGCCAAACATGCAGTACCAAGACATCTCATTAGCGTTTGGAAGACCTGCGCAACTATGAGTTGCTTGAAATGCACCGCTGCCCTCGTGGTAGTAACGTAAATCAGTGTTGTTCTGGGCGTAGTTTGATGAACTGTTACCGTTAAGTGTTGGCTGCCCTACGCCTGCTCCCAAGTTCTTTGTCCATTCGTAACCGTACCAATATTGATTCTGTGCATCCCACATGTAATAATGGTTGCCGTCGTAATTCTTTACGTCAAGGTTAGCCGTCATATCGTAGTAGGTGTTGGGAGCGTACGCTTTTGAGGGTAGAGTTTTGGTTATAGTGCCCTCTACATTTGTTTCCTTGTCCTTCACCCAGTAACGTACCTTTAAAGTATGAGTACCTGGCTTAATCACCATGTAAGCTCCGTTAGTTGTTACGCTGGCTGTGCTGTTAGTCAGTGGGAAGCCGTCTGGGTTGCTGCTGCTACCCCAGCCTCCTGTAGTCAAGACAATTTTATTGCCGTTTGCTACTGCAGAAGCGTCTAAAGTACCTGTTGTTGGGTTGACAGTGTATTTCTCCGCTATATCGTCATCGGAGGTTACTTCTATCTTTGTTAAGTAACAGTTCTTTAGAATTGCGTTACTTGTGTAAGGCTGGAAAACTAAGTAAGCTGGCTGATGCTCCAATACAAAGCTAAAAGATTTTCCTCCCAGGGTTCCTGTAGCAGTTGCTGTGCCGTAATCGCCTGCTGTGCCGAAGTGCGCGGTATTGTCTGGAGCTGTCTGGCCCTGGTATGTGAAGATACTTACTGAGTTTCCGCTACTGTACCTACCCAAGTAATAAACTTTATAGCTTGTACTTGCTGTAAACTTACCTGGAACCATATACTTAAAAGCAGCTACTTTACTGGTTGGAGCGTTCGTACTCTCCTGCAATACGCCATCGTCGTCCTTTACGTAGATATAATCGTCTTTCTCCCAATAGAAGTCACTACTGTTATAATCTAATGACGTACGCGTCTTAGTCTCGTCACCTGCAACAAAGGTAGTGAGGTTCTTGTCGTTATCCTCATTGGGGGTCGTTGGGTTTTGGGCTACATCCTCATTAGCACAGGATGCAAAAGTCAAGGCTATGCCAAACACGACTGCCAAAGACTTTAGTCGTGCAGTAAATGAGTGTTGTTTCATTGTTTTCTTCATTGTTACTTTGTTCTGTTTGTTAATAACTCTCTGTTAGTCTTCCCATGATGGATTCTCTTCTTCCTCGTCTTCATCCCATGACATCGAAGCCTTTGCACTCGAAATGGTGCCACCATGATGTGCTGGTCTGTGTTGGCTGGGGAAAGACGTGTCCATTAAATTAGTGGTTTCGTTTACTTGAATTATCATACACTCTGGTGCAGAATAATTCTTCTTTACTTGCTTTTTTCTCATAACTTTATTGATTAAAATAGCTGTTATTTCGTTCTTATTTTGC
>ERZ772945.1506-NODE-1506-length-16225-cov-4.461286_pt1 | contig 16225 bp, 15 predicted proteins | sample MGYA00511681_ERZ772945 | MGnify/ENA primary metagenome ERZ772945 (study PRJEB29015, sample SAMEA2737943) | human oral metagenome | biome: human oral; feature: human-associated habitat; material: dental | place: China | collected 2143 ...
CATTAATTATAACATTTTGACTAAAAAAAAGCAATGATTTAACAGTAATAATTTTGATTGTAAAGTGAACTACTCCCGCTTTTAGAAGCGGGAATAGTTCACTATGTGTGGAAATTAATTATTATTACTATACAGAATTTTAAGTTGAAAATTATTTTTATTGCATAGCTTTAAAAATGATTTTTAACTAGCCATTAACAGAATAATCCTTGTAATTGATAAACTTTTTGAACATATTATGTTATAATGTCAATTTTTTTATATACTGAAATTTTGATAATATTCCTAATATATATAAGATAAGAGTGAAAAAAAGTCAAAAATGTCACTAAACCCTTATAAAATAAGTGATTGAAGTAATTTTGCTTGTACTATTTTTTTACTACGAGTGTAGTAATTTTTTACTACATATGTAGTTGTATAAATACTACTTTCGTGATATAATAAAGAAGACAATTGTGGTAAAGGAGGATTTTAATGAATATATCGACAAGAAAAAAAATGAAAATTATTGGTAAAGAAACTTATATTAATCAGGAAACAGGAGAAATTAATGAGATGCAAGTCATTGATATTGAGGAGAGAGATGCAAACTTTCATAAAATTTGGCTTAAACACATTCTAACATCTATAGATCTAATAGGCAATCAGAAAATAAAACTTGCATTCTGGATTTTAGACAATATGGATTCTGAAAATCAACTGATTATGTCTCAAAGAGAAATGGCACGAAAAAATGAAATATCTACAAAAACAGTTACTCAAACTTTAAAAATCTTAATGGAAGCAAACTTTTTGCAGAAAATAAATAATTCTGGAGCATACAGAGTTAATCCAAATGTTCTATGGAAAGGTGGAAAATCTGCAAGAATGAACGTACTGTTTAAATATCATCAGAATGAGAAAATTGGTAAAAAAGAATGAACTATTCAGAAAATATTTGATATAAGTTTTGCATAAACCTGTAAAAATTTTTAAATGCTTATATTTTCAATTATAACATCATTTTCCAAAAGTAAAAAGGAGCAGAAACAACTACTCCTTTTTTTAACTCAGGCGTATAGCCCAAAAATCAATTAACTCAGGTGCTAAGACCCATTTATTTTCTTTTTCTAAAATTATTTTAACACCTTTTTGAATTTTTTTCAATACCTATTTTTAAATAATAGTTTTTCTAATCCTTGCTCCAATTTATTCATTTGTTCTGAATTTAGTTTTACTCTTTCATTTCTATTTCTTCTTGGTTGCATTAACATTGCTCTACTTACTGTTGTAATTTGATTAACTAGAGCATAACTTACAATGTTCCTTCTTGATAAATTTTGTATAATTCCTAACTCGACATTAAAAATATTGGTATTATTTTTAGAAGTCAAAGGAACTACTATCGCTGTTTTTCCTTGACTGTACAAAACAACACAATAATGCCTATCTCTTAAAACTCCTCCTGTTGTAAATCCAAAATCAACAGAATATACGTAACTTCTTCTAGCATTGGCCGTTGTTTCAATCGCTGGATTTTTTAGAATTCTCAAATTATTTTTTATTAAATTTATAAAATATTTTAATAATAATTCAAAATCCCTAGCATTCAAAAATTTTTTTATTTTCCTTTTTTCTCTTTTAAATTTTCTTCCAAATTTTTCCATTTCAACTCCTTTTACATATATTTTGCTGTTTATTTTGATTATATTAATCGTACGAACTTTTTCAGTTTAATGCAAAACACGCTCTTAAAGTAGTTTTAAAATACAATTTTATAAAATATTTTTCTGCTCACAAAACGTTTTTTTTATTCTAAAAAGTGTCGAGCGGCTTAATCCAGTCAACTGGACTGCCTCTGATGTTTTAATTGCTTTTAAAATCCACCTATTTATAATATCTTTTTGTTTCTTTGTTAAATTTTCCACCTTGTTTGGCCGTCCGCAAATTTTTTTGCTCCCGTCTTTATTAATTTTTTTGTTGCTCAACTTTCTACCTTTACTATCAACTTCCAATTGTGCATAGGCTTCAGTTTGACGTTCTTTAATCAATTCCCTTTCACGTTCCGCAAAATATCCTAACAGATGAAGAATGATTGGCTGTACGAGTTTTTGGTTTAATTTATCAGTTTCTGTAATAGGTTTTCTAGTATTTAAAATGTCATTGTCTATAAATTCCAAATAAACTTGCTTCTTTGATAAAAGTTCAAAAGTTTCCTTGATTTCCGCATTATTCCGTCCAAGTCTATCTAAACTTTTAACAACTATAACATCATCGACAACCACTTTTGCCATTAATTTTTGCCATTCTTGTCTATCGATAAAATTTTTTCCTGACGCTTTTTCAATAATAATCTCTTGAACTCCTTTATTTTTCAATGCTTTAATCTGCCTTGCTTCGTCTTGTTCTCTTGTACTGACTCTTGCATATCCGTATCGCATAAAAAATTTTCTCCTTTTTATTTATTTTAACACATCAATTTCAAAAAGTCGAGTGTGCTTTTGAAACTTTTTTTAGCTATTTTTCTATGAAATTTTGTTCTAAAATCATATTTTTCATTAAGTTTAAAAAAGTATACTTTTTGGGAACTGCGAAATATATTATATAGTATTTTTTATAAATATATGATATATTTATAAAAAATTTTAGGAGGTTTATCATGATAACTATTGAGAATGTCAAATCAAAAATAGAAGATTTAAAAGAACAAAAACTTGAATTTATAAATGAAGAAGAGAGTGAAAAAATATTACTTAGAGAAGGATTTTATTTCATCGATAAATATAAAAGTATTTTTTTAAAAAATAATCTCGTATCTGAAGAATACCAAGACGATACTAAATTTGAATATTTATACTATCTTTACTACTTTGATAATGAATTAAAAAGTACCTTATTTAAATTTATTCTTATGGTCGAAAATAGATTAAAAACAAAATTAGTTATTTTTTATCCTAATAGCAGAGAAGAAATTTTTAATTTAATGTTTAATGAGTTAAAAAATTTTATAAGAGAGAGAAAAAATGAGAATGAAATTTCTGAAATGGTAAATGCTTTAAAAAATGATTTTAAAACAGAATATCCTAACTTAAATTTAGAAATCACTCCTGAAGATTTAATAGAAATTTTAGAATTTATTAGAGGATTTAGAAATATTTGTGCTCATCAGGGAAATTTACTCTATTCATTTAAAAAAGAAATAGAAATACATAATTCGGTTTTTCACATTTTTGAAAACATAACATCTAAATATAAAGTCTTTGATTTGTTGTTAATATTAAAAATTTTTTTACTTAATCACGAAACTATGCTAATGAATTTTTATCTGTATTCTCCACTTGAGTATTTAAATAATATACAAACATACAAAATTATAGTGTTAGAAGAAATGGGATTCCCAGAAAATTGGAAAAATATATTAAAAATGAATAATATAATAGAGTTTCTTGATCTATCTCAAGATGAAAAACTTTTAAACATTATGAAAAAAATTTTTGCAATTTCTATAAATGAAATAAGAGAGTAGGCAACTACCCTCTTTATTTCTGAAAATGTTGTGAGATAATACATATGTGACAAGAATATACAAAAAAACTTTTATATCTTGACAAATAGAATAATACTTGGTACAATTGTAATACAAATATTACACTTGGAGGGATAAAAAATGCCTACATTATCATTGAGAATGGAAAAAGAAGATTTAGAATTTTTAAAAGAATATTCAAATATAAATAATCTTAACATGTCATCCTTTGTCCGTAACTTAATTTTAGACAAAATATATGATGAAATAACTGAGGAAGATGAAAAAAGAATATTGAAAAGATGGGAAAAATCAAAATCTGAAAAAACTTCTGATGCTGAAGACGTATTCAAAAGGCTAGGATTATAATGGAAAAAAAATTTTATGAAGTAAAGTTTACTGAATCTGCAGAAAAAGATCTAAAAAAATTAAATAAATCAAATAAAGCAATTGCTAAACTTCTAAAAAAATGGATTTCAGAAAATTTAATAGGTACACAGAATCCAAAGCAAAGAGGAAAAGCACTAACAGGAAATTTAAAAGGATTATGGAGATATAGAGTAGGCTCCTATAGAATCGTAGCTGAAATAAAAAATGATATTTTATTAATATTAATTATAGAAATTTCAGATAGAAAAGAAACTTATAAAGATAAAAAGAGAAAAACATACAAAGATGGAAAAATAAAATAAATATACAGAAAAGAGAAAAAAATATTTACAAATTAAAAAACTCATTGATTTAGATATGACAAATAACGAATTGATGGAAAAGGCAAAAGTGAGTAAAAGTACATTTTACAAAATGAAAAAGGGGCAGAATGTAACTACGGATGTTTTGCTTAGAATTTGTAATGCAGTGAGACATCAACTCTTTAAGGTGATGAATGAGTATAATGAAATATTTTATTTAACTGATGAAACTAACTGGAACTATTATAAATCAGTTAGTGAATTTGTTTTTGATGACATTACTAAATTTTATATTCCAAGACATTTTGTAGACAATGAGTATGTAGAAATAAAGGAGTTTAATGATTTTATAAAAGGGACGACTCCATTTACTGTGTTCGATGTTATTGAAAGTTTTGATGGGCATACTACAAAATCTTCGCAATTTGAAAATGAAATAAATGCTATCTTTAAATTAAATAATATCAATGTAGAGCTTAGAGATGGAGAAATACATTCTACAAGTAATAAAGTAATCGGACTTGATGATTCAACAAACATTAATGAAGCTGGTCTTGAAGAATTAATAAGGATAACTGAAGATTTGTATAATAAAGGTAATTATTCCTATGCTGTTGAAAAAATCTGGGATGCTTTTGAAAGAATTAAAACTTATTATCCTACTTTGGATAAAAAGAAATCGGTAGAAAAAATCATTAATGATATAAGTTATGGAAATGAACACATTAAAAAAATGTTTGATATTGAATTTAAAGTGTTGACAGATATAGGAAATTCATATCGGATAAGACATCATGAAAAGAATAAAATAGATATTTCAAATGATTTATATTATGAATATTTTTATAAAAGATGTCTATCTTTAATATCTATATTGCTGAAAAATATTTAAAAGGAGAGAAAATTTTATGGAAACTGAATTATCAATTAGGAACAATCAAAGTGAGATATCACAAATTATACAAGATTCAAATAATATGTATTTATCAGTGTTACATGCAGCAGGGTTACCGACAGACAATGTTTTATCTTCGTTAGACGAACGAAAAATTGCAATAACAAATCTTCCGTTTGTTATAGATAAGATGAACAATGAGCTGATTAGGGAATCGTATTATTTGTCTAAGTTTTTTGTTGCAATATCGACAGGCTTGTTTGATGCAGCATTAAATTATTTGTGGGACGAAACGATTAAACAACTAAGAATTAGAGTGATAAACGGAGATATTAAGTATTTCTATGATGTTGTAATAAGTGATGAGAGAAGAAAACAATTTACTTCACCAGAAGATTTATTGAAATTAGATGATTTTGATTTAATTAAGGGTGCATTGGAAATTGGTTTGATTACACAAATAGGGTATAAGCATTTAGACTTCATACGCTATATGAGGAATTGGACAAGTGCAGCACATCCTAATCAGGCAGAATTAACGGGGCTAAATTTAATTTCCTGGTTAGAGATATGTATTAAAGAAGTAATCGCAACCCCACCATCAAGTATACAGGTTAAAATTGGTCAGCTATTATCAAATATTAAATCCGAAGTGATTGATGATGTCCAAGCGTCAATGATAGTTCCATTTTTTACTGAATTAAGTATTGAAAAAGCTGATGCATTGGCAAAGGGATTTTTTGGTATATACATTGACGAAAAAACAAGTCAACAGACAAGAAGTAATATAAATAATTTAGCACCTGAATTATGGAAAATAATATCTGAAGAAGTAAAATCGGATTTTGGTATCAGATATGCAACATTTTTGGCGAATGGAGATAACCAAACTAAAAGTGAGGCAAAGAGATTTTTAGAAGTTGTGGGAGGAATGTCTTACTTGCCAGATACTGTAAAAGCTCCCATAATCAAAATATCTTTAGATAATTTAATGATGGCTCATAATAGTTTTAATAATTTTTATAATGAACCTTCTTTTGCAAGGCAATTACGTGCTGTAGTAGGTAATCATGGTACTATTCCTCCGAAAATGAATTTCCAATATGTAAAAGTAATAGTATCTGTATTCTTGACTAATGGAAGCGGAGAAGTATGGGCTGCAAACCCAATTTATATTGAATTAATTAAAAATTTTGATGCAAAGCAATCATTTATTGCATTAATTTCTTTTACGGATGAATTTATAAAGAGCAAGTTACAATTTTCTCTATGTCAAAAAAAGTTTGCAGAAATGTTAGGTTATCTTGAATCTAATATTACATCAGAAGGTGTTTTAGATTTATTAGGAGAAATTAGAGATAAAGTGAAATCCTTACATCTTATATCTAACAATGATAAATTAAGTGATAAAATAAGGTTTTTTCAAAACAATTATTTAAAATAATTTTATCTCTCCATCTCCTTGCCAATGTAAATTCCATAATTCTTTCGTATTTTATAAAGCTCGTCCATAGTAGATTTTGTAGAAGAATACTCTTGCATTAGGGTATTCTTTTTTTTTTGCAAATCGCAAGTTTTGGGACTGCTCAATTTTTGCATCGGCCAGTCGCAATGCAAGAGGGCGAAGCCCTTTGCAAAGCTCCTCCATTCATTAAAAATGAATGGCTCGCCTGTCATTTTTTTCAAAAATTACTGCCGAGCTCTCAAACGCCGAGGGCTTTTCAGGCAAAAAAATGAGTTCGTAATGCGAGCGTTTCACTTCGCAAAACTGAATCATTTTTCTGCCATCTTCATCTGAAAAAATTTACAAAAAATCAAAAATTATTATTGACGTTTTAAGGAAGTCAAAGTACAATATTATTAAATATAATTTTTTATTTTATATTTGTCAATTTTAACATTTCGACCGCGGTCGAAATCTAAAATATAAATAAATTTTTAAAGGAGGTATTTTATGAAAGTTATAAGCATAGTAAATCCTAAAGGCGGAGCTGGAAAAACTGTTACAGCCGTTAATCTTGCTTATGCAATGAGCTTGAAAGGGAAAAAAATATTATTAATAGACACTGACCCAAGAAATGCTATTTCAACTTATCTTAATTTGAAGAATGATAATACAATCTTTGACTTAATAAAGGAATGTTACGAAACAATGAAATTTGATAAGGCAAAATATATTACAAGCAAAAATAAAGTAGATGTTATAATTTCTGATGAAAGATTACTTCAACTTGAAATGCTTTTTGCGAGTTATTCTGACAATCAAGCTATCTTTAATATTTTTTCAAATATAACAGAACAGCTGAAACAGGACTATGACTATGTCATTATTGATACTGAAGGTTCAATCAATAACACGGTAAGGGGTATTTTAAATGCAACAGATTATATTGTTGCACCATCAAAATGTAGCTTAATAGACACAAATGGAATAAACGATCTTATAAAGATATACTTCATTGGTAAAAGAAATAATCCCAAATTAGAATTAAAAAAAGTATTTTTCGTACAGATAGAAGAAAGAACAAAAGTTTTTGCAGATGCCTTAAAAGAATTTACAGAATTTTTTAATTCAAATGACTTAGGGCTTAATTCTAATATTTTATCAAAAAATTATGTCAGAAAAGACTCAAATATTAATAATGCAATGTTAGAAAATCTTGATATTATAAATTATAAAAAGTCCTCACCTTCATCAACAGATTACAAAAATATTGCAAATGAATTAATCAAAGAATTAAAATAATTTTTTATTTCGACCACGGTCGAAATGATGTACTTTTATAAAAAATGTAAAGGAGTATTACAATGGGAAGATTTGACTCACTAAAAAAAATAGATGATTTACCAATTGAAAATGTAAAACAGTATAAAAGTGATTTTGATTTTTCAGCTTATGAAATAACTGATGACAAGTTTATTTCTGAAATAAGAAACATTGAAAATAACTTGTATATGGCTTGGAATCTGATACAAAATAGAACAAAAGAAATGTGTAAATATTTATATGAAGCACAGGAAAAATTTAAAACACAAAAAGATGGATCTTTTATGGCATGGTATAAAAGTATGGGCTTCTCTAAGGATCAGGTTTCAATTTCTATTATGAAATATAAGCAATATTTAGAGTATGGAGAAAATCCTATGGCCTTGAAAAGTTCTAAAAGAACTGTTAAATATATTAATCAAAACTCTGAAATTTTATCTGATGAAAAAGTAGAAGAAATTTTAAATAACCCAAAAGAAGCTCCAAATATAATAAAAGAATTAAAGGCAAAAGCGGAAATAGATTATGCAAAAAGACTTGAAGAAATAAACAAGGAAATAAAAAAATTTCAAAAAAAGATTAGACAGTTAAAAACTGAAAAAATGGAAATAAAATCACAACTATAAAAATATTTTATTCTATAGTCTATCATTTAAATAAAAATAAACCTCCAATTTTGTATTTAGAATCGGAGGTTTATCATTTTAAATTTCCTAAACTTTATTGGCAAGCAATTCTTCTGCCAGCTCAATTATTTCTTGTGTTAATTCATTTTCATCAGTATCATAAATAACTTTTAATTGCATATTAACATTTTTTATCTTTTCTATTTTTTTTGGATATTTTTCAGTTATTTTTTTAAATTGTACCTTATCTTTTAAACCTGTATACAATGCTTCTAATTTTACTATCATTTTATCATTTTCACTAATTTTTTCTTCTATTTTTTCTCTTAAAGTCTTTTCCTTTTCTTGCTTTGGAACAACTTCGATTATTCTTGTTTTTCTTGCTGGAGCTATTTTTATTTCTTCTTCCTTTTTTTGTTTTCTCGGCTTTCTCAGAGGAAATGGATTATTATTATCTTCTCCTTCATTTCCTACTGCAATATTTTCTTTATATTTTTTTTCTGGAATAAATTTAAATTCGATATATTCTATTTTTCTTCCTTTTTTTATCTTAATAATTTCAAAATTTTTAAAATGATTTTCTAGTTCACTTCTTGATATTTTTAAAACATATTTATCAATATCTGACATTCTATATTTCTCTGGAATATTTAATAATTCTTTAAAATCATCTATTTTTATTTTCCAAAATCCCGTGCTTTTGAATTGTTTTAGCCTTCTATAGATTTCTTTACTATAATTTGATTTTAAATGAATAAATTCTTCAAGTTCAAACTGAGTAAATTTTTTCACTAAATTATTCAATAAATATTTAAAATCTTCATTTACCTTTATAGTAACTGTTTGAGCTTCTTTTATTATTCTGTATCGAGTAAATAAAACAAAATTATCAATTACTTCCTTTGTTTCAATTCTAATACTTAAAGTTATCAACTTTTTATAAATTTGTTCTAAATCCTTTACAAATCTAACATTTCCTCTATGTTTATATTTTACCATATTTTTCAATTCTGAAAAATTCAACGTTATCTCATCAATTCCTTTATCTCTAATTTGAGAACAAATTGCCATTAATAAATTTAATTCAATACTATTAAAGTTTTTTAGTGATATTGAGTTAAAATGATTATGATACTTCACAACATCATTCATAATAAGCCTCCAAAATATTTATTATAACTATTATAACAAATAAAAAGGAGATTGTAAATAAAAACTCCCCCTATATGTTACAAAAACTCCCCTTATTACATATTCAACCCCTTTATTCATAGGTAGTTTCTGACACCTAAAAGATATAAAATATTTTAAAAGATATAAAAATCTTTTAAAATATTTTATTAAAAGAACTTGACAAATTTTTTTAAACAAGTATAATATTAATAGAGATGTACTCGTAGTATAAGCGAGTAGGATAAAATAAAGAAGATATACAGATTAAGATGATGGATTGTTTATTTTAACAATCCTTTTTATTTCACAAAAAGACTTTACATTTAACAGAAAAATGCTATAATAATTTTACAAATCAAATACAACAATTAAAAAACTATCAGAAAGGATTTACAAATGAAAAATAAAAGTATAACATTTTTCTATCTAACTCATAAATTTTACAATAAATACAAAAACTGTAAAGAAATATTATATAAACCTAAAAGACCTTATGCAGTTCACTTAATAGAATACAATAACCTAATATTTGCTATACCTATCAGAAGTAACATAACACATGAATTTTCCTATAAAACAATCAAAGAAAAAAACAAAAGTAAAGGATTAGACTTTACAAAAACGGTTATCATAAATGATTTAAAATATCTTTCTAAACAACCTGCTCGCATTAATCAAGAAGAGTATTTAAAATTAGATAAAAATAGACATTTCATAGAGAAAAAAATGTTATCATACTTAAAAATATACAAAAAAGCACTACAAAAACCAAATACCAATAAAAACCAAAATATCTTATCAAAAAGTACATTGCAGTATTTTCATAAAGAACTCAGTATACTGTTTAATGAAAATAACATTGATTAATCCTCTTGAAAAAATAGAGGATTTTTCAAAATTTCCAATATAAGCCTTTCTAAGCAATTTTTTCTCCTTGTTCAACCTTTTACATCAAAAAATTTTTTAACGATGAATTTACCCACTTTCTGACGTTCTGAAATATATTTACAAGTCTATCATATTAATCTTCAATATTTATATTATTAAATTTTAAATGCTCATTCTTAAATAATCCACGTTTATAATAATTAATTATAAAAAAATCTTAGAATCAACTTATCATTTCTCACACGTGAGAAATGATATTCAATATGATAAAAGAACAATACTTTGATTAATAATAAAATTTATTTTATGCAGGCAGTGTTTTCTGTTTAACAGGGAAACACACAAGCGTACCTTTTAAAAAATGAAAAATTTATATAAAAACTTTTGAATGAAAAAAACATTATCTATAACTTTCAAAAATTTAGAAAAAGTGACATTACCTCAATTTATCCATAAATTAGTTTTAAACGATTTTTTCATTTTAGGTAGGAAAATTTTAATGACAAACTTGCCCCTTTTATGTTCTTCTAAATAATATTTCTGTTCAAAATTTTAAAAAGTTATATTTCTTTTTAGAAATTTCTATATGCAAATTTGAATTTTTATTTAAATTATGCTATAATTACTTAATTTACATTTAAGGAGATTGACTTTGATTCATAAAAAATATTAATTTATAGACTTTTGCATCTTAGAAAACTCATATTTCTTATTTATATCAATGAAGTTAATAAGATTATCAATATTAAATAGAACAAAAATTTTTCGATAAATAATCAAAAAAATCTCAAAATATAAATGAAAATATTTTTTTAGAATTAATGAAAAATTAGTAAAAAATTTTGAATAAGAAAGGACAAAAATATGAAAAAGAAATTATTATTATCATTAGGAATTACTTTATTAAGTATAAATTCATTTTCTAAAATGACAATAACATCGTACAATAACGGATCATCAGTATCAAATGGATCAATAACTGAATCAGGCCATAACTTTTCAGGAATTGTTCAATTTTTAGGAAATCAAGGTGGAACATATGTAGTAAAATTAGATAATGGAACCAAAATAGAAACAGGAACAAGATTTGATTTAGATCCAGATACAACTATTACAATAGAAGGAGCAAATGGTACAATAGGAACAATAGTAAATGGAAGTAGTGCGTATCCAGTGGGAGCACCAGTTTCTACAAAACATTATTACTTTTGGCAAGATTTAGACGAAAATTCTACTACTTTACCAGAATCTGGAATATTAAATGGAAATTTATTCACTCCATCTGTTATATCTAGATCAAATAATGCTAGCACAGCTATTACTCACGTAACAACAAGTGTTTTACCACCAAGTACAGCCTCAACAACTACACCAGGTACTTCAACACCAACTCCGAGTACACCTTCGACAGGAACAACTCCAACAACAGGAAGTACAACATCTCCAACTGAAAGAAAAAAAGTTTTAGTAATTCCAAGATCACGTGTTGATTTGGATTTAGCAGAAAACGCTAAAATGACTATGATAAAAAATGTTGAGAAAAAAATAGAAAAAGGGGACTGGGACTTAAATATCGACTATGTAGGTGGAGTAGGAACTAAATATACTGATAAGACTCATAATATTTTACAATATAATGGAAAAAGTAATGGTGTTATTCTTTCTTTGAATAAAAATTATGATAAATTAACATTGGGAGGTTTATTTGGGTATCAAAATTCAAAAGTAAAATATAAAGATTTTTATGACGGAATAAAAGAAAAAATTGATTCATATCAGTTTTTATTGAATGCAAAATATGATTTTAATGAAAAAGTTGATTTAATAGGGACTCTAGTATATTCTACAAATAAACATAAATTTGATGGAAGCAATATTATTTCATATAATTGGATAGATGATGCGGAATATACTTCAAATATATTTGACTTTGAAACAAGATTAGGATATAAATATTTATTTACAAATGGATATATAAAACCGTATTTAGGTATCGGAGTATTAAATCTTAAAGAAGGAGCAATTGATAAAATAGGAGCTAAAAAAGCCTCTGAAACAGCATTAAATAGTGTATTAGGTATTTATGGTGTAGCAGAATTAAATAAAATAGATTTGTATGGAAATGTAGAATATAGACAAAAATATGGAAGTAATTCGTATCATAGTGAACGAGATGTGGACTCAACAACAAAAATTGATGCTTTAAATTATAAAAAAGCAACAGTTAATGCTAGTGCAGGATTAAGATACAAAATTACAGATATGTTTGATATAAATGCTTCATATGGATTAAATAATCTAAAAAACAATATAGTAAAAGTAGGTATTGGAATTCAATACTAAAAAATTATTGTAAACTTGCTAAATTAATAATAAACTGTCTTATAAATATAAGATGGTTTTTTTTATATTCAAAATAAAAAAAATACTTTTACATCAAACTTGACTTTTTTTTTAATTTATGTTAGCATATTTTAATCTTTTATTAAAAAGGAGGTAGATTTTGGGATATAAGAAAATAATAATTTTTAGTACATTTTTGCTTGCAAGTCTTGCCTTTCCAGCTCCAGTCAATGAGGCTAACAGAATCATTGATATTCAGCAGAGACAGCTTGAACAGGAGAGAGTAAGGCAACAGCAGGAGAAAATGCAGAAGGAGTTTGAGAATACAAAGTTTGACAGCCCTAAGACTCAGGTTGATAAGGATATTGAAAGCGGCAACTTGAATTCTAATAAATTTTTAATTAAATCAGTCAATATAAAAGACAATGACAGGCTGCTGTCTCAAAGGGAAAAAAATAAAATTATTGGAAAATATGTCTTTCTTGAACTTAGTTCCAATGATATCATAAACCTTCTTACAGATCTTACAAACAAGTTAATTTCTAAAGGATATACTACATCTGTTGTAAACTTTGACAGGAATAATGATCTGACTACTGGAACTTTAAACCTGGAAATTGTTGCAGGAAGAATCGAGGATATAAGGATTAATTCTGGAAATGGGCTTGATAAGTATAAGGAATTTTTTATGTTTGCAAAGAACAAGGGAAAAATCTTTAATATCAGGGACATTGACACGGCAACTGACAACTTTAACTCAATCAATGCCAACAACATGACTATGGAAGTTCTTCCTGGAAGAAAGGAAAACTATTCAAGAATTGAAGTAAAAAATAGATTAAAGAATAAATATACTGTCGGAATCTTAGCTAACAACTATGGGGACAGCAAGCAGAATGGAATATGGAGGAGAGGTATCAACCTTAATATTGACAGCCCTCTTGGAATTGGGGACAACTTCTATTTCACATATATGACCGTTCCTAAAAAAGATCCCAACAGAAGCTGGAAAAAGACGGTTGAACAGTTACAGCCAGGAGAAATTTTACCAATCGGGCCGACTGGATATGATCCTTTAAAAGGGGACACATTGCCATATAAAAGACGGCTTGATATATACAATGAAATTCAGGACTTACACCTTAAAACTTAATTCAAGTAAAAGTATTCAGGAAAGTAGCTTCTATTCGGCAAATACAGTATACGATATGTATTCAAACAGTCATACATTGTCTGCTGATTTAGAAAAAATATTGTTCAGGAATCAGAAAAGCAAGGTTACTCTTGATTTAGGGATTAAAAGAAAACATAATCAGAGCTATCTTGAAAAGTCTGTATTATCTGACAGAAAACTTGCTGTTGGTACAGTAAGTCTTAATACTACTACTTCACTTTTTGGAGGAATTTTTGGAAGTTCTGTTGGATATGAGAGAGGACTTAAAATATTTCATGCTGAAAGGGATAATGGAAAGATAGAAACTACCCCGAAAGCACAGTTTCATAAATACAATGTGAACCTTAGCTACTACAAGCCAGTAACAAACAAATTTATCTATAGGGCCAATGTTTATGGAAGCTATTCAAATGATGTGCTTTATGGAAGTGAAAGGCAGACAATAGGCGGCGTCGGAAGTGTCGGGGGCTATCATACAAGGGAGTCCATTCAGGGAGATAAGGCTATAGAAATCAGCAATGAGCTGGCATATAATATTCCAGTTAAGAAATTTGCGGTTGTTTCTCCATATGTTAATTATGGATACGGGGCTGCAAAGTACAACAGGGATAAATCTAAATACAGGACTGGATATGTAACTGGAATGACAGCTGGAATCAGGTTTGATACAAAAATGTTTGATTTTGACTTTGGATATGCAAAACCTATGGCACATTCAGAGTATTTAAGTCCTAAGAAACAGGAAATGTATTTTAGTGGTTCTTTGAAAGTAAGTTTTTAGATAATAATTTTAATTAAAATTTTTTCAATTAGTTAAAAAAAATAATGCAAAATTTCAAATTGTAATTAATGAGAATTTTAAACTTTTCAATTGGTTAAAAATATCGAAAGGAGATGAAAAAATGAGAGGAAAAAGTAAGATATTACGTAAATTAACTGCTGCATTACTGCTAAACGTGTTCAGCTTCAACATTCTTGCCGACGGACTTCAGGTTGATCCTAATTCAAGGTACAACACAAGCCTTGACAGGGCTCAGAATGGCGTGCCTGTCGTTAATATTTCCACTCCGAATGGCCGTGGTGTAAGTATTAACGAGTTTTTAGAGTACAATGTCGGGCGTGAGGGACAGGTTCTTAACAATGCCGACAACATCGGCAGAAGCCATCTCGCAGAAATCATCAACGCAAATCCAAATCTTGGGCCGAATCAGGCCGCCAATCTTATCCTGCTTCAGGTTAACGGGGCAAACCGTTCCCAGATTGAGGGATATATCGAGGCTCTCAGCAGACAAAAGGTGAATGTAATTTTAAGCAATGAAAACGGGATATATTTAAACGGTGCAGGAACAATTAATATTAAAAACTTTATCCCAACAACTGGGAGAGTTAAGCTAAAGGACGGGGATGTAATCGGAATTGACGTCGAAAAGGGAAGAGTCATTATCGGGGCAGGCGGCTTTGATGCGACTAATACTGATTATGTAAACGTTATTGCAAAGGCTATGGAATTACAGGGAAATCTTGTTGGGAACAAGGTTGATGTAACTCTGGGAGAAAATACTGTTGACTCTAGCGGAACTGTAACTTCAAAAAACGGAATAAATTCAGTTGCAATTGATGCAAGCAACCTTGGATCGATGTATGCCGGGCAGATAAAGATAGTAAGCACGGACAAGGGGGCAGGAGTAAACTCCAATGGACTTATCTACTCAAGGGATACAAAATTAGAAATTACAGCTGACGGGAAAATCAATGTCGCAAAGATTAAAGGAAACGGCATTGAAATAAACGGGACTGAGTATGCCCAAAGTGAGCTTGCAAGTTCTGACAAGGGGATTAATATTAATGCGGCTAAAATAAAGCTGGATGGGGAGACTCAGGCAAATGAGGACATTAACCTTAATGGGAATGTTGAGAACAAGTCAAATATATACTCAGGCGGAAACTTGAATACGCTTGATATGATAAATTCTGGGAATATTAATGCTTCAGGGAACATAACGGCAAAGGATTTTAAAAACTCTTTTGCAACAGTTCTTTCCGGAGGAAACTTTAATGTAAAAAACTTGGATAATTCCGGAAATATACAGGTTTCAGGAATTACTGATATTAATGGAAAATTTGATAATACAGGAGCATTGACTTCCGTTAAGCGAATC
>ERZ772945.1512-NODE-1512-length-16172-cov-5.670782_pt1 | contig 16172 bp, 15 predicted proteins | sample MGYA00511681_ERZ772945 | MGnify/ENA primary metagenome ERZ772945 (study PRJEB29015, sample SAMEA2737943) | human oral metagenome | biome: human oral; feature: human-associated habitat; material: dental | place: China | collected 2143 ...
GTGAACGGGCACGCGAACCGGGTCGGCGTCCGGGGGCAGCATGAGGATCGCGCCGAGCGGCGCCCCGCCGTCCACGGCCACGTCGACTCGGCCGTGGGCGATGTACTCGTATTCGAGCTCGAAGGCGAACAGGCCGGCCAGGACGCGGAGCCCGTCCTGTCGCGGGGAGAGCCGGTCGAGGAAGACGGGGTCGCGCGAGAACGCCTCGGCGAGCATCCCCGCGATGCCGGGGACGTCGCGCTGCGCCGCCCGCCTGATCTCCACGCCCGGTCTGTCCATGGTTCGCTCCGTTCTCCGAGGGTTCCCCCGGCTCGGGCAATCCTACCGTCAGGCCGGCGCCTGGTCGGCCCCGCCCTCCCGAAGCCCCGACTCCCCCGTCCGGGCCCCGTCGGCGGCCGCATCCTCCGTGGGAGCGCCCTCGCCGGTGGCCGATTCGCCGGTCGCCGGCCGGCGGATCCGCCGCCTGACTCGCGTCCAGGCGACGCCCAGGATGAGGAACCACACCGGGGTGACCGCCAGCGCGTTGCGCGTATCGGCCTTGGTGGTCAGGGCGAGGACGACGAACGCGAAGAAGGCCAGGACCACCCACGGCATGAAGGCGGCGCCGGGCATGCGGTAGGCCGATGCACGATGGGCGTCGGGGTGCCGGCGGCGGTAGAGGATGTAGCAGACGAGGATGACCGACCAGACGAACAGGAAGAGGACCGAGGAGACCGTGGTGACGAGCGTGAAGGCGCGCATGACGCCGCCGGACAGGGTCAGCAGGTGGGCGCAGCAGATGATGACGACCGTCACGATCAGCCCGGCCCACGGCACGCCGCCGCGCGTGAGCCTGCGGAAGACGCTCGGCGCCATCCTCTTGTGGGCGAGCCCGAAGACCATGCGGGAGGTCGAGTAGATCCCGGAGTTGCACGAGGAGGACGCCGAGGACAGGACGACGGCGTTCATGACCGAGGCGGCCGCCGACAGCCCCGCGAGCCCGAAGAGCCGGACGAAGGGAGACTTCTCCGGATCGACCTGGTCCCACGGGGTGACGCACATGATCACCGCGAGCGCCACGACGTAGAAGAGCAGGACCCGCACGGGGATGGCGTTGATGGCCCGCGGCAGGGTGACGCGGGGGTTCTCGGTCTCGGCGGCCGTGGTGCCGACCAGTTCGATGCCCACGAAGGCGAAGACGGCCAGCTGGAAGCCTCCGAGGAAGCCCTGCACGCCGTTGGGCAGGAAGCCGCCTCGATCCCACAGGTGCGCGATCGAGGCCTGGGTGCCGTTCGGCGAGGTGAAGCCGGTGACGACCATGAAGATCCCGGCCGCCACGAGGGCGACGATCGCGACGAGCTTGATGATCGCGAACCAGAATTCGATCTCGCCGAACAGCTTGACGGTGGCGAGGTTCATGAGGAGGAGGACGAGCATGACCGCGACGGCCAGCAGCATGGACACCCAGATCCTCTCCTTTCCGACCCACAGCTGCCAGTAGCCGGTAATGGCTATGATGTCGGCCATGCCGATGACCACCCAGGTGAACCAGTAGGTCCATCCGACGAGGAAGCCCGCCCAGGGTCCGAGGATGTCCGCCGCGAAGTCCTGGAAGGAGCGGTACTCGAGTTTGTGCAGGAGGAGCTCGCCCATGGCTCGCATGACGAAGAAGAGCATGAGGCCGATGACCGTGTAGACGAGGAGGATCGACGGGCCGGCGACGCTGATCGACTTCCCGGCGCCGAGGAAGAGGCCCGTGCCGATCGCCCCGCCGATGGCGATGAGCTGGATGTGGCGGTTGCTCAGCCCTCTGCGGAGGTGCTCGCCCGCCCCGTCGGCCGGCGGATCGTCGCCGAGAATATCGCCGCCGAGAATCCGGGCGGGCGCCGCCGCGCCGCGTCCCTTCGCCTTCCTGCCTGTCATCTCTCCTCCTGGACCGTGGGCGCGGACCGCGCCGGTGCATGCATCGGCCGGCCCCTTCTGCGGGATGCGGCCGTCGCCGGACGAACCGCGCGCCCGACCCTATCTCACATGTGAGAAATGTCTGCTGCGGCCCGTCGCCTGCCGAGACGCACACGCCGGTAGCCTACGATTCCAGGTATACGCCCATGAGCGGACACGGCGATCACCGGCGCACCCATTGGCCTGGCCGCTGAGGATCCATCTTCCGGCGCATCCCGCCGAAGGCTCCATGGTACGACACGAAAGCTCACAATGACGAGAATCACGATCTTCCAGCCGCATCCCGAGTGCCCTCCCGACAGGCTGGCCGAGTGGCTGCCGGACGTCGACTGCGGCACCGTCCGCCTGTGGGAGGAGCCCGTCCCGCAGGCGTCCTCGTGGGGCGACGGCGCCGTCGTGCTCGGCGGCCCCATGGGCGCCCACGATGCCGCGCGGCATCCGTGGATCGGGGATCTGGCGGAGGGACTGCGCGAGGCGGTCGGCGCGGGGCTGCCGGTGCTCGCCATCTGCCTGGGCCACCAGATCCTGGCCGCCGCCCTCGGCGGCCGAGTGAGCGTCGGCGACAGGCGCAGTCGCGAGAGGGGGGCGCAGTCGATCGTCCTGCTCGACTCGTGCGCGTGCGACCCGGTGCTCGGCCGGCTGCACGAGTCCACGGCCCTGGGCGACGGCGGCGTCATCGCCTACCAGTGCCACGACGACGCGGTCGCCGAACTCCCGGCCGGGGCCACTCTCCTGGCCAGCTCCCAAGCCTGCCCCGTCCAGGCCTTCCGCCTCGGCAACGCGCTCGGGGTGCAGTTCCACCCGGAGGCCACGCCCGAGCGGATGCTCATGTGGCGGGCGCGGGACGGCATGGCCGACCCCGGCTTCATCCGCGGCATCGAGGCGGTCGACCCGCGGGTCGCCGCCTCCGGGAGCCTCATCGTCCGCGCCTTCGCCGCCCAGTGCGCGGCGCACGAACGAGTGGCGGTCTGACGCCCGCGGGGAGCCGCGCGGAAGGCGCTTTCGAGGCCGGGAGAGGCTCAGTCCACCGGGAAGGTCAGGACGATCCGGCCGCGCTGGCCTCCCGCCTCCAGGAGGCGGTGCGCCTCGGCGGCCTGCGACGCCGGCAGGACGGGGCCCAGGCGGATGCTCAGCGTCCGGGACTCGATCAGGTCGCGCAGCCCGGCCATGGCCGCCTGGTCGGTGGCGCGCTTGCGCACGGTCAGCGGAAGAAGGGTGATGCCCCTGCCGGGGTCGTCCTGCGAGACGGGCCGCAGGATCGAGACCCGCCCGCCGTCTCGCACGGCGCCCAGGAGATCCACAGCGATCTGGGCGGTGTCGGCGACGGCGTCCACGCCGTCGGGGGCCAGGGCGCGCGCCTCGGCGACGACGTCGGCTCCCCGGGGGATGAAGTCCTCCGCCCCGAAGCCCCGGACCAGGCTTTCGTCGCCGGCGCCCGCCAGCGCGATGACGTGCAGCCCCTCGGCGTAGGCCAACTGGGTGATGTAGCCTCCCACCGATCCGGCCGCACCGGTCACGAGCACCGTCGCCCCGGGCGGGAGGGCGAGGGCGTCGAGCGAGTTCCGGGCGGTCAGAGCGTTCAAGAGGAAGGCGACCGCCTCGGAGGGCGTGGCGTTCGCGGGAGCGCGCACGGCCGAGACGGCCGGCACGACGACGGCCTCGCTGTAGCCGCCGCGGGAGCCGGAGAAGGCGACGAATGCCACGACCCGCGCTCCGACGGCCAGGTTCTCCTGCCCGCCGGACGCCCCCTCGCCGACCTCTTCGACGACTCCGCAGACGTCCAACCCGGGGACGTAGGGAGGGGCGACGCCCTCGTAGAGCGCGGCGAGCCCTCCGCTGCGGGCCATGGCGTCGACGGGGGCCACCCCCGCGGCGTCGACGCGGACGAGGATCTCCCCCGGTCCCGGACGGGGGTCGGGCAGCTCTACTTCGTGGAGGACCTCGGGGCCTCCGTATGTGTCGAATCCGATGGCGCGCATGGCGACTCCTAACTTCCGGCGGCGCACGCTCGGAGCCTCCGGTGCGCAACCGAGGGCTCCGGCGCATGCCGGAGAGGACGGTGCGCTCGAACACCGGAGACGGCGTGCCTGGCATCAGCATACGGAATCCCGCCTCGCCTGTGGGAGACCGGCGAGACGAGTCGCCGGGGCCGGCGGCGTCCCGCGGCGTTCCGGTGGATCCGACGATCCGGCGCCGCGCTGACTCCGCGGCCTTCCGCGACGCCCCGCGGGGAATCCTGCAACCACCCTGTCCCGCAGAACAACCGATCGGCCTTCCACGGCATCCCGGGGGAATCCTCTAGGGTGGTGTCAGCGGGGCCGTGGCTCGTCCGCCGCCCCGCCGACGAGGCGACCGTCGCTTCCCTGCTCGCCGCCTCGGACGTCCTGGGCACCGGATGGTTCGGCGCCGTGGCAGCCGAGGCCGGCCCGGGCGAGACCGTCGCCGTCGTGGGCGACGGCGCGGTGGGGCTCATGGCCGTCCTGGCGGCCAGCCAGCTGGGAGCCGACCGGGTCATCGCCATGTCCAGGCACGAGGACCGCGCTGCGCTGGCACGGGAATTCGGAGCCACCGACGTGGTGGCCGAGCGCGGCGAGGAAGGCGTGGCCGAGGTCAAGGATCTGACCGGCCGGCTCGGCGGCCCGGGCCCGCGGACGGCCGGGAGAGGGCTCCCCCGACCCCGCGGGGCCGCTCGCCTCCCCTCAGCGGGTCGCCTCGTCAAGGGGGACCTCGGGGTCGGGCTGGCGGGTGATGCGGTTGCGCAGGTCGCGCCGGACGATCTCGATGGACCAGAGCCAGATCGCGTGGCCGAAGACCTCGGAGAGGTGCTCCTCGAGGGGCTGGTCCCACGGCGCGGGCACGGTGCCCATGGCCGGCATGGCCACGACGTGGAAGACGAACCATAGGGCCAGGCCGAACGCGGCGCCCTGCCACAGCTTGACCTGCGGGTACCTCTCGGCCGCCAGGCAGTAGAGCAGCGCGAAAAAGACGGCGAAGCCGAAGTGGACGGCGAAGGAGTAGATCGGCAGCTCGTTGCCGTTGAAGCCGACCGTCGTATGGCTCGTCTCGGGCGACACGCCCAGCTGCTGGAGCAGCTCCTGGGGAGGGTTGGTCGCGTTGCGGGCGGGGGTGCGCGGAGGGAAGGGAACCTCCCAGCCGAACTTGACGACGGCCGAGAAGAGGCCGGCGATCAAGCCGACGAGGGCCGCCACCCGGTAGCGACGGCGGGCCGGGTCGGTGACGCGGAGTGTGAGCATCGGGCTTCCTTTGCGATCGCGATTCGTGAACGTTCGCCGGGTCCCGCCCTCGCGGACCGCGGGGCCCCGGAGCGGCTGTCCGCGCCGGCGGTCCGGCCCTCCCACGCTATCGGCGCGCCCGCGAGTCGGGGTCGAAGCGCGCCGAAGCGGCGGGCGGCGGGGCCTCTCTCCCACCGGGCGATGGGACCCCTCTCCGGCCGAGCCGGCGACGGGAGGGCAGCGAGCCGGTAGTCTTCCCTCGACACCCCTTCGCTCAAAGGAACGGCATGGCTCTGGGACTCGCAGCTCTCCTCGACGACATCGCGGCGCTGGTCAAGGCCACCGCGGCCAGTCTGGACGACATCGCCGCGGGGGCGGTCAAGGCCAGCACGAAGGCCGTGGCCGTCGTCGTCGACGACACCGCCGTCACCCCGCAGTACGTGGAGGGCATCGACCCGAAGCGCGAACTGCCGATCATCAAGCGGATCGCCACCGGATCCCTCGTCAACAAGAGCGTCATCCTCGTCCTGGCGCTGCTCCTGTCGGAATTCGCGGCCTGGGGGCTGACCCCGCTCCTCATGCTCGGCGGGACGTACCTGTGCTTCGAGGGCGCGCACAAGATCTGGGACAGGCTGGCGGGCCACCGCGCCGAGGCTGCCGTCACGCAGAACGCCCAGGCGGAGGACGCCATCGTCAGAAGCGCGGTCCGCACCGACTTCATCCTGTCCGCCGAGATCATGGCGATCGCCCTCGGCGAGGTCGCCGGGGATTCCCTTCCGCTGCGCGCGGCGGCGCTGGCGATCGTCGCCGTGGTCATCACGGCCCTCGTCTACGGCGTGGTGGCGCTCCTGGTCAAGGCCGACGACGCCGGCCTCGCGCTCGCCCGCAGCGACAGCCCCTTCGCCCGGAGGGCCGGCTGCGCCGTCGTCGCGGCGATGCCCCGGGTCCTGTCCGGCATCACGGCCGTCGGCGTGGCCGCCATGCTGTGGGTGGGCGGCCATCTGCTCGTCTCCGGGGCGGCCGAACTCGGATGGCGCGCCCCGCATGACGCCGTCGCGGCGATCGCCGCCGCCGTCTCCGGCCCGGCGCCGCTGCACTGGCTCGTCGAGACGGCCTGCTCGCTCGTCGCCGGCTTCGCCTGGGGAAGCGTCTTCGTCGTACAATCCGCGGTGTCGGCCATGCGCCGCGGTTCGGGGCGGACGGATCGCTGACTGCCGTATCCGATCCGCCGTTTCCCCGTCCCTCCGATCAGCTTCCCCGCCCGTTCAAGGAGAGTTCCCGTGAGCACGAACGACGATTCGAACCACCCTCGTGCGGCCGCCCCGCCCGATCAGTCGGCGCCCCCGGCGGTCAGCGCGCCGGCCCCCGCGGAAGGCGGCGCAGCCCCGTCCGACGCCCCTGGGCAACGGCCGGGCCGGCCGATCGCGCGGGTCGGCGTCCTCCTCGACGGCGTCCGCTGGGTCGCTCCCGCCACGGACGGCGGAGAACGCCTGAACGGCCGAGAGAAGGCGATCCTGAGCGCCGACCGCGTCCTGACCGGCGGACGCCAGGGCCGCGAGCTCGACGTCCTGGACGCAGGCGGCCTCTACATCGAGGGCACGCGCATCGCCGCGGTGGGCCGCGCCGCCGACCTGCTCGCCGCCCACCCGCACGCCCGGCACGTGAACTTCCCCGGGGCGACGCTCATGCCCGGCCTGATCGAGACCCACGCCCACCTGGCCACCTCGGGCACCGACGTGGAATATCCGGACTACGGCCCGGACGAGGTGGCCCGCCTGACCCTCAACGCGGCCGCCTCGGCGCGGGAACTGCTCAGCATCGGGGTCACGAGCGTCCAGAGCCTGGGGGCGCGCCACTACGTCGACGTCGCCCTGCGCGACGCAATCGAGGCCGGGGCCCTCGAGGCCCGCGCGTGCTCGCCTCCGGCCCCCAGATCACCACGACCGCGGGGCATTCGTGGCAGGCGGGGGCCGAGGTGGACGGACTGGACGGCATCCGGCGCGAAGTGCGCGCGCACCACCGGCGGGGCGTGGACGTCGTGAAGGTCATGGCCACCGGGGGCTTCACCACCGACGGCTCGGCGCCGTGGTTCGCGCAGTTCTCACAAGACGAGCTGGCCGTCCTGTTCGCCGAGGCGCACCGGCTCGGCAAGCGGACCGCCGCCCACGCGCACGGGACCGAGGGCATCGAACGCGCCGTCGCGGCGGGGGTGGACTACATCGCCCACGCCTCGTTCGTCTCCCCCTCCGGGCGCAGCGTCTTCGACCCGCGGCTGGCCGACGCGATCGCGGAGGCGGGCGTCTACGTCGACACGACGAGCACCGCCGACCTTCCCGAAATCGTCCGCAGGGATGACTCCTACCGCCCTCCCGTTCGCGAGCTCCACGAGCACGGCGTGCGCATCGTCGCCGGCCACGACTCGGGCATACCCGGGGTCCCCCACCGCGCCTACGTGGCCGGCCTGGAGGCGCTCGAAGCCTTCGGCGTCCCCCGCACCGACGTGCTCATGGCCGCCACGAGCCGCGCCGCCGCCGCGATCGGCCTGGCCGGGATCACGGGCTTTCTGACGCCCGGCTACGACGCCGACGTCATCGCGGTGGCCGGCGACCCCCGCGACGGCCTGGGGGCTCTGCGCGACCTGCGCATCGTCGTCAGCCGCGGCCGCGAGTTCGCCCCCGACGCCCTGGCGCCGGTGCGAGGACTCGGCGAAGAGGTCGAAGGCGACCGCGCCGTCCTCGGCCCGGCCGTCACCCTCGCGGCGTGGCGCGAACGGGCCGCCCGCGCGGCCGCCCATCCCCGGACGTAGACCTGCCGCACACGCCGTCGGCATCGGCGGACCAGGCCGGCGAACCCCCGGGAGACGAGCCCGGCTAATCCCTCCGAACGGTGGATGCTCAGCCCGCGGGGCCAGCATAGACTCTTCACGGTTCGCGGCCGACGCGAGCCGCGCACACCCCGGCGCGCGTGCGGCGCGCCGCGTACATCCAGGAGCCCACATGGCCGTTACCGCCACCGTCTTCACGACTTTGGCCTGCCTTCTCCACGTCTTCATCTTCTACATGGAGTCCCTCGCCTGGGCCGGGCCGAGGGCGCGCACGGCCTTCGGCATGACGGCGGAGCAGGCCCGCAATACGCGAGAGCTGGCCTTCAACCAGGGGTTCTACAACCTCTTCCTCGCCGTCCAAGCGGGCGTCGGCGCCCTCTCCTTCCTCCTCGGGCACCGCGGGATCGGCGCGGCCCTGATCTTCGCGGGCGCCGGCTCGATGCTCGCGGCCGCGGCCGTCCTCTTCGTCTCCTCGCCCGGCAAACGGGGCGCCGCCTCCAAACAGGGCTCCTTCCCCGCGATGGCGATCGCCTTCCTCACCGCGTCGCTCCTGACCTGATCGCCCGCGCAGCCCACGGCTCCCCGCCCCGCGGCACACACCCCTTCACTTCGCACCATCGCCCGGCGACGTGGCCGCGGCGCGGTCTCACCCATGCCGTCTTCCGGCCCTCATCACCTCCTCCAGCGCGGAAAGCCCCGCTCGTACCACCGGAGTGCCACATGCCCTTCCCCTCCCGCTCGTCCGTGGCGACGACCATGCGCTACGCAGGGTTCGTGCTCGGCGTCGCGATCGCCTTCGCAACCCTCACACTCCTAGTCGCCAGCCTCGCCCCCGGGCATTCCGTCCGGCAGGAGGGAGCGGGATTCGCCTGGGGCAATTACGGCAGCTGGATCGTGCTCGCCTCGCTGGCCGGGCTGGCGCTCTCGCTCCCTCTGGCCCCCAACGGGGCCTGCCGGATCGCCGGAGGCCTGGTCACCTGCGTCGCCCTCGCAGGATCGGTGACGCAGGTGGGGCGCATAGCCGCCGCCGCGTCCGCGAACGGAGGACGCGTCGACCCTTTGGCCGCGCTCGATCTGTCCTCGCCCGCGCGCCCCGAGGCCGACGACTGGCTCACGTACAACGCCGTCGACGGGCGGGCGATGAGGATCGGCGTGTGGAAGCCGCGCCTTCCGGAGAGGAACGCGCCGGTTCTCTACCTCGTCCACCGGGGAGGGTGGAACGACGGGATGGGCGACGCCCGGAACAGCGGCGCCGAGGCGGACTGGTGGCGCAACCGCGGCTACCTCGTCTTCAGCGTCGAATATCGGCTGGCCAGCGCAGCCTACGCGACGTGGGACAAGGCTCCGGCCGATGTGGCCTGCGGACTGGGGTGGGTGGCGCAGCACGCCTCCGATCTGGGAGGCGACCCGAAGAGGATCGTGGTCCTCGGCGCGTCCGCCGGCGGCAATCTCGCGCTCAATCTCGGGTATCAGGCCTCCATGGGCCAGGCGCGGCCCTCGTGCGGGGTCTCGGTGCCGGTTCCCGCCGCGGTCGTCGCCTACGTCCCGATCGTCGACCCCCAGTACGTCTACGACCACGGCCAGGCCGTCGGCGGCAGGGAGACGAAGACCCTCATCGAGAACTACATCGGCGGCAGGCCCGACCGCCACGCCGACCGCATGAGGGCGATCTCCACGGACACGTACCTGTCGCGCGACGCTCCGCGGACGCTCGTCGTCGAGCCGGAGGAGGACGGGTACGTCCCCGCGGAGAGCGTCTTCAGGTTCTGCGACCGCGCCAGGACGGCGGGTGTGAATGTGACGACCGTGAGGATGCCGGTGTACAACCACTTCTCCAGCTACGGCAACTCCCTCGCCGGGCAGGCCAACCGGTCGGTCTCCCACGCATGGCTGTCCCGGTTCCTGTGAGGGGCCGGCCGACAGCCGGTGCCGGCCCGCAAGCAGCCCGCTTGCGCGGCGGCGCGGCGCCGCCCATACTGTTCCTGGCCGTCGGACGACGCGGTCTCAGGCCGAAAGTCCCCGACGTCCTCGGTGCGTGAGCAGCGCCACCGCGCTCCGGCCCGGCCCGTCGGGAGTTTACCCTCCAGTAGTTTGGCAGTTCGGCCTCCCTCGCATATCGTTGGGGAGGTTGTCAATGGGCAGCCCGCCGCAAGCGAACGATTTGCTTTTCACCGTGCAATGTGTTTGCGGTCGATGTTCTTCACGCACACGCAAAGGAGTATCCCCGTGGGTCACGCGGTACAGCCAAACGGCGCCATCCAGGAGGTCGGAGTCGACGAGCTCTTCTTCTCCGTGACGGACGGCCGAGGCGTCATCGAGTCCTCCAACGAAGTCTTCGTCAGGCTCTCCCGGTACTCGCGCGGGGAGCTCATGACCGCCCCCCACAACATCATCCGGCACCCCGAGATGCCGGGCGCCGCCTTCAGGCTCATGTGGGACACCATCGAAGAGGGCAAGCCCTTCGCCGCCTACGTCCGCAACCTCGCCGCGGACGGCACCGAGTACGACGTGTTCGCCACCGTCACCCCTCTGCCGGGCCACCGCTACCTCTCGGTGCGCACCCGGCCGGTCCGCGACGACCTCTTCGACGCCGCCAAGGGGCTCTACACGAAGGTCCGCGCCTACGAGAACCAGCTGCTCGCCGATGGCATGAACCGCCGCACCGCCTCGCGCAAGGGAGCGGGCAGGGCCGCCGAGCTCCTGGAGGAGATCGGCTACAACTCCTACGAGGCCCTCCAGATGGCCGCCCTTCCCGCCGAGGTCGCCCGCAGGGAGGAGCTCTCGGCGGGGTTCCCCTCGCGCCCCAACGCCGAGGGCATGCTCAAGGACGCGCTCGACACGGTCACCGGGATCTACGACGAGCTCTCGGTGTGGATGAGGGAACAGGACTCGCTGGCCGAGCTCTCCTCGAGTCTGCGCCACGTCGCCAACGAGATCGAGAGCCGCCTGGGCGACGCGACGATCACCCCCGAGACGCTCGCGACGATCACCGCGCACGGGCCGTCGATGACCCCGCTCGTTGAGCCCCTCCAAGTGTGGACGTCGATGCAGAGCATCGTCGGCTCGACCCTCATCCGGCTCGTCGGCTCGCTTCGCGAACTCGACGCCACCAACGTGCGCACTCGATTCCTGGTCGCCCTGGCCCGCCTCCACGCGACGATGCTCGCCACGTTCATCGCCGAGCTCATCGACGGCGGCCCGGACGCCAAGGAGTCCGTGCCCGCCATCTGGCTGCTCACGAAGGCCCTGCGCCAGGGCCTGTACGACATGGAGGAGCAGACCGGCGCCCACCGCCGCCTGGCCTCCAACACCGCCTGGAACATCGACCAGGCGAACTCGATGATCACCATCCCCAGCCAGGTGCTGGCCATGTGGAAGGCGACGGCGGAGTCCACGCCGCTCCCCGACGACGTCGCCGCCCTGGTCCCGCAGATCTCCGAGGGCGTCGTCGACTACACGGGCACGGTGCTCAGGGAGTCGACGGAACTCGCCGAACGCTGCCGGGCCCTGGGCGACCAGCACGATTCGACGCATATGACCGAGCTCCTCCACCACGCCGAGGACCTCGCCGTCAAGATCGCCTCGCAAGGCTGAGCCGGCCTGCCGGAGGCCGCCGGGCTCGCAGCGCCCGCCGCGGCGGGGACCGTCGAAGAAAAGGCGGGGACGGCGGCTTGCCATCCCCGGCGCCGAGCGGGACCCGCATCGAGACGACGCGGGCGATGCGCGGCACCAGGAACTGGTCCTGGGCGAGCACCGAGCCGGCGACGGGCCTGAGGGCGATCACCATGAGTGCGGCTCACGGTCCCGGGCGCTCGGCCACCTCGTCGGTGTAGTCGCCGGCAACGATCTCGACGCGGTTGCCCTCGGGGTCGAGCAGGACCGCCTCGTAATAGCCGTCGCCGGTGCGCCGGGGCCCGTCGACCACGGGCACGTCGGCCGCACGCGCCCGGGCGGCCAACTCGTCGACATCGGTGCATCCGGGCAGAGCGAAGGAGACATGGGCCCAGCCAAGAGCCTCCGACTCCGGACGGGCAATGACGTCGGGGCGACTCATGAGCTCGAGCCGGGCGCCGCGCCCGCCAGCGGCATCGGGATCGAAGCTGATGATGAACGTGCGCAGGCCCGTCCGCGGGTTGTGGTACTCGCCGTTCGAGCGGCCGGAGAACCAACGGAGGTAGAAGTCGCGTACGCCGACGAGATCGGCCACCCATAGGGCCGCGTGATCGATGCGGGACATACTCGTATCCTGCCCGAGGCGGCTTGGACGGTCAACGGCGGCAGAACGTCCGGTGCTGCTTCAGCGCCGGTGTCTTCCCTGGCCGCTCTGCGTCGTCGAGCCCTTCGCGCAGGCGTCATTCGTCGGCGTCGGCCGTCCGCCCGGGGCGAGCGGTGCCGCCGTGGCGCCGTATGAATGCGATCCAGGCCCGTCCCCCAGCCGCTCACTCCTCGGCGGCGGACGGATGCGTCATGTCGGCCGGCACCACCCAGGCGTCGAAGTCCCCGGCGCTGACGAAGCCCAGCTCCAGGGCCGACTCCCGCAGCGAGAGCCCCTTCTTGTGGGCGTTCTTGGCGATCTTGGAGGCCTTGTCGTAGCCGATGTGACGGTTGAGGGCGGTGACCTGCATGAGGTTCTTGTCCAGATTCTCCTCGATCTTCTCGAGGTTGGGCTCGATGCCGTAGGCGCAGTGCTCGTCGAAGGAGGCGCAGGCGTCGCCGATCAGCTTGACGGACTCCAGGACGCACCAGGCCATGACGGGCTTGAAGACGTTGAGCTGGAAGTTGCCCTGGGAGCCCGCGAAGCCGACGGTGGCGTCATTGCCGAAGACCTTGGTGGCCACCATGGTCATGGCCTCGCACTGGGTGGGGTTGACCTTGCCGGGCATGATCGAGCTGCCGGGCTCGTTCTCGGGGATGAGCAGCTCGCCGATCCCGTTGCGCGGCCCGGAGGCGTACCAGCGCACGTCGTTGGCGATCTTCATCAGGGCGTCGGCCAGAACCCGCAGCGAGCCGGAGACCTGGACGAGGGCGTCGTGGGCGCCGAGCGCGGCGAAGAGGTTGGAGGCCTGGGTGAACCGAATGCCGGTCTCCTCGCTGATCTTCTCCGCAGTCAGTTCGCCGAACCGCGGATGGGCGTTCAAGCCGGTTCCCACGGCGGTGCCGCCGATGGCCAGCTCGCGGGCCCGGGAATCGGAGTATTCGACGCATTCCAGGGCGAAGTCGATCTGGGCGACCCAGCCGGAGAGAACCTGGCCCAGGCGGATGGGGGTGGCGTCCTGGAGGTGGGTGCGGCCGACCATGACGACGCCGTCGAACTCCTTCGCCTTCCTCTCCAGGGTGTCGCGCAGTCGGCGCACGCGCGGATACATGTTCGCCAGTTCGCAGACGACCGCGATGTGCATGGCCGTCGGGAAGGTGTCGTTAGAGGACTGGCCGCGGTTGACGTGGTCGTTGGGGTGGACGGGGGCCTTCGAGCCCATCTCGCCGCCCGCGAGTTCGACGGCCCGGTTGGAGATGACTTCGTTGGCGTTCATGTTCGACTGCGTGCCCGATCCCGTCTGGAAGACGACGAGCGGGAATTCCGCGTCGAGCCGGCCGGAGATGACGTCGTCGCCCGCGGCGGCGATGAGGTCGGCGATCTCGGCGGGAAGCTCGCCGAGTTCGGCGTTCGCCCGCGCGGCGGATTTCTTGAGGACTCCCAGGGCGTGGATCATGGGGCGGCCCCAGACGAAGGTGTCGCGGCCGATGTCGAAGTTGTGCAGGCTGCGTTCGGTCTGGGCGCCCCAGTAGTGGTCGGCGGGAACCTCGATCGCGCCCATCGAGTCGGTTTCCGTACGTGTGGGATTCGTCTCTGAAGTCATGGACGCAAGCCTACCGGGTTCCGTCTCCGGACGCGGGACCGCACGTCCCACCCGGGATCCCGCCGGCGACGCCGGAGCGAACCCGCGTGATGCGGATCATGGCCTGCACGTGCCGCCGGGCGTGGGGCCCGAGGCCCATCTCGATTCGCAGGAATATCCGAGCCAAGCCGTATACCTTGATTGCATGTCGTTCTTCGCCCTGACCTCAGGCACTCTGCTGGCCGCCGTCGCCGTGCTCACCGCGGCCTGCTTCCTCTGGGCGATCCTGTGGGTGCCCAATCACCCGTGGACGAAGCTGTGGGCCTACGTCCAGCAGGCTCTGGCCGTCCTCCTGTGCAGCGTCCTGGCGATCTCCCTCGCCTTCCTCGCGGTCAACCGGGTGAGCCTGTGGTATTCCAACTGGCACGACCTCCTCGGGTTCCTGTCGAAGAAGCCGGCCACGCAGCAGCAGTTCGGGGCGGCGCCCGCGGGGGCTCCGCAGAGGGCGGAGGGGGCCGCCCCCTCCAAGAAGACGCCGAAGGCCCACTTCACCCAGGCGCAGCGCAATCCCCTGGCCAACGCCCAGCTGACTGGCATCAACCCCAACGCCTCGGGCGGGCAGTGGGTGAACGTCGTCGTCCCGGGTCAGGGAGAGCAGGGCGACGCGACGGTCAGGGTGTGGCTACCGCCGTCCTATCTGAAGAACCCGGACAAGGCCTATCCGGTCATCATGGCCTTCGCGGGCGTCCCCGGCTCGCCCGTCGGATTCGAGCAGCCCCTCCACACCGGCGAGGATCTCGCCAAGGCCGTCAGCGAGGGGAAGATCCGGGACTCGATCATCGTCGCGCCCAACGTGTTCCCGCGGGACCGCGACACCGAGTGCATGGACGTGGAGGGGACCTCGATCGAGACGTGGGTCACGCAGAAGGTCGTGCCGTGGGTCAAGGCGAATCTCCGCGCGGAGGGGGACCCCGGGGCCTGGGCGACGTACGGCTACTCCGCGGGCGGGTGGTGCGCCAACATGTTCACGATCCGCCACCCCGAGCTGTTCAGGACGACGCTGTCGATGAGCGGCTACTACTCGCCGACCTTCCGCGAGGGCGAGGCGCCCGCGGGCGCGGAGGCCTACGATCTGGGCGCGATCGCCTCCCGGACCCAGCCCCCCGTGAGGATCTGGAACTATTCGGGCACCGGCGACGGGAAGTTCCGAACCTCCTTCGACAAGTTCGCGCCGCAGGTCAAGGCGCCGACGTCGCTGACCTCCGTGGAAGTCGCCGGAAGCTCGCACCGGTGGCCCGTCTGGGAGGAGGCGCAGATGCAGGGCCTGGAGTGGCTGGGCAAAACCGTCCCGGCGTTCTCACCCGCCTCCGCGTAGTGAGCCGCGCGAGTCACGCAAGCCGCGGTGCGGATGGCCGGATCAGCGCGGGCTCAGCGCCTTCGCGCGCAGCCTGGCGATCGCCCACAAGAGGTAGGAGACGATGAGGAAGGCCGCGATGACGGCGCCGACCGTGACCGGCCAGTCGTCCTTGGCCGGGTCGAGGAATTCGTACATCGGCTTGCCGTCCCTGCGCGCATCCCACGGATAGACGAAGAAGATGTAGGGCAGGAGGAGGGCGCTCCACGTCGCCGGCGAGAGGACGTGGAGCCGGCCCTGGGATCGGCCGACCGCCGCCCAGTCGACGGCCATCGCGATCGGGCAGACCAGATGCGCGAGTTTGCCGGCCGTATCGGGGTAGGCGCCCTCGAGCAGAGTCGCGAAGACGACGCCGGTGAAAATCGCCATGGACGTGGCCATTCCGCGCAGCCACGGGCTTTTCGACTCGAAGCGGTTCCGCCCTCCCGTCCGTATGACGAAGGGGCGGACGGCTTCGGAGAGGTTGAAGAGGAAGACCGCGATGGTCGAGAGCGTCGTGAAGTACAGGAGCTGGTCGAAGACCTGCTCGGCGCTCCGGTGTTCCAGGAGAAGCCACACGGCCCACCCGGAGGCCAGCGCGAGCGCCAGCCTCCACAGCCAGAGCGCCCACAGCAGCGGGCTGTCTCCCTTCCTCTTCTGCGCGTTCATTCGCCTCTCCTTCTCGCGAGCAGCCCGGATCCGCCTCGGGCGTTCATCCGCTCCCCTCTCGGGGGCCGCCGGTCGTTCACACCTTACGTCACGCGACCCCATACGCCCTCACACGTCACGGGCGGCCCTCGGGGATCGCGCCGTCCGGGTCGGCCAGTCGGAAGGCGTCGGCGGGCTCGTCGTAGGAGACGCCGGGGTAGCGGCCGAACTGCTCCTCGCGCGCGGCGGGGACGGCGTCGAGTCGGCGCAGGGCCTCGGCGGGCGTGCCCCACGCC
>ERZ772945.1516-NODE-1516-length-16154-cov-9.925710_pt1 | contig 16154 bp, 12 predicted proteins | sample MGYA00511681_ERZ772945 | MGnify/ENA primary metagenome ERZ772945 (study PRJEB29015, sample SAMEA2737943) | human oral metagenome | biome: human oral; feature: human-associated habitat; material: dental | place: China | collected 2143 ...
GCTCGTCGTCGGGGTGGGCCACCAGGGCCACGCAGGCCGGCAGCAGCTCGGGGCGCGTCGTCTCCACGCAGATGTCGGCGCCGCCCGTCGGGCCCTGCTCGATCGGGGCGCCCGCCGCCACGGCCGCGGCGGCGGCCCCGGCGTCGACGAGGTGGAAGGCGATGCGGTGGTAGAAGCCCTCGTACTCCCGGGACTCCAGCTCGGCCTGGGCGACCGCCGTCTGGAAGGTCACGTCCCACAGGCCCGGGGCGGCGCTCTGATAGGCCTCGCCGCGCGCCAGGTTGCGCAGGAAGGCGGCCTGGGCGACCCTGCGGGCCCGCTTCCCGATGGTCTGGTAGGTCTGGGACCAGTCCACGGACAGGCCCAGGCGGCGCCACAGGACCTCGAACTGGGCCTCGTCCTCGACGGTCAGCCGCTCACACAGCTCGACGAAGTTGCGCCGCGAGATCGGCACCTGGTCCCTGGCCCTGACCGACCTGCCCTGCCCGCCGGTGAAGGGCGGCTCGAAACCGGGGTCGTAGGGCAGGGTCGGGTCGCAGCGCACGCCGAAGTAGTTCTGGACGCGGCGCTCGGTGGGCAGGCCGTTGTCGTCCCAGCCCATGGGGTAGAAGACGGCCCGGCCGCGCATGCGCTGGAAGCGTGCGACAGCGTCGGTGTGGGTGTAGGAGAACACGTGCCCCACGTGGAGGGAGCCCGAGACCGTGGGCGGCGGGGTGTCGATGGAGAAGACCTCGGCCCGCTCGGCGCCGCGGTCGAAGGCGTAGGTCCCCTCGGCCTGCCAGCGCTCATCCCAGGCGACCTCCAGGCCGTCGGCGGAGACCCTGGCCGGCACGCGCGGGCTGCGGAGGACGGAGGGGATGAGGCGGGGGGACGACCCTGCTGGAGTCGCTGGAGTCGCTGGAGTCTCAGACATGGGCCCGATTCTGTCATGGGGCGCAGGCGCGCCCCGAACGGGCGCCCTGCACCGCCGTGTGAAGTGGGCTACGGGCGGGCGCAGGGGGCGTGTGGGACACGTGCCACGCGTGCGGACGCGAAGACGGGATGAAACTGGGCCCGCGGACGTTTATCGTTCTGTTGCAGGCAACCCACTGACCAGCAGCCCGCCCCGCACCCGACTTCCCAAGACCACTGAGAGGAGAACCCGTGGACGAGCGTCCCCAGACGGCTCCGTCCGGGACATCCCCTGATCCCTTCCCGGCACCAGCTCCTGCACATGCTCCATCCTCGGCGTCCCCCGTGCCCGTGGGCGCCGCCGAGATGGAGGCGCAGCGACGTCTGCAGGAGGATACCGGCTCCATCGAGCCCATCGACGTCGAAATCGCCGGGCCCGCCGGGCCGGCCGCCGACGAGCAGTCGCCGAGCACGCCCATCGCCCCGATCCCCGCGGTCAAGGCCGCGACGGTCAAGCGCCTGTCCTCACTGGCCCGTGCTCAGATCGGCGTCGCCGTGGTCGCCAGCCTCGGGGTCGTGGCCGCCCTGGCCATCTTCGTGCCCGGCTCCGGCGGGCGGGAGAGCGGCGGGCAGGAGGCTGTGCGTCCCGCCGCCACCAGTACCGCGGAGGCCGGGCGGCCCTCGCCGACGGCGCAGGCCACCGGGACCCCGCCCGCCGGGACGGCCCGGCCCAGCAGCCAGAGCACCGCCGACGGCGGCCAGCCGACCCCGGAGGCTTCCACGTCGGACGCGCCTCAGCCCGACGCCGGCCACCAGTACGACGCCGGCGACCGCGATCCCGCTGATACTGACGCGGCCGAGGCGGCCGCTCCTGCCAGGGCCGAGGGCGGCGAGCCGGGCGGGCAGCCCAGTGACCAGAAGGAGGAGCCGCAGCCCCAGGCTCCCGAGCCGCCCCACCGGGCCCCGACCCCCGAGGCCAACGTCCTGCAGCCGCAGCCGACCGGGCAGCCGACCGAACCCGGGAACACCGAACCTTAGCCGCCCTGGCCGCCCTGGCTGCGGGACCGGCGGCCGCGGCGGCGCTCCTGCCGGACACGGCTCCTGCCGAGAACAAGGGCCCTGTTCTTCGGGCCCACACGGGGTTAGGATTGCCTGATCTAGAGCGGTGTATCCCGCTCGGGACAACAGGTTGCGCCGGTAGATCGAGGAGGAATCGGATGGCGGTCACCGTCGGCACGCTCATCAGTCCCGCACGCAGAGCCATGGTCGCCTCCGGCCTGCTCACCGCCGCCGGGGCGGTTCTCGGCGTCGTGCCGTACGCGGCGCTGCACAATATGGCGGCCATCTGGCTGGGCGAGTCGGAGCGCTCCGGCTGGGCCGGCAGCACGTGGGTATGGGCGGCCATCGCCGTCGTCTCCCTCTTCGCCGCGCAGGTGCTCTACTTCCTGGGCCTGGGGGTCACCCACCTGGCCGAGGCCAGGCTGCGCCACCTGCTGCGCACGCAGGTGGTCGACGCCCTCTGCCGCCTGCCGCTGGGGCGCGTGGCCGCCATCCCGCACGGCGCCATACGCAAGATGGTCGCCGACGACACCTCCTCCATCCACACCCTGGTGGCCCACGTGCCCGGGGACGCCACCAACGCCGCCGTCGGGGCGGCCGCGGGCATGGCCTACCTCCTGTGGGCGGACTGGCGGCTCGCGCTCGCCCTGCTGGGTGCGTGGTGCCTGGTCCTGGCCGCCGCCGCGGCCCCCACCATGCGCGGCTTCGGCGACATCACCGACCGCTTCGGCGTCGCGCAGACCCGGCTGTCGGCCGCCACCGTCGAGATGCTCGAGGGCATGAAGGAGATCAAGAGCTTCCAGGCCGCCGACGCGACCCGTACCCGCTTCAACGCCGCCCGCGAGCACTTCTCCGACATCTCCTACGAGTGGGTCTCCGCCTCCGGGAGGACCATCAGCCTCATGGGCGCCTTCCTGCGGCCCGCGACCGTCTTCGCCACCGTCGCGCCCCTGGCGGTCCTGTTCGTGGCCCAGGGGTGGACCCAGCTGTCCGCCACCCTGCCCTTCTTCCTGCTGGCGCTGGGCCTGCCCGAGGGGCTGCAGACGCTGGTCGGCATGATGCAGCAGCTGTACGAGTCCCGCATGGCCGCCCGGACCACCGCCGAGCTCCTGTCCGCCGAGCCCATGCCCGAGGGCGCCCGCAGCGAGGGGGAGGGGCCGGCCCCGGGCCGCGTCGAGGCCGACGACGTCACCTTCTCCTACGAGGCCGGCTCCCCGGTGCTGCGGGGCGTCTCCTTCACCGCCGAGCCGGGTACCGTCACCGCCCTCGTCGGCCCCTCCGGAGGCGGGAAGTCCACCCTGGCCCGCCTCATCGCCCGCTTCTACGACGTCGACGACGGCGCCGTGCGCGTGGCCGGCGTCGACGTGCGCGAGGCGGCCTTCTCCTGGCTGCTCTCCCGGGTCGCGATCGTGCTGCAGGACGTGGACCTGTCGCACGACTCGGTGGCCGACAACATCGCCCTGGGGCGCCCTGGGGCCACCCGCGAGCAGATCGAGGCCGCGGCCCGCGCCGCCTGCATCCACGAGCGCATCACCCGCCTGCCCCGCGGCTACGACACCGTCCTGGGCGAGGAGGGCGGCTTCCTCTCGGGAGGCGAGCAGCAGCGGGTCACCCTGGCCCGCGCCTACCTCCAGGACGCCCCCGTCCTCGTCCTGGACGAGGCGACCGCCCAGGCCGACCCCGCCTCCGAGCGCGACATCCACCTGGCCCTGTCCCGCCTGGCCGCCGGCCGCACCGTCATCGTCATCGCCCACCGCCTGTCCACCGTGCGCGACGCCGACCAGATCCTCGTCGTCGACGACGGGCGGATCGTCGAGCGCGGGCGCCACGAGGAGCTCATGGTGGAGGACGGCCGCTACGCCTCCATGTGGCGCAGCCAGGACCTGGACCCTGGCGGCCCCGGCGGCCCCGGCGGCTCGGATGATGATGACGGCGATGACGGTCCTGGGGGCCGCGACCGCGCCGGGGCCGCCGCGGCCCCCGCCGCCGAGGAAGGGGAATGACCATGCGGACGATGTGGACGATGCTGCTGCGCCTGGTCAACGCGCGAGAGATGCGGGTGGTGCTCGCCTGGTTCGTCGCCTCGGCGGTCCTCCAGGGCGTGACCCTGGCGCTCATGGTCCCCTTCCTGCGCGCCTTCTACGGGCGCTCGGGCTCCCTGACCGCCTGGCTCATCGCCGTCGTCGTGCTCGGGGCCGCGACCTTCCTCGTGGACGCCTTCGCGATGTTCCGCTCTTACCGCGTGAGCGTCTTCGAGGTCTGCGACACCATGATCGACCGGGTCGCCGAGCACGTCCTCGCCCTGCCGCTGGGCTGGTTCAACGCCCAGCGCCAGGCGGCCGTGGTCAACGCGACCTCCAAGGAGGTCAACACCCTGTCGCACCTGACCTCCCTGGTCATCCCCCACCTGTGCAACGCCTTCATCGTGCCGGTGGTCATGCTCGTGGCCACGGCCTTCGTCGAGTGGCCGCTGGCCCTGATCATGGCGCTCACGATCATCCCCCTGGCCCTCATCTGGCGGCTCATGGCCGCGGCGACCACCCGTGCCAACGAGATGGAGGACTCCGCCTCGGCGGCGGCGGCCGGCCGCCTGGTCGAGCTCGCCCGCCTCCAGCCGGTGCTGCGGGCCAGCGGCGTCACCGAGACCGGCTGGGAGCCGGCGCGCGCGGCCCTCGAGGCCGACTCGGAGGCCACCCTGAGCAGCCTGCGCATCAAGAGCCGGCCCGCCCAGGCCTTCAACCTCGTCGTCAATATCGCCTTCGCCCTGGTCATGGCCACGGGCCTGTCCCTGGTCAGCGGCCACCGGCTCGACGTGGTCGCCTACCTGGCGATCATGACCGTCACCTCGCGCATGCTCATGCCGCTGACCAGGGCCGCCCTGTTCTCCACCGAGGCCGACAGCGCCCGGGTCGCCCTGACCGCCATGAGCTCCATCCTCGACGCCGAGCCCCTGCCCGAGCCCGCCCCCGAGGAGCGGGCCCGCCCCGAGGGCACCACGATCGCCCTGGAGAGCGTCTCCTTCTCCTACGACGAGGGCCGCCCCGTCCTGAAGGACGTGTCCCTGACCGCGCCGCAGGGGCGCGTCACCGCGCTGGTGGGCCCCTCCGGCGCCGGGAAGTCCACGATCCTGCGCCTGGCCGCCCGCTTCTGGGACGTCGGCTCCGGGGCCGTGACCATCGGCGGCGCCGACGTGCGCGCCCTGCCCACCGCCGAGATCATGGCCATGACCTCCATGGTCTTCCAGGACGTCTACCTCTTCGACACGACCATCCGGGAGAACCTGCGCGTCGCCCGGCCCGGGGCCACCGACGCCGAGCTGGCCGAGGCGGCCCGTCGCGCCCGCCTCGACCGGGTCATCGAGGCGCTCCCGCACGGGTGGGACACGCAGGTGGGCCCCGGCGGCCTGAGCCTGTCCGGCGGCGAGCGCCAGCGCGTCTCGATCGCCCGCGCCTTCGTCAAGGACGCCCCGATCCTCCTGCTCGACGAGATCACCTCGGCCCTGGACGGGGAGAACGAGTCGGCCATCACCGAGGTGGTGCGCGAGCTGTCGGCGGGCCGCACCGTCATGGTCGTGGCCCACCGCCTGTCCACGATCCGCCGGGCCGACGAGGTCGTCTTCCTCGCCCCCGCCGAGCGGGGCGCGCGCGTGGCCCAGCGGGGCGCCCCCGCCGAGCTGGCGGCCGAACCCGGGCCCTTCCGGGACTTCGTCGAGGCCTCCACGGCCGCCTCCAGGTGGCGCATCCTCCGGGACTGAGCGCGGGGTCCGGCGTCGGGCCGGGCGCGCCCGGGCCGGACGCGCTTCACCATCCGCTCCGCGGGCGCGGCGGGCCGGCGCGCCCGAGTCGCATCCGGCTCCGGGCCGGGTGTGCACGCAATCATGCGGGAAATCGGGGGGCTATTCCAGGTTGAGTGCATTAACCTGGAATAGCGGCCCCGCTGTTCCGCCTTGGCGGGGCCTGGAGCGCGGAGAGAGGAGGACGGCGGTGACCTGGCCGATGTGGACGACCCGCACCCTGCCCTGGGTGTCGCGCAGCCGGGGACCGCGCGCCGATCGCACCCTGACGAGTTACCGGGCCGCCGTCGCCCCGCGCATCGCCCATTGCACGCCGGCACTGGGGGAGTCCGTCCAGCGGGCCGTCGAGGAGGCCTCGCTCGCGCTCGCCCGGTTCGAAGGCGCTTCGACGCGCGGCGGCACCGTCCTGGCGCCGATCGCGGACCTCCTCATGCGGGGCGAGATGGTCGCCTCCTCCAGGATCGAGTCCGTCAACGCCCCCCTCGACATGATTGCGGCCGCCTCGCTCGGCGTCCGGGTTCATGTCAACGCCCGCCTCGTCGCCGCCGCGGGGGACGCGACCCGCGCACTCAGCGGCGTCGCGGACCGGCGCCACCTCGAAGCGGATGATCTCCTCGCGGCCCACAGAACCCTCCTGGCGCCGCTCGCGGCCGACGTCGACGAACAGGTCGGTCGTCTGCGCAGCGTCCAGAACTGGATCGGCGGCTCCGACTACTCGCCCCGCGGCGCCGTCCACGTCCCGCCGCCCGCCGATGAGATCGCCGCCGACGTCGACGACCTCATCGTCTTCCTCCGCAGGCAGGACCTTCCCGCCCTGGCGCAGGCCGCCATCGCCCACGCCCAATTCGAGGGCATCCACCCCTTCGTCGACGGGAACGGGAGGGTGGGGCGCGCGCTCATCCACGCCGTTGTGCGCAGGCGCGGCCTCACCCGGCAGGTGACGGTCCCCGTCGCCGCCGCGATGATGGCCCAGGGGGAGCGGTACACGCGCGCACTCGATCTGTACCGCGCGGGCGACCCCGACCCCATTATCGAGCTCGTGGCCCGGGCGGTCGGCCGCGCCGCCGCGGCCGCGCAGGAGTCCAGCGTCCGGATTCTGGCGCTGCCCGAGACGTGGCGCGCCCAGACGGGCGCACGACGGGGATCCGCCCAGGAGCGGCTGCTCGACTCCCTCCTGGAGCATCCGGTCCTGGACGCCGAGGATGCGCAGGCGCTCACGGGTGCGTCGTCGTCGGCCACCTACGGCGCCCTCGACCGCCTGGTGGCCGACGGCGTCCTGCGCATCGCCGTGGCGCGCAAGCGGGACCGGGTCTGGGTGGCGGCGGCGGTGATCGACGAGGTCGACGTCCTCCTCGACGCCCTGGCCGAGTAGGACCGCCGCCGTCCCGGCCCCTCAGGTCAGCGCCCGGCGCAGGACGTCCAGGCCCACGCTGCCCAGGCGCAGCGCCCGGGTGTGGAAGTCCTTCAGGCCCGTCCCGCCCGCCAGCGCGCGATCGCGCGCCTCCTCCCACAGCCGCTGGCCCACCGCGTAGGACGGCGCCTGCCCCGGCAGCCCCAGGTAGCGGTCCAGCTCGAAGCGCAGGAACGACTCCTCCATGGCCACGTTGTGGCGCAGGAAGGCCCAGGCGCTGCCCGCGTCCCAGGCGCCCTCGCCCACCCCGGGCAGGCCCGCCAGCTCGGGCGGGCGCTCCTTGCCCAGGTGCACCCCGATGTCGAGCACCACCCGCGCGGCGCGCAGCCGCTGGGAGTCGAGCATGCCGAAGCGGTCGCCCGGGTCGTCCTGGAAGCCCAGGTCGGCCATGAGCCTCTCGGCGTACAGCGCCCAGCCCTCGCCGTGCCCGCTCACCCAGCAGACCAGGCGCCGCCAGGAGTTGAGCTCATCGCGCAGCCAGGTCTGCATGCCGACCTGCAGGTGGTGGCCGGGCACGCCCTCGTGGAAGACGGTGGTGCGCTCCTGCCAGGTGGCGAAGTCCTCGGTGCCCGCCGGCACCGACCACCACATGCGGCCCGGCCGGGAGAAGTCGTCGCTCGGCCCGGTGTAGTAGATGCCGCCGGTGGCCGACGGGGCGATGCGGCACTCCAGGGTGCGCAGCGGGGCGGGGATGTCGAAGTGGACGCCGTCGAGCGCCGCCATGGCCCGATCCGAGGTCTGCTGCATCCAGTCCCGCAGCGCCGCCGTGCCGTGGACGGTGCGCGCGGGGTCGGCGTTCAGCCGGTCCATGGCCTCGCGCACGCCCGTCCCGGGCCCGTAGAGCCGCTCGGCGATGGCCCGCTGCTCGGCGTCGATGGCGGCCAGGCGCTCCCGGCCCCATTCGTAGGTCTCGTCCAGGTCGACGACGGCGCCCAGGAAGTCCCGGCTGAAGCGCTCGTAGCGCTCGCGGCCCACGGCGTCGCGGTCGCCGGCGTGCGGGAGGATCTCGGCGGCCAGCACGTCCGCGATCCGGGCGAAGCCCTCCCGGGCGGTGGCGGCAGCGGTGCGCAGCTCCTCGGCCAGGGATGCCGGGAGTGGTGCGCCGTCGGCGGTGGCGGCGCCGTCGATGAGCGCCGTGTAGGAGCTCGTGGCCTGCGCGGCCTGGTCGCGGGCCTGGGAGATCGCCGCCCCGACCTGGCGGCGGGCGGCGACGTCGCCGCGCGAGCGCGCCAGGCGCAGGCTCCGGGCGTACTGGTCCAGCGCCCGGGGGACGGCGCGCAGGGCGGAGGCGAAGTCGGCCCAGTCCTCCTCGGTGGCGGTGGGCAGGTTGTCGAAGCCGTCGCGCAGGGTCTGGACGGGGCTGTCGATGTTGTTGAGGCTGCGCAGGTCCTCGCCGGCGTCGGCGAGGTCCAGGCCCACACCCAGGCGCTCGCGCATGGCGGCGACGGTGACGCGGTCGACGTCGTCGGCCGCCTCGACGCCGTCCAGCTCGCGCAGGGTGGAGCGGTCCAGGTCGTTTCGGGCGGCCAGGCCCTCCGGCGAGTAGTCGTCGAGCTCGCCGCGCCGGCCGGGCAGGCCGTTGTAGACGGCGAACTCCGGGGAGAGCTCGGCCAGGCGGGCCACGTAGCGCTCGGCGATCGCGTCGACGGCGGTGGCGGGGCGGGCGGCGCCGGGGGCTTGGTCAGAGGAGTGGGGCATGGGCCGAGCCTATGACGGGGGCTGGGCCGGCTGCGGCCGGCGGTCGGCCACCGCGTCGGTCTCGCCCAGCCGGAGGGCCCATGAGGGCCGGCGGCCCCTCGCACCCGCACCGCGCCCGCGGCATGTCAGCCACCGATCAAGAACGTCCCCCGCCATTCCTCCCTGATCGCGTCCGCGAGAGCGCAGGAGAAGTCCTCGTAACTGATCCTCCTTCGGAGGAATTCGCGCTCGTCGCCCGAAGGCTCCACCTTCGTGTAACGACCCGTGCGAGGACCTTGCGGCTCATAACTCGGCGGAGGAATCAGATAGGCCCAGCGATATCGGTCTCCGCGCCCTTCGAGGTGATCGCGGAGTGCGGCGTGAGCGGCCCCGCGCGGAAGCGTCGGCGCAGGAAAATCCGGACTCTCCCAGAAACGACGTCCATTCCCCAGGCGCAGAGCCCCCGCGCCACCGACGTGGATGAACTGGACGTCCTTCGTCGCGTCCCGTGCGGCGATGAGTCGCTCATGGCAATCGACCAGGGCCATCCGCGGAATGTCCTCCCGCAATCGAATCGCATTCACGACGACGTCGACTCCCGTGAGCGCCGCAACCATGCCGGCGTCGTCGTCCATATCGATGAGTCGAACGCCGTCGGCGCCCTCCGGAGGCGTGCGACGCCCTCTCTCATACGACGCCCGGCGCATACCGGCGTACATCACGGCGCGGTCCGGCCGGTTCCTCATGACGGCCGCCCCGGTGCGGCCGGTGGCGCCGAGAACAAGCACCGATCTCATCGGGATGCCCCCTTGCGGACGACGGCGTCGACAACGACGAGGGAGGCCGAGGCGCCCGCGAGGAGGGCGGCCAGCGTCAGAGTCAGGGCGCCGAACGCCCCGATCGTCCCACCGACGATCGCCCCGATGCCGGCGCCGACGAAGAGGACGAACCCGTTGACGGCCATGCCGCTGCCGCGATGCGGCGCCGCGGTGTCGCCATAGAGCGAGATCATGGAGGGGATGGCGAGCGCCACTCCCGCAACGTAGACGACACTCGCACCGACGACACCGATGATCGTCTGCGACAGAATCATCTCGCCGAGCATGCCGATCGCGGCCAGACCGAACCCCGCCTGCGCCACCCGGATCATCCCGATGCGCTTCGACAGGGCGCCCGCGCTCATGCTGAGAAGCATCGCCGGAAGCGCCGCCAGCCGGATGACGATGATGCTCGAGGCCGCCACATGAAGGTCCTCAAGATGACGTCCCATTCCGGTGTACAGGGCCACGAAGGACAGCAGCAGCGTCACGTGCGCGATATTGAGCAGGACAATAGCCGGCCTGAAGAGCAGAGCCGCGAGGTTCTCGAACTGCCGGAGCAGCGACATGGCCGGGCCGCGCCCCGGGACTTCAACGACGACGGCGATGATGAGCGCGCATATGAGTGCGAGAATCACGCCGCACATGATGAAGAACCACGGCCAGCTCGCGCGCAGCGCGATGGCGGACGCCAGGACCTGTCCGACGATGCCGGCCACCAGGAAGGCGGTCGACATCGCGCCGATCGCCCTCGCCCGGCGGCGGGGAGCCACCGCCTCCGTCAGGTAGGCCAGGGCAACGGGTGCGAATCCCGAGGCCGCCGCCCCTTGGAGGGCCCGCAGCACCGAGAGCATCGACGACGACGAGACCGCCGCGCACAAGAGGGTCGCCGCCGCGAGCACCCCGATCGACACCACCATCACCCGCTTCCGCCCATATCGATCCGAGACCGGCCCCCAGACGAGGAATCCGACCGCGTACGGCGCACTGAAGCTCGTTGAGAGGGCGAATGTCGCATCACCGCCCATGGTGGCGCCGACGGGGCCGAGCAGCGGGATGGCGGCGTACAGCTGCATCAGCACGAAGAGCGCCGCGACGACGAGAACGGAGACGGCCATCCCGTGCGCCGGATGGGCCGCCGCGGAGCTCGCCCCGGGGCTCGCCGCCGAGGGGGACGCCCCGTCGGTCGCCGTCTCCGCGACCGCTCCTTCAGCCACCTCCGCGACCCCGCAACCCGCATGAATCTGCTTCCGAGTCACCCCGACCGCCTTTCTCCAACGGGAACGTTGGAGTCAACGTAGTACACTGCTCGGAGAACTGCAACGGTGGCGTTGGAGATGAGAGCAGGAGGCGCCGCATGGCATGGGACACCGAGGGGACCAAGCGCAGGATCATGCAGGCGGCGACGACCGAGTTCGCGCAGTACGGGCCCGACGGCACGACCGTTGAGCGGATCGCCAGACGAGCGGGGGTCAACAAGGAGCGGGTCTACAACTACTTCGGCGGCAAGAAAGAGCTCTTCGCGACGGTGCTGCGCGACGAGCTGGCACAGGTGGCGCAGTCGGTGCCGGTGACCTCGTTCGCCACCGAGGACATCGGGGACTACGCCGGACGGGTCTACGACTACCACCGGGAGCGGCCCGAGCTGATCCGCCTGCTGCGGTGGGAGGCGCTGATGTTCGACGGCGAGGTGCCGGACGAGGCCCAGCGCCAGGAGTACTACGGATACAAGTCGGCCGCCGTCGTCGAGGGCCAGGAGGCCGGCGCGATCACGAGGGACATCGATGCCGAGCACCTGATCCTGCTCGTCCTGTCCGTCGCCGGCTGGTGGTCGACCATGCCCCAGGTGACCCGCATGCTGTGCGGTCCCCTCACTGAGGAGGAGCACCGCCGGCGACGCGCCGCCGTTGTCGCAGCCGCCCGCCGTCTGGCAGCTCCCCGCACAGCATGAGCGACGAGAGGGAGCACTGGAGGGCTATCCGTCTCACGATCGCCACGCGCCTTGACGTCGGACGGGACTGCGCCTGGCGCTGCCTTGCCGGCGCACCCCGTGCAGGAAGGCCAGCACAGACGCGGCACGTGCAGCATCGATGGAGACGGCTTCCACACCGTTCATTCCCGAACCGCACCACCGCGCCACGAACCGACGCCGAGCCCTCCTCGGCCTGACGCTTTCAACGATCGTCGGCACCGCCACAACCGTGAGCGGGTGCCGCAGCCTCACCAGGAGTGGCGGCACCGCCACCGCCAACGTGTGACTCTGAGCCGGGAACTCGGGAACCGGCAGGTCGGCAAGACAATACGTGAGAAAGCTAGTCCCTACGGAGCCGTTGCCGAACCGTCTGCGCGGGCACTGATGGCCCGCAGACCAGTCCTCGTCAGCCGGAGACGATCGACCTGGAGACACCAGCAATGCCGCTCAAGGCGATAGCTCGTGTAAGAGAGTCATGATAGCGCTGGGCACTGTTCAGACCAAGAACCGGGAGGAGCTGCTGCGCTTCAGGGCCACCCTCGATGCGGCGGATCCGGGGCACACCCCGCAAGCAGAAGACCAGGCCCACTCCCCCACTGATGCAGCCGCCAACTCAACCACCCATTCCCCCGCCGAAGCGGCTGGTGGCTCAGCAGTTCAGCCAGGGGTCCTGCCTCAGTTCGCACAAGATCAGCCGACGGCCGTGACTCAGCTGGTACAGCATCAGCGCCGCCTCACTTCCGCCGAGTACGCCGAGGTTGCCAGCCTCTACCTCGACGGCGTGCCCGTGAAAGAGATCTGCCAGCGGTTCGGTATCGGCAAGCAACAGGTCCGGGCGATCTGCGCGCGCCGCGACATCAAGCCGAGGACACGCGGTATGAGCGATGCGCAGAAGCACCAAGCCGAGCAGCTCTATGCCGAGGGAGTCTCAACTTACAAGACCGCGGCTCGCTTGGCCGTTTCCGATGACGTCGTCTGGCGACACCTTCGCAGCATCGGCGCCACCATGCGCACGCCGGGCCGACCGCGAGAAGCCATCAAGTGCTCAGCATCTGAAGACAGCGCAGTGGAGTAACGCGAAGACCTGAGCAACGTGACGTGCATAGCGGCAGTCTCCTGCGCCCAACACGAACTTGTGCCGGCTGTGGGAACGGCCCTCGTCGGCAACCGCCCCAGCATCACTGGCAGTGACACCCCCATAGCGCCATCCTGGGGTCTGGGTCTCCCCACTGCGTCAGCCACGCCCGCATCAGTCACAGATGACCCATTAGAGCACCACGACCCGACGTGGCAGAAAAAGGTGTAGACCGTGTTATCAGCAAGAGCCTTTGCCCGCCAGTCCGCTCGTTGCGTCCAGCACCCCGCAGTCACTGGCATGACCTCGGTTCTGCGCGCCTGCGCCTCTGCTGTGCTGGCGTGCGCCACCGCATCAACGGGCCGCTGCGGCTGGTCTCTTCTCATGGATTTCATATGCGTCCCGCCCCCTCTGTTCGACTGTTCGAGTGCGCAACTAGACCGGCTGCAGCAAGGACGTGGACACGTGCCATTATCTTGATCGCTATCATGCTGTCCAAGGATCCATGCTATGCTCATGCCGTGGTGAACGAGGCCAAGAGCGTGTTGACCCAACTGCGCAAGGGCGTCCTGGAGTACTGCGTGCTGGCCCTGCTGCAGCATGGACCCAGCTACGGGATAGACCTCGCCAAGCGGCTCGGGCAGCACACAGCGCTGTTCGCCAGCGAGGGGACGCTGTACCCACTGCTGTCGCGGCTGCGGCGCCTGGGGTGGGTGGAGTCGAGCTGGCAGGAGTCAACCAGTGGCCCGCCGCGCCGCTACTACCAGCTCACCGACGACGGCCGCGCCGCCCTGGCCACCTTCGCCACGGCATGGGAGCTGTTCAGTCGGGACGTGCGTGACGTACTGGACGAGGGGGAACGATGAAGACCAATGACGAACCGAGAGGAGCGGCCATGGACCACCATCCGATGGTCGAGGCCTACCTGGCCGACCTCGACCGCGCCCTCAGCGGCAGTGACCCCCGAGAGCACGCCGAGACAATGTCTGCGATCCGCGAGCACCTGGCTGACGCCATAGCCCCGGACGCCACGGCCGAGCAGGTGCGCCACGCACTCGATGAGCTCGGCCCGGTGGAGACAATCGCCGCCAGCACAACTCAATCCACCTCAACGCCTGGGCGACCCGGCATCGATGGGCTGGCGATCAGCGCCCTCATCGCCGCGGCCGCAGGCATGCTCCTCCTGGTGCCACTGCCGTTCATCGGCGCACCACTGACCCTCATCGCCCTCGTCACAGGCATCGCACACCTGCGCACCACCCGCCAAGGCAAACCCCTGGCCTGGGCGGCTGTCGTGATCTCAGCACTCACCCTGGCGATGCTTATGCTCGCCATCATATTCCTCCTACCCGTCAGCACGACGACAGAGCCTGGCCCCGTACAGACGGTACAGCAGTCCACCCCATAAGTCGTAACGGCCAACCCGGAGATAAGCCTCCAGCGGGCAGCACTCCCTGCCCCGGATCAACCTGCCGATGTGTCGCCAGTATGGCGCATTGAGGTTTTCTCACCAGCGGTTGTGTTTGAGATTGAGTAGGACGTTGGCCCGCTCGGCGGGGCTCGCAAGCTGGTGATGAGATAGTTACGCCACCGGGTGTCCCCATCGGGCTTGGGCCCGCCTCTGACCGATACCTTGATCCCAGTCCCGGCACCTGTGTAGCTCTTGTCGGCCAAGGTCAGCAGGCCATTGGTGGATGCCTTGTACAGGGCAGGCAGCCCATGGGCCCTGGCTGCGACGATGTCGTGGGCCTGACCCGGCTCAGCGGGACTGACCCACACGGGAAAACCGCTGGAATCAGCCAGCACCTGGATATTGGCCCCATGGCGGTGGTGCTTGCCCAAGAACCATAGGTCCGTCTTCTTTCCCCGGCCCCTTGACGTGCAGGGCGCCGATGGGCACCAGGGTGCCGTCCAAGCACACGAACAACTCACCGGCCTCCTGAAGGCGCTGGAGAGTCTCGATCAGGTCCGGGCAGCGCTCGGCGATGACGCCTGGTGGCCTCATGCAGGTACCTGTAGGCGGTGGCCAGGAACACTTCGCAGTCACGGGCCAGGCCCCTGGCATCGGCGCCCTGGATGAACCAGCGCAGCACCAGAACAGTCTGGGTCCAGCACGAGGCGGCCCGCTGCCACGGCCTGGCATCGGTGCGCTTGCGGTGAGCGGCCAGCCAGCCGCTGATCGTGCGGGCAGTGGATTCGGGGACATCAAGGGTGGCACGATAGGACACCCGCGCGGGGCCTCCTGGGGCAGTAGCGGGATCTTGGTCGAAACCGATCCTGCCCACAGGTCCCGCGTGCACCCACCTGCGACACACCCCGATCCCTGCCACCGGGCCGAACACACCCCCGGCTCTCGTCACCCTGATGAGAAAACCTCATAGAACTGCGAAAGGCGCCAACCACTCGCCGTGCTGGGAAATCCGGATCGCCGAGGACCACCCCGCCTATCTCTCTGACAGTCGCACCGTGGTTTAGCAGATGGAACTCGCAACCAGTTCTGTCAGGACATCCCCAGAACCGCAAAGCAGCCCACCGGACCACACCCGCACCCGCCGCCCAGCACAGCGCCGCTGAGAGAAGTTATTGAAGAAGAAAGGAGGTGTCGAGGAGACGCTCTACAAAATCACCGGTTGATTTGCTCGGCGGGACAAGTGCGGATGAGTAGTGGTCGGGCGTGCTGAGTCATCCCATGGTGTGAGCGGAGGAACCGCTATGCAGGGAGTGGCCAGGGGTGGTGGAGATGATTCATTTCTGCGGATGCTGCCTCAAACGGCCCTCGCCACGGGTAAGCGCTCACGAACCGGTAGCTGGTAGCTGCTCCACCACCTGCTGCTACTCAAAGGCTGGCCATTCAGCAGAATCATCTTCCATCGCGTCACTCTCTATGGCTTTGAGGGTCAGGCTGCCGTCACGCTCAACCTGCAAAAAAGCCATCACCCGCTCGGTGGACGGTGCATCGTGATGGGCGACGGCGTGAAGGTCTGCCGCACCGATGATCACGAGTCCGCCATGCTTATGGATTTCACTCGGGTTGAGTGACACCCACTTAAGTCTGCCGGGATACTTGCTGGCAGCTTCCAAGATTTCCGCTTCATACACCAACGGGACCGACGCCTCATTGTTGTTTTTTCTGTGGCGGCGAATCGATAGCTCGTCGAGCCGCTCAACCACTAGCAGATGGAGTTCCAGGTTGGACAGCGGCATGGCTTGTATCCGCTGTTCCAAGGCGACTCGACTGGACGGCTCAATTACAGTGTATTCTATCTGTCTCATTGGATTGTCAGGCGTGTCTCGGACTGTGGTTGACTGCGTTTCTCAGGCGACTTTGTTACTGCTTGTCAGCTCGTGCTCAACGGTGCCGCGGCCCGAGGGTGGGGAGGAAGGTACACGAGCCCCTCCCCGGGTGCGGACACGGGTGATATCGCCCACCCATCTGCCTTCCCGGCTCACTGGCGGTG
>ERZ772945.1519-NODE-1519-length-16127-cov-56.854965_pt1 | contig 16127 bp, 18 predicted proteins | sample MGYA00511681_ERZ772945 | MGnify/ENA primary metagenome ERZ772945 (study PRJEB29015, sample SAMEA2737943) | human oral metagenome | biome: human oral; feature: human-associated habitat; material: dental | place: China | collected 2143 ...
CCATTAAGTTCAGCACTTTCGTTATGTATTTTTGCTCCATTTTTGAAGCGACTGCCGTCTGCGGAGCAAAGAGACTGACGAGCAGGGGGATATGTTACAGCGAGGAGGATTTTATCGCTTACCTCAATCAATATGTATTTTCGGAAGAAAGATCTGTGCCGGTCAAGAATCTAGGCCGGATGAATCTTGGTGAGGATCTGCCCGAAGAATACAGGGGATGGCCCTGCTTTCATTTTTGATAGAGACCGGGGCGGGGGGGGATGAAATCGTCTTCCCGCCATATTTTATGGGAGCGGTCAGCCGTTTCTTTGAAAGACATGAGCGACATCTTCCTGTTTGCCGGCGACGAGAACGGCGGCATCCGGCGCGAAGATCGTCTGGGCAGAGATATTGAGGTCGATGCGGTCGCCTGTTTTTATGCCGAGGATGTTCAGGTGATGCCGGCGGCGGATATCAAGCTCGCCGAGACTTTTCCCTTCCCAGGCTTTGGGTACGGATACTTCGTAGATGGCGTACTCGTCGCTGAGCGGGAAGTAGTCGAGGATATGATTGGAACCGCAGCGAATGGCTGTCCAAAGCGCGAATTGGCGCTCCGGGTAGACGGCTTCGTCCGCGCCGTTCCGCAGCAGGAATTTTTCGTGAATGTCGCGCGAGGCGCGTGCTACGACGTAGCGTGCGCCAAATTCTTTGAGAAGCGAGGTTGTTTCGAGGGAGCTTTGAAAGTCATCGCCGATGGCGACGATGCAGATATCGAAGCTGGGGATGCCGAGAGAGCGCAGAAAGTCGGCATTGGTGCTGTCGGCAATGAGTGCGTTCGTCACGAGCGGCAGAATGCTGTTTACGCGGTCTTCGTCGTGGTCGACGGCGAGGACCGCGTGCTGCATGTCGTGCAGCTTTTCGGCAATGTAGCGGCCGAAGCGGCCAAGTCCGATGAGCAGGATGGATTTCATGATGTTCCTCCTATCCGATGGTGATTCGTTCTTCCGGGCTGCGGCCGGATTCTTGTCTGCTGTGTGCATGGACAGCAAAGATGACAGTGAGACCTCCGATGCGCCCGAAGAACATCAAAAGCATCATGACGTATTTGGAAAGCGGCCCCAGATCGTCGGTGACGCCGATGGAAAGGCCGACGGTTCCCAGCGCAGAAGCCGTCTCAAAAGCGCTGTCGATCAGGCGTATGCCGTCAATGAGGTTGAGCAGTACGCTGCCCGAAGCGAAAAGCAGGAGATACATCATGAGGATGGTGACGGCGTGACGCTGTGTTTCGGAAGAAAGACGCCGCGAGAAGCAAGTCGGATCCTTCTTGAGGCGGAAGGTGGCGATCATGATGGCAAACAAGGTGAAAGCTGTTGTTGTCTTGATGCCGCCTGCGGTAGAGCCGGGCGAACCGCCGATGAGCATCAAGGCGATGAGGGCGGCTCGTCCCGTTTCGCTGAAATCCTTGATGTCGATCGTGTTGTAGCCTGCGGTGCGGGTCGTAACGGATTGAAAGAAGGAGATCAGGAAGTGCTCGCTGAGGGACGTGCTGGGATCGAGTTCGAAGAAAAAGAAGAAAAGTCCCGGGATTAGGATGAGAGCTGCCGTCATTGTCAGGGCGATCTTGCTTTGCAGGGTGTAAGCATGAAAATTTCCGCGGTTCAGACGGATATCCGCCCAGGTGGTGAAGCCAAGCCCGCCGGCGATGATGAGGAGCATGACCGTGATGTTTACGATAGGATCGCCGGCGAAATCCATCAGAGAATTGCCGAAGAGATCGAAGCCTGCATTGCAGAAGGATGAGATGGAATGAAAGACCGCGAAGTAAATGCCGCGTAAAAGGCCGACTTTTTGGCAAAAAGAGGGGGCGAGAAGAAGAGCGCCGAGAAATTCGATCAAGAAAGTCAAGCGCAAAATGAAGTAGAGGAGCGGTACGATGCCGCCAAGCTGCGGAGCGGAGACAGCCTCTTTGGAAAGACTGCGCTGCATGAGGCCGATGCGCTGGCCCGAAAGCGCGGCGAGAGAGACGGCGACAGTAATGATGCCGAAGCCGCCGACCTGAATCATGGCCAGGATGACGAGCTGACCGAAAAGCGTCCAGTACGCAGCGGTATCTACAGTCGTAAGCCCCGTCACACAGCTGGCGGAAACGGAGGTGAAGAGCGCATCGGAAAAGAAGGCGCCTTCGCCGTTTGCCGTGGCCCAAGGCAGCATCAAAAGCCCGGTGCCGCAGAGAATCAAGCCGAGAAAACTTAAAATAATGATACGAAAAGGCGAGAGCCTTCGCAAGCGTCCAATGATTTTCATAAAACAGCCTCGTTCTAAAATGGGAACTTGCTTTGAGAACAAGCTTCTTCTACCGATCGCTTCTCATTGTAACTTCCTTTTCGTGTTCGTGCAAGAAGAGACTTATGCCATAGGCTTCCCGGGAAGATTGCAAGTTTAATTGTCGCATCGTTCTGCCAAACTTTAGTAGCTTATGCAGCCGCAGCATACATAGCATTTGCAGTCTTATAGTCGAAGATTTTGCGCGGATAGTTGTTCACCCAATCTTCGATCCGTTTCAGCTCTCTTGGTTTCAGCGTGCTGAAATCCGTTCCTTTCGGCAAAAATCTGCGCAGAATACGGTTTCCATTTTCGTTGCTCCCGCGCTCCCAACTGCTGAAGGAATGTGCGTAGTACACTTCATCGCACTTTGCTGCCTTTTGCAGCCCTTTTCCATCCAAAAACTCTGAACCATTGTCTGCCGTAATGCTTTTAAACACTTGCGTGAAATCTCCCTTCACGCGGCGATGGGCGCGCCGAACTGCCTGCAACACTTCCCTTTCGTGTGCCATCATACACAGTTATTCGCCGCGTCGCCCGTGGTAGAGACACCACGGCTCCTCGCTCATGTAGTCGCCGTCGTGGTAGTACGCGGCGCGGGCGCGGCAACCGCCGCACGCGCCCTTGTAGTCGCACGTCCCGCATCCGCCGCTGTAATCGAGCGTGCGGAGCTTTCTCAGCACTTCGCTCTGCGCCCAGATTTCGTCAAACGGCGTCTCGCGCACGTCGCCAAGCTCCATATTGAGATACGCGCAGGGCTGCACCTTGCCGCGCGGACTGATGATGCAGTACGAAAGCCCTGCGAGGCAGCCGCGATGGAAGCGGCTCTTGTAGCCGAGCTGATCCGTGATGCGCAGAAATTGCGGCGCACACGTCGGCTTCAGCTCGATCGCGACCTCCTGCTGCTTCTTCATGATGCGCGTCAGGACGTCTTCGTACTGCTCTGCGCGCAGGCTCTCTTCCTCGATGGTCGCGGCGCGTCCCGTCGGCACGAGGAAGAAAAAATGATGCGCCTTCGCGCCGATCTCGACGGCGAAGTCCGTCATCGCCTCAAGCTCGTGCTGATTCCAGTCCATGACCGTCGTATGGATCTGGAACGGCAGCCCTGCCGCCGTGCAATTCTTCATGCCCGCGACGGCGTCTTCCCAGCCGCCCGGGAAGCTGCGAAATTTATCGTGCTTCGCGGGATCGAGCGAGTCGAGCGAAATGCCCATTGCGCGCGCGCCTGCCGCCTTCAGATTCTGTGCCATTTCCTTTGTGATCAGCGTGCCGTTCGTCCCAAAGACGGGGATAAGCCCCAGTCCTGCCGCGTGCTCGACGAGCTCCAGAATATCGGGGCGCGTCAGCGGCTCGCCGCCCGAGAAAATCATGATCTTAAAGCCCGCCTTCGCGATTTCATCGAGGAGCTTCTTGCCCTCGGCGGTACTGAGCTCCTCTTCCGCCTTGCAGCCCGCGTCGCGGTAGCAATGGGCGCAGTACATATTGCAGGCATTCGTCGTGTTCCAAGATATAATCTTCATGTGTCTCTCCGTATCGTCAAAAAAACCGTATGACTTTCTTCCTTAAGGAAGCACTGATTATAATGAAGTCGCCCAGATTTGCATAGATGCGCTGTTCCTATCTAGGAGACAAACCACAGGCGTAGTGGTGCTACGCCGCGGATTTGTCGACGACGAGAGGACAGTGCAGATGTGTGAAGATGGGCGGCTGAATGAATCAGTGATTCCTTAATATCGCATAATCGCGCGCGCCGCTCACGCGTCCGCGATGCCGATTTCCGCGTCTGTCAGATAGCAGCTCGGATCGGACGCCCAGAAGTCGCCCGTCCGCGCTTCGGCGCGCGTGCGGAAATTGCCGTTGCAGTTCGCGAGAAAGCGGCAGGAAGCGCAGCGCCCCGTGAGGAGCGGCTTGCGGTCCTTCAGCCCCTTCATGATGGGGTTCGATACATCCGACCAGATTTCGCCAAAGCTGCGCTCGCGCACATTGCCAAACGTGTGGTGCTGCGTGAACTGGTCGGGGTGGACGTAGCCCTGCGGGTCGACCTCGCCGAACGCGATGCCCGAGCGGTTGCCGCCATTCATCGCGATAAACTTCTCGATTTGCGCCGCGCTCTCGACGTCCCCCGCCTCAAGCGCCTTCAGATAGAGGTACGGGCCGTCGCAGTGGTTGTCGACCGTCAGGATCTCCTTTTCGAGGCCGCGCGCTTCGAAATCCTTCGTGCGGCGAATGATCGTGTCCATTGCACGGCGCGACTCCTCTGCCGTCACATCCTGATCCATCATCTGCTCGCCGCGCCCGCTGTAAACGAGGTGATAGAAGCAGACGCGGTTGATGCCCTCCGCCTCGATGAAATCAAAAATCTTGTCGAGCTCCGCGATATTGTGGTGATTGATCGTGAAGCGAAGCCCGACGCGCTGCCCGACCGCGACGCAATTCTGAATCCCCTGCATCGCCTTTTCGTATGCGCCGTCGACGCCACGGAACTTGTCATTGACGTCCTTCAGCCCATCGAGCGAGATGCCGACGTAGCCGACGCCAATATCCTTGATGCGCTGCGCGACCTCGCGCGTGATGAGCGTGCCATTCGTCGAGAGCGTCGGGCGCACGCCCTTTGCCTGCGCATACTCCGCCAGCTCAAAGAAATCGGGGCGGATAAGCGGCTCGCCGCCCGAGAAGAGCAGCACAGGCACATGGAAGTCCGCGAGATCGTCGATGAACTTCTTCGCCTCCGCCGTCGTCAACTCGTCCTTGTACTTCTGCGCGTCCGAGCCCATGTAGCAGTGCATGCACTTCAAATTGCACGTCTTCGTCGAATTCCAGACGATGACGGGGCCCATGCCCTCACCCGCGCCGTTTCGCATCGCATGAGCGCTCTTCGTGTAGCGCAGCTTGTCCCCATAATACTCACGAGCAAATAAAAGTTTTGTTACACTGATCATTATCCCTACTACTCCTTAACATACACATGCCCGGCACGGCGCCGGGCGAACCTTCATCCCCGCGCCCGAATCCCGTCGAGCAGGACGCGCATCTTCATCGCGACATTTTCCTGAAACGATACTTGAAGCTTGCTGAACGCCGCCGCCTGATAGATGGAGTGAAACATCTCCGCAATGAGGTCGACGGGCACATCCGCGCGGAACTCGCCCGACGCCTGCCCCTGTCGAAGGATCGTCTCAAAGACCGACTTGAAGCCCGGCGTCCCCATTCGATGCGCCTGCTCCGTCCCTTCAGGCATTGCGCTGTGCTCCGATGCCGAGAGAAAGAGTGGCAGGACGAAGCGGTTCTCATCGAGGAATCGCGCCGCCGTGCGGCACGCCGCCGCGAGCAGTTCCGATGCCGTGCAATCCTTCCCGCGGAGCGCACCAAGCTCCGCGTCGACCTCCTGCACGAGCTCGCCGAGCAGACACATCAGGATTTCATCCTTCGACTGGAAGTAATTGTAAAACGTGCCAATGCCGAGATCAGCCGTGTTCATAATATCCGCGACCGACGTCTCGCGAAACCCCTTTTCCGAAAAGACGCGCGCCGCCGCGTCTAAGATCGCCTTGCGCGAAAGCCGCTTCTTGCGCTCCCTTCGCCCCATCTTCTCTTCCAAAGCACATCTCCCTCTCATTGTTCCCGTTTTTTCGCATTCTATTATAAATGAATCTGCTTCATTTTGGAAGTAGATAGGCGATTTTTTCATATTTGATATTCTTTTTCAATTACAACATAAAAGGCGCTTGTGCCATTTTTGGCACAAGCGCCCCACGCAATACGGGCAAACCGCTATCATTCACTTGGTGCGATTGGTGCGATTCGAACGCACGACCTTTTCCTTAGGAGGGAACTGCTCTATCCAGCTGAGCTACAACCGCGTTTCCTTAATTATTCTAGCAAATGCGATACAAATATGCAAGGCTAAAGGCTGGATTAATCAGCGCTTCCTTAGGCAAGCTGGTGTGGGGCAATGTATTTTCAAGTGCTTTTGTAAGGAATGGTACGCATCTTGTAGGGCAAAGTATGGTACAATAGACAAAAGACATTCACAGTATGGAGGGTTCTTATATGAGTGCATTTCTCGCCCCGATTCATTCCCGTATGTTTGCCAAGATCCAGTCACAGGAAAAGCTGATCCAAGCCATTGCCACAGTCGCCGCTGAAAAGGGCTGGATGGACGCAGCCGAGGCAAATGGCTATGCACACGAGGAAAACCGACCGCTCGCCGACATCATCGATCACGCGAACATCCACGGCTGGCTGCTCGGCAAGATAGAGGACGTCGAGGCGCGCTGCGCATCGTTCGTGACGAAGCTCATCGATGCGGATGCATCGCGTCTTGAAGCAATCAAAAAGGCTGCTTTCGACTTCGGCGCGTCAAATGCCGCCGAGGAAGCCGATGCCCCCACTCTCTACGGTGCGCTCGACCTCATTCTCCTCGACGGGATGCCCTGCGACGGCGCGTGCCTCGTGCTGAACAAATCGCCAGAAAACTTCGCCTGGGACGTGCGCCTCGACGTGCATTCCGCCTTCTGGACGCAGGCTGGCGGCAATCCCGCCCACTTCTACGCACTGCGCGAAGCAGTCACCTCTGGTTTCCTCTCCAAGACGAGCAAGGAAGCCGTGACCGAGGACGGGCACACCTACCATTTCGCAACGAAATAAGCCATCTTCACTCGCCCCATTTCCACCGTGCGGAAAATCGCACGTTTGGAAGTGGGGCTGTTTTGATGCCAAAATTTCCAAACAATAATAATATGTAAGATTTGTCACTCTGAATCAATAAATAGAATCTATATTAAATTAAATTATTGGTATTCTACATTTGAATAAATCCATTGTATAATATAGACAAGGTAAAAATTTCACATAATACGCCCGCTCGGCAAAATCTCCGACTTATGAAAGGTGGTTTCTCGTCATGGCAAACAACGAAAGCAAGCGTCCTCGCGTCGTCATCCTAGGCGGCGGCATTGGCGGCATCCGCGCCGCGCAGAAGCTCGCAAATGAGCCCGTCGATGTCCTCATCATCGACCATACGAACTGCCAAGTTTTCCAGCCGCTCCTCTATCAGGTCGCCACATCGATGCTTTCCGCGGACGAGGTCGCCTACCCCATCCGCGCCTTTTTCCAGAAGGCGAAGAACGTCGACTTCCTGCTCGCGAAAGTGGAGCGCGTTGAGCCAAAGGAAAAACGCGTCATAACCGACCACGGCGATATTGCCTACGACTACCTCATCATCGCGCTCGGCTCAACGCCGAATTTCTTCGGTTCAAAGACGATTGAGGCGAACGCCCTCCCGCTAAAGACGCTTCCCGATGCAATCGCCATCCGCAACCATATCCTGCGCGTCTTCGAGGCGGCGGCACATGAAGCGGACACGGAAAAACGCAAGGCGCTCCTGACTTTCGTCTTCGTCGGCACGGGACCGATTGGCGTCGAAGGGGCTGGCGGCGTCTCGGAACTCATCTACGACGTCTTCCAGAAGGAATACCATACGATTGACTTCTCCGAGGTCAGCCTCCAGATCATCGCCGCCGATCCCGGCGTCCTAATGATGATGCCCGAAAAGCTCCGCAAAGAAGCGGAAAACGTGCTGAAGAAAATGAAGATCGACGTCCAGTGCTCGATGATGGTCACGGGCTACGACGGCGAAGTGCTGACATATCGCCCATTTTCCGCGCCAAAAGATTCGCCGTTGGCGGAGATCCGCACCAAGACGGTCGTATGGGCGGCAGGCGTGCGCCCCGTCGATTGCCTCGAGAGCCTCGAAGCGGAAAAGGATCGCGGCCATCGCATCATCACCGATGCGACAATGCGCGCGAAGGGCTACGAGGACGTGTACGTCGTCGGCGACTGCGGCAGCTATACACTGCCCGGACAAGAACGCCCCCTGCCGACACTCGCGCCCGTCGCGCTCGCAGGCGGCACGACGGCAGCGAAGAACATCCTCCACGCAATCCACGGCGAAGCGCTCGAGGATATGCACTACAAGGACAAGGGCGTCATGGCGATCATCGGCAACAGCGCCGCCGTGCTCGCGACCGGCCCAATCCAAGGGACGGGCTTCCTCGCCTGGTCAGCATGGCTCTGGATTCACCTCCTGACGAAAGCCGGCTTCCACGCGAACATCACCGTCACATTCAAATGGATCTTCAACCACCTCTCCGGCACGCGCCTCGGGCGAATGATTACCCGCTGAACCCTCACCAACAAAGCAATCTTTATGTAACAAAGGCGCTGCACCGTGGAATCCCACGAGGCAGCGCCTTTTTATGCACAAACTTTTTTATTCCTCGAACGCCGTGTTCGTCGCGCGGAGGCGGGCGATGGCGCGGCGCAGCGCGAGCTGTGCGCGCTCGATGTCGACGTCCGCTTCGGCTGGAGGGCCTTGATGGAACGCCGCGATGCGTTTCTTCGCACGCTCCATGGCTTCCTTGGCGCGGTTGATGTCGATGTCGATCGGCTGCTCGGCTGCCGTCGCGAGGACGGTGATCTTCTCGGGTGTGACTTCCATGAAGCCGCCCGCGACGGCAATCAGCTGCTCGTCGCGGTCCGCCCCGAAGCGCACGCGCATGGCGTGCGGCTCAAGGCCGGTGACGAGCGGGGCGTGCTTCGGCAGGATGCCGAGCTCGCCACCCGTCGAGCGGACGATGAGCATACCGATGTCTGCCGAGTAGACTACCTTGTCAGGAGAAACAATCTCTAGCTTGATCGTCGCCATAGATTATCCCTCCTCTTGAATCTTCTTCGCTTTCTCCACAGCCTCATCGATGTTGCCGACCATATAGAATGCGTTCTCCGGCAGGTCATCGTACTTGCCTTCGAGGATTTCCTTGAAGCCGCGGACGGTCTCCTTCAGCGGGACGTACTTGCCCGGCGAGCCCGTGAACACCTCTGCAACGAAGAACGGCTGCGAGAGGAAACGCTGGATCTTGCGGGCGCGCGAGACGACGAGCTTGTCCTCATCGGAAAGTTCTTCCATGCCAAGGATGGCGATGATGTCCTGCAGCTCCTTGTACTTCTGGAGGACGGCCTGCACGCCGCGCGCGACGCGGTAGTGCTCGTCGCCGAGAACCTCCGACGTCAGGATGCGGCTCGTCGAGTCGAGCGGATCGACGGCGGGATAGATGCCGAGCTCCGCGATCTGACGCGAGAGAACCGTCGTCGCGTCGAGGTGGGTGAACGTGCCGGCAGGAGCCGGGTCGGTGAGATCGTCGGCCGGGACGTAAACCGCCTGAACCGACGTGATCGAGCCGTCCTTCGTCGAGGTGATGCGCTCCTGCAGCGCGCCGATGTCCGTCGAGAGGGTCGGCTGATAGCCAACGGCCGACGGCATACGGCCGAGCAGTGCGGAAACCTCCGAGCCTGCCTGGATGAAACGGAAGATGTTGTCGACGAAGAGGAGCACGTCCTGGTGCTGCACGTCGCGGAAGTACTCCGCCATCGTGAGGCCCGTGAGGGCGACGCGCATACGCGCGCCAGGAGGCTCGTTCATCTGCCCGTAGACGAGCGCCGTCTTGTCGATGACGCCCGACTCCGTCATTTCGCCCCAGAGGTCATTGCCCTCACGCGTGCGCTCGCCGACGCCAGCGAATACGGAGTAGCCGCCGTGCTCGGTCGCGATGTTGTGAATGAGCTCCATGATGAGGACGGTCTTGCCGACGCCTGCGCCGCCGAAAAGGCCGATCTTGCCGCCCTTTGCGTACGGTGCGATGAGGTCGACGACCTTGATGCCCGTCTCAAGAACCTGCGCGCTCGTCTCCTGCGCATCGAATTTCGGCGCGGGACGATGGATTGGCCACGATTCCTTGTTGCCGACGGGCGCGGGATTGTGGTCAACCGTCTTGCCGAGGACGTTGAAGACGCGCCCGAGGCATTCCTGCCCAACGGGAACCTTGATCGGTGCGCCCGTGTCCTCTGCCGTCATGCCGCGCATGAGGCCGTCCGTCGAGCTCATGGCGATGCAGCGCGTGACGCTGTCGCCAAGGTGCTGCATGACTTCGACGACGAGGTCGATCTCGACGCTCGTCTTGCCCTTGATGGTGACTGCATTTAGGATTTCCGGCAGCTCGCCCGCCGGAAACTCAATATCTACGACAGGTCCGATGACCTGTACGACTTTACCTTTTGCCAATGGTAAGCCTCCTTATTTTAGCGCTTCGGCGCCGCCCACGATTTCGGTGATCTCGCGCGTGATGCCGGCCTGGCGGACCTTGTTGTAGTAGAGGTCCAGCTTGCCCATGAGCTCCTCGGCGTTGTCCGTCGCGTTGCTCATGGCGTTCATGCGGGAGCTCAGCTCGCTCGCAGCCGACTGGAGCTGCGCCGCATAGAGGGTCGTGAAGATGTACTGCGGCAAAAGCGCGCCGAGCACCGTCGCCGCATCCGGTTCGTAGATGTACTCCGCCTGCGGACCCGCGGGCTTCTCGCCAGTTGCCGTGAAGGGAAGCAGCTTTTCCGTCTGCGGTTCGCAGCTGATCGAGGAGATAAACTTCGTGTAGATCAGCGTGACCTCGCGATAGTTCCCTGCCTCGTAGAGCCCCATGACGTCAAGGGCGACCTTGCGCGCGTGCTCGAAGTCGGGACGCTCGCTGATGCCGACGTAGCTCTTTACGACGTGATAGCCGCGGTTCTTGAAGTGGCTCGTGCCCTTCCTGCCGCATACGACAAGGACGGCGTCCGCCTTGTCCTCGATGATTGCCTGCGCCGCCTTGCAGGCGTTGCTGGAGTACGCGCCCGCAAGCCCCTTGTCGCTCGTGATGAGAAGAATGAGCTTCTTCCCCTCCGGATGCATCTCAAGGAGCGGGTGCGAAAGCTCCCCGCCCGCCTTCTGTGCAATATCCTGCACGACCTGCATGACCTTTTCCGCGTAGGGACGGTTTGCCTGTGCCATTTCCTTTGCGCGACGCAGGCGCGAGGTCGCGACCATGTTCATGGCGCTCGTAATCTGCTTGGTGCTCTTTACGCTCTTGATGCGATGGCGAATGTCTTGTAAGCTAGCCAAAAAGAATCACCTCGCCTTAAGCCATTTTATACGTTACGGTTTCCTTGAACTCCTCGATTGCCTTCTTGAGATCAGCCTCAATCGCGTCGTCGAGCTTCTTCTGCTCGATGATCTTCGCGGGGATCTCAGGATGCTGCGCCTTCATGAACTTCAGGAACTCGGCATGGAACTCGACGACCTTGTCCGTCGGAATGTCGACGAGGAAGCCGCGGACTGCCGTGTAGATGATCATGACCTGCTCCTCGACGAGCAGCGGGCTGTACTGCGCCTGCTTCAGCGTCTCGACCATGCGCGCGCCGCGGTCAAGCTGCGCCTTCGTCGCTGCGTCGAGGTCGGAAGCGAACTGCGAGAATGCCGCGAGCTCGCGGTACTGCGCGAGGTCGAGGCGCATTGTGCCCGCGACCTGCTTCATCGCCTTGATCTGCGCCGAGCCGCCGACACGCGAGACGGAGAGGCCGACGTTGATCGCCGGGCGGATGCCGGAGTAGAACGCGTCCGATTCGAGCATGATCTGTCCGTCCGTGATGGAGATGACGTTCGTCGGAATATAAGCCGAGAGATCGCCTGCCTGCGTCTCGATGATCGGCAGCGCCGTAATCGAGCCTGCGCCGAGCTCGTCGCTGAGCTTTGCCGCGCGCTCCAAGAGGCGGGAATGCAAGTAGAATACGTCGCCCGGATACGCCTCGCGTCCTGGTGGGCGGCGCAGCAGAAGCGACATCGCGCGGTATGCGGCCGCGTGCTTCGTGAGATCGTCGTATACGCAGAGGCAGGCTTTGCCCTGGTACATGAAGTGCTCCGCCATCGCGACGCCCGCATACGGTGCGAGGTACTGCAGCGGCGAGCTGTCTGCCGCCGTCGCAGCGACGACGATGCTGTACTCCATCGCGCCGCGCTCTTCGAGCGTCTTGACGACGCGCGCGACGGTCGAAGCCTTCTGTCCGATTGCGACGTAGACGCAGATGCAGTTCTGCCCCTTCTGGTTGAGGATCGTGTCGACGGCGATTGCCGTCTTGCCGATGCCGCGGTCGCCGATGATGAGCTCGCGCTGGCCGCGCCCGATGGGAACGAGGGCGTCGATTGCCTTGAGTCCCGTCTGCAGCGGCTCCTTGACCGGCTTGCGGTCGGCGATGCCGGGCGCGGGGTACTCGACGGGACGCGTCTCTGTCGTCTGGATCGCGCCCTTGCCGTCGATCGGACGGCCGAGCGCATCGACGACGCGGCCGATCATGGCCTCGCCGACGGGGACCTGCATGATGCGACCCGTGCGCTTGACCTCGGAGCCCTCCTTGATTTTCGTCTCGCCGCCCAGCAAAACGGCGCCGACGTTGTCCTGCTCGAGGTTCAGGACGAGACCGTATATATCGTTGCCGAAATCGAGAAGCTCGCCCGCCATAGCCTTGTCGAGGCCATGGATATGCGCGATGCCGTCGCCGATTTCGATAACCGTGCCAACATCATCGACATTCAAGTCCACATCGTAGTTCTTGATCTGTTCCTTGATGATGGCCGTTATTTCTTCCGGATTCATTTTCATAACTTCGCTGTCACCCCAGTTTCATCACATGGTTTGTTCAAGCAATTCCTTGCGCAGGGCATGCAGGCGTCCCGCCACGCTGCCGTCGACGCGGCGGTCGCCGATCCGGACGACTGCGCCGCCGATGAGCGCGGCATCCTCGTGGAGGCGAAGCTCCACCTTTTTGCCCGTCACCTTCGCAAGCTTTTCGCGAATGCGCTTCTGCTGCGCGGCGGACGCCGGCCGTGCCGTCGTCACGTCTGCGATCAGGATTCCCCTTGCCTTGTTCGACAGCGCGCGGTACTCGTCCTCGATTGCACCGAGGAGCGCAAAGCGGCGCTTGTCCGCGAGGAGAAGCAGGAAGTGGTAGACGTTCTTCGAGAGCTCGCCGTCGAAGAGTTTCTTCAAGAGCTCTTTCTTCGTCTTCGTTTCGACCTGCGGGTTCGAGAGGAATGCGATTGCCTGCGGGACGGACTCAAGCCCCTCGCGCACGCTTTTCAGCTCCTCGCCATACGCCTCAAGCTTTCCCTCTTCCTGCGCGATCTCGAAGATCGCATGGGAATACTTGCGTGCAAGCTGTACGTTTAGCATGGCAGATCACCAATCTTATCCTTGTCGAGCATATCGACGAACTCGGCGACAAGTTTTTCATTTTCTGCTGCGTCCATGTTTTTCGCAACGATCTTGCCTGCCGCCGCCATCGAAAGCGCGACGACCTCGGCGCGAAGCTGCTCTGCGGCATGCTCGCGCTCGCGGGCGATCTCCGCCTTCGCCGCCTTGCGCATCTGCTCGATCTCGTTCTTGACCGCGGCGCGCTGGGAGTCGCGTTCCTCGCTCGAGCGGCGCTCGGCGTTCTTCACGATCTCCTCTGCCTTCGCATTGGCGCGCGCGAGCTTCTCCTTGTACTCGGCGAGGAGCTTGTCCGCTTCAGCCGCATCCGCGTCCGCCTTGTCGAGGCTTTCCTGGATCTTGTCCTGGCGGGCTTTGAGCATCCCCACGACGGGCTTGTATGCCACGGCGCGAAGAAGAATGGCGAGCAGAAGGAAGTTCAAGATCTGCGCGAAAAAAGTCGCGTTTAATTCTATCAATTGCTATGCCCCCTTCAAAAGCACTCGTTCAAATACGATTATTTGAGGAGCGGGTTCGCATAGAGCAGGATCAGCGCGATGACCGTCGCGATGATCGCCATTGCCTCGATGAGGCCGACGGAGATCAGCGTGTTCGTGAAGAGCGTGTTCTTCGCTTCCGGCTGGCGCGTGATGCCCTCGATGAAACGAGCCGTGACGAGACCGTCGCCGATGCCCGCGCCGACTGCCGCGAGGCCCATCGCAAGGCCTGCGCCGATGAAAGCACCGAGAACCATGATAGCGTTTGCATTTTCCATGAAAGAAATCCTCCTTAAAGATAAAGAACATAAGCTTCGTTTGAAAGATGAAGGTGCGCCTGTTACGGCTCCTCATCCTTCTTCACTGCATTGGAGAGATAGGCCATCGAGAGCATCGTGAAGACAATGGCCTGCACCCCGCCGATGAACACGCTGAACGCGAGCCAGACGACGGCGGGAATCGGCATCCAGATCGGCACGAGCTGCAAGAGGACGATGATCAGGATCTCGCCCGCAATGATGTTGCCGAATAGACGCAAGGACAACGTGAGCGGTTTTGCCAGTTCCTCGATCAGATTGATGACGAAGAACACAGGCGTCGGCTGGAAGAAGTGCGCGATATAATGACCGCCCTTCTTGACGACGCCGAGCACATGCACCATCACGATGATGAGGAGCGCCAGCCCCAGCGTGGTGTTCCAGTCATTCGTCGGCGATGCCAAGAACGGGATGAGTCCCAGCCAGTTTGACACGAGCAGGAACAAAAAGAGCGAGAAGATGAGCGGCGCCAAGAAGCGACCCCTCTCTCCCATCATCGCGTCGATCTGCTCATGCACCCACTCGACGGCCATCTCCACCACGACCTGCCAGCCCGACGGCACGAGACTAAGGTTTCGCGTCGCAAGGAAAGCGATCAGGAGGACGATGGCCATGGCGAGCCACGTCATGGTCAGAGTCTCCCAGTTAAAGGTATAGCCGGCAAATTGCACTGTTTCGCGAACACCGATTTCATGCATTTACCTCAACCTCCCTCCCAGGCGTGCGCCTGGTCATCGTTTTGCAAGATTCATATAGGCGAGCACGGAAAAGGCGAGCCCGTAGCAGACGAGAAAGCCGAGCACTGCGATGAAAAACGCGCGCTCAGAGAACCTCGCCGCAAGCGAAAAGAGCAGGAATGCGAGGAGAAGCCGAAAGGCAAGTCCCCAGAGCATCTGCCGCGTGCTGCGATTCGGCGTCACCGTGAGACGCCAGAGCCGCATCGCCATATTCCAGACAAACACCAGCGCGGCCGCATAGCCGAAGAGGAGCGCGCAGATGAGCTCCGCCTCTCCTCGCGCGAGGAGCATGCTTCCCATCATCACCGTCGCCGCCGAAAGGGCAAGCGCGAGCCGCCGTATGAACCCTGAAAAAAATTGTTGCATATTCCTCCTTCGGCGTTCATGACCGCCGCAGACGAATATTCGGACAGGAAAAGAAACCGCCTAACCAAGGCAAATTCTCCCGTTTAGAAATTATACTTCGACAGAGACAAAAAGAAAACCTCTTTTTAATGTTCACTATAAAATATTTTCACCTATTTAATGTCTTTATTCAATAAATAAAAATTATTCATCGGTGCAGCCTCAGACCATGCCGCTGCGTCGAAGCTGGCGAAAGAGCGTGTAGATGGCGCACGGAAAGCCAATGAGGATGCCCGCAAACTTTCCCTTCGCGCCAAGCCCCAGCGCTGAATCGGCAAGATCGCCCAGATAGACGCATATCCCGACAAAGACGACGAGATAGATCCCGACGCCGCCCAGAACGGAAAACGCTTTTATGGCTTGAAACAGGCCTTCCCGTCCTTCCTTCCCTTCCTTCCCTTTCTTTTCGTTCTTTTCCCTTTCCACTTTGCACCTTCCCCCTCAAAAGAAAAAGGTCTCTCTTGCCGAAAGACCCTTTCCTGTTATGCCATTGTCACGCCATAAATACGTCCGGGCGCTCCTCTCTTAGATGGAAATGGTAGAGGAGCGCTTCGATGATGCGGCGCGCTGCCTCGCCGTCGCCGTAGGGATTGACCGCCTCTGCCATGCGGCTGTACGCAGCCGAATCCGTCAGGAGACGGCGCGTCTCCTCGTAGACGCGTGCGCGGTTCGTTCCGATCAGCTTCACCGTTCCCGCTGCGACGGCTTCGGGGCGCTCCGTCGTGTCGCGCAGGACGAGGACGGGCTTGCCGAGCGCAGGCG
>ERZ772945.1533-NODE-1533-length-16076-cov-7.054241_pt1 | contig 16076 bp, 11 predicted proteins | sample MGYA00511681_ERZ772945 | MGnify/ENA primary metagenome ERZ772945 (study PRJEB29015, sample SAMEA2737943) | human oral metagenome | biome: human oral; feature: human-associated habitat; material: dental | place: China | collected 2143 ...
CTGCGGGGGCAGCCGCGGCGCCTCGCTGTATCAGGTGGACTTTGTGGCGTCATTCTGGGCATCTTGCGGTTGTCGGCACGGGAGTGCACGAGGCCGACTCCAGATGTGGGTGCCCTGTGTTAGCCTGGCGGCACAATCACGCGAAGGAGCGACATGGACTACGAGCTGGCCTACCGATATGGTGCCCCCTCGCGCCTGGATGAGGGCGCGGGGCTTGCGCTGGCGACATCGGGAGGTTCGACCCCCGAGGGGGAGGCCGCGCATCCCTATTTTTTCTCGGGCTTCATGGAGCGTCCCGACGTGGTGGCCGCCGGCCTGCTCGCGGTCGCGCGTGTGGCACGCACCCGCTTCTACGTGCCGCCAGGCATGGTCGTCGCGCCCGGCGGAGGCTTGACACGTATCGGGATACTCGACCCGGTCGTGACCAGCACGGCCGAGGGCCTGCGCTTCGAGTCCTTTAGTGTCTGCTGCGGCGTGTACGCGAGGCTCGACGTGGAGGCCTCGGCCCTGGACGCCACCCACTGCGCGGTCGGCGTGACCAACGTGGATGTTAATCAGCCGCTGCGCGCCGCCCTGGCATCCCTGCGCGCCGGGGAACCCCTGCACCTGGGTGTAGGCGAGGAGGGGCTGACGGCCACGACCCTGGACGAGGAGGTCACGGAAGAGAAGGTGCCGCTGTCCCTGCGCTGGCTCAAGGGATTCGCGGAGACACAGATGCTCTCCTCCGCGATGATGCCGCTGCACGCGTTGAATACTGCACAGGCGCGCGCCTTCATCCGAGGCCTGCCAAAGTCCAGTGCGACGGGCACGGTCATGTGGGCGGGGCGGGCCGTGCGCGGTCTTCGGTTGGGGACCCGGCCAGCGCCGGGGGCCGCGTGCGTCGCTGGCCCCGAGCGCTTGCGCGTGTTCGAGCCGCTCCTTCATCTCATCACCTCGCTCGAGGCCTACGGTCCAGACGTGGACGCGGGCAGCGAGCCGGTCGCCTCCCTGTGGGTCGCTCGCCTGCCCGGCGCGCGCCTGAGCGTGGGGCTCAGCCCCGCCAAGTCGCGCGGCTTCTCGGGGGAGGGCGCGGTTCTGGCATCCCTGGGGGATCCGCGCGTCGAGGAGGACGCCGACATGCTCTCCGCCCTGCTGTCCTTCGAGCCTCGCATCGACACGCAGCTTATGGCCGCCCGCTCCGGACTGGCCCCTGACCGCGTGGCCGGCGGCCTGGCCCTGCTGGCCTCGAGCGGGCAGGTTGGCTTCGACGTCACCGAGGGTGCCTACTTTCACCGGCCCCTGCCTGTACGTCCCGACGCGCTCACCGCTATGCATCCGCGCCTGGCAGGGGCGCGCACGCTTATTGAGCGCGGCGCGGTCACCCACGAGGAGGGGGCGCGATTCCGCGTGTCCTCGGGCGCGAACCGCTACCGGGTGGAGGTGCCCGCCGACCCTTACGCCATCGGCCAGTACCGCTGCACCTGCCCGTGGTGGATGAAACACAGGGGCGGGCGGGGGCCGTGCAAGCACGTCCTCGCTGTCTCCATCATGCTCAAGGAGGAATCGTGAGTTCCACGCAATGGCTGCCCGACACCCTGGACGAGTGCACTGACTTTTGGCGGCTGCACCTGTGGGTCCGGCAGCATCCGGGCCAGTGGAGCCTGGAGCAGGTCTACCCGCGCATGCTCGAGATCAACGAGGGGCCGCCCACGGACGACGACCTGGCTATGAGCGCTCGGCTGTCCGACCCCTGGCTCGAGGGGATTGGATTCTTGCGCCTGGCCGAACTGCACGGCGACCTGTCCCTCGACCATGACGAGTCGTACCTAACGGCGCTGATCGGCCTCGAACCCGGACTGCAGCTGCCCCTCATGCGCGCCGATCGGGAGCTGCGCGAGGAGCTGGTGTGGGGGATGCTGCGCCAGGAGGGTAACCGCGGCGTGTCCCTGTCTGCCTCCGACCGTTCTGCCACCATGGGTTCGGAGCGGACGCCCGGCTGGTCGCGCACGCTCGCCGCCAGCATCGACGAGGGCCTTATCGAGCGCGACCGCCTGCTCGACGCCCTCCTCGACATGCTCGCCGCAGACCTACCCTCGGGGCGCGCCGGTTGGTATTCGCGCACCCTGCGAATGCTGTCCATGACCCTCGACGAGGCCGAGGCGCGGCAGTCGACTCTGTGTGCCCTCATGTCCGCGCCCGTCGGGGCGACCGTGACCCTGGTGGTCGGGCACCTATCCGCCCTCGCCAGGGCCGGTCGCCTCGACCTGGAGCTCTTTGCTCACAGCTGCGAGGGTGCGCTCATGGGGTCGAAGGCCAACGCACTCGCAGCCTTGACAATCCTGCGCGGTGGCCTCGAGGTCCTGAGTCCCGGTGGCCTCGAACCCCTGTTGGCGATCGCGCTGTCTTTCCCGCACGCGCAGGTGCAGGCTCTGGCCATTGAGCTGGCGAGTGACGCGCTGCGATCGGGCCTCCTCGACTCCGCAGCGCTCGGCCGCCTCCTGTCGGACGCGGAGTTGGACCCGCTCGTCGTTGCCACGCTCGATCTCCTCGACCCAGGGCATGCGGCGACCGACCAGGCCGACCCTGGCCTCGTCCCCAAGGAGGACACTGGCGAGCAGGCTCCCGCCGCCTTCCTGCCGCCTCCCCGTGAGGTGAACGACCTGGTTCCCATGAGCGCCGATGACGTGGTCGGGCGGATCGGCGTCCTGGCGCAGGGTGCGGAGATGGGGCTCGAGTATGAGGCGCTGCTCGCGTTCCTGGCATCCCCCGAGTTCGACCCGAGCGCGCTGGAATCGTTGCGCCCGCTTGTGCGGCGCCTCATCGGGGGACTACCCGGGCCGCAGCAAGTGCTCGGGGTGCTCCTGCGCCTCGCACTCGATGGGGGAGCAGCTGAGGCGACCGATCCCCTGGAGTCGGCTCGGGAATGGTTCGGGATTGAGAATGTCCCCACCCATGTGAGCAATCGTTTCAGGGAGATCATCGAGCTACTTGCGTGTAGGCAGCGCTACCGCCTCCTGGCCACGCCCACCGACGACCGGGGAGCCGTGAATCCCCTGACGCTCGTGCGCCGCGCCCTGGACAACGGGGGCGCCACAACCCTTCCAGCCGACCTTACCCAGGCGCTGCTGCGAGTGGACACCGAGCACCCGGACTGCGCGGCCGCGCTCGCGCTCGTGGACGAGCGGGAGGCGGACCTGCCCGCCGCTGCCCGCATTCGCCTCGCCCTTGAAGGGGTGGTGCGCAGACGTGCCGAGGGCTACCTATCCTCCCTCTCCGTGACGTGGGAGGGGCACCCCGCCTACGAGTCGCGCAGCGGAAAGCCGAAGGTCGCGCGTGACGGCTCGCCCGTCTATGCGTTCTTTACCCCGCGCATTGCCGGCGTGCAGACGGGAGCGACGGGTCCTGAGCTGAGCATGCTCGCGCATATCACGGGCGGGGCCGGAAACTACTCCTTCCATCGCTACACGTACCCCGCCTCGGTGCATCACTTCGCGGTGTGTCTGCTCGCTTCGCGGTGGAACTTTCTCGATTCGAGCGGGCTAACCGCCGACTGCTACCGCGCCCTGTGTGAGCACGGCGGGCGCTGGGATTCGCTGTCTGCCCAGCTCCTCGGCCAGGCGATGGGCGAGCGCGAGGTCGAGTCGCGTGCGCTTGGCGTCGAGGCCGTGGCCGCGCTGGTGGCGCGCGGTGACCTCGCCTTCGACCAGGCCGTGGCTGGCTTCGCGGACATGGCGCACACCGTGAAACTGAACCGGTGGGCGCAGGCTTTCCAGGACCTGGGGGACGTGGACCCCCGCCTCGCACTGGACCTGGCGCTCGCGCTGCTGCCCGGGCTCGAACGCGGGCGCACGGGCATTGGGCAGCTGCTGGGCGTCGTCACCGCGCAGTACGCGCGGGCGCAGGCCGAGGGGTGGGCACCGCCGCTCGGCGAGGAGTGTATCGGCTGGCTCGGCCTTTTCCAAGGCTCCTCACAGGCAGCTAAGTACGCGCGCACACTGAAGGAGATGGGCCAATGACCACCTCCATGACCCTGGCCGAGCGCCGCGCGGCCCTCAAGCGCCTCCTCGCCTCCGGGCAGAGCGCCATCGACGCCTACGAGCGGGTGCTGGAAGGGGCCTCGGAGAAGGATCGGCGCTCCCTGTTCAAGTCCGTGCCCTTCGCGCGCCTCGTCCCCCCAACCGTCGAGTGGGAGTGGGACGCGGTCCCAGAGGACACGGTGCGCATGTGTGCGTTCCTGCGCGCCGCCCTGGCCGGGAGCGATGACGCCGGCGACGACTACGGTGCCCGGTGGGCGGGCCGCCGCGGCGGTGACCCGCGCGAGGGAGCGGACCTGGATCGGCTGCTCGCCGCCCACAGGCGCGGCGCGGCTGGGCGCAGCGGTGAGTGGCTCGAGGAGGCCGCCGGGAGTCCCGGCGGCGTTGCCTTTTGGCACACCTACCGCTCCCTCCTGGCCGAGCGTGGAGCGTACCTGACGTCTGCGCCCTCCCTGGAGTACTTCGCGCGCAGGATCATTCCCGCACCCCACCCCACTTCGGATGAGACGCAACTCTTCTTCGAAGAGAACCCGACCTTCCTCGACCACGAGTTCTGGCAGTTCTTCCGCGTCGAGGGTTCCCTGCCCGGCTCGGCGCTCTTCGTGTGGATGTACCGCGAGGACCCCTCCGCGCCTGGCGGTGACTTCGAGCGCCTACACAGCCACGACCTCGTCCGCTACATGGCGACGCGCTTCCCGCACCTGCGCCCCCGCATCCTCTCCGAGTGTCTGGCCGCGCAGCGGCGCGACTACTCCGCCTACAACGCCCGCGTCTTCTCGCGGGCCTGGGAGGAGCTCGAACCGACGCGCGAGGAAAAGCTCGCGGCGGCCTCGGACCTCATCGCCTTGCTCGGGGTCGAGCCCTCGCCGAGCGTGTCCCTGGCCCAGAAAGCGCTTCTGGGCATCGCCCGGGAGCTCACGGATGAGCAGGCAGACACCCTCGTGCAGGCCAGCACCCAAGTCCTGGCGCGCAGCGAAAAGAAGCTGCTGCGCGCCCATCTGCGGCTCCTGGCCGCCCTCGTCAAGGCCCATCCCGGCTGCGCGTCCGCGGTTGGCGACGTGGTCGCTGAGGCAGAGTTCCCCCTCGACCTGCGAGACCGTGCAGCCGCGCTCGTCGCGGCCCCCGCCGGTTCCGGGGACTCTGACGGTTCCGGGGGCCGTGGGGACGAGGCCGGGGCCGGGCCTGCGGGGACGTCTACCTTCGACGCGAGCGCCCAGGGAGACAACCCCGGGGGCGGAACCCAGGCCTCGTGGACGTTCCCGGATACGCCCGCCGCGGACCTACCGCGCACCTCGCGCACCGCCGAGCTGCCCGCCGATAACGACGCGGCCGTCGCGGCGCTGCACGCCCTCTTCGAGGACGCGTCCGCGGGCGCCGCGCTGCCCGCGCTCCTGACGCGCATCAGCGGCGAGGGCATCGAGCTGGCGGAGGCCGACAAGACGCTGCTCGCCAGGTACTGGCGGAGCGCCCCCAACTGGAAGGGCGCCAACCAGCTCTCCTACCTGGCCTCGCGGCTCCTGCGCGACGTGGAGGTGAAGGATGCGCCCGAGGCTGGGCACTTCCGCGGCTACCTGTGCAAGGGCAGCGAGTGGGAGCAACACCGCGGCCCGGTCCGCCTCCTGCACGAGCAGTTGCGCGTCGCATTGTGCGACAAGCCTTACGACAAGCCGAACGGTCAGGACATGTACCGCTTCGACCCGATTCTGACCGAGCCACTCGAACCTATGGAGGTGCAGTGGGAGCGGCAGATCATCCGCGCTCCCTACCAGAAGCCGGTGAGCGTTGTGCACGGCGAGTACACCAAGACCGATGACATGCACGAGACGTGGGCGATCACCGGGCAAACCCCAGCCACGGGAGAGGACTCGCTGGCGGGCGCCCTCGCCAACGTTGCGGGGGTGGCTCCCGAGTTCACCGGGCGGCTCCTGGAATCCGGGGACTACCGGTCGAGCGGCGTCGCCTACGCGTGGGCAGCGTGGGCCCTCCAGCACAACCCGAACATTCTGGCCGCCCATGCGATGCCCGTCCTCCAGGGGGCGTTCTTCAAGTTCCCGCAGGTCATCACAGCCTTCGAGGTCATCGTGCGCGCGCTGGGAGAGGGATGGCGGACGCCGGGTTCCCCCACCTACTCGGCCCTGGCGTGGGCGTCCACGGCCGCGCAGGCACACTACCGGGCCATCGCCGCCGAGGCCATCGCGCGCCTCGCGGACACCGGGCGATACGATCCGGCGGCCATGGCTGAGGAGATCGGCTACCTGCTGCGCAACGGGTGGTTCGGCCCCGGGTGGGTCACCCAGACGCTCAGCGACTGCGCGTCCGTCTCGGCGCTGGCCGGGTATCGCGTCGCCCAGACCATCGCCGCCCTACTGCCCTCCTTGGTCGGCGTCAGGGGCGCGAATCGCATGGTCGAGGCCCTGGTGACGCTCGCGGGCGACTACGGCATGAGGGTGTGCGTGCCCGAGGAGCTGCGCTCCAAGATGAAGGGATCGAGCACGCTCGCCAAGGCGCTGCGGGCGCTTGACGCGCTGCCTGATGCTCCGACTGACCTTGCGTGCGAGGCGGCGGAGGCGCTCGGCGCGGCGCGAGCACAGCGGGGGTAGATGAGCGACGGGTGTCTCAGGTGCGTAGGTTGCTACTGGCCGTAGTGGAAGCGGCAGGCAACGATTTCGACCGTATCTTCGGTGATGCGATAAACCAATCTGTTACGTCCGTCGATCCGGCGCGACCAAAAGCCGGTGTATTCGTAGCGGAGGGGCTCAGGCTTGCCGATCCCCTCGTTCCCGTTGCGCTGGATATCCGCAACGAGAGCGTTGATGCGCTTGAGGGTCTTGCGATCCTCGAACTGCCACCAGACATAGTCGTTCCAGGCGTGTGGGGTCCACAAGACTTTGAGCATCGTTAGTTCTCCTCATCAGGGATGTCGATGAGATCGTGCTCTTCGAGGTTGCCGTGTCGCAGCTGCGCGATCGATTCGCGCAGGTGGCGGGCGTTCGCGGGGGACTGCATGAGGTAGACGGTCTCCATGAGGGACTCGTACTCGTCGAGGGCGATGATGACGGCGCTTTCGTGGCCCTGTCGGGTGATGACGATTTCCTCGCGGTCGTTGACGACCTGGTCGAGGACCTCGGCGTAGCGTGCGCGCGACTCGGTGTAGGTCATGGTCTTCATGGGTGCTCCTCTGCTCGCCTATGTACAGAACATTGTACAGGAAGTGAGGGGACGTGTCTTTAGTCTGTTGGTCATGTGCGGGAGTACTGCATCCGTGCGGGGCCAGGTACTGCGGAACTGCTCGCGTGGGGTCTACATCGCGGCGTCCTTCGTCTGGGAGGGAGAGGGCTGTGCGTTCTGGATAGGAAGCGCTGATCTGGATAGGTTATTTTCCTATCCGCAACGTCATAACCTATCCAGTTCGTGGTTTCCTATCCACTTCGTGGCCGCCTGTACCCATACGCGTCCGCACGTGGGCCCGATGATATGCGCGTGGGCAGCGCCGCCCACGCACAGGTTATGGGGTTAGCGTGCGTACCGAGGGGTTAACGTGTAGCCCTTAGTGGCCGCGGTGGCGAGCTTTCGCTTTCAGGCGGGCGAGGCGGCGTTTCTCTTCAGCTTTCTTTCGTTTCTCCTGCCTGGTCGTGGAAGCTCGTTCTTGTGCCGTGCGTTCGCGTTCTGCTTGAACCGCTGCCTGTGACGCAGTGGAAGGAAACGCACGGCGGGCGAGGCGGGACGCTTCGCGCTGTGCGCGCTTGGGGTTGCGGTGCGTCGCCTGGCGTTGGGCCATATTGGAAGCCCAAGCGGCCTCGTCGAGGCGGCACAGGAGAGCGTTTGCGTGAGTGAGAAGGAACTCGTAGAACTCCGCGTCTGAGGGCTGCGCGCCGAACACGATTCTAACGGCGCGAACACGGTCGGCCTCGTGGCGCTCAATGACGCCGACCCAGAACTGACCATCGAAATATAGCGTGGACTCCGTCTTCATCATGTGTCTCCAGGTGCACCAAAGTGGACCTGATGACGCCGGATTCTGCGCTGGGCAGCGACGGATGCGGGGCATCGTCCAGACTTCCTACTGGACCGTGCGATTCGCGTACCAGGACTGACGACTCATTCTACGTCCTGTGCGCGGGGGCGTCGCTACTGGACGATCGGCTTGCCGCCGATGGACATGGGGGCGCGGGTGCGTGCGTGCGCGTCCAGGTCCTGCTCCCACGCCGACGCGTAGCGCCACGCCGAGGGCGCCAGCAGTCGCAGCGCACCCATGTCGGCGAGCGCATCGAGCAACAGGAAACGGGTCGTCGGGTAGGGGGCGTCCCACGGGATCGCCGTCCACAGGCCCGACGCGCCGAGGAGGAACTCGCCTCGGTTACGGTCATGCAGGTCGTTGGCCGCGGTCTGCACGTCTCCCTCGGCGGCCCACAGCCAGCGGGTCGTGCGGTAGGCCTCCCAGGCCTCGTCCCACGAGGAATACGAGTGCTGCAGCGCGCGGTTGATGAGAGCGAACGTATCCCAGGCCTCGTCCTCACTGAGCCAGCCGAGGCCCGCGCCCGCGCGCGTCAGGTTCGCCGCACGCAGGAAATCCCACGCGGCGAAATCCAGGGTCTGAATGCCGCGGTCGTTGTCCAGGAAACGGCGGATACGCCAGCGGCTCTCCCAGTCCTCCATCGACGAGTCGGCAGTCTTACTCAGGCGCGTGATCTCGGACTCGGCCCAGGACTTCTTCTGGCAGCGCTCGCGCAGCGACGCGAAACCCTCGCGTTGCCCCGCGCGCAGGAGCGAATACAGCTGGCGGATGAGCCCCTCGCGGTCTGTGATCCCCCAGTCGTGCTCCATCAAGGTTTTCGTGGCCTCCGGGGCCGACAGCGCAAGCTCGTTCACCGGGTCGCCGTTACACAGCGCGTACACCATGGACGGGGCGAGCAAGCGCGCCCGAGGGTCGGTCGCCATGTCCTCGCGTTTGCCGTGGATCTTCGGGGTGTGGTGCTCGTTGAGCTTGTTCCACTCGCCTTCCTTGCCGGCCTCGCGCACGTCGCGCGGCGCGGGAACGGCACCCTTCGAGCGGGCCGCAGCCTGCTTGAAGTAATGCGCCGCAAGGGCCACGATGAGCCAGCCGATCGCGAACCAAATCGGGAACGGAATGTCGGAGAGGAAATTCTGGAGCACAGACTGATTGTGCCCGATGGAAAGCAGATAACACAATTCAGGGGCGCTTGTGCGCACCACGTGGGACGAGGCGGGGGCTTCCCCCTATGTAATAGGTGTCGCCGCGTGCGCCCACCGCTGCGCCACCCGGGCGCGCACGCGCGCGAGAATCCGCCACTGCCTCGTCAATGTCAAACCCGAGAGGCGTGAGACGCGCGGAAGCGGCACCGGTACCCAGATGAGGGTGGGACACGGTAAGGTCCATCCCAGATGCCTCGCCGGGTGAACCGCGGGTGAGGGTGCTACAAATACTGGGGAAGCGACGGAAGGGACCGGCAATGTCAGCGACGAAGCTCGTGATCGTGGAGTCTCCTGCGAAGGCAGCCACCATTGAGGGATACCTGGGTCCCGACTACCACGTGACCGCCTCAATCGGCCACATCCGTGACCTCCCGCAGCCCTCCGAGCTGCCCAAGGATATGAAGAAGGGGCCGTTCGGCCGCTTCGCCGTCAACGTGGATGACGGTTTTGCGCCGTACTACGTGGTGAACCCGGATAAGAAGAAAAAGGTCGCCGAACTCAAGAAGCTCCTCAAGGAGTCCGACGAACTCTATCTGGCAACTGATGAGGACCGCGAGGGTGAGGCCATCGCGTGGCACCTCCTGCAAGTCCTGAAGCCGAAGGTTCCCGTGCGCCGCATGGTGTTCCACGAAATCACGAAGGAAGCGATCCAGCGCGCCCTAGAGAACACGCGTGATCTGGACACCGACCTCGTGGACGCGCAGGAGACTCGCCGCATCCTCGACCGCCTCTACGGCTACGAGGTTTCGCCTCTCCTGTGGCGCAAGATCCGCCCGTCCCTGTCGGCTGGCCGCGTGCAGTCGGTGGCTACGCGCCTCGTGGTCGCCCGGGAACGCGACCGCATGGCGCACGTGAGCGCCCAGTACTGGTCGATCGACACGGCGTTCACGTCGGCGGGCCAGGCCTTCGGCGCGCGCGTGTCCTCCGTGGACGGCCACGCCATCGCGACCGGCTCCGACTTTTCCGAGAAGGGCGAGCTGAGCGCGAAGGCCACCAAGGCCGGCGTCCTCCACCTAGACGAGGCCACCGCGCGGGCCTATGCGCAGGCTCTGTCCGAGGCCCCGGCCTCGGTCATCGACTCGGTGACCCGCAAGCCCTACCGCCGCCGCCCTGCCGCCCCCTTCACGACGTCGACCCTCCAGCAGGAGGCGTCGCGTAAGCTGCACTGGAACGCGTCCTCGACGATGCGTACCGCCCAGTCCCTGTACGAGTCCGGTTACATCACCTACATGCGTACCGACTCCACCGCGCTGTCCAGCCAGGCGATTCACGCCGCCCGCGAGCAGGCCACCCAGCTCTACGGGGCCGAGGCCGTCGCCGAGTCCCCGCGCCTGTACGGCACCACGTCGAAGGGAGCCCAGGAGGCGCACGAGGCGATCCGTCCCGCCGGCGATCATTTCCGCACGCCCGGTGAGGTTGCGGGTTCCCTGTCGAAGCAGCAACTGGCCCTGTACGACCTGATCTGGAAGCGCACGGTCGCCTCGCAGATGGCCGACGCCCTCGGCTACACGGCGACGATCCGCGTGCTCACCGGCATTGAGGTCGACGGTGCGCGCCACGACGTGCTGTCCTCGGCCTCGGGCACGGTCATCACCTCCCCGGGCTTCCGTCTGGCCTACCAGGAGGGGCGCGACCAGGGCCGTTACGACGCGGAAAAGAACGATGCGGAGAAGACCCTCCCGGACGTCGCCGAGGGTGATCCCGCGACGCTGACCGAGGCCACCCCTGACGGCCACGAGACCCAGCCCCCGGGCCGCTACACGGAGGCCACGCTGGTTAAGACCATGGAGGAGCTCGGCATCGGCCGTCCCTCCACCTACGCGGCGACCATCCAGACGATCGGGGACCGCGGATACGTGACGCACCGCGGCCAGTACCTGGTGCCCACGTGGCTGGCGTTCTCCGTGACACGCCTGCTCGAGGAGAACCTGGCGAACCTGGTCGATTACGACTTCACGGCCTCGATGGAGGGCGACCTGGACCGTATCGCCGCGGGCGAGGAGAACGGCACGGACTTCCTGACCGGCTTCTTCTTCGGCCCCGACGGCACGGGCGAGCACGGCGGTCTGCGCCATGACGTCGCCTCCCTCGGCGACGACATCGACGCGCGCGCCGTTAACTCGATCGACCTGGGCCGCGGCGTGACGCTGCGCGTGGGCCGCTACGGCCCCTACATGGAAAAGGCCGACGGGACGCGCGCGAACGTGCCGCCGGAGGTGGCCCCCGACGAGCTGACGGATGAGCTGATCGACCAGCTCTTCTCCCGCGCCGCCGACGACGGCCGCGAGCTGGGCGTCGACCCCGCGACCGGCCACACGATCATCGTCAAGGACGGCCGCTACGGCCCCTACGTCACCGAGGTCCTGCCCGAGCCGGCTGAGGGGGCCGAGGAGGGCGCGAAGAAGACGAAGAAGAGCGCCGTCAAGCCTCGCACCGCCTCGCTGTTCAAGACCATGGACATCGCCACCGTCACCCTCGAGGATGCGCTGAATCTGCTGTCCCTGCCGCGCGAGGTGGGCACGGACCCGGCCTCGGGCGAGGTTATTACCGCGCAGAACGGCCGCTACGGCCCGTACTTGAAGAAGGGCACGGACTCGCGCACGCTGGCCTCGGAGGATCAGCTGCTCACCATCACTCTGGACGAGGCCCTGGCCATCTACGCTCAGCCTAAGACCCGCGGCCGTGGCACGGCCCGCCCGCCGCTGCGCGAGTTCGGCGAGGACCCGATCTCGGGCAAGAAGGTCACCGTCAAGGACGGCCGCTTCGGCCCCTACGTGACGGACGGCGAGACCAACGTGACGGTGCCGCGCGCCGAGACGGTCGAGGACCTGACGGCCGAGCGTGCCTACGAGCTCCTCGCTGACAAGCGTGCCAAGGGCCCCGCCCCCAAGCGCACGCGCAAGACGGCCGCGAAGAAGACGACGGCCAAGAAGACCACCGCGAAGAAGACGACGGCGAAGAAGACCACCGCGAAGAAGACGGCCACCAAGAAGGCCGCGACGAAGAAGGACAGCTGATGGCGGCGCGAGGAGTGTTCATCACCTTCGAAGGTGGCGACGGCTCGGGGAAATCCACGCAGATCCAGTCGGTGCGCGACTGGTTCGAGAGCCGTGGCCGCGAGGTCATCGTCACCCGCGAGCCGGGCGGCACCGAGCTGGGCACGGAGATCCGTCGCCTCGTGCAAAACGGCCCCGAGGACGTCGACGCGCGCACGGAGGCCCTCCTGTACGCGGCCGACCGCGCCTACCACGTTGCCACGGTCATTCGGCCCGCCCTCGAACGCGGCGCGGTCGTGCTGGGGGATCGCTACATCGACTCGTCCCTGGCGTATCAGGGCGCGGCCCGTTCCCTCGGCGTGGACGAGATCGCCTCGCTGAGCGCATGGGCGACCCGCGGCCTCTACCCGTCCCTGACCTTCCTCCTGGACCTGCCCCCGGAGGTCGGCGCGCGCCGCCGCACCGACGCCCCGGACCGCATGGAGCGCGAGTCCATGGACTTCCACGAGCGCGTGCGCCACGAGTACCTGCGCCTCGCGGACGCCGAGCCCGACCGCTTCGTCGTCATCGACGCGGTGGGCACGGTCGACGAGGTCTTCTCCGAGATCCGCGGCGTCCTCGTCGAGCGCTTCGAGGGTGGTTCCGTCACCATCGACGAGGCCGACGACGCTTCCGGGTCCGCGGAGGCCACCCCGGCCTCGTCCGAGGCCGCCGCTGCGTCCGAAGTGCCCGCAGAGTCTGAGGCGGCCGATTCCCCTGAGAAGCCGCGCGAAAACCGCGCGGACAAGGGCAGTGCCCGCAAGCCCGCCACCATGGTGGGAGCCCTGGGCGAATCCCAGGGCGCGCTCTGGGATGAATGATGAGCGTCTGGTCCTCGCTGGTCGGACAGGAAGCGGCGGTCGCTAAGCTCTCCGAGGCTGCGGCCTCCGCACGCGCGATCGTCGCCTCCCGCGGTGGTGCGCACGCCTCAGACGACGCGCGTTCCATGAGTCACGCGTGGCTCATCACGGGCCCTCCCGGCTCGGGTCGCTCCGTCGCCGCGCGCGCCTTCGCGGCAGCCCTGCAGTGCACGGGCGAGACCGTGGGGTGTGGAGCGTGCGCCGGATGCCGCACGACGATGGGCCGCACGAACGCCGACGTCGTCTTCGCGGCTACCGAGACCTCGATCATCAACGTGGAAACCGCGCGTTCCCTCGTGCTGCAGGCGCAGTCCTCGCCCTCCCAGGGGCTGTGGCGTGTCATCGTCGTCGAGGACGCGGACCGCCTGGGCGAGGCCGGCGCGAACGCCCTGCTCAAGGCCATCGAGGAGCCGCCCGAGCACACCGTGTGGCTCCTGTGCGCCCCCAGCCCCGAGGACATGATCGCCACGATCCGCTCGCGCTGCCGCCACCTCGGCCTGCGTATTCCCACCGCGGCCGCGGTCGCCGACCTGCTCGTGCGCGAGGGCGTCGCCACCCCTGAGGTCGCCCTCGAGGCCGCGCGCGCCGCCCAGTCGCACATTGGCCTGGCCCGCGCGCTCGCCCGCGACCCCCAGATGCGCGCCCGTCGCCGCGAGATCGTCACCGCTCCCGCGTCCGTGCGCAGCGTCGGCGAGGCTGTCATGGCCGCCGACCGCCTCCTCGAGACCGCGAAAGCCCAGGCTGACGCGCAGGTCAGCGAACGCAACGCCCGCGAAAAGGCCGAACTGATGCGCCAGCTCGGCATGGACGAGGGCGAGAGTGCCCCCAAGGCCTCGCGCACGATGATCCGCCAGCTTGAGGAAGACCAGAAGCGCCGCTCCAAGCGCGCCCTCACCGACGCGATCGACCGCGCCCTCATCGACCTGCTCGCGATCTACCGCGACGTCCTCATGATCCAAGTGGGCGGGGACGGTGAACTCATCAACACGGATCTGGCCGACCTGGTGGGCCAGATTGCCAGCGATTCCACGCCCCGCCAGACCCTCGCGCGCGTCGACCACATCGAAACCGCTCGCAAGCGCCTTGTGTCGAACGGAAACCCTCTGCTGGTCCTCGAAGACATGGCGATATCGCTGCGCCCCCAGGCGTGAAAACTGACCCGGCGTCTCTCCGTTACAATCGGGGCCATGAAGACTCGCTCCATCGCGGCCGGCGCCGTCGCTATCCTCGCCGTCGTCGCGATCGTCCTGACCGTCATCGGCTACTACGGAACCCAACGCAGGGGACCGGCCCCCTCCGCGACGGCATCGGCCACGTCCGCGCCTCTCCCCGTGTCCGCGGGGTCCGTCCAGGCGTACTACGACCAGGCGATCGAGTGGGGCGTGTGCGCTGACGGCACCTTCGACACTTTCCAGGGCGTGAACTCCTCTGACGCCAGCGAGTACCAGTGTGCGTTCCTGAAGGCGCCGCTGGACTGGGAGAACCCCGACGGAGACCAGATCACGCTCGCGCTCGCGATCCACCGTTCCGGCGCCGAGAACGCGCCCGCACTGTTCATCAACCCGGGCGGCCCCGGTGGCGCCGTCGTCTCCGCGCTGCCCTACTACGCGGCGCAGGGAATCGGCGAGGCCATCGTCAAGTCCTACGACATCGTCGCCCTCGACCCCCGAGGAGTCGGCGACTCGACCCCCGTCTTCTGCATGACCGACGCGGAGAAGGACGAACGTAACGCCGGCGAAGACGAGGACATCGACACCGGCGACGAATCCCCCCAGTCCGCGGTCGCCGCCGCCCAGGAAGACTCACGCACCGTCGCGGCGGGCTGCCGCGAACACTCCGGTAGCCTGTTCGAACACATCGACACCGTCAGCGCAGCCCGCGACTTCGACATGGTGCGATCCGTCCTCGGGCAGGAGACGCTCAACCTCCTCGGCTATTCCTACGGCACCTTCCTCGGTGCCACCTATGCCGGGCTCTTCCCCGAGCGCGTCGGCCGCTTCGTCCTCGACGGCGCCCTCGACCCCACCCTCAGCGTTAACGAGGTCTCGGCCCTCCAGATGCGTGGCCTGGACGCCTCGCTCCAACACTGGATCTCCGACTGCGCCACCCAGTCCTCGTGCCCGATGGGGCGCAGCCTGGACGAGGGGATCCAGACCGTGCGCTCCTTCCTCGACTCCCTCGAAGACAGCCCCATGCGCACGAACGACCCAGCGCGTCCCCTCACCGAGAACCTGGCCGTCACCGCGCTGACCGGTGCCATGTACAACACCCAGTGGTGGCCACAGCTCACCGAGGCCTTCGGCATGGCGTGGCAGAAGGGCGACGGCAGCGGCCTGCTGGCCATCGCCGACACCCTCAACTCGCGCAACCCCGACGGCACCTACCAGGACAATTCCTTCGATGCGATCAACGCAATCAACAACCTGGACTACACGCCCGAAGGCACTATCGGGGAGTGGGCCGCCCAGGTGGAGACGCTCAAGAAGGAACTGCCGATCCTCGGCAAGTACGTGGGCTACCCGTCGGCCGGCCTTGAGGCGTGGCCGACGAAGCACGCTAAGCGCTCGCGCATCACCGCGCAGGGCGCCGCCCCCATCGTCGTCATCGGCACCACCCACGACCCGGCAACCCCCTACTCCATGGCGCAGGGCCTGTCCGGTCAGCTCTCCAGCGGCGTCCTCGTTTCCGTCGAAGGATGGAACCACACCGCGTACCGCCGCGGCGCCAACCAGTGCGTCACACGCGCCGTCGAGGACTACTTCGTGAAGGGGAGCGTACCCGCTGACGGCCTCATGTGCCAGTAGGGACGTGACTCACGACATCCCGTTGTGGGGTGTCCTGGTTTGCGCTCAGCGCGATTCGTCCAGTAGAGTTGTGCCGTTGCCTGCACGCCCCGGAAACGGTGGAACGGCAGGCGCGGCCGCCTTAGCTCAGTCGGCAGAGCGATTCACTCG
>ERZ772945.1535-NODE-1535-length-16058-cov-17.113979_pt1 | contig 16058 bp, 14 predicted proteins | sample MGYA00511681_ERZ772945 | MGnify/ENA primary metagenome ERZ772945 (study PRJEB29015, sample SAMEA2737943) | human oral metagenome | biome: human oral; feature: human-associated habitat; material: dental | place: China | collected 2143 ...
AGAAAGCTAAAGGAAACAGAGTCCAAGTTATCTTGGAATGTACCGAGATGAAGAATAGCGGTATGGCTGGTACAAGCCGTTACGTGACTACAAAGAATCGTAAGAATACTCCAGAGCGTCTTGAGCTTATGAAGTATAATCCTGTTTTGAAGAAGATGACTCTTCACAAGGAGATTAAGTAAGCACGCACTGAATAGTAAAGTTAATAGTTAAAACGAATAGACTATGGCAAAGAAAGCGGTCGCTACCCTCCATGAAGGTTCTTCGGATGGTCGCGCATATTCAAAGGTAATCAAGATGGTTAAGAGCCCAAAGACGGGTGCTTATATTTTTGATGAGCAGATGGTTCCTAATGAGGACGTCAAAGAATTCTTTAAGAATTAATTCTTATATATATATTAAGAGAAGATCGTAGGGTGTTCCTACGATCTTTTTTATTGCCTAACATATAGAGAATTGGTATTTAAATATTGATTCCCACTCGACAACCTTTAACTGTTAAGTAAAGCCTTTCTCAAAAGTAAAGACTATCGAAATAGTATTTGTATTTGACATATTCTCTTAAAGATATGGCTATTTTTTTCGTTTTTCCTTGCTCCTTTAATTTATTCTTTTTACCTTTGCCGCCGTGAAACGATTAGCAATGACATATCAAGTGAACAACGTACTGCAAAGAATTATCCAATTCTTTGCTTCTTTTTGCACTTTATCCTTGGTCAATCCAAATAATTTGCTAACACACACACACACACACACAGGCGCTACTAGCGTTTAATCATACTTTTTTTCTTCCATCCTACGCGCGCGCGAAGCGTGGCGTAACCCTTGTAATCAAAGGACTTCTAGGAGTTTCCTTTGTTCGCTTTTTTATGCCCTTTTGTGAACTCCGTTTAAGGCAAAATAAGAACGAAATAACAGCTATTTTAATCAATAAACAAACAGGATGCGCTGACTGCGTTTCCCCTAAAAATTAAATGAAATGATAGTAATTGAAAGAAAGATTTATCAAAAGCCCCAGTGTAACATTGTTTGCACGGAGACAGAAGCATTATTGGTTAACGCCAGTGGTAATGCTGGAACAATTCAACCTGGCACATCAGCTGGCGATGCAAAGCACAACTTTTTTAATGAAGAAGAGGAAGACCAAGAAGAGACTTCTTGGAATAGTACAGAAAACTATTAAGAATTATCAGAAAGGAAAAGAAAATGAATAAGTTTATGAAGAGAACGACTATCGGTTCAGTAATGCGAGGCATGTGTTACGGCTTCGCAGCTTTATTGTTTGCTGCCAGCTGTGCGAATGATGACGTTGCACAGGACGAAAAACAGAAGAGAGATAATATCCCAGCGGGTACAACCGTCTTTACAGGAACATCCCTACCAGATGCAACAACACGTACAGCCATCCTTAACCATACAAAGGGCTCGGGTGCTTCCGTAAATTGGAGTAGCACGGACAAGATATGGGTCAAAGACGATGCCAATACATGGCAGCAGAGCACAACAACGACTATCCCTTCCTCTGCAAACCCATCATTTGCTAAGTTTGCCCTGTCAGGTACTTATACAGGTGCCACACACGACATTCTATATACAAACAAGGCTGTGACAGGGACACAACCACAAGTAGAGATAAAGGCTACACAAACACAGTCTGCCCCAAACAATTTTGACCATGCAGGCGAATCGGGCGATTGTGGAATTGCTACAGGCAGCAAGGCTGGTAATGTTTATAACTTTACCCTTAATCACAAGGCTGCTTATCTCTGTTTTATTCCTCGGTCAAGTAATCCTTACGTAAATCGCAGCAAGTTGATTAAGGTTGAGATTATGAGCGACGATGATATTGCCGGTACTTACAACATAGCTGCCAATGGAGCTCTTACCCTCGCTTCGGGTGGTTCAAAGACAGTCACCATAACAACTGGTTCGGGCTTTGATATAGACAACTCTGCTGATGATATGAGTAAGAATGCTACCTATGCTGTCATCGCCCCAGGCACACATAAATTCCGTATTCGTTATTGGCTTCGCAATACAACAGATAATCCTAATGGACCGATAGAGGGAACGGTATCAAAGATAGTTACCCTTAATTGTACGGCTGGCTCAATCAATGATATAACAGCGAATCTTGATCCACGTGATTACGACGGCGACCATTATTACATGTGGGATGCACAGGAGCAATACTGGAAGGGTCACGAATGGGATCACAGTGGCAGTCAGCCAACACTTAGTCAAGGTTTTACGGGCGCAACAGTTTCCAGTGATTACGCCAAGAGCAACACTGACCCTCGTTACTACAACGATGGCAACGCTTCACCTCGCCTCGATGCTACTCACACATCATGTAAAGACCTTCCAAACGCTAACGAGATGACCTGGTATGCCGCAAATGGCGAACCTCGTTGGGACAATGATGAACTATGGACAACTATGGGTCATTTATATAAAGGTGGCATGTGGTTTAAGAAGAAGTCAGTATTGCAAGCCGAAGGTAATTACAACAGCAATACTGCTGTCGACGGCATTGATTGGCGTACAAATAGCAGAACTGATGGCTGGACCCCATCTAATACTCTTCCTTCCGCCGCCGATGCAGGCAAATATTTCTACCTACCCGCCTTGGGTTTCTACACCTTTGGTCAGTTGAAGTTCGTTGGCAGGCGCGGCTACTATTGCTCGTCAAGTGCTTACCCAGGAACCAGTGTCTACGCGTACTACCTGAGCTTCGCCAGTGATAACGTTGGCGTACACGGCTACGACCGCCGCTACGGGTGCAGGGTCGATGGGTTCGAGTAGTCCTTGTGATTGCCTTTTACCGGTGTCGCCCTCTAAAAGGCAAGAATTAATGCGAAAAAACAGGACAAAATAGGGTAAAAATAATCCCTTTGTAAGTGATTGATAATCAAGGGATTATAAATAGGGTGCCAAAGTATGATACTTAGGGGGGCTAAGTATGATACTCAGGTACCCTAAGTATGATACTTAGGTACCCTCAGTCCCATACCGAGGGTGACTCGAATAAGAAAATAATTTACATATTGTATTTGCTAACTTTAAAACATTGAGATTATGGCATTTTTTAAGAAAGTAAAGAAGAAGCTAACAGGGCTGTGGTATCCGGAAGCGATAACCGTTGGAAAGCCCGTAACAACCGACCAAGTGGCTGACCGATTAGCATTGATTTCAACCGTAAGTCGTGGTGACACGTATGCTGTGCTGAAGGACTTAGGAGTTGTTATGGCTGCTTTTATGGCCGAGGGTCACACGGTGAAGTTGGAGGGCGTGGGTACGTTTTACTACACCATCAACGCCGACAAGGGTATTGCGAAGCCAGAAGAGGTGACGGCAAAGCAAATAAAGAATGTCCGTGTCCGCTTCATTCCCGAGACTTCGCGCACGCAGAGCAATAAGGTTGCTACTCGTTCGCTGGTTTCTGATTCTATTCATTGGGAGGAGTGGAAGGAAAAGGAAAGCCTCACCCCCGCCCCCGAACCGAAAGAAAAGGAGAATAAAGAAGAGAATGGACCACAAGCAGGGTAAGAAGCCCCCTCCAACTCCCCCGAAAGGGGGAGAGTGCCTAACGGAAGCTAGTTAGGATGAGCTGGTGAAATGCCTAACAGTAGGGACAGACGAGGGCGTCTGTCCCTACTGTCAGGATATAGGTGAGGGGAAATAAATATGCATTATGAGATATGTCTGTGGAGGCATTCCATTTTGATATATTGTATTTATATCGTGTGCCTATAAATGTTTTAGATTAGCCTCAAGTTCTACTATCTTTTTATGAACAATATTTTCGAAGAAAGTCTTTTAAGGGAATTAGATAATCTGATTCTAGGTCCCAATACTCAGCATTATCAAACATCCATTCGCCGTTACCTAACCTTTTACGCTTTGAATTTGACATTTTCATTACACTGATATAGGTAAAGATCTTTCCTTTCAAATTAGGATGTACATATTCTCCTCCTAAACAAGCCTCATAGTCGGAATAGCAATCAAGCATCTTACTATGCTTTGTCTTTTGTATCAGATGTTCCAACAAAGTCTCAAAGTCACCATCATCCTTATTATTGGGAAAAAGGAACAACTCAGCTAGAGCATTATTTTTCCTTAGCACCTCCTCTATTTCTTTCTTCCTTGCTTCGTATCCCCCATGGTTGTTTGGAGAGTCCGCATCAAATATAATAATGACCTCTTCACCTTCTGCACACCTCGCCTTAATAGTTGGAATAACATGTTCTAAATTCTTGTAACCATTTACAAATTCAATTTTATTAAACGAGAGGTCGTATCCTAGACTTTCTATAAGTGTCTTCATAAAGACAGCTTCTGATGTAGTAGATTTCCCTGTTTCAAGAAGAATATATGTCATCGTATTTCAAGTTCTTGTTTGATAGAATAATCAAAAGTCTTATAATCGTATCTGAAGCTCTGCAGGTTACCATTGGCATCATTCACCAGTTTGTGGGCTGCAACGAGGCTTCTCAGATGATCGTTTTCATCTTCTTCAAGCACCTTTGATAGTCCTCTCAGTGAATCAATGTTATGACTGGTTACAAAAACCTGCGTGTTATTGGCTTTGGCAGCTGTTAGCAAAGCCTTCCATAGTAGAGGCATCGCTGTATAATGGAAGCCATTATCAATTTCGTCAATCATCAAGATACCATCCTTACAGCTATAGACCGATAGGACGATAGAGATAAGTTTTCGCATACCATCGCCCATAACGTTTATGGGCAAGCGATGCGGTAAACCAATATCAACGAGGAGTTCCTTGTCAACGAGTTGCATATCAATGATACGTGGGTCAAGGACTTTCAGTATAGTTATTATCTCATGTTCTTTCTTTTCCTTTACAATCTGTGCAAAACTCTCATTTACAGGTACACTCATATAGGAAGCAGGGATATACATTGCTTTCAGCTTCTCCTCGTAGCGTTTATCCCTCCTGACTTGATTATCTTCTATGTCCTCTCCGTCTATTATAAATTCAGAATGGTAGGTTGTCTTCTCCTCCCCATATTTATACGATAATTTCAATCCGTAATGCTTCTGTACGTTATCAGAGTTGCCCGAGGCTAAAGATTCAAGCGACACATTATTGCTAACAGACTGGATGGGGGATATAACCAATGAACGGTTAGATGAACCTGTTGCAGAAAGTTCTATCAGATGATTGGTATCAAGATTATAAAAGTCTAAGCTTAGGTCGTCAATCGCATACTTATTATAATTCCTAAGCATATTAATTGATACTGGTAGAAGTGGATTTGAAAACCCTGAAATTAGGAATATTGCTTCAAGAACAGAAGACTTGCCACAATTATTCTTACCAAACAAGAGATTCACTTGATTGATTCCCTTTATCTTGGTATTCCTTATTCCCCTAAAATGTCTAATGGATATTTCTTCAAACATGATTTCAGCTTCATTTGTATGCCTGCAAAAGTGATGCAGAAATTGAGAATATCTTTCCTCAATATGTATGAGTATTGTTTTACGCCACAAAAGTATAGATTTTCTTAGAATCCTGCAATCTAACCTTACATAAAATGAGAGCATACGATCCACTTTAACATTATTGGGTTATAATATAGAGTAGACGGAGTGACAAATTAGGTGAGGTGACATGTCAGAGTAAAAGATCATATATAATTTGCCAAAGTAAACATGGCAGGATGTTTAAGGTTGTGTTTATTCTATTGAAACTAGCTTCTGCTAGGTAATAATTTGTCAACTTGTTTACCTATCCCTTTGTCAACCTATTTACTTACTTTTAGGTATTGTCTTATATTTTGTTATTCTCTATCTTTGCAACGTTATTTTGATTACATTTTAGTTTAACAGTAAGGACTTAAATCAACGTTACCAATAAGTCCTTAATCTATAATCCACATGGAGAAACAGAGAAAGAAACCTATAGGAGAAGTAGCTTCTAATGTTTATTTGTTGTATAAGAAAGCATTTTGTTTAATATTGCTTTCGAGCCTTAGCCTGCTTACATGCTATGCGCAGGACGCTGTTAAGCGTGATACAACCTTAGAGATGAAAGAAGTTACTGTGATAGCACGCAGTGAAATTCGAAAGTTGAAGGAGTCAGCAATGCCTGTATCTGTCATTGGACAGCGACAATTACAGGGTACAGCATCTAATATCAATGATGTTCTTGCTCGTACGGTTGGTGTTACGATTCGTAATACTGGTGGTTTGGGCAGTGCTTCACGTATATCACTTCGAGGCTTGGAAGGCAAGCGCATGGGTATGTATGTTGATGAAACACCGATGTCTCAATTGAGTAACTTCGTTGCATTGAATGATATTCCAACGAATATGATAGAGCGTATAGAAGTCTACAAGGGTATTGTCCCTTACAAATTCGGTGGCTCGGCATTAGGAGGAGCAGTGAATGTTGTGACCAAGGAATACCCTCCGGTCTATTTTGACTTTACCTATGAAGTGGGTTCTTTCAATACACATCAAGTCTCAACGGTGTTTAAGCGGACTGATCGTAAGAGTGGATTGCAGTTTGGAATAGGCGGTGCTTTTTCATTTGCAAAGAACGATTACAAGATGAAATTGGCTAACCTTGATGGAAGAGAGGTGAAGAGAGATCACGACCAGTTCAATAAGATCATGGCTGGTATGTCCCTCAAAGCTACTAAATGGTGGTTTGATGAGATGAAGTGGGAGCTTATCTTCCTCAAGACACGGCAAGAGATACAAGGAATTGACCTTGATGTGCGTGAGGCGTATAACCATTCTATTAGTGGCGTAACGGCTTTGACGCTGAAACGTAAGAATTTCTTTGTAGACGGACTCGACTTCGATTTTGAAATAGGGTACGTTATTGGCAAGTATGGATTGCGTGATAAGGCTATGAATCGTTATGATTGGGATGGGAACAAGTTGCCTCCAGTCTCTCCGTTTGGTGGTGAGCAGAATAACTTCCCATCTGATGGAAGGAATCGATCTAATGAGTTGACTTCAAAGTTAAATATGGGCTATACCATTGATGAGCACCATGGACTCAATTTGAATATCTATTTTGATCAAAACTCATTACATCCTTCTGATTCCCTAATGGATAAAGCCTTGGGGTTCCGCTCAAACTTCCCAAGTAAGATGAAGACGCTTACCATAGGTTGGTCATACGATTTGACGCTCTTTAATGGGAAATTCCAAAATGCTTTTACATTCAAGAACTTCCTTTTCTCTTCACGCTCCCGTAGTATTGACGTATATTCTGTGAGCTCTCCAGAACCCGTCAAGGTGTCCAAGTCATACGTAGGTTTCAGTGATGCAATGCGCTATAAGTTTACGAATGACTTGATGTTGAAAGCCTCGTTCAATTCAGAGGTTAGAATTCCAACCAGTGAAGAACTCATTGGTAACGGATATTCTATTTTGGCATCACCTGCATTGAAGCCAGAGCGTACTTCTGGCGTGAATGTGGGTATGCTCTATCATCATTTGCAGCAAAGAGGTGGGTTGGTTGAGATAGAGTTGAATGTTTTTTATAATCAATTAAAAGATATGATAAGGTTTACCCCAGATATGATTCCTACCATGGCACGTTATCGTAACTTCGGTAGTGTGCGTACGAGAGGAATAGAACTTGATGCAAAAGGAGATGTTTGTCCACTACTTTATCTTTATGCCAATGCAACTTATCAAGATCTTCGTGACGTGCGAAAGCTAACACCAGGTACAGCGGTTGAGAACCCAACGTATAACAAGCGTATTCCAAACGTACCTTATCTATTGGCAAACTTTGGTGCTGAACTTCATAAAGAGAACCTCTTTGGTGGTAAAGAACAGAACACACGCCTGCTCTTTGATGCCTCATACGTGCATAAGTATTTCTATGATTTCGAGGTAAGTAGATATCAAGATAAGAAGATTCCATCTGCTTTGACGATGGATGCTGCAATAGAACATAGTTTCAAGAATGATCAATGGACATTGACGTTCAAGGTCAAGAACTTAACAGATCGGCGTGTTGTATCTGAATTTAATCGTCCTTTACCAGGAAGATACATAGGGCTTAAGGTTAGATATCTATTCAAATAAAATAATAGAAAGCCTGGAGGAGTAAGTTTTCTGAAGCTCTCGAACATACAAGAAAAAGCTCGTCAGTTTTTTAGTTATTGCTTAATACCTCTTAAAGGCATGGTTTATATAATATTTCTACAATAAATAATGAAACAATGAAAAAGCTTAAATCAATTCTTTCTGCTGTTGCCTTAGCAGCTTTGTTTAGTGCGTGTAGTAGTAATGATGACCCAACGCCAGCTCCTAAGCCTACTCCAGGTGAAAAGGAGTTCCACGGTGTTGTCTTTGCAACGGGTATCACCAACCCTGAAGGTAGTAGTGGTAATGTATATTTGCAAGCATTGCCAAGTTTCTTACCAGGAACATACGACAATAAGAACGGTATTCCTTGCGGTTTTGGTTCTACACCAATTGTAACAGAGTCGGGCAATGTTTATACTTTCCCTGATTATATGGGAAATACGAAGGCGGAGGTTAGTCGTTATCGAATTTTGGGAGATGGCACATGGAAGAAAGAGGGAGCATTGGCTATTCCTGCTGGTGCTGCAGCATGTAACATCGTAGAGGTAAGTAAGGAAAAGGCGTATGTTAGCTTGCAAGGTCTTGGTATAGTGATGGCATTCAACCCTACAACCATGACAAAGATTACTGATATCGACCTCAATAATCTGAAACAGTCAGATACAAAAGTTGCACCAGCTGCGATGATTATTCGTGATGGGAAACTCTTTGTTGGATTGAATCAGATGAACGCACAATATATGCCAACACGTAACAACATAGAGTTTGCTATGATTGATGTGAAGACGGATAAGGTGGAGAAACACATCGTTAATCAGTCTTTGGGAATGTGTTTTGCTACACGTCCAATTGATCCGGGCTCTATCTTTATGGATGAGAATAAAGATATTTACATCAATTGTATCGGTTCGTTCGGTTTCATTCCAGGACTCAACGGCGGTATTGTGCGTATAAAGAACGGTTCGACGGATATCGATCCTAATTACTGCATCCGCCTTGACAAGACAGAAGTTGCCGGTCTGGCAACCAAGCATGCAGAGTTCTTGGCAACGATACTCTACGGCGGCAATGGACAGGCTTACGCCTATGCTAACTCTTTCGGTCTTGATCCTAACGGACTGAAGAAACCTTATGTTAGTCTTACCAATGTTCCGGTTGTCATTGACCTGAAGCAGAAAACTGTGGCGGTTATAAAAGGTATGGAGGTTTCCAATCCTCAAGGTATTGCTGTCGCAAAGCACAAGAACTTGATAGTTTTTGGTAGTGCCAACAAGAAAGCTACTGGTTTCTATACGTATAATCCAGAAACAAAGGAAGTCGCAGGTCCTATTATAAATGTAAAGGGCAACCCGAGCTTCTTCCATAGTTTTGAGAAGTAAAAAAGGAGGGCTCCTCACTTAATAATAAGTAAAAGGAAAAGGAGCCTTCCTGTTATCTAATCACTCAAATGATATTCATATAGAATACAAATGGAAAAGGTTAAATCCACTCTGACGGAGATTCCCGAGACGATGCTTACCACGTTGTGGGCAAAAGCTGTGGAAACCGATCGTCCCGATCCATTGCTGCGTGACGAGAAAGCAAAGGAAATCATTGGACAGATTGAGTATGATTTCTCGAAATTTCAGAAAGCGAAGCTCTCACAGTTAGGCTGCTGCATTCGTGCTAAGCTGATTGATAATGAGGCGAGGGAGTTCCTTGTCCAGCACCCCGATGCTGTGGTAATACAGTTAGGAGCAGGGTTGGATGCACGTTACGAGCGGCTGGGAAGACCAGAAGTGACGCACTGGTTCGACCTTGATCTCAAAGAAGCTATTGACTTGCGCCGTCGCTTCCTTATGGAAACGGAACGCAACACTTATTTGGCTGAATCCATGTTTGATGAGGACTGGCTGGACAAAGTGAGAGCGTATAGTAAGTCGCCTGTACTAATTATTCTTGAGGGAGTGCTGATGTATTTCCCTGAGGAAAGAGTGCGAGAACTATTCCGCAATATCTGTGACAAACTCCCATCAGCTACCATTTTGTTTGATATGCTCGCTTTTGTGTTTGTTGGACGAGAGAAGAAACATGATATGCTGCAGAAGATGGACAAAGGTGTTGAGTTCAAGTGGTCACTACTCAATACAAAGGAGATGGAGAAATGGAACAGTCGATTGCACGTGAGGAAGGAATATTTTATGAGTGAGTACGATGAAGGGCGATTCCCGTCTATTTTCCATCTGCTCCTTCGCATTCCTTATTTCCATCGCCGATTCAATCAGCGTATTGTCAGGATTGAGATAGAATAGTCCCGTCTCCTGTTTCTGCCCGTTAGTTGCAGAAGACAGGAGAACTGTTAGAAAGTATTTCGAGATAACCTACGAACGTTTTAAAAAAGTCCCTAAGCTTCTTTGAAAAGCTCTTAAGCTTTCTTTGAAAAGCTCCTAAGCTTTTTGTGAAAAGCTCTTAAGTTTTTTGGGGGAGACCTTTGAGTTCCGTACACGTTTTATCTGTCCAATAAGAAAGGCAACCGACTTAAAAATGTCGGTTGCCTTTTTAATATTATCTATTGTCAATTTGTTAACTTGGTTGATAACTTGTCAACCTGTCAACTAAATTACAAGTTAGCGTTGTCGTTCTTCCATTCAGCAACAGCTGGTACGATGTCGAGGCTAATGATTTCCTCACGCATCTTGCAGAGGTGCTCGTAAGAAGCCTGAAGAGAAGCCATCTCCTCTGGAGTACCTGTTGGCTCTGTGTAGTGAACACCAGTAGCATCGATAGTTGTAGGCATAGCCATCATAACATTCTTGAAGCCAAGCTTCTCGTCGTTAACGTAGCAACCTGCTGGCAAGGTGAACTTCTCTCCACCCATAGCAGCCTCAATCATCTTAACAGCGTTGTAAGCTGGGCTTTGGAATGAGCTACGGCCACGAAGCTTGATGATGTTTGAACCGCCCTGTACGGTGTGATGCTTAATCTCTTCCCAACGCTCTGCAGAAAGACCCATCTCTGACAATGGCTTGCCATCAACCTTAACCTGAGAAGCGAATACAGCCATCTGCTCACCGTGACCACCGTATGTGTGTGCACCAGTAACCTTATCCTGCTGTACACCGAACTCATGAGCCAAAGCTTGCTGTAGACGAGTAGAATCGAGGGCAGCGAGTGATGTCAACTGATTTGGCTTCAAACCAGAGTGGATAAGAGCTGTCAATGCTGTAACGTCAGCTGGGTTGAAGATAACAACAACGTGCTTAACGTCTGGGCAGTACTTCTTGATGTTCTCTCCGAAGTCAGCTGCAATCTTGCAGTTACCCTTCAACAAGTCCTCACGTGTCATACCTTCCTTACGAGGAGCACCACCAGAAGAGATGATGTACTTAGCACCAGTGAATGCCTCAGCAGGGTCAACGGTGTAAGAGAGGTTAGCACCTGGGAAAGCGCACTGCTCCATCTCGTCGAATACACCATGAACGCCTGGCTCATAGATATCATATAGACAGATGTTAGGAGTAAGACCGAGTGTAAGAGCGGTCTGAACCATGTTTGAACCAATCATACCGCCTGCACCGACGATAACAAGTTTCTCGTTTGTTAAGTAATTCATAATAAATATTTTATTTTAAAAGTATATTTTCCCTTTTGTTCGATACCGCAAAGTTAATAAAAAAAGAGTATGTGAGAAGAAAAAGGAATAATTATTTGTGTTATTAATTATAAAATAGTAAGCCTTTGTAAGATAGGTTTTGCATTTATTGATATTTCTTGTTATTCTTGATTTGTATGTTTTGGAATTATTGATTAACTTAGCGGTCGAAACGGAAGAGATAGTCTTTTCTATGATTGTTTTTTAACCTCTAACCCTATAAATATTATGCAAACAATCAATGAACGCCTTGTTGCACTTCGTAGATGGATGAAGGAGAATGCGCTTACTGCTTTCATTTTCCCCAGTAGTGACCCACATGATAGTGAATATGTAGCCGATCATTGGAAGACTCGCGAATGGATATCAGGTTTCAGCGGATCAGCAGGGACGGCAGTTGTCACATTACAGCATGCTGCCTTATGGACGGATTCTCGTTATTTCATTGCAGCTGCAAAGGAACTTGCGGGGAGTGAATATCAGTTGATGAAAGAGCGTATGGCGGGTACACCTTTAATTAGTGAATGGTTAGCAAGTGAGTTGGCGGAATACGAAAACCCCATCGTAGGAGTAGATGGGAGTGTCAATACGTATGCTGATGTTGCTGATTTGAAACAGAGTTTGGCGACAAAAGGGAACATGTTGGTGCGTTGTACAGGTGATCCGATGGATGTTCTTTGGCATGACCGACCTGTCATTCCTAATAATAAAGTTTGTCTTCATCCATTGAAGTATGCTGGTGAGACGACAGAGAGTAAACTGTGTCGAATACGTGAAAGTTTAGTTAAACAAGGTGCAGACGGACTCTTAGTTACCGCTTTGGATGAGATTGCTTGGGTGTTGAATCTGCGTGGAAGTGATGTTCATTGTAATCCCGTGTTTGTGTCTTATCTTCTGATTTCCTCTAATAATGTCACCTTATATATTAATAGAGAAAAGTTGTCGGAGGATGTCAGTGAGTATCTTTCTACAGAGAATATTGATGTGGAAGAATACGAATCAGTAGAGAATGGATTGAAGAAATATACAGGAAAGTCACTTTTGATAGATGTCCATTCTACTAATTATACCTTGTCAACAGCCGTAGATAGTGATAAAATACATGTGGGGACATCTCCAATTCCGATGATGAAAGCCATAAAGAATAAGGTGGAGCAAGATGGTTTCCGTGCAGTCATGTTGCGCGATGGTGTTGCGATGGTTAAGTTTTTAGCATGGATTAAAGGTGCTGTTGAGGCTGGTGGACAAACTGAAATAACATTAGCAGACCGCTTGGAGGCTCTTCGCGCCGAACAGCAACACTTTAAAGGAATATCATTTGATACGATTGTAGGCTATGAAGCGCATGGAGCAATTGTGCATTATGAGGCAACTCCAGAGACGGATATGCCCATAGAACCCCATGGCTTTGTTCTTATTGATAGTGGGGCGCAATATGAAGATGGTACAACCGACATCACAAGAACCATTGCTTTGGGAGAACTGACGGATGAGCAACGCCGAGTCTATACGTTAGTTCTCAAGGGGCATATCCAACTTGACTTGTGTCGGTTCCCCTCTGGTGTATGCGGTTCACAGATTGACGCCATTGCACGAGAACCCATGTGGCGTGAAGGTTACAATTATCTCCATGGTACTGGACATGGGGTTGGAAGTTACTTGAATGTTCATGAGGGACCACATCAGATTCGTATGGAATGGAGACCGGCTCCTTTACAAGCAGGTATGACCGTTACAAACGAACCAGGACTCTATCTTGAAGGGAAGTTCGGTGTGCGCATAGAGAATACTTTACTTATTGTTCCAGCAGAGACAACAGACTTTGGTGATTTCTTGAAGTTCGAGACACTTACTCTTGCCCCCATTGATACAACGCCCATAGTGTTAGACCTGTTGACAGAGGAAGAGCGTCTGTGGATTAATAACTATCATCGTCGTGTCTTTGAGAGTCTGTCTCCATATTTGGCAGGACATGAGCGAAAATGGTTAGAAGAGGCAACTCGTTCTATCTAAAAGTTATAAAAAATAACTTCATATTATACATTCTTAAAGTGTAGTTCTCGAGAGCTTATAAGGATCGTCAATGGCTTTTAACAGATATAGTATAGTTCTGCTGCGTGTGAGGTCGTTATAAATAATGTTTGACAAGAGCCTTCCTTTGAGTGCAAGAGACGCCCTTTTTATATCAAGAAGGGCATCTCTTGAAGTATAGACTCTTGTCTGTCACTAATAAGTCAGAGTCTCGTTATGCACTGAATAGTTTCTCGTAGCCTTTCCATTCCCTTTGTTTATGATGATATATGTTTGTCTGGTTATAATAACGAAAATTATTTTCCTGTCATTCCTGTCATTCTCTTTGTGTGTATAATTTACTGATAAATAGTTGGTTATGTAAAATGTTAAAAGTGACAGCAACTAAAATGAAAAGTAAATTAGTGTTTTATATGAACCTAAAGAGTTGTTTTATTATTTCTTCAATACAGGCTTTCCTGTAAGATAATAGGCTGGTAAAGTTCTTAAAAGGGCAGGGAAACTTATTAGAGTTCTGGGTTTCTATAGTTGAAAATCAATAATGAATAAGTAGATTTGGTGATTATACCCAAAGACAAATGTGCTAAGAAAGTCTACAAATGTTTGGAAGTTAGGAGAATAAAGTGTAACTTTGCAGCCACGAAAGTGGTGTTATAGCCCTTTTGCACATGTATAACAATTAAATTAATAAAAACAAAAAGCATGATTATTGTACCAGTAAAGGACGGCGAGAACATTGAGCGCGCTCTTAAGAAGTTCAAGAGAAAGTTTGAAAAAACAGGTGTTGTAAAGGAGCTACGTGCTCGTCAGCAGTTTGACAAACCTTCTGTAAAGAAGCGCTTGAAGATGGAGCATGCCGTTTATGTACAGCAGCTTCGTAACGCAGAAGAGTAAAATCTTCTTAAGGAATTTGGTAGTTTAGAATTAATTCCGTAAATTCGTTGCCAATAAATGATTTGACAATGTGCCGATGAAAGATTTGTTCTTGGATTACTTGAAGTTAGAGAGAAATTATTCTCCAGCAACTGTAAAGCATTATCGGGACGACTTAAAAGAGTTTGAACGATTTTTTCAAGGACTTGATCAGCAGCTCTCTTGGGAGTCTGTAGATTCCGATATTGTCAGGCGTTGGATGGAATATATGATGGATAAAGGCAATGCAGCCTCTTCTGTCAATAGAAGACTTAGTGCGCTAAGGTCATTTTATCGCTATGCTCTCCGACGTAATCTTGTTGTGAAAGATCCCGTTCATGGGATTCAAGGACCAAAGAGAAAGAGACCTCTTCCACAATTCCTCAAGGAGTCAGAAATGGATCGACTTTTAGATGAGAGAATGTGGACAGATAGTTATAAAGATGTACTTGCACGTACAATTATTGTAACTTTCTATGAAACAGGAGTTCGTATTTCTGAGTTAATAGGTCTGAATGACAAGGATGTTGACTATATTAACTGTGAAATAAAAGTCACAGGAAAGAGAGACAAACAACGCATCATACCCTTTGGAGACGAATTATTTAAAACGCTCACTGCCTATCAGCAGCAACGAGATGTAGAGACAGAGAGCGAATCCGTTGCTTTCTTCCGAACAGAGAAAGGAAAAAGGGTGACAGATGAACAGGTGAGGCAGATGGTAAAAATAAACCTTTCTAAGGTGTCAACACTGAAGAAACGTTCTCCACATGTGCTCCGCCATACGTTTGCTACAGCAATGCTCAATCATGATGCAGGGTTGGAAAGTGTGAAAAAACTGCTTGGGCATGAGAGTTTATCAACAACAGAGATATATACTCATACAACCTTTGAGCAGTTAAAGAAAGTCTATAATAATGCCCATCCAAGGGCGTAACCTTTTAAAAATGGAGGTACCTATGGAAATTAAGATTCAGTCAATTCACTTTGACACTACCGAGAAGTTACAAGCCTTTATCACTAAGAAGGTCGAGAAATTAGAAAAGTCTTACGAAGACATTCAGAAAGTTGAGGTGCAATTAAAGGTAGAGAAACCTGCTACTGCATTAAATAAAACTACAAGTATATCAGTCGTTGTGCCAGGTACAACGCTTTTTGTAGAGAAGACATTCGATACTTTTGAAGAAGGAGTTGATGAGTGTGTAGATGCAATGAAGGTTCAGCTTACCAAGTTCAAGGAAAAGCAAAGAAAACGTTGAAAATATCTTCTAAAAGTTTTGGAGATTGAAAATAAATTATTACCTTTGCAGCCGTTTTACTACAAGTAGCCTTTGGCTGCAAAGTATGCCTCTTTAGCTCAGTTGGCCAGAGCACGTGATTTGTAATCTCGGGGTCGTTG